>JADMIO011089318.1_pt1 | contig 64511 bp, 55 predicted proteins | sample 8958161 | NCBI WGS metagenome assembly JADMIO01 (sample SAMN16585339, study PRJNA669376) | soil metagenome | isolation source: Crop rotation soil | place: USA: Cullars Rotation, Alabama | collected 2011 | reverse complement strand
CCGCGACTTCAAGTCACGTGAATTCCAAGCTTCGGATCCCACTGTGCTGGAAAGCGGGTCGAGCCTGATCGCCTCCTCGATATCAGCCAGGCAGCGATCGAGATTGCCGGTCTGACCATAAGCTTTGGCGCGGAATATCAGCGCCCGCGCAAGATCGCGTCCAGCGTATTTCTTCGATTCGATCGCCCTGGTGCATCCGGCGATCTGCTCGATCCAGGCGATATCGGCCTCGCCGGTGCATTTTGCGTCCGGCGCCGGCTGCGCCCACGCCTCGATCGCGAGCAGCGCGAACGCCAGTGGCAGGACCAAGCAGATCATGCTTTTCATCGAATCGCGTCGCATGCGGCGGGACACTCAATTGCTCATCTTGATGCCAGCCGCGCGGATCACCTGCGCCCACTTGTCGGCGTCCGTGGCGATGAGCTTGCCGAACTCGGCCGGGGACATCGCGATCACCGTGCCGCCCAGCCGGGCGATGCTGGCCGCGATGGCGGGGTCGGCGAGGCCCGCGTTCACCTCGCGGTTGAGGACCTCGATGACCGCGGCCGGCGTGTCCTTCGGCGCGCCGAAGCCGACCCAGGCGCTCGACTCGTAGCCGGGCACGACATCGGCCAGGACCGGGACATCGGGCAGCACGTCAGCGCGCGTCGCGGTGGTCACCGCCAGCGCCCGCAGCTTGCCCGCCCTGACGTGCGCCGCCGATGTCGACGTGACGTCGAACATCACCTGCACCTGGCCGGCCAGCAGATCGGTGAGCGCGGGGCCCGACCCGCGATACGGCACATGGACCATGTGGACGCCGGTCTTGAACCGGAAGAGCTCGCCGGCGACGTGCTGGATCGAGCCGATGCCGGGCGACGCCATGTTCACCTTGCCCGGATTGGCCTTCGCGTAGGCGATGAACTCGGCAACGGTCGCGGCGGGAAGCGAGGGGTTGACCACCATCACCTGCGGCACGCGGAAGATGCCGGCGACCGGCGCGATGTCGCGGACGAAGCTGAAATTGAGGTTCTCGTAAAGCGTGTCGTTGATCGCGTTGGCGACGATCGCCGTGAGCAGCGTGTACCCATCGGCGGGCGCACGCGCGACGGCGGCGGCGGCGAGATTGCCGCCGGCGCCCGGCTGGTTCTCGACGATGAACGGCTGACCGAGCCGGTTCGACAGCCATTGCCCGAGCAGACGCGCCGCGGTGTCGGTGCCGCTGCCGGCGGATTGCCCGACGAGAATGCGCACCGGCCGCGACGGCCAGGCCTGCGCCCGCGCGGTGCGGCCGAACGCGGGCAGCGGCGCCGCGGCCGTCGCCAGGCGCAGCAATGTCCGGCGCGAAAGCCTCACGGGTCTCTCCCGCGAATTCGCGGACCGACGTTCGTCATTGAGCCGCAAGATCCACGAACTCCGTCCTGATGGTGTGCAGGATGAAGTCCCTGTCATCCTCCATCAGAAAATGCGAGCCCTGGCGGAGATGGCTGGTGAACCCGCCGCTCGTGAGCTCGCCCCAGGCGGCAGAGTGTCTCGGCGACACCCACGGATCCGCATGACCGACGAAACTGGTGATCGGAAACCGAAACGGCGCAATGGGCTGATGCACATAGTTGTACGCCATGCCGAACTCGGCACGGATCGTCGGCAGCAGGAGCTCCCGCAGCTTCGGTATGCGCAGCATCCGGTCGGCATCCGGCGTGTCGAAGTGACGAATGACCTCCACCAGCACGTCGTCGGACTGGCCGAGCGGCGGAAGACGGGCGTCGAACTCCCGGTGCAGCATCATGTCGTAGATCAGCTCGTCCTCGAACGCGCCCCGGCGCTTGAGCAGGTGGGGCGGTCGCACGCCGCAGGCGAACAAGTGCCTGATCAATTGCGCCTGCGCCTCGGGCAGCGCGCGAAGCGTCGCGAACATCGTCAGCCCGCCGAGGCAGTGACCGAAAAAGGCCGAGGGCCGGTCGAGCCGCTCGATCAGCTCGGGCAGCAACCCCTGCACGAACGTGTTCAGGTCGCCGATCGGCGGCTCATTGATGCGCGTCCCGCGTCCGGGCGCCTCGACAGCCAGCACCTCGACGGAGTCGCCGAGCAATTGCGGCCACGATCGGAACGACACCACGCCGCCGCCCGCGAAGGGAAAACAGAACAGGCGGACTTTTGCCCGCGGGTTGGGTCGGGGAGTGACCAGCCACTTTCCCGGAGCGGACGATGCCGTGTCCGCGGCGGGCCGGAGGATCGGACGGGATTCGTGCTGGCCCGTTCCGTTGGCCTTGCCGTGAGGCACGCCGCCGCCGTTCAGTCCTGTCGCCAAGCTGCCCAGCGAGTCGTTCCCGTTTGCGGCAGCGTGGCCGTTCGCGTGCGCCTGCGGTTCCGGCTCCGGGGATGGCTCCTCGACCATCCGGCCTTTCGCGGCGGCAAATTCATCGACAAGACGATCGATCAGCTGGTTGAGCGTCGGCCCGCTGATCAGCTCGGCAACCGGAACCGGCATGCCGAGCGCATCCTCCAGGCCGTTGGCGAGACGCACCGAACGCAATGAATCCAGCCCGAGCTCGTTCAACGGTTGATCCGGATCGATCGGCTCGGCGAAGCCGAGCTCGCCCATGATGTGTCGCTGCAGGATGCCCTCGAGCCCGGCACGCCCGCTGACGTTGAAGGCTGCCGGCCGCGGATCGGCCACCGCGACGCCTGCCTGCTCAGCGGCGGCGCGCGAGGCGGCGCGGCCGGGCCGCATATCCACCGACGCTCGCGCCGGTTCATCGCGTGCGGGGAGCCGGATGAGCGGCGCGTGCACCGGCGCGATCGGCACCGCACCGGGGCTTTCGATCAGCTCGCGAAAAGCACCGTCGACCAGTTGGTTGATGGTCGGCCCGCTGATCAGCTCGGCAACCGGAACCGGGATGCCGAACGCATCTTCGAGGCTGTTCGCCAGACCGACCGACATCAACGAGTCGAGCCCGATCTCGTTCAACGGCTGGTCCGCATCGACCGGCTCGACGAAACCCAGCTTGGCCGTGATGTGCTGTTGCAACCGGCTCAGCACCTGCTGGCGTGCCTGACCGTTCGTCGCGACGCGAGGTACCGGAGCGACCCCTCCCGGTGGCGATCGCGGCGTCGCGGCATCATCGCGCCGCTCCACGAGCTCGGCGAGGAGCGGCGGGCGACCCGTCTTGGCGGCGTAAGTCGGCCAGTCGGCCACCGCGACCGCGATCTGATCGACATCGCGGCGCATCAGCTCGTCGAACGCCTGCATCGCCAGATCGGGAGCGATGAATTTGACGCCCAGCGCCGACAGCATCGCCTCGCCGCGCGCACCGGACGCCGCAGCCAGGCCACCGCCGGACCAGGCCGTCCAGTTGATCACCGTCGCCGGCAATCCGGCGGCCCGGCGGTGCGCCGCCAGCGAATCGAGGAAGGCGGCGCTGGCGGTGTAGTTCCCCTGGCCGGCCGATCCCAGCAGGCTCAACAAGGACGACTTCAGGATGAAGAAATCGAGATCGAGAGATCTGGTGTGCTCATGCAGCAGCCAGCTTCCGTACACGCGCGGCTCGAACAGCGGGGCAAATCTGTCCCAACCCAGCTGTGCCAGGATGCCGTCATCGAGCACGCCGGCCGACTGCACCACGCCGCGCAGTGGCGGCATCTCGTCGGCGATCATGCGCATGAGGCTGCTCACGTCCTCCTCGCGACTGATGTCGGCAGGCATGACGCGAATTGACGCGCCGGCCGCTTCGGCGGCGCCGAGCAGCTCGCGTGCGGCTTCGGGGTTGGCCGTCCGGCCCGTGAGCACAAGGTGTCTGCCGCCCTGCTTGATCAGCCATTGCGCCGCGCTGCGCCCCAGCATCCCGAGGCCGCCGGTGATCAGATACGTGGCGTCGTGGCGCACGGGCAGCGGCCGGGCGGGCAGTTCTCCGGCGGCCTGCCTGATGAATCGCGGAACGTGGCGCCGACCGGCCGCCGAGAGGACGACCTGGGTTTCGCCATCGAGGTGGAGTAGCTCGGCCGCCAACGCCGCGATGTCCGGCAGCGCATCTGCGTCGAGCTGCAGATCGATCAAGCCGCCAAAAATCGCCGGGCGCTCGAGCGCCACCGTGCGTCCCAGTCCCCACAAGGGGGCCTGAACCGGATCGACGCGCGTCGCGTCTTCAGTTCGCTGAGCGTTCGCGGTGACGAGCCACAGCCGTCGACCGGGAGGGCTCGCCGACCGGGTTGCGTCGAGCGCGTGCAGGATCGCCAGTGCACCGCGGCACATCATCTCGCTGCCGGCCTTCAGCCCGGCGAGGGTCAGGCTTTCCACGGACGTCGTATCGAGCCCCCACAGGTAGACCACGCCGGCGCACGGCAGGCTCTCGCCGGCGGCGAACTGCTCCAGCAAGCGGCGGACATCGTCCGGCTGTCGTTCGTTCACCATCCATTTGCGCGCACCCAGCCGCGCGAATGCGTCGCCGCGGTGGACCAGATGCGAATGGTGGCCAGCCGCGTCCAACCTGCCGGCGAGCGCCGCACCGACGCCCTTCGCGTCGGCAAAGATCAGCCAGCTTGCCGGAGGGCGATCTCGCTCGACCGCGCTACGGACGCTCTGCCGCCATGCCACGCGATAGAACATGTCGTCCGTCGCGGCGCGAACCGGCACCACCTTGTCGAGCGGCAGGCGGCGGAGCATCAGTCCGTCGAGCTCCGCGACGGGACGCTCCATCGGATCGTAGATGCGGATGTCGACCACCCGGGTGTCGTCGCTGTCGCCGCCGCGCAGCGTGGTGTGCACCCATGCCTCGTCGGCCCCATCGCGCCAGCAGCGGAATCCCGCCAGCGAGACCGGCAAGTACATCGCCTGGCGCTCGCCTCCGTCGCCTGCGTCATCGAGCACGAGGAAGTACCCGTGCAGGCACGCATCGAGGAGCGCGGGGTGCATCGCATAGGGCGCAGCCGTCAGACCGTCCGGCAGCCGGACCTTCGTCAGCGCTTCCTGTTGGCCGACGTACAATTCGCGAATGCCGCGAAAGCGCGGCCCATAGCGAAGCCCGAGCCGGCCGACCCTTTCATAGAAATCGGCAGCAGTTCGTGCCTGCCGGCAGCGCGCCCGCACCTGCTGCATCGACCAGCCTGACGGCGACTGGGCGTCCGACCTGCGCAGGGTGCCGGTGATGTGCGTGTGCCAGACCTGCGGGTCGCCGGCGGCGGCGCTGACCAGCTTGAGGCTGGCGCGATCGGACTTCAGCGGGGTGAGCGAAATCCGAACGATCCGCTCTTCCCCGTCGGCGAAGGACATCGCCCGGTGATGCATCGCATCGTCGAAGCTCACGCGCGTCGTTTCGAAGTGCATGCGTCCGACTGCCGTCGCCACCTCCAATTCGGCGGTGGTGGGCAGGACGACCGTTTCGCCGACGCGATGATCGGTCAGGTAGCCGGGCTGCTGCGCGCTGTAGCGCGCTTCATAGAGCGCATCCTTGCCGGTCGAGATCAGTCGCATGCCCAGCAGCGGATGCAGCCGGTCCACCGCATGCGCGATCGGCTGGGCACGGGGCCGCTCCTCCTCCAGCCAGTAGCGCTTGCGCTGGAACGGATAGGTCGGCAGGGCAATACGGCACCACAACGCCGCGGCATGCACGGCGGCCCAATCCGGATTGTGACCCGCGAGGTAGAGCGCGACCAGCATCTCGGACATCGCGTCGGAATCCGGCTTCTGCCGATGGAGCGCAGCGGTCCAGGTTGCCGATCTGCCGTTCGCACCGAGGCAGACCTGCGCCATCGGCAGCAGCACCGGGTGGGGGCCGACTTCGACGAAGGTCTTGCACTCGAGCCTGGCGAGCGCGAGCATGCCGTCGCCGAACTGCACCGCTTCGCGCAGGTGGCGGCGCCAATAGACCTTGTCGGGCGACGCGGACATCGCCTCGCCGGTGAGGTTGGAGATCAACGGCAGCCTGGGCGCGCGGTGCTCGATTCGCGCGGCGACGGCTGCGAAAGCGTCGAGGATCGGCTCCGTGCGCGGCGAGTGAAAACCGTTGGAGATCCGCAGCTCGCGATAGCCGATGTTCTGCCGCCCGAGCTCGTCCGCCAGCACCTTCAATGCGTCGCGCTCGCCCGACACGACGGTGTTCAACGGTCCGTTCATCGCCGCCACGGTGATGCCGGGCGCGATCCGCTCGATGAGCGCACGAACTGCGGCTTGGTCGGCGAAGATCGCCGCCATCGCGCCGCCGGCGGGCACGCCATGCATCAGCGTGCCGCGCGCGATCACCAGCCGCATGGCGTCTTCCAGCGTCATGACGTCGGCGACGCAGGCGGCGGCGATCTCGCCCAGGCTGTGTCCGATCAGCGCGTCGGGCACGATGCCCCAGGATGTGAGCAGTTGCGCCAGCGCATACTCGACCGCGAACAGCGCCGGTTGCGTATAGTCGGTGCGGTTCACCAGCGCATCGTCGGTCTCGGCGGCGAAGATCACCTCGAGCAGATCGCGCTCGAGCTGCGGCCGCGCCAGCGCGGCACAGCGATCCATGGCGTCGCGGAACACCGGCTGCGTCCGGTAAAGCCCGGCCGCCATGCCGGCGCTCTGCGGCCCCTGGCCGGGAAACATGAAGGCGGTGGGCCCCTTCCGGGCGCGCTGCACGATCGATGAGTCTTCGGCCGCCGCCCGCAGCCAGGTTGCGAGCTGCTGCTTGAGCTCGGAAACCGATCGGACCGGCGCCGCGAAGCGGAAGAAGAACTGCGCCCGGCTGACGTTGGTGGTGTAGCAGAGGTCGCCGACCGGGACGTCGGGATTGTCGTCGAGCCAGCGCAGCAGCTGCTCGACGCGCGCCACCAACGCGTCGGCGCTCTTGGCCGACAGGGTGACGAGGCACGGAAAGGCGGCCGGCGATCGGCTCTCGGCAGGCGCAAGCGGTGGCGCCTCTTCGAGGACGGCAAAGCTGTTGGTGCCGCCGATCCCGAGGCTGTTGAGCCCGGCGCGCCGCGGGGTGTCGGCGCGGGGAAAATCGCGCAGCTCGGTGTTGACGAAGAACGGCGACGCCGCGAAGTCGATGCGCGGGTTGGGCGTCGCGAAATTGATGCTCGGCGGGATCTGCTTGTGATGCAGCATGAGCGCCGTCTTGATCAGCCCGGCAATTCCCGCCGCCTGCTCCGGATGGCCGATGTTGGCCTTGAGCGAGCCGATGGCGCAGAACTGCCTGCGCGCGGTGCCGCTGCGAAACGCCGTCGACAGTGCCTCGACTTCCAGCGGATCTCCCACAGTCGTGCCGGTCGAATGGCATTCGACATAGCCGATGCTGTCCGGGCTCACGCCGGCCGATTGCAGCGCCTCGGCCACGGCCTGCGACTGCTGGCCGAGGCTGGGCGCGGTATAGCTGATCTTGGCCGAGCCGTCGTTATTCGCCGCGCTTCCCTTGATGACGGCGAAGATGTGATCGCGGTCGGCGATCGCCCGCTCCAGCGGCTTGAGCAGCACGGCGCCGACCCCGCTGCCGAAGATCGTTCCCTGGCCGCGCTCATCGAACGGGCGGCAGCGCCCGTCGAGCGAATACAGGTTGCGCTTCTCCGCAACGAACCCCTGGACCTGCGGGACGCGGACGACCGATCCGCCCGCCAGCATCATGTCGCACCCCTCGAACCGCAGGTGCTGGCATGCCTGATGCACCGCCATCAGCGAGGAGGAGCACGCCGACTGGAGCGTGAAGCTCGGCCCCCTGAGGTTGAGCTTGAAGGACACGCGGGTGCTGAGGAAATCCTTGTCGTTGTTGATGTGCGCCGTGCTTGCGGTCTGGGGGTCGAACTCGGCGTGGTGCAGCTTGGCGATCAGGTAGGTCGAGACGACGCCGCCGCCGCTGGAGATGACGCCGACCTTGCCGGGATGGCCGGCCGGGTCGTAGCCGGCGTTCTCGAACGCTTCCCAGCACACCTCGAGGAAGAGGCGATGCTGCGGATCCATCAGCGCGGCGTCCTTGGGCGAGTAGCCGAAGAACGACGCGTCGAACATCTCGACGTCGCGCAGGATCGGCGCCGCCTTCACATAGTCGGGGTTGGCGACGAGGGCCGGGTCGACGCCGGCGGCGACGAGCTCGTCATCGGAGAAAAACGTGATCGACTCGACACCGCCGCACAGGTTCTTCCAGAATTCCTCGGCGGTGGCCGCTCCGGGGAAGCGGCAGGACATTCCGATGATGGCGATGTCGGCATTCCGCGGAGGAACGTTCATGGCTGAACCTCGAGCACGCCAGACATGTACGGCTTACGTTTCGCCCTCCGAGCGCTTGTGCGGCTGGTCACCTTTCCTCAAGGTATTCAATCCCTCGAGGAGGCCGTCCAAGGCCTTCTGCTGCGCTTCGATGATCTGGACCGAGGCGGAGGTCAGCTTCGGGAGGAGCTCGTCGTATGCCCCTTTCGCCTTCCTTTCGAGGTCCGGATCGTAGCGATCCCCCATCGTGTTCATCGGATCGAGGACCATCCTCAGGGCGTGCAATTCGTGGAGGGTGAAATTCGCCGCCGGCTTGACGCTGCTGGCATCCAGCACGGTCTTCTTCGCGATCTCGAGGAGGTCGCGCTGGAAACACAGCCATGGCATCGTCAACAGGATCAGGTTCTTCAGCGGATCCTCACGCATCTCGGGCTGGTCATGCTTGTCGTCGGGGTGCATCTGAGCGTCCTTCGTTTTGTGAAGCGAATTCTTCTCGAGTCTCCGAGCGCGGTGGCGCAACCAGCCGGTACATTGCGGCGCGCCGCGACGAACATTGCACGTCTCGTCCGATGCCCTCGCGATGGGGCTGACCTGGAGCAACCGGTCATGGCCGGCACTCGCCATCCGTCCAAACGATAGCCCACCCCGGGTTGTCCCGTAAACCGCCGCTCCGAGCCCGGACTGCGACGGCCCCCGGCGCGGATAAAATCTCAGGTCGCGGGCGGGTGGCATACACGTAACATGCTAGAAACGCGGCACCTGCCGGGCGTGCCTTCACGCCTTCGGCCTGCAAGGCTCGGCAAAAACTTGGTGCGCCAAACCAGGGATTGTGGTGAGTTTCAACGCGGCAACAGCCTCGCCGAAATACTTGGCGCATTGGCGCCGCGCGCAGGGAGTGATCGACATGGCAGACGACAACGGGCCTTTTCGATCCGATGGACGTCACGATCGCGAACACATCAGAAGACAATATCAGGAGCGGCTGAAGGCCTATCACGGCTGGGTTCACGGCGGCGCATCGGCAGGTCCATGGCTCGCGAACCGTCTGAACGAACACGTCAACGACGCCATCGCGTTCGTGAGCCAAGTGAAGCAAGCGCGGAATTTGCAAGACGTGCTTCGGCTGCGCACTGCCTTCGTGCAGAAGAAAATCGACATGCTTGCCGGCAGCGCAAGAGCGCTCACCGACGTGGTCGCGAACGCGCGCCCTGCGGTCCGCGGCGTCCAGGCGGTGTCGCAATATCAGTCGGCTGTCGAGCGGACCGCACGCAATTCGCCGAGATACGAGGCGCCAGCAAGGGTAGACGAGCAAGTACGCGTCTGGCGCGCGCGGTCCAGGGACGCAGACGATCGATGAAGTGAGGCAACGGAGACCGCCCACATGTTCTTTGACACGACCGGCCTGCCGTCGGCGAACGAGATCTGGGGGTGGCACGACAAGCTTCGCACATTTGGCACGCGCTACACCGGCAGCCAGGGCCAGGCGGACTTCGTCGCCTGGCTGGACCAGGAGTTCCGCGCCATTCCGCAATTCAAATCCAAGCTGTTCACCGACCGGATCTACTTCGACCGCTGGCTCGCGGAGCCGCACGGGTGGTCACTGTTGCTGCAGCAGAACCCGAACGCGGCCGCCGTGCCGCAGCCGGTCAGCTACTACTACCCGTACTCGGGGTACACGGATCCTCAGGGCATCACCGCCAAGTTGGTCGACCTCGGCAGCTATTCGCCAGGCGGGCCGTTCCCCTGGGAAGCCGCGAAAGGCGCCATCGCCCTCGTGCGGGTGCCTCCCTCCGTTTTTTCGCTCGACGTGGGCCAGTTGCCCACCGACGGTTTCAGGCCCGGGCAGCCGTCGCTGGAGACCGTGGTCGACTACGAGGTGCAGGCGCTCATGGTGACCAATCCGGTCTTCCAGGGCATGCTCGCCCCGGTGCCGTTGCTGGCGGCAAGACAAGCCGGCGTGCTCGGCGTGATCTGCGTCTGGACCGGCATGTCCGACGACATGATCGCCAACCAGTACAATCCGTTCACCACGGGCTACCCGAACAAGACAGGACGGCCCGAGAAGAACGACACCGGCTGCCCGGCGCTGTGGGTGGGCGAGAAGACTGGCGAACGGCTGGCCGACGCCGTCAAGACCGGGCAGCCGACGGTCACGTTGACGCTCAAAGCCACGATCATGCCGAACGCCACGACCGACACGCTCTGGGGCGTGCTGGAGGGCTCGGGCCCCGACCATGAGCGTGGATTGATCGTGAATACGCACACCGACGGGCCGAGCGTGCCGGAGGAAAACGGCGCGCTCGCCCTGCTGGCGCTCGCGCGATACTTCGCGCCGCGCCAGCACCGCCGCGACCTGTACTTCGTGATGGCGACGGGCCACTTCCAGCTGCCGCAGTTCATGCAGCCGATCGAGAACGCGCGTTTCGTCGCGGGCAACGACGCGACCAGCCTGTGGATGGCGCAGTACCCCGAGATCTACACGAAGGCGCTCGCCGGGCTGACGCTGGAGCACCTCGGCTGCAGGACGTGGGCGGACGACGCCAATGGAAAGTACGGCGCTACCGGCAGCCTCGGGTGGAACATGACCTACACGACGCAGAAGGACGGCTCGCTCAACCTCGGCAATCTCGAGCAGCAAGCCTTCCTCGCTGCGGTGGCTGCCGCCAACAACTCCGGGGCGGTCGCTCACCCGGTGGTCACAATGTTACCGGCGCCCCTGTTCTTCGGCGAAGGTGCGCCGCTCTATGCCGGCGGATTGGGCACGGTTTCGATGTGCCCTGCGCCCTCGTACCTGCTGCAGGCTGGATCTCTCGCCGATCCGGATCAGTTGAATCTCGACAAGCTCGACAAAGACCTGATCTGGGGTCAGATCCTGACCTTCGCCATGACGATCGCGACGCTGGACGAGGCCGAGGCCAACGCCTTCTGAGCAAATGCGCCGGCGGCGCGTGGCGAGCACCTCGCACGGTGCCGATCACAGGTTGATGCGCGCGTCTTCCCCAAGGTTAACGATCTGACACCCGTGACGTCACGACGCGCAGTCGTGAGGTGCGCGCCGGCGCAAATCCGGCTAAATTCCTGACCATGTGAAGCTGTTCACACGCTGCAGCGGCCTTTTGGACCTATCGAAGTTTCCGCGATGGGAAACATTTCGGACTGGCTCGAACAGCTTGGTTTGCACGAGTACGTTCAGCATTTCGCTGAGAACGACATCGACTCCGCTGTTCTCCTCGATCTGACCGACGACGACCTGGAAAAGATCGGCGTCGCCTCGCTCGGGCATCGCCGCAAGCTGTTGCGCGCGATCGCCGAGCTCAAGAGCTCGACCGCGCTCACCGTTGCGACGCCTCCGCCTGCCGCGCCGCGTGCGGCCGACACCGCCGAGCGCCGGCAAGTCACCGTGATGTTCTCCGACCTCGTCGGCTCGACCGCGCTTGCCGCGCGCATGGATCCCGAGGATCTGAGGGAGCTCATCTCGGCCTATCAGAATTGCGTCGCCGAAGTGGTGCGCCGCTTCGGCGGATTCGTGGCGCAGTATCTCGGCGACGGCCTGCTCGTCTATTTCGGCTACCCGGAGGCGCACGAGGACGACGCCGAGCGCGCCGTGCGTGCCGGGCTGGAGGTGATCGCTGCGGTCGGAGCGCTCAAGACGGCGGCGCCGCTGCAGACCCGCGTCGGCATCGCCACCGGGCTGGTCGTCGTCGGCGACCTGATCGGATCGGGCGTGGCGCAAAAGCGCGACATCGTCGGCGAGACGCCGAACCTCGCGGCGCGCCTGCAGGGCATCGCCGAGCCGAACACGGTGGTCCTCGGCGAGGCGACGCGCAGCCTGCTCGGCAACCTGTTCGAGCTCGACGATCTCGGCGCCATCGAGCTCAGGGGCCTCGCCTTGCCGGTCCGCGCCTGGGTGGCGCTGCGGGCGAGCACGGTCGAAAGCCGCTTCGAGGCACTGCATCCGAGCGGTCTCACGGCCCTGGTCGGACGCGAGGAGGAAACCGAGCTGCTGCTGCGGCGCTGGTCGCGGGCGAAGGGCGGCGAAGGCCGGGTGGTGCTCATTTCCGGCGAAGCGGGCGTCGGCAAATCGCGGCTCACGGCGGCGCTGCTGGAAACCCTTATGCCCGAGGCGCACACGCGTCTGCGCTATTTCTGCTCGCCCCAGCACACCGACAGCGCGTTCTATCCGATCATCGGCCAGATGGAACGCGCGGCCGGAATGCTGCACGACGATACGCCCGCGCAGAAGCTCGACAAGCTCGACGCGCTGCTGGCGCAGACGTCGACCCCGGTGCGGGACGCCGCGCTCATTGCCGATCTGCTGTCGCTGCCGAACGACGGCCGCCATCCCAAGCTGGACCTGACGCCGCAGCAGCGCCGGCAGAAGACCATGGAGGCGCTCAACACGCAGGTGGAGACGCTGCAGCAGCAGAAACCCGTGCTGATGATCTTCGAGGATGCGCATTGGTCAGATCCGACCAGCCTCGAGGCGTTTGGCCGGCTGGTCGACCGGATCGCGACGCACAAGGCGATGCTGCTGGTGACGTTCCGGCCGGAATTCCATGCGCCATGGGTCGGTCGACCGCACGTCACGACCCTGGTGGTCAACCGACTGACGGTGCACGAGTCGCGCGCCATGATCGACCGCATCGTCGGCAACCAGGTCCTGTCGGCGGCCATCCGACAGGAGATCATCGCGCGCACGGACGGCATCCCGTTGTTCGTCGAGGAGATGACCAAGGCGGTGCTGGAAGCGGGCGGCGAGAGGGCTGCCGAGCGCACGATCGCCGCGATCCCCTCGCCGGCGCGCGCGGTGCCGCCCAGCCTGCATGCCTCGCTGATGGCGCGGCTCGACTGGCTCGGCGCTGCCGCCAAGGAGCTGGCGCAGGTCGCGGCGGTGATCGGCCGCGAGTTTTCCCATGCGCTGCTGAGCGCCGTGATGCAAAAGCCCGATGCCGAGCTGGACGCGGCGATCGAGCGCCTCATCGGATCCGGCCTGCTGTTTCGCCAGGGCCAAGCGCCGCATGCGATCTATACGTTCAAGCATGCGCTGGTGCAGGACGCCGCATACGGCACGCTGCTGCGCGAGCAGCGCCGCGCGTTGCATGCCCGCATCGCCAGCACGATCGAAGCCCAGTTCCCCGATCTCGCCGAGAACCAGCCAGAGCTGCTGGCGCGATACTGGACCGAGGCGGGCGTGATCGAGAAATCCGCCCTCCTCTGGGGCAAGGCCGGACAGCGCTCGCTGGCGCGGTCGGCGCTGGAGGAAGCGGTCGAGCAGCTCCAGCGGGCGCTCGACCAGATCGCGACGCTGCCCGGCACGCCGGCGGTGCGGAGCGAGCAGATCAAGCTGCAGGTCGCGCTCGTCAATGCGCTCATGCACGTCAAGGGCTATGCGGCTCCGGAGCCCACGGCGGCCGTCGAGCAGGCCCGTCAATTCATCGAACGCGCGGAAGCGCTCGGCGAGCGTCCTGACGATCCGCTGCTGCTGTTCTCGGTCCTCTACGGCGGATGGGCCGCGAGCTATGTCGCCTTCCACGGCGACGTGACCCGCGAGCTCGCATCACAATTCACGGCGCTCGCGAAGAAGCAGCGCCAGGACGTTCCGCTGATGATCGGGCAGCGCCTGATGGGGACCTCGCTGATGCTGGCCGGCGAGATTGCCAAGGGGCGGGCGCAGTTCGATGAGGCCCTCGCACACTACGATCCGGTCAGGCACCAGCCGCTGATGACGCGTTTCGGCCAGGACGTCGGCGTCTCGATCTATGTCTATCGCGCGATGGCGCAGTGGATGCTCGGCCACCCTGCCGCGGCGCGCGCGGACGCCGATCGCGCGCTCGCCAAGGCGCGCGAGGCGAGCAACGCCGGCACCTCGATGTACGCGCATCTCCACGCGTCATTCACCAACATCCTGTGCGCCGATTATGCGGCGGCGGGCGAACAGTCCAACGAGCTCCTCCGCCTGGCCGAGGAGAAGGGCGCCGCGCTGTGGAAGGCGCTGGGAACGATGCAGAAGGGCTGCAGATTGGCGCTATCCGGCCTCGCCTTGGAGGGGATCGAGCTGATCACCTCCGGCATCGCGACCTACCGGTCGACCGGGTCGCGCGTGTACATGCCGTTCTTCCTGGCGCATCTGGCCGCGGCCCATGCGCAGATCGGACAGCTCGACGACGCCTGGGGCTGCATCGGAGAGGCGATGACGGCGGCGGAAACCACCAAGGAGCGATGGTGCGAGGCGGAGATCCACCGCATCACCGGCGAGATCGCACTGAAGCTGCCGCAGCTGGGCGCCGCGCGGGCGGAGGCTTATTTCGAGCGCGCGCTCGCCGTTGCGCGCGCGCAGAAGGCAAAGTCATGGGAGCTGCGCGCCGCGACCAGCATGGCGCGGCTCTGGCACGCCCAGGGCCGGCCGGACAAGGCGCGTGCGCTGCTGGCGCCGATCCATGGCTGGTTCAGCGAAGGCCTCGATACGCACGACCTGAAGCAGGCGAAGGCTTTGCTCATCGAGACGCCCTCGCACCAGGAGCAATGATCCCGCAGCGTGGTCCGCGGATGCGCTGAAGCGCTTTCCGATTCGGGTGAATCGCAAAGCGCTCCAGGATTCTCCATTTGGTCGCATTTTCTCACGGAAAACCGGTAGCCATTTTTCCGCAAAATGCTCTCGTCTCAGTCATCGTATTTTTCCGGCTTGGTTTCCGTCAGGAACGCCCACACCAGCAGCGTCGCGACGGCGCCGGCGACGGCGAGGGTCAAGAACCCGATCACGTGGCCGAAGTGCTGGAAAACGAAGCCGCTGATCAGGGTGCTGAGCGAGGCGGCGATGCCGCTGAGCGCCGCGACGGTGCCGCCGGCGAGGTTGAACCGGCCCGTCCCGGTGGTGAGGTCGGTGACCACCAGCACGGTCATCACGCCGATGATCGCCGCGCTGACGCCGTTGAGCACCTGCGCGGCGACCACCACCCAGTAGTCGGTCGACAGTGCGAGCAGCGCCCCGCGCAGCGGCTCCACGCCGAAGCCGATGAGAAGCAGCGGTCGCCGCCCGCGCCGCTCGGAATGATAGCCGACCCACGGCGCAAGGCAGGTGACCATGATCTGCGGCACCACGATCAGGAGCGACATCCACAGTGACGCCTTGTCGCCGCCGGTTGCCACGCTGGTGCCGATCATCGGCAGCATCGAGGCGTCGGCGAGCTGAAAGGCGACGACGGCGGCGGAGAAGAGCAGCAGGCTGCGATTTTTGGTGAGGTCGAGCACGCGCGCGACCGTGACGGACTTCTTGTCCTTGGCGGCGTTGCGCGCCCGCGCATAGTCGATCTCCTCGCCGCGAATGAACCAGAGCGCGATCAGCGCCGGAACGCACAGCACGGCCGCGGTGAGGAAGATCGCGCCCTCCCACAGATAGGCGCCGGCAAGGCCCATGACGGCGGCCGTGATCGCATTGCCGGCAGCCGCATAGCGGTAGTTCCGCCCGGTGCGCACCGACATCGCGCGGCGGCCGACCAGGCCGAGGCTGATCGCCGCGATCGCGGGGGTGATGATGCCGGCGGTCGCGCCGTGCAGGGTTTCGGCAAAGAGCACGGCGTAGAAGCTGGGCACGGAAGCGAGGATGAGCGCGGCGGCCAAGATCGCCAGGATGCCGGTCGCGGCGAGCCCGCGCTTCCATTTCACCGCGTCGGTGAGCGCGCCGCCGGGGATCTGGCTCAGCACGCCGGCGATGCCCCCGACGCCGAGCACCAGCCCGATGTTCGACTGCGGCCAGCCCTTCAGCGCCAGATAGAACGCGACGAACGTGCCGAAGCCGGTCTGCACGTCGGCGACGAAGAAGTTCATCCAGTCGAGGCCGCGGCGGCTGCGCGCCGAGGCCGGAGCATGCAGCTCCCGCCGGGCGCCGCGATACCGATCGAGTGCGCCGAGGAGCCGGGAAAAGCGGTGTGTCGGCGACATCATTATGCTGTGCGACGACCGATGCGGTTTGGCCTCCACCTCACGGAGCCAACCCCACGCCCGCGCGGCGGTTCCCGCCGGTCACAGCATCGCGCGCAGGAACCCGGGGCACGGTATCGGGTGCGCGACCGCACGCGCTTCGTGCGGTCCAGGGTCCAGCGGCTCATCGAATCGCGGCCCTCAGCCGTTATTCCACTGGGCGACAGCGACCGCACGAGCGAGACAATGGAGCAACCCGATCACGCAAGCGTCGATCCGCGCCGGCGCACCGCGGTCATCACCGGTGCCAGCGCCGGCGTCGGCCGCGCGACGGCGGTCGCCTTCGCGCGCCGCGGCTGGAACGTCGGGCTGATCGCGCGCGGCGAGGTGGGCCTCGCCGACGCGGCGCGCGAGGTCGCGGCGGCGGGCGGCCGGCCGCTCGTGCTCGCGGCCGACGTGGCGGACGCGGACGCGGTGTTTCGCGCCGCCGACCACGCCGCGGAGGCGTGCGGCACAATCGACGTGTGGGTCAACGACGCGATGGCGACGGTGTTCGCGCCGATCCGCGACATCACGCCCGACGAGTTCCGCCGCGCCACCGAGGTGACCTATCTCGGCACCGTGCACGGCACCATGGCGGCGCTGCGTCACATGCGGCCGCGCAACGCCGGCACCATCGTGCAGGTCGGCTCGGCGCTGAGTTATCGCGCGATCCCGCTGCAGGCCGCCTATTGCGGTGCCAAGTTCGCCATCCGCGGCTTCACCGATGCGCTGCGCAGCGAGCTCGCCCACGACAACAGCCGGGTGCGCGTCAGCATGGTGCAGCTACCTGCCGTCAACACGCCGCAGTTCGACTGGGCACGCAACCGGCTCGGCCGCGCGGTGCGGCCGCTGCCGCCAGTCTACCAGCCGGAAGCGATCGCGCGGCACGTCCTGCGCGCCGCGGATCGCGCGCCGCGCGAGCTGTGGCTCGGGCTCTCTGCCCTCAAGGCGATTCTCGGCAACATGCTGGCGCCCGGTCTCGGCGACCGGCTGCTCGCGCACGAGGCCTATGGGGGCCAGATGACGCCGCAGCCGCGCGCGGCGGACGCGCCGGACAACCTGTTCGCGCCGGTCGCCAAGGACCACGCGACGCACGGCCGCTTCGACGCGACGGCGCGCGATGAGGTCGTCGCGGTCAACCCGGCGGCGCTGCGAGCCGGGGTGTTGGCGGGCGGACTTTTCCTCGCGGCCGGATGGCTCGCGGCGGCGCTGCGCCATCGATCGTAGGGTGGGAAAAATTGCTCCGCGATCACCATCCGCGTGGGCAACCGCGCGCCAAGCGATTTTGCCCACGCGGACACACGGGCGCGGTTGCCCACCCTACAGGCCGCGCATCAGCGTCCGGCGTACCGCGTCCTGCCAGCCTGCCCATTTGCGAGCGCGCACGCCCCGGTCCATCTGCGGCACGAAGCGGCGCTCGCGCTTCCACGACTTCGCGAACTCGTCGGGCGGCGGACAGATGTCGGCCGCAAGACCCGCCAGATAGGCGGCGCCGAGCGCGGTGGTCTCCTGCACCACCGGACGGTCGACCGGCGCATCGAGGATGTCGGCGAGGAACTGCATCGCAAAGTCGCTCGCCGTCATCCCGCCGTCGACGCGCAGCACGGTGCCGCCCAGCTCCGGCCAGTCGGCGCGCATCGCCTCGATCAGGTCGCGCGTCTGGTAGCCGACCGACTCGAGCGCCGCGCGGGCGAGCTCGGCCGGGCCGGAGTTGCGGGTCAGCCCGAAGATCGCGCCGCGCGCCTCGGCGTCCCACCACGGCGCGCCGAGCCCGACGAAGGCCGGCACCAGGTAGACCTGCTCGCCCGGATCGGCCAGCGCGGCGAGCGCGCCGCTCTGGTCCGCGCTGCGGATCATCTTCAGCCCGTCGCGCAGCCACTGCACGGCGGCGCCGGCGACGAAGATCGCGCCTTCGAGCGCGAACGTGCGGCGGCCGCCGAGCTGATACGCGATGGTGGTGAGCAGCCGGTTGCGCGACGTGACCATCTGCGGCCCGGTGTTGAGCAGCGCGAAGCAGCCGGTGCCGTAGGTCGACTTCATCATGCCGGGCGCAAAGCACCCCTGCCCGACCGTCGCGGCCTGCTGGTCGCCGGCGACGCCGAGGATGCGGATCGTGCCGCCGAACAGGTCGGTGGTGCCGAAGTCACCGGCGCAGTCGCGCACCTCGGGCAGCAGCGATTGCGGCACGCCGAGCAGGCCGGCGAGCTCGGCGTCCCAGCGCGCGGCGTGGATGTCGAGCAGCAGCGTGCGCGCCGCGTTGGTGGCGTCGGTCGCGTGCACCTTGCCGCCGGTGAGGCGCCACAAGAGGAAGCTGTCGACCGTGCCGAAGCAGAGCCGGCCCTGCGCGGCGGCGGCGCGCGCGCCGGCGACGTGGTCGAGCAGCCAGGCGATCTTGGTCGCCGAAAAATAGGGATCGAGCAGCAGCCCGGTCTTCTGCGTGATGCCGGGCTCGTGGCCGGCGGCGCGCAGCGACGCGCACATGTCGGCGGTGCGGCGGTCCTGCCAGACGATCGCGTTGTGGATCGGCTTGCCGCTCTTGCGATCCCAGATCAGCGTCGTCTCGCGCTGGTTGGTGATGCCGATGCCGGCGACGTCCTCCGGCGTGACGCCGGCCTTGATGATCGCGCTGCGCACGGTCGCAAGCACGCTCGACCAGATCTCCTCCGGGTCGTGCTCGACCCAGCCGGGCCGCGGGAAATGCTGGGTGAATTCCTGCTGCGCGACCGCGACGGGCGCGAGCGCGGCGTCGAACACGATCGCCCGCGTCGAAGTGGTGCCCTGGTCGATGGCGATGAGGTGGGTCGGCATGCGGGAGTTATAGCAGGCCCGCGATGCGACGTCGTAGGGTGGGCAATGACGCCTGTGGCGTCAGTTCACCAGCACCAGCTCGGTGTAGCCTTCGTCCTGCGGCTTGATGGTCGAGGGCTTGCGCGGCTCGGGGCCGTAGTAGTCGCCGCGCCGCACCATCTTGCGCGGGTGGGTGAGCACCGAGAGGATGCGCGCCTGCAGCGCCTGGCTCGACACCGGCTTGAGCAGATACTCGTGGATGCCGAGGCGCGACGCCTCGACCACGCGCGACCGCTCGCCGTGGGCGGTGAGCATGATGATCGGCACGTCCGGATACGGGAAGGTGTCGGGCGAGCGCACCGCGCGCACGAAGGCCGGACCGTCCATGCCCGGCATCTCCCAGTCGCACAGCACGACATGCGGCACGAACGTGCGGATGATCTCGAGGCCGGCGTGGCCGTCCGGCGCTTCCTGGATGCTCTTCACCCCCATGGTCAGCAGCAGGGTCTTGATGACCTTGCGGGTGTAGTGCTCGTCATCGATGACGAGAAACTTGCGCGGACCGAGCAGCGTCGCGATCTTGTCGTCGGGTGCCGACATCATGAGTGCGGCCCATGGGGTTTTCGGTTATTTTCAATAAAGATAAGACCATATACGTATGACAGCTGCGTTCTAAATTTCCGTAAAATGCCAGATACCCGACTCAGGCGTTGACGGATCATCAACCCTACCGAACGGTTTATGCGTTTGCGCATGTTCTTGTCGGCGAACCAGCGTCCACTTCGCCGGAACATGCGCTAACGCGTGCCGACCGCGGCGGTCATGAAGCGGGCGACCGCCTCGCGCGCCTCCCTGCTCACCACGAGGCCGAGCTGGCTGCGCCGCCACAGCACGTCGTCGGCGGTCTCGGCCCATTCGTGCCGCATCAGGTAGCGGATCTCGGCGCCGGTGAGATCGGCGCCGAGGTGCGGACCGAGATCGGCCGGGCGCGCGATGCCGTCGAGCACCAGCCGCACCCGCGTGCCGTAGGCCGCCACCAGGCGCCGCGCATGGACCTCGGTCAGAAACGGCCAGGCGCGGCGCGTTTCGGCGACCAGCGCGGCGTCATGGCCGGGCGGAAAATCGCCGCCCGGCAGCGGCCGGCCGGCGGTCCAGGCGGGCGCCGACGGCAACACGCCGGCGAGCCGGGCGAGCGCCGCCTCGGCAAGCCGGCGATAGGTGGTGATCTTGCCGCCGTAGACGGTGAGCAGCGGTGCCTGGCCGTCGCTGCGGTCGAGGGTGAGCACATAGTCGCGCGTGGTGTCGCGCGCGAGCCGCGAGCCGTCGGCGAACAGCGCGCGCACGCCGGCGAAGGCGTGGACCACGTCGGCCGGCGCGATCGGCCGGCGCAGATAGGCGTTTACCGCGTCGCACAGATACTTGATCTCGTGCGGCGCGACGGCGAGCGCGGCGGGATCGCCGGCGAAGTCCTCGTCCGTCGTGCCGATCAGCGTGAACGCGTCGCCGAACGGGCGCGCGAACACGATGCGGCCGTCGGGGACCGGCAGGATGTAGGCGCGGTCGTGCGCGAACAGGCGGGCGACCACGATGTGGCTGCCCTTGACCAGCCGCACCGGCAGCGGCCGCGGCAGCCCCAGCACGCTCGCCGCCACCGTGCCGAGCCACGGGCCGGCCGCGTTGACCAGCACGCGCGCGGTGGCGACGCCGCGGCGGCCGCGCGCGTCGAGCACCAGTGTCCACTCGGCGGCGCGCTCGGCCTGGATGCAGCGGGTGCGGGTGCGGATGCTGGCGCCGCGCGCAGCGGCATCGATCGCGTTGACGACGACGAGACGCGCGTCGTCGACCGTGCAGTCGGAGTATTCGAAGCCGAAGGTCAGGTTGCGCTTGAGCGGCTCGCCGGCGGGATCGGCGCGGAAGTCGACCGTGCGCCGGCCGGGAAGCGTGCGGCGGCCGCCGATATGGTCGTAGAGCGCAAGCCCCAGTCGGAGCATCCAGGCCGGCCGATCGGCGGCCTCGGCGGGCAGTACGAACTGCATCGGATGCACGAGATGCGGCGCGATGCGCATCAGCGTCTCGCGCTCGGCCAGCGCCTCGCGCACCAGCCGCAGCGACCCTTGCGCGAGATACCGCAGGCCGCCGTGGATCAGCTTGGTCGAGGCCGACGAGGTGCCCGACGCGAGGTCGTTCTGCTCGAGCAGCAGCACTTTCAGCCCGCGCCCGGCGGCGTCGCGCGCGATGCCGGCGCCGTTGATGCCGCCGCCGATGATGGCGAGATCGAACTCGGCCATTTTCCAGGGATCAGGGCTCAGAGGTCGGGAATCAGCGATCGCAAGATCGCATGTTCGATCGCGAAATTCCATTTGCCGGACCGATGGCTTCCGGCGCCCAAGAGCCCCTGGTATCCTCGCGCGGCCCGCCGTCCACGCCAATCGCGCACACCGACAGGTGCTCCATGGATCGCCGCGAATTCGGAAAGCTGTCCCTCGGAACCATGGCGGCGGCCGGCGCAACGGCGCCGCTCGCGCCTGCCTTCGCGCAGGACGCCGCCCCTCCCCGCAGCATCGCGGCACTGCCGGCGAACCTGCGCGCCGTGCTGGGCGAGACATTTCCCAAATTCTCCGACGCCGAATATGCGCGGCGCGAGCGGCTGCTCGGCGGCGTGATGGAGCGCGCCAACGTCGATCATGTCGTGATCGTCACCTGGCAGCGCGTCGGCAACGGGACCGAATGGGTCACCGGCTGGCCGGGTTGGGTCGAGGCGATCACCGTGTTCCGGCCGGGCGAGCGCATGGCGATGTTCGTCGAATACTACAACCACATCCCGCTCGCGCAGCGCATGGCGCGCAACTGCGACGTCCACTGGTGCGAGGAGCGCGGCATCGCCAAGGCGATCGAGGAGCTCAAGCGCCGCGACGCCAAGCGGGTCGGCGTCATCGGACCGCTGCTCGCTCCCCGCTACCGCCAGCTCGAGGCGGCGTTTCCGACCGTCGGTCTCGACGGCGAGTACACGCGCCTGCGCATCTACGAGAAGTCGGACGAGGAGATCGCCTGGTTCCGCATCGGCTGCGCGCTGTCGGACGCCGCCATGTCAAATCTGGTCAAGCATGCGCGGCCGGGCATGACCGAAGCGGAGCTCGCCGACCTGGTCGAGCGCGGATACGTCCCGCACGGCGGCTCGCACGTCATTCATTTCATCGGTAGCACCGCGATGGCGGCGCCGGACTGCTACGTACCGCGCCAGTTCCCGGCGCAGCGGCGGCTGGCGCCGGGCGACGTCGTGTTCTGCGAGCTGTCGTCGGCGTTCTGGGGCTACTCCGGCCAGGTGCTGCGCAGCTTCACCATCGAGGCGGAGCCGACCCAGCTCTATCGCGACCTGCACGCCACCGCCGAGGCGGTGTTCGATTCGGTGACCAAGGCGATCCGGCCCGGCGCCACCATCGAGGACCTGATCGCGGCGACCGCCGACGTGGAGAAGAACGGCTTCACCACCTGCGACGACGTGGTGCACGGCTATGGCGGCGGCTATTTCCAGCCGATCATCGGCTCGAAGAGCCGCCCGGCCGCGACCACGCCGAAGATCGTGCTGCAGGAGAACATGTGCATGGTGGTGCAGCCCAACGTCATCACGCGCGACAAGACCGCGGGCGTACAGACCGGCGAGATGGTGCGCGTCACCAAGACTGGGTTCGAGACGCTGCACAACATGCCGCGCGGCTTCTTCCGGTCAGGGCAAATCGTGTGATGCGAGCCGGGTGAGGCGGAGAAGAGTTCATGCTGTTTCAGGATCGTCACGTGGTGGTCACCGGCGGCACCGGCGCGCTCGGCATCGCGGTGGTTGGCGCATTGCTCGAGGCGGGCGCGACCTGCCACGTGCCGTACATCCACGCCGGTGAGGCGGAACGCTACCCGCATCGCGGCAACGCGCGGGTCACGCTGATCGCCGACGCCGAGCTCACCGACGAAGCCAAGGTGGTCCGCCTCTACGCCGGCGTGCCGAAGGTCTGGGCCTCGATCCACCTCGCCGGCGGTTTCGCGTTTGCGCCGATCGGCGAGACGACGATGGAGACACTGCGTCGCCAGGTCGACATGAACTTCGTCAGCTGCTTCCTGTGCTGCCGCGCCGCGGTCGCCGCGATGGCGCAGACGCCGGACGGCGGGCGCATCGTCAACGTGGCGGCGCGCCCGGCCCTGGAGGGCCGGGCCGGCGCCAACATGACCGCCTACGCGGCGAGCAAGGCGGCGGTCGCCACCCTCACCATGGCGCTCGCCGAGGAGGTCGCCGGCAAGAACATCCTGGTCAACGCGATCGCGCCCTCGATCCTCGACACGCCGACCAACCGCAAGGACATGCCGAAGGCCGACCACGCGAGCTGGCCCAAGGTCGAGGAGGTTGCGCGGACGATCCTGTTTCTCGCATCGCCCGACAACAAGGTGACGCGCGGCGGGATCGTGCCGGTGTACGGGAAGGTGTGAGGTCGGGCGTCGCACGCGAAAGCGTAAGCAACACTGACCGATCTATGCGCCGATTCATCGCGCATCGTCGGTCACCCAAGGCCGCGTCCAAGCTGGCTCCTCTTTTTGCCCTGGTGTACGATTCGCGTCACAACGAATTCGGCCGAACGGCCGTTGGGGGGAACGCAGTCACAAATTCCAGGGAGGTTCCAATGCTGCGCTCGCGCATCTCGCGTCGGACTCTGCTTGCCAGGACTGCACTCGCAACCACCACTCTCGTCGCTGCCCCTTATATCCGCGGGGCGCATGCCGCCGGCTCCCTGTCGATCGGCTTCTGGGACCACTGGGTGCCGGGTGCCAACAAGGCTTCGCAGACCCTGTGCGAGGAATGGGGCGAGAAGAACAAGGTCTCGGTCTCGATCGACTACATCACGTCGCAGGGCAACAAGAACCTGCTGACCATCGCGGCCGAGGCGCAGGCGCAATCCGGCCACGACATCTTCGCCTTCCCGAGCTGGCAGCCGCACGACCACGCCAACCGGCTCGAGCCGGTCGACGAGATCATGGCCGAGCTGATCAAAGTCAACGGCAAGGTCAATCCGACGGTCGAGTACCTCGCCCGCGCCGAGGGCCACTGGCGCGGCATCCCGGCCTGCGTCGGCAGCCAGATCAAGGGGCCGTGCTCGCGCATCGACCTGATGAAGCAGCTCGCCGGCATCGACGTGGTCGAGATGTACCCGGCCGGCAGCCCGCCCAAGGCCGATGCCTGGACGCTCGACGCGCTGCTCAAGGCCGCGGAGGCCGCCCACAAGGGCGGCCATCCGTTCGGCATCGGGCTCGGCCAGACCGAGGACAACGTCGACACCGCCGGCGCGATCTTTCAGTCGTTCGGCGCCGAGCTGGTCAACGCCAAGGGCGACATCACGGTGAAGACCGACAAGGTGCGCCAGACGATGGAGTACTACAAGAAGCTGGCGCAATGGCTGCCGCCGGACGCGCCCGCCTGGGACAACGCGTCGAACAACAAGTACCTCGTCTCCGGCAAGGGCGCGCTGATCATGAACCCGCCGAGCGCCTGGGCGGTCGCCAAGCGCGACGCGCCGAAGGTGGCAGAGCAGCTATGGACGCACGGCATGCCGTCCGGCCCGGCCGGCCGTTACGCGCCGTTCCTGCCCTACTTCTGGGGCATCTGGTCGTTCAGCAAGAACAAGTCGGCGGCGAAGAGCCTGCTGCTGCACCTGTCGCAGCCGGACGCGGTCGAGAAGATGGTGGTGGCAAGCGGCGGCTACGACCTGCCGTCGTTCGAGAAGCTCACCACCCTGAAGGTGTGGGCCGAGGAAGGGCCGCCCAAGGGCACGCTCTACCACTACCCGAACCCGCACAATCACCAGATCCTATCGGTCGCCGCGCAGCCGGCTCCGCCGAAGATCGCGGTGCAGATCTACACCCAGGCGATCCAGACCAAGATGGTCGTGCGCTTCATGAAGGGCGAGAAGCTGGAAGATACGCTCGCCTGGGCGGAAGGCGAGATCGAAGGCTACATGCGGACCTGAGAGCCCGCGCGGGCCGTCGTCGAGCAGACAGCGGCCTGCGCCTCGTTGTGGGGACGAGCATATGGTCGATCAGGCATTGCCAGGAACGGTGGTTCGGCCGGTCGGGCGCGGTGGCGTCGGGCTGCGCGGCGCGCTGCGGCGCAAGTCGACCATCGCGTTCCTGATGACCCTGCCGCTGATCCTGCTGATCGCGCTCCTCGTCCTCTATCCGGCGCTCTACTCGGTCCATCTCGCGACGCTGAACAAGTCGATGCAGCGCTTCGTCGGCGTGTCGAACTTCACCTTCCTGTTCAAGCGCGAAACCTTCTGGATGGTGGTGCGCCAGTCCTGCGTATTCGCCATCACGGCGGTGATCTTCAAGGCGCTGATCGGCTTCATTGTCGCGCACTTCGTCCACAACATTCCCGGCAAGGGCCAGCGCAAGTGGCGCGGCATGCTGCTGGTGCCGTGGGTGATCCCGCCCGCGATGAGCTGCCTCGCCTGGCTGTGGCTGTTCGACCCGTCCTACAGCGCGTTCAACTGGATCCTGGCCCTGGTCGGCGTCGATTCGGTGCCGTGGACCGGCGACCCGGACTGGGCGCGCTTCTCGGTGATCCTGGTCAACATCTGGATCGGCTCGCCGTTCTTCATGATCATGTACCTGGCGGCGCTCAAGTCGGTGCCCGAGCAGCTCTATGAGGCGGCGGAGATCGACGGCGCCAACTGGTGGCAGCGCATGCGCTATGTGACGCTGCCGATGATGCGCAACATCATCGCCATCACGGCGCTGTTCTCGCTGATCGTGACGTTCGCCAACTTCGATATCGTGCGCATCATCACGGCCGGCGGCCCGATCGACCGCACGCACGTGTTCGCCACCTGGGCGTTCTGGCTCGGCATCCAGGGCAACGACATCCCGCTCGGCGCCACCGTGTCGCTGTTCATGGTGCCGATCCTCACCGTCGTCGCGGTGTTCATCCTGCGCGACATCCACCGGCGCGGCAACGAGGCATGACGACGATGACGGCGCTCGCCATCGACCCTCCTGCGGCGCCCGCGCGGCGCCGGCGTGCCAGCATCAGCCGCGACCGGCGGTGGGCGCTGCGCTGGTCATATTTCTTCCTGGTGGTGTTCGCGCTCTTCTTCCTGACGCCGCCGATCTACATGCTGATCACCTCGCTCAAGACCAGCCAGGAGATCTCGGCGGCGACCAACCCGTGGTGGGTGAACGACCCGACGCTCGCCAACTACCGCGAGCTGCTCGGCTCGGCGCAGTACCTGGTGTTTTTCCGTAACTCGGCGCTGGTGTCGATCTTCGTCGTGGCGATCACCATGCTGATCTCGGTGCCTGCGGCGTTCGCGCTTTCGCGTATGCGGTTCTGGGGCTCGGCGGCGCTCGCGACCGGCGTCTTCCTCACCTACCTGATCCCGGAGACGCTGCTGTTCATCCCGCTGTTCAAGATGTTCGCGGTGTTCAACGAGCTCACCGGCATCCAGATCATCAACAAATGGTGGGTGCTGCTCCTGGTCTATCCGACCCTGACGGTGCCGTTCTGCACCTGGATCATGATCGGCTACTTCGCCTCGATCCCGAAGGAGCTCGACGAGGCCGCACTGGTCGACGGCGCGAGCTACCGGCAGATCCTGCTGCGCGTGTTCATCCCGGTCGCGCTGCCGGGCCTGATCGCGGCGACGATCTTCGCGTTCACGGTGTCGTGGGCCCAGTTCCTCTATCCGCTCGCGTTCACCACCTCGGCCGACCAGCTGGTGCTGCCGGTCGGCATCGTCACCACGCTGATCAAGGGCGACGTGTTCAACTGGGGCCAGATCATGACCGGCGCGCTGCTCGGCGCGATGCCGCCGCTGGTGATCTATGTGTTCCTGATGGACTACTACATCGCCGGTTTGACCGCGGGCGCCACCAAGGGGTGACGGACGACCGACTCAGCCCGTGCCGACCCACGCCGGCGCCGCATTGCCGGCGCGCATGAACCCCACGTAGAAATAGTTCGGCTGCGGCGTCAGCACGCCACGGCAATTCTCGACCAGCACGATGCGCAGCCCGGCGGCCTCGGCCATCGGGCGGAAGGTTTCTGCCGTCGCGCCCTGATTGTTCTCCTGAAGCACGATGACGCCGTCCGGCGCCAGGAACCGCGGAGCATCCCTGAAAAAGTCACGATGCAGGTGCCAGTCGCGGTCGTAGTGCGTGATATGGTGCTTGAAGACGGCCTCGTCGAAGTGGGGCGGATTGGAGACGATCACGTTCCAGCGTTCGGTCGGCGGAATGTCCGCGAGATTGTCGGAGCGATAGACCGCGACCCGGTCGGCCAACCGGTTGCGGCGCACCGTCATGCGGGCGGCGCGCACCGCGGGTGGATTGACGTCGGCGAGACAGAGCGTCTCGCAGAAGCCGTGCGCGAGCAGCGAGAAGCCGATGAAGCCGGGCCCGGCGCACCACTCGAACAGCCGCGCCTGTGTGGGCATCCGGCGGCTGCGAAACAAGCGGAGAAAATCCTGTCCGAAGCCGGTGCCGCCGCCGTCGAGAAACCGCTTGTAGTAGACGTCGATGTCGCCGTAGCGCACGCGGCTGTGCGGCCGCAGCCGGCGCCGGAAGGGCTTGAGCCAATCCCGCTCCATGTCGATGATGGATTGCGACAATGAGGCGAACATGGGCGTGACTAAAGCGTGGGTCCGTAGGGTGGGTTGAGCGAAGCGAAACCCACCAGCCGAGGCGGCAACGGCAGACTTCCCCGATGGGTTTCGCTGCGCTCAACCCATCCTACAAGGCTTACGACTCCGCAGGCACCAGTTCGCGCATCGGCCGCGCCAGCTTCTTCACCGCGCTCGACGCCACGATGGTACGGCTGCCGGCGTAGGCCTCGTGGTTCTTCTCGATGTCGTCGAGGTCGTAGAGGTAGTTCACCATCACGCCGAACGACTGGGCGAGCCCCTTCGGCGAGGGATCGGCCAGCCAGTTGATCTGCTCGAGCCGGGCGCCGTTGCCGAGATGGAAGCGGGCGACCGGGTCGACCGGCGCACGCGTGCGGGTGCGGGCGGTAAGGAAATAGGTCGCGGCGGCGCGCATCAGCGGCTCGCGCAGGCGCTCGGCGCCGTCCACCTCCTTGAACCACTGGCCGGTCTCGAGCGCGGCGAGCTCGGCGCGGTCGTCGGCGGCGATCGCCTTGGGCGGATCCTCCTTGAGCTCGCGTTTCAGCCAGGACGCGAACGCGGGCGCGGGCGACAAGGTCACGAAGGTGGTGAGCCGCGGCAGCTCGCGCGAGATCTCGGCCGCCACCTGCTTGATCAGGAAGCTGCCGAACGAGACGCCGGTGAGCCCGCGCTGGCAGTTGGAGATCGAGTAGAACACCGCGGTGGTGGCACGCTCGCTCGCGATCACGTCGCGCTTGGCGGCAAGGATCGGCGGGATCGCGTCGGCGATCTCGCGGGTGAGCGCGACCTCGACGAAGATCAGCGGCTCGTCGATCAGCGCCGGATGGAAGAACGCGTAGCAGCGGCGGTCGGGCGGATCGATGCGCGAGCGCAGGTCGCGCCAGTCGCCGATCTCGTGCACCGCCTCGTAGTGGATGATCTTCTCCAGGATGTTGGCGGGCGTCGACCAGTCGATCCGCCGCAGCACCAGGAAGCCGCGGTTGAACCACGACGAGAACAGGTGGACAAAGTCGGCATCGACCGCGGCGAGGTCCTCGCGGTGGTCGAGCGCGTCCATCAGCTTCTCGCGCATGGCGACCAGCGCCTTGGTGCCGCCCGGCGCGAGGTTGAGCCGGCGAAAGAGCTCCTGGCGGCGCGGCTCGGCGGCATGGTGCAGCTCGGCGGCGGCGGCGTCGCCCGGCGAGGCCTGCCAGGCGGCGACCGCGCGGTCGAGCCGCTCCTGGTCGGGGCCGAAGCGGTGCGCCAGCGCCTCGAAGAAGGCGATGCGCGGGCCGGTGGTCAGCTCGCCGAAGCGGACCAGGATGTCGCGGGCGAGCGCGGTGCCGGACGCTTCGCCGCGCACCGAGACCAGCTCCTCGCACATGTCGACCAGGCTTTGCGAGCGCTCGGCCGCGGCGCCGCGCCGGCCGCGGGTGCGGTCGACCAGGGCCCTCCCCCGGTCCGAGATGGTCTGCAGGAGTTCGCCGAAGAACGAGGTGTTCATCGCCTCATCGGTCCGTATTCAGGGGGTTCGTCCGGCCACAAACCCAACAACGCGCCGAGTCGAATTTGGCTCCCTTTCATATAGACAAATTTGCCCCGGCAAGCCACACAGACCCTGTCAAATACATTGATGCATGTCCTGGTCGGCGAACCGGCGGCCACTTCGCCGGGACATGCATCATAAAGTGTCGCGACACACAAACGTCATCTGCCGAGGAGTTTTCCCCCGATGCCTGGTCCGCTGTCCGGTCTGCGCGTGCTCGAGCTCGCCCGCATCCTGGCGGGGCCGTGGGCCGGCCAAGTGCTGGCCGACCTCGGCGCCGACGTGATCAAGGTCGAGCGCAGCCGCACCGGCGACGACACCCGCGCCTGGGGCCCGCCCTTCGTCGAGGGCAAGGACGGGCAGCACCTCGGCGCCGCCTATTTCCATTCGACCAACCGCGGCAAGCGCTCGATCGAGGCGGATTTCGAGACCGAGGACGGCAAACGCATCGTCAAGAAGCTCGCCGCCCGCTCCGACGTGCTGATCGAGAACTTCAAGGTGGGCGGGCTCGCAAAATTCGGGCTCGACTACAAGAGTCTGGCGCCCGACTGTCCGCGGCTGGTCTACTGCTCGGTCACCGGCTTTGGCCAGGACGGTCCCTACGCTACCCGCGCCGGCTACGACCTGATGGCGCAGGGCATGGGCGGGTTCATGAGCCTGACCGGCCTGCCGGACGGCGAGCCGACCCGCTCGGGCGTGCCGGTGTCGGACATCTTCACCGGCGTCTACTCGGTGATCGGTATCCTGGCGGCCTTGGCGCAGCGCGAGCGCACCGGGCGCGGCAGCTATGTCGACACGGCGCTGGTCGACTCCACCGTCGGCGTGCTCGCCAACCAGGGCATGAACTACCTCGCGTCCGGCAATGTGCCGGGGCGCCTCGGCAATGCACATCCCAACATCGTGCCCTACCAGGTATTCCCGGTCGCCGACGGTTTCATCATCATCGCCACCGGCAACGACAGCCAGTACCAGAAGCTGTGCGGCGTGCTCGGCGCGCCGGAGCTCGCCAAGGACCCGAAGTATATCGACAACAAGGCGCGGCTTGCCCACCGCGCCGAGATCGTCGACAAGCTCACGGCGCTCACGCAAGCGCGCCAGAGCGCGGACCTGCTCGACAAGCTCGAGGCGGTCGGCGTGCCGGCCGGCCCGATCAACACGCTCGACCAGGTGTTCACCGACCCGCACGTGCAGCATCGCGGCATGAAGCTCGCGCTGCCGCGCGAGGAGGCGAAGGGCGGCACCATCCCGGGCGTGCGCACGCCGATCATGATCGACGGCGCCCCGATGGCATCGCCGCGTCCGGCGCCGAAGCTGGGCGAGCACACGGCGGAAATTTTGCGCGAGATCGAGGAGAGGTGAGAGCATGAGCAACGCCATGACCGCCAAGACGCATCCCACGCGGCGCGACATCGCGGGCACCCTCGCGATCGCCCTTGCGATCGGGCTCATGACCCTAGGCGGCGCCGCAGCCGAAGGAAACAAGCCGCACCGCGTCGCCATCCAGGTCGATCAGAACGATCCGGACGTGATGAACCTGGCGCTGAACAACGCCCGCAACATCATCGAGCACTATCGCGAGAAGCACGAGGACGTCGAGGTCGAGATCGTCACCTACGGTCCAGGCCTGCACATGCTGCGGGACGACACGTCGCCGGTGAAGGACCGGATCAAGCAGATGAAGGAGGTGAGCTTCCCCTCGAAGATCGTCTTCGCGGCCTGCAACAACACCAAGCAGGGAATGGAGAAGCGCGAGGGCAAGGCGATCACCATCATTCCGCAGGCGACCATCGTCCCGTCCGGCGTGGTCCGGCTGATGGAGCTGCAGGAGCAGGGCTGGAGCTATCTGCGCCCCTGAGCCGTCGATGGCTGGCGCCTTGCGTGTCGTCGGCTACGCGGGCGGTGCGAAGCCCGCCTTCTTCCAGACCGGCCGGTTTTCCGGAGCCGCCATGAATCGCACGAACGCCGCCGCGGCGTCCGGCGCGGCGCTGGTGGCCGTCGCCGCTCCGCCGTAGACGATCGCGAGGTCCAATCCGGGCGGCAACGATCCGATGATCGTCAGCCCTTCGACCGCGGCGACCTCGCTCGCCGGATACATGCCGATGTCGGCGTCGCCCGCCGCCACGAGTTGCACGCCCCCGTCGAGCGCCGGCTTGTGGACGACCTTTTTCGCCATGGCGTCGGCGATGCCGAGCTGCTCCATCACCTTTCCCATGTGGGTGCCGCTCGGCGTCTGCCCGGGCGTGGCATGAACCACCGAGCGGGCGGCAAGCATGGCGTCACGAAATTTCTCCGCGCTCGAAATATCCGGCCGCGGCGCGCCCGCTTTCACCACGACGCTGATGCCGACGGTGCCGAAGGTCATCCGGCTGTCGGCCCGCACCGTGCCGTTGCGGGCGAGGCCATCGAGCACCGGCGCCGGCAGGACCAGAACATCGGCTTTCTCCCCGGCGGCGAGCTTCTCCTGCAGCGCCGTGATGACCGCATAAGTGAACCTCACCTTGTGGCCGGTGTGCCGTTCGAATCCAGGCGTGAGCAGCGCGAACACCTCCTTTGGCGCGCCTCCGCTCATCACGTGAATGTCTGCGGCGGATACCGGCATGTCGATCCCCAATGCGGCTCGGTGTTGCGCTCAAGATTATTCCCGTTTCGTGCGGCGTGTCTTCGTCGATTCGCGCCGCGCCCGCTGGCGCCGCCATCCTGCGTGGACTAGCATTTTGTTGGGGTCGAGCACCAAGCGCAGGCGAGCACGCCGCGACCAGACGCTTCAGCAAAGGAGGACGTCGTCCGTGAAGGTCTGCATGTTCCACCTGATGCCGTATCGCGACCTGCCGGCGGATTTCGGGGAGCGCTACAAGTCGGCCTACATCGATCCGCTGTGGTTCGACGTCGCCGATGCCGGGAAGGTCGGCGAGTACTACAACGCGACGCTCGACGAGCTTCTGCACGCCGCGAACGCCGGATTTCATGGCGTCTGCACCAACCAGCATCACCAGAACGTCTACGGCTTCATGGCCAATCCGAGTCTGATGGGCGCGGTGCTGGCGCGGCAGACCGAGAACGTGGCGATCATCCAGCTCGGCTCGACCCTGCCGTCCACCTCGCCGCCGACGCGCATCGCCGAGGAATACGCCATGCTCGACTGCATCAGCGGCGGGCGCCTCATTGCCGGCTTCCCCACGGGCCTGCCGACCGACGCCACGATCTCCAACGCGGTCGTCCCGGTCGAGCAGCGCGAGCGCTATCGCGAGGCGCTGGAGCTGGTGAAGAAGGCGTGGTCGGCGAAGGAGATCTTCGCCTGGAACGGCCGCCACTATCAGCTCGGCATGGTCAACCTGTGGCCGCGGCCGATCCAGCAGCCGCATCCGCCGATCTGGATTCCCGGCTCCGGCATCTCGGGGACCGCCGACTACGTGGTCGGGCTGGACCACTGCTTCTGCCATCTGAGCTACTACGGCGCCAAGAATGCCGAGCAGGTGGCCGACCGCTACTGGGAGCTGGTGGCACGCAAGAACCGCGACGACAATCCGTTCCGCTACAGCTTCCTGCAGCTCATCGGCGTGGCCGGAAGCGACGCCGAGGCGGAGGACCTGTACGGGCCGCACGCCGAGTATTTCTTCAACAAGCTGCTCGCCACGCCGCCGTACTATCAGCTGATCCCGGGCTGCCTCGACTACCCCTCGCTGGTGCAGGCGCTGACGAGCAATCCGCGCGCCAGCGTCAATCTGCGCGAGCTCAAGGCGAAAGATGCCTTCGACCGCGGCTTCGTCATCGTCGGCAGCCCGCGCACCGTGCGCGAGCAGCTCATGGACGGCATGAAGCGGCTGCGCGTCGGCCATCTGCTGGCGCTGCTGCATTTCGGGTCGATGCCGACCGGGCTGTGCAAGGCCAACATCGACCTGTTCGCGCGCGAGGTGCTGCCGCATCTCGAAGGCCTGTGGGACGACTACGAGGACCGGTGGTGGCCCGAGCGCCTGCGGGCGAAGCGCCCGGCCGCCGCCATGGCGGCGTCGTGAGACGGGACGGAGATCAAGCGTGACCGCTCCCGAGGTGCGCCGGCTGAAACTCTGGCAGAACCGCGTCGACACGGAGGTGGAGATCGCCGGCAACGGCCCGCCGCTCGTCTATCTGCACGGGCCATGGGGCATCGGTCCCGATCGGGCGTTCGTCGCTCGTCTCGCCGCCGCGCACACGGTCTACACGCCGCGCCATCCCGGCACGAGCCCGGGCGATGCCGAGGCGGTGCACGCGCTCGACAGCTGGCTCGACCTGGTCGTCTATTACGGCGAGCTCATCGACCGGCTCGGCCTCGCAATGCCGGCGCTGGTCGGCCATTCGTTCGGCGGGTTGGTGGCCGCCGAGCTTGCTGCCGCAGCGCCGCGCGCGGTCGGCCGGCTGGTGCTGATCGATCCGGTCGGGCTGTGGCGCGACGACCTTCCGGTGAAGAACTGGATGGTGCTGCGCGACACCGAGCGCCGCGCCTCGCTCTTTGCCGATCCCGACGGGGACGCGGCGACGCGGTTCTTCGCGGTGCCGCAGGATCCGGCCGAACGGGTCGACGTGCTCGCGCAGCTCATCTGGGCGCAGGCCTGCACCGGCAAGTTCGTCTGGCCGATCCCCGACCGTGGATTCAAGCAGCGAGCACACCGCGTCGCGACACCGACGCTGATCGTCTGGGGCAAGGCCGACCGGATCATCGCGCCCGAGTATGCGCGGGAGTTCGCCACGCGCATCGCCGGCGCGCGCGTCGCGCTGATCGACAATGCCGGCCACCTGCCCCAGCTCGAGCAGCCCGACGCGGTCGCGCAGGCGGTGCAGGCGTTCCTGGCGGGTTGAAGCGGAGAGCGCAGCCATCGCGACCCTTTATTGCATCTACGGCAACGTCGCCGCCGGCAAGACCACGCTCGCGCGCAAGCTCGCAGCGCAGCACGGCGCGGTGCTGTTGTGCGAGGACGAGTGGCTGGTGCGGCTCGAGGCGGAGATCGAGACCTTCGACGACTTCCGCCAGCACGCGCGCCGGCTGCGCGCCGCGATCGGACCGCATGTGGTCGCGCTGCTGCGGCTCGGCGTCCCGGTGGTGCTCGATTTTCCCGCCAACACGGTGAACGACCGCGCCTGGATCCGCTCGCTGTTCGAGGCGGCGAACGCCGCGCACGAGCTGCACGTGATCGACGCGCCGCTCGACGTCTGCAAGGCCCGCCTGCGTGTACGCAACGAGACCAAGCCGGAGGGCATCTATTTCGGCTTCGTGCCGGAGGAGACGTTCGGGCCGGTGATGAAGCTGATGGCGCCTCCGGCTGAGACCGAGGGCTTCAACGTCATTCGCCACGACGGTTCGTAGGGTGGGCAAAGGCGGCCGAGGCATCGGCGGATTGGCACGTCGTTCATCCCGCCGTGCCCACCGCACCACCATCGCCCGCGTGGGCACGGCGGAACCGGCATCGTGCATCACACGAAGAGCGGGGCCGCCTTTGCCCACCCTACCCTAATGGCCCGCGCCCATCACCAGGTCGGAGAACCAGGTGGCGATCTCAGGGAAGACGCACAGCACGATCACGGCGAGGATCATCAGCACCACGAACGGCATCACGCCCCACACCACGTCGCGCAGCGGGATGTCCGGGGCGATGTTCTTGATCACGAACAGGTTGAGGCCCACCGGCGGATGGATCAGGCCGAGCTCCATCACGATAGTCATGATCACGCCGAACCACACCAGGTCGAAATTCGCGGCGCGCAGCGGGGGCAGGATGATCGGCGCCGTCATCAGGATGATCGACACCGGCGGCAGGAAGAAGCCGAGCACCACCACCATGATCAGGATGGCGAACAGCAGCACCCAGCGCGACAGGTGCAGCGAGACGATCCACTCGGCGGTCGACTGGCTGATGTGCAGGTAGCTCATCACGTAGGAGTAGAGCAGCGACATGCCGATGATGAACATCAGCATGGTCGATTCCTTGAGCGTCGACACCAGGATCGGCGCGAGCTGCTTCGGCCGCCACACGTCGTAGATGCCGGCGATGAGGAACAACGCCAGCACGGCGCCGAGGCCGGCGGTTTCCGACGGCGTGGCGTAGCCGCCGTACAGCGCCACCATGACGCCGGTGAGCAGGATCACGAACGGGAGCACGCGCGGCAGCAGCGCAAACTTGTCGCGCGTCGTCAGCGTGTCCTCCGCGAGGATCACCGAACGCGCCCCACCGCCCGCGTAGGCGACCTTGGCGGCCTGGTACTCGCGGCGGAAGCGCCACATGGCGTAGCCGGCGAACAGCACGACCAGCAGCAGCGCCGGCCCGATCGCGGCGAGAAACAGCCGCCCGAGCGACTGCTCGGCCGCGACCGCGTAGAGGATCATGGTGATCGAGGGCGGCAGCAGGATGCCGAGCGTGCCGCCCGACGCGATGATGCCGGCCGCAAAACCGCCCGAGTAGCCGCGCTTGCGCATCTCCGGGATGCCGGCTGAGCCGATCGCCGAGCAGGTCGCGGGCGAGGAGCCGGCCATGGCGGCGAACAGCGCGCAGGCGAACACGTTGGCGATGCCGAGCCCGCCGGGGATGCGGTGCATCCACGCGTGCAGCGCGCCGTACAGGTCCTGGCCGGCGCGCGAGCGGCCGATGGCCGAGCCCTTGAGGATGAACAGCGGGATCGACAGCAGCGTGATCGACGCCATCTCCTCGTAGACATTCTGCGTGATGGTATCGACCGAGCCGTGCGGCATGAACGCGATCATGAACACGGTCGCGACTGCGCCGAGCGCGAACGCGATCGGCATGCCGGCGAACATGGCGAGCAGCGTAGCGCCGCCGTACAGGAGCCCGATCGACAGGGTTGTCATCCGGCCGTGCCCTCATGGCCGGATGGCCTGCGGCGCAGCCCTGCGATCACCTGGAGCAGCAGCTGCGCGCTGAGCAAGATCATGCCAAGGGCCATCAGCGAATAGGGAATCCACAGCGGCGGCGCCCAGGTCGAGGTGGAGTGATAGTCGTCGACGATCGCCTCGTGCAGCAGCGTGACCGACTTCCAGGCGAAATAGGCGCAGAACCCCAGGCTCGCGATGTCGACCAAGATCACCCGCACGCGATTGACGCGCGGCGGCAGCAGCCCGACGATCGCTTCGATGCCGATATGGCCGCGCTGCGCCTGGATCGCCGCCGCCGACATGAACACGGCGCCGACGATCAGGAACACCGACATCTCGTCCTGCCAGTCGGTCGAGTATTTCAAGAAATAGCGCACCACCACGCTGTAGGTGAGCACGAAGCCCGCCAGCACCAGCGCGATCGACGACAGCATGACGATGATGCGGTTGATCGCGTCGAGCACGCGATCCGCCGGGCCGTCCGGCACGGACGGCCCGCCCGCTCCGGTCTCGACCACGTCGAGGCCGTGAGCCATATCGCTCCCCCTGCCCGGTCGCTTTACGAAACGTGCACGCCCTCGGCGAGCTTGATCAGCTCGGCCGCCAGCGCGGAGCGGTTGGCATAGTCCTTCCAGGCGGTGTCGCGGGCGATGGCGCGCCACTTGTCGACGATCGCGTCGTCCATGTCGAGCACCTTGGCGCCCTTCTTGGAATAGACGTCGGCGACCTTGTTGTCGTCGGCCATCGCCTCCTTGGTGCCGAACGCCTCGAGCTCGGCGCCGATCGCCATGATGGCGTCCTGCTGGTTCTTCGGCAGCTTGTCGAAGATCTGCTTCGACATCACCAGCGGCTCGAGCATGAACCAGTAGGACTTGCCGCGGCCGGTGGTGAGGCTCTTCGACACCTCCTCGAGGCGGAACGAGATCAGGCTGGTCGACGACGTGGTGCAGGCGTCGCACGCGCCCGTCTGCATGGCGGCATAGAGCTCGTTCGACGGCGTGTTGAGCGTGGTGGCGCCGGCGGCCTGGAACACCATGTCCATCTCGCGGCTGCCGCCGCGGATCTTCATGCCCTTGGCGTCGGCCGGGTTGACCACCGGATTGCCGCGGCTGGCGAGCCCGCCGGCCTGCCAGATCCACGACACGATGATCACGCCCTTCTCGTTGAGGTAGGCGGAGAACTTCTGCCCGACCTGCGAGGTCTTCCACGCCGCGCCCTGCTTGTAGGAGCTCACCAGCCCGGGCATCAGGCCGATATTGGTCTCAGGCGCCTCGCCGCCCGCGTAGGAGATCGGATAGAGGCTCATGTCGAGCGCGCCTTTGCGCATCGCCGAGAACTGCGCGACCGTCTTCATCAGCGACGAGTTGGGATAGACCTGCCCGGCGAGCTCGCCGTTGGTGCGCTTCTCCAGCTCGGCGGCGAACTTGCGGCAGAGGCGGTCGCGGAAGTCGCCCTCGTCGATCGTGCCGCCCGGGAACTGGTGGGAAATCTTCAGCGTCTGCGCGGGCGCCGCGAAGCCCATGCGGGACATGGCGATCACGGCGGGCGCCGCCGCGGCGCCAGCGAGAATGTGACGACGGCTGAACCTCATGCTGTTCTCCCTTAGGAATTTCTCTGGTTGCGTGGGATTGCCGGCATAGAACGGCAAAAGGCCTGCATTGTCAAAGACAAGATAGGTGACGCGGCGGCATGGCAGACGCGGCAAGATGTCGTCATTTCAATTCCAGGCTGCGCGGCCCGCCGTCGGTCCCGGACAATTTGTCAGCCCCGCCATCGCGGCGGCTCGCTGGCGCCTCCCGGCAAAACGCAATAACTCTTGAGGGTGGTACCGCCATGCGACGGTGGGGAGGGAAACGGCAGATGGCACAGCGGAATTTCGGCGCCGGGTTCGCCTTGGCGCTGGCGGTCTTGGTGGCGGCGGCGGTTCCGGTCCAGGCGCAGAACTATCCCGAGCGCGTGGTGCGCATCATCAGCCCCTATCCGCCCGGCGGCTCGGTCGACACCATGGCGCGGGTGCTGGCGCTAAAGCTGGCCGAGCTGTGGGGCTCGTCGGTGATCGTCGAGACGCGGTCCGGCGCCGGCGGCAACACGGGCGCCGAGTTCGTCGCCAAGGCCGAGCCCGACGGCTACACGCTGCTGTTCACCGCGCCCGGCCCGCTGGCGATCAACCAGACGCTCTACCGCAAGGGCCTCGGCTTCAACCCGGTGCGGGATTTCGCCCCGATCGCGCTGTTCGGCTCAACGCCGCTGGTGACGATGGTCAGCAACGATCTGCCGGTCAGCAACATGAAGGAGCTGATCGCGCTCGCCAAGGCGAAGCCGGGCACGATCAACTACGGCTCAGCCGGCATCGGCACCACGCCGCATCTCACCGCCGAGCTGTTCAGGAGCATGGCGGGCGTCGATATCGTGCATGTGCCGTATCGCGGCACGGGCCCCGCGATGGTCGGGCTGATGGCCGGCGACATCCAGCTGTTCTTCGACCTGCTCCCCAACAGCGTGCCGCAGATCAAGGCCGGCAAGGTGAAGGCCATCGCCAACGCGGGCCCGACGCGTCCGGCGAGCCTGCCCGATCTGCCGACGGTCGCCGAGCAGGGCCTGCCGGGATTCAGCTCGACCTCGTGGTGGGGCTTCGTCGGGCCGGCGAAGATGCCGGAGGCCGTCAAAACGAAGCTGATCGAGGGAACGAAAAAGGTGCTGAGGTCGCCGGAGGTCATCAAGCATCTGCACGACCTCAGCGCCGAACCGGGCGACGCGTTCGGCAAGGATTTCGCCGTCTTCCTCGCCGACGAGGAGAAGAAGTGGGGCGACGTCGTGCGCGCATCGGGCGCGCACGCCGACTGAGCCGTCGCGGTAGCAATTGAGTTGGTGGGAGTGTCGCCGTGACCGACCAGCGCCTGTCGATCCGCGTCCTATGCACGCTCGGCCTGCGCGGGCTGCTGGACGAGATCACGCCCGCGCTGGACGCACGCGGGCTCTATTTCGCGGCGAGCTACGGCGCGACCAACGTGCTGATGCCGAAGATCGGGGCGGGCGAGACCGCCGACGTCGCGATCCTGACCGATACGGGCATCGAGGGACTGATCGAGCACGGCACGCTCGCGACGGGCTCGCGACGCGATCTCGCCCGCTCGGCAATCGGCATCGCGGTCAAGGCCGGCGCGGCCAAGCCCGACATCAGCACGCCCGAGGCGTTCAAGCAGACGCTGCGCGCGGCGCGCTCGATCGCGTTCTCGCGCAGCGGCGCGAGCGGCATCCATTTCGCCAACCTGATCAGCCAGCTCGGCATCGGCGACGAGGTCGCCCGCAAGGCGCGCATCTTCGACGGCGTGGTCGGCACGCTGGCGGCGCGCGGCGAGGTGGAGATCGCGGTCCAGCAGGTGAGCGAGCTCAGGCTGGTCGACGGCATCGACATCGTCGGGCCGCTGCCCGATGCGCTGCAGAAGGTCACCGTGTTCTCGGCCGGCGTGTTCGCGGCGAGCCCGCGGCCGGCCGCCGGCCGGCTGTTCATCGAGGCGCTGCGCACGCCCGACGTCGCGGCAGTCATGCGCAAACAGGGGCTGGAGCCGTTCAGCGGGGCGCGATAGAGCAGCGCTGAGTCGACTCGCTCCGCCAGCCCGCCGGGAAACCATCGATGCAATCGAGCGACGCCGCCGCGCGGCACGAGACCGCGCTCGGCCACCTCATCACCTGCGTCGCGATGCTGTGGATCGCCGGGGTCGGCCTGCGCCTGACCATCCTGGCGGTGCCGCCGCTGATCCGGGCGATCCACGACGAACTGTCCCTGAGCGAGACCCAGGTCGGCATCCTGTCCGGACTGCCGCCCGTCCTCTTCATGCTCGCCGCCGTGCCGGGCTCCCTGCTGATCGCGCGGCTCGGCGCCCGCACGACGCTGATCGCCGGCCTCGTCATCACCGCGCTCGGCTCCGCGCTGCGCGGCGCGGCGCCGGATTTCCTGCTGCTGTGCGTCACCACCGTCGTCATGGCGTTCGGCGTATCGGTGATGCAGCCGGCGCTGCCGCCGCTGGTGCGCACTTGGCTGCCCAACCGCATCGGCTTCGGCACCGCCGTCTACACCAACGGCCTCTTGATCGGCGAAGTGCTGCCGGTGGCGCTGACCCTGCCGCTGGTGCTGCCGCTGCTGGACGGAAGCTGGCGCCTCGCCCTGGTGGCCTGGGGGGCGCCGTGCCTCGTGTTCGCGCTCGTGATCCTCGTCGGCGCACCGCGCGTGGCGCCGCTCGCCGAGTCTGGCCCGCGCCGCTGGTGGCCGGACTGGCGCAGCGGCCTGATCTGGCGGCTCGGCCTGATGTTCGGCGGCAACAACGCGACCTATTTCGCCGTCAACGGCTTCATCCCGGACTACCTGCATCACATCGGACGGCCCGACCTGGTCGGCCCGGCGCTGAGCGCGCTCAACATCGGCCAGCTGCCCGCATCGTTCGCGCTGCTCGCCTGCGCCAACCGTCTGGTCGGGCGGCCGTGGCCCTATGCGGCGTGCGGCGTGCTGTCGATGGCGTGCGTGCTCGCGATGCTGTCGGACTCGGGCTGGGTGATCGTCGCGGCCGCCGCCACGCTCGGGTTTTCCGGCGCGGTGACCATCACGCTGATGCTGGCGCTGCCGCCGCTCATGAGCGCGCCCGAGGACGTTCCGCGCGTCACCGCCGGGATGTTCACCATCAGCTATTCGTGCGCCGTGATCGTGCCGGTCATCAGCGGATTGATCTGGGACGCGAGCGGCATCCCGGCAGTCGCGTTCGTGCCGATCGCGCTGTGCAACATTCTGCTGGTCATATTTGCGTCGAGCGTGCGGGCGCGTGGAATCTCGTAGCCCGCATGGAGCGAAGCGGAATGCGGGACACTGTCCCAGATTGCGGCGCTGCGCGCCTCCATCCGGGCTACGGATGCACGACCACGCCCTTGACGCTGTCGCCGGCACGATCGAGCGACTGCTGCACGAAGCCTGATTTCCGAACGTCGTCAGCGAATTGCTTTGCGAAATCCTTCACCGCGGCCGGCCGCTCCTTGGCGAAGCCGATCGCGATCGGCACGTTGTAATAGCTGCCCGGCAGGATGCGCGATCCCGGCATCATCCGCTGCGCCGAGACCAGCATCGGCACCACGTGGCTGAACGCGTCGGCCTCGCTGGCCGCGAGCTTCTCGACCGCAGGCTTCGGGTTCTCGACCGCGACGCTGATCATGGTCGCCTGGGTGATCGTCTTCTTGAGATGCGCCTCCTGGGCGCTGCGCGCCGGCACCAGCAGCCGCATGCCCGGGCGGTCGACCTCGTCGATTGCTTTGAGCGGCGAGGCGGCCGGCACCAGATAGGTGGTCTGCAGGTCGAGCACGACCGGGCCAAAATCGAACGCGGCGGCACGGTCGGCGGTGATGCCGATGAAGGTTGCGTCGAGCTCGCCCTTGCGGAACGCCTCGATCACCGCGGTCGGGTTCTCGAACCGGATGAGTTGCGCCGGCACGCCGAGCCGGCGCGCCAGCTCGCGGCCGAGATCGGGCACCACGCCCTTGAGGTCGCCGGACGGATCGGGAAGCGCGAAATAGGTCACCATCAGCACGCCGACGCGGAGCGTGCCGGTCGGCGCGAACGCCTTGGCGAGGTCGGTCTGCGCGCGCGCCGGAAAAGCGGCGGCCGCGACCGCGGCGCATGCGCCAAGCACGAGACGCGCGAGCCTTTGCGCTTTCATGGGTCCCTCCCGTGATTTTGCGCCACCATAGCACGGTACGCCGAGGCCGATGGAACTATCGCGCCGTCACACCATTGCATGGTCATGGACGACATGACGGACATCAAAAGCATCTCCGCATTGCACGATGCCGAAGCTGGCTGCAGGCGCTGCCCGCTCTACCGCAATGCCACTCAGGTGGTGTCGGGCGAGGGGCCGCGGCACGCCAAGGTCATGCTGGTGGGCGAGCAGCCGGGCGACCAGGAGGACAAGCAAGGGCATCCGTTCGTCGGGCCGGCCGGACGGATCCTCGACCGCGCCATTGTCGATGCCGGTATCGAGCGCCGCCAAGTGTTCGTCACCAATGCGGTGAAGCATTTCAAGTTCGAGCAGCGGGGAAAACGGCGGCTGCACAAGAAGCCGAACGCCTCGGAGATCGACGCCTGCCAATGGTGGCTCAATCTCGAGCGCACCATCGTCAGACCACGGGTGGTCGTGGCGATGGGGGCAACCGCGGTTCGCGGCGTGCTCGGGCGCACCGTGAACATCTCGTCGGTGCGCGGGGAGGTGCTGCGCGGCGACGGCGACGCCCAGGTGATCGTCACGATCCATCCATCCTTCGTGCTGAGGCAGCAGGACGATGAATCGCGGGAGCGGGAATACAACGGCTTCGTCGCCGACCTGCGCCGCTGCGCGAAGCTGCTCGCCGCCTAGGCCTACTGCTTCAGGCGCAGCACCGGCGACACCAGAATCGTCGCAGCCTGGACGAGGAACCCGATACACGCCACCACGAGGCAGGCCTCTGCGCTGTAAAAGCCGCCCACGACCGCCCCGATGGCGGCGCCGATCGGCCGCGCGCCGTAGGCGACGATGTTGAGCGCGGAGACGCGGCCGAGCAATTCCGCCGGCGTCACGGTCTGGCGCAGCGTGGTCGTGCTGATCACCCAGATGATCGGGCCGGCGCCCATGAGGAAGAAGCTCGCGGCGGCGAGCGGCGGCGCCGGCGCCCAGATCGTCAGCACCATCACCAGCGCGGCGGCGAGGCCGGCGAGCGGACCGATCGCGATGACGATGCCGAGCGGAAGCCGACTCATGACGCGCGGGGCGATCAGCGCGCCGACCACCATGCCGACGCCGTAGGTGGCGAGCGTCAGCCCGACGCCGGAGGCGGAGAGACCGAGGCGGCGCACCGCGTAAGGCACGAACACGACCTGCAGCACGAAGAACGCGGTGTTGAACACGAACTGCGTGACGAATATCGGACGCAGCAGCGGATGGCCAAACATGAAGCGCACGCCCTCGCGGACGTCGTCGATCGGATGGCGCGAGGAGCGCGGCGGAGCCACCGGCTCACGCACGCCCGTCAGCAGAACGACCGCGACGGCGGACAACCCTGCCGCCACGCCGAACGCGGACGCGCCGCCGACCCAGCCGACCAGCGCGCCGCCGAGCGCCGGGCCGGCCGCGAATGCAACCGTGCGGGCGAGCTCGATCCGCGCATTGGCGGCGGCGAGCGCGTCCGACGGCACCAGGGACGGCACCACCGACGGCGCCGTGGCGCTGAACGCCACGGTCCCGCAGGCGCCGAGAAAGCCAAGCGCCGCCAGCAGCGGCCAGTTGAGGAGGCCGAGCGCCGCAAGCACGAGCACGGTTGCGAGCGACACCGCGCGCAGGGCCTCTGCCCCGGCCATGACGCTGCGCCGCGACAGGCGGTCGGCGAGCACGCCGGCCGGAATGGCGAACAGCACGAAGGGCAAGGTCTGCGCGGTCTGCAGCAGGCCGGTCTCGCCGGCGTCCACGCCGAACGCGATGACCGCCAGGATCGGCGCCGCCGCAAGCGCGATCTGCTCGGCCGATTGCGCCGCGAGGTTGGACCAGGCGAGACGTTTGAAGGCGGACGAGAGCTGGGTTCCAATGGTCGCGTGCATGGCTGAACCTTTCCGTCTGTCGGTTCAGCATTTGGGACGACCGGCGGCGCGGCGCACTCCGGCTGTTGCGGTCGAATTCGCAAGCCGGCGTCATTCCGGGACGCCGCGAAGCGGCGGGCCCGGAATCCAGAAACGTCGGAATTCTCGCTCTGCTCGATTCCGGGTTCGCGTCTTCGGCGCGCCCCGAAATGACGGCTCAGATCGCCGCCATCGCGCCGCCGTCGACCTGCCAGGCGCAGCCGAGCACGTAGCTCGCGCGCTCCGAGCACAGGAACGCAATCACGCCTGCGACCTCCTCGGGGGTCGCCAGCCGGCCGAGCGGAAGCTTGGCGCCGCGCGCGCGGGCGATATCCGCTTCCGATTTGCCGCTGTCGGCGGCCTCCTTGCGCATCCTGGCCTCGACCCGCTCGGTCAGCGTGCCGGCCGGACTGACGGCGTTGAGCAGGATGCCGTCCTTGGCCAGGTCGTTCGCCATCGCGCGCGTCAGGTTGAGGATCGCCGCATTGTTCATCCCGGTCGCCACCGCCCGCGGCTGAGGCTCGCGGCCGGCGCCGCCGGTGACGTTGACGATGCGGCCCCACTTGCGCGCGCGCATATGCGGGATCGCGTGGCGCATGCAGCGCGCGAAACCGTTGAGCTTCTTGTCGAAGCTCTTGCCCCACTCGGCGTCGCTCAACGTGTAGAGATCGCCCGGGCTCACCAGCGCGGCGTTGTTGACCAGGATATCGAGCCGGCCGAGCTCGGCCACGGTGCGCTCGACCATCAGGCGCACCGAGTCGTCGCTCTCGATGTCGAACGGGATGCCGAGCACGCGGCCGGCCTTGCCGCTCAGCTTGCCGCAGGCCTCGGCGTTGCGCTTTTCATCCTTGCTCGCCACCACGACGTGCGCACCCTCGGCAAGCAATTCGGCCGCGCAGGCGCGGCCGATACCGACGCTCGCACCGGTGACGATGGCGACGCGATCCTTGAGGCCGAGGTCCAAATCTTCCTCCGTAAACATGATGCGTCATGCCCGCGAAGGCGGACATCCACGCCTTTCCTTGCCGTTGCAAAGACGTGGATGGCCGGGACAAGCCCGGCCATGACGGTAAAACGTCAGCCGGTGTATTCCAGGATGTGCATGCCGGCGCCGGCGCGGTCGATCAGGTAGAGCAGACCATTGTCGTCGCTGCCGATGTCGTTCGACTGTACGGCCTGGCGATCACCCGACAGCTCCGGCACGTAGCAGCCGACCTCCTTCGGGCGCAGCGGATCGCTCACGTCGACGGCACGCAGGCCGGCGTTGAAGTAGGTGAGGAAGACGATGTTGGCCCACGGGCCTTCGCTGCGGATGTCCTCCAGGATGTTGTGCGCGCCGAACCGGCCGGGACGGTCGAAATACTTCTCGCGCTCGGGAAAGAACGTCGCGACGGGTATCGGGTTCGTCTCCTTGCGGATGTCGACCACCCACATGAACTGCGCGTCCCAGTACTTCTGCTTGGCGCGCGCCTCGTCGGTGCAGATCAGGTAGGGACGGTCGCCGACCGGCCACGCCGTGTGGGTCGAACCGGGGAACGGCGGCGACCACTGCAGGTGGCCGACCAGCTCCATCTTGCGCAGGTCGGTGCAGTCGATGATCGCGATGCCGCCGCCCCAGAACGCGGCGTACATGCGATTGCCGCGGATCATCGGCGGGCCGTGCAGCGTGATCGCATCCTCGTGCGGCATCGGATCGTCGCCACCGCCCTCGCCTTCCGCTTTCTGCCACGGCAGGCCCCACACGCTGATGACGTCGGGCTTGAGCGGGTTCTTCACGTCGAGCGTCCAGATCACCCGCTTGTTCCAGCCGGGCGCGTCGTTCGGCAAAAAGGCGAGCTGGCGCTTGTTGTCGACGCCGAAGCGGTGCGGGCCGGAGCCCGGCGTGTCGTAGAAGCCGACCTCCTTGGGCTGGTCGGGCTTGCTGATGTCGAAGATGAAGATGCCGGCGCGCGCGTTGCGGCCGCGGTCGCCGGCGAGCCGCTCGGAATTGACCCACAGGATGTGGTCGCCGACCACGCGCAGCTTGTGGCAATGAATGCCGGGCGGCGCGCGGAACTCGAACACCTTTTTCGGGTTCTTCGGATCGCGCACGTCGTGCGCCGTGAAGCCCTCGGGCGCGTGGCCGCTCGAGGTGCCGACCGAGCCGACATAGGCGTAGCCCTTGTGCACCTGCATGAGGCTGCCGCAGCCCCACGCGGCCGAGGGATCGTGGCCGACCAGGCGAAAGCCTTTGCTCTCCTCCGGGATGTGCGTGGTCATGGTCGTCTCCGTTGATCAGAGTTTTTCGGCGAGGAAGCGGATCAGGCGCGGCGCCAGCACGGCCGAATAGCTGCCCGGCTCGTCGATCGGATCGCTCAGCCAATAGTGTCCGGCGCCCGGCACGAAGCAGCTGCGCGCGAAGAAGCCGGCCTGCTTGAGCGCGCGCAGGAAGACGTCGGTGTGGCGATGGCGATCGACCAGGTCGTCCTCGATGCCGGCGGCGAGCAGCACCGCGGTCTGGTTGTTGCCGTAGGTCGCGTAGCTGATCGGGGTCGCGTCGAAATAGAGCTGGCGGCTTTCCATCGGCGAGGCGCCGATGAAGTTCTCGATATTATTGTCGCGCGGGCTGTCGGCGCGGTAGGTATCCCACATGGCGATCAGGTCGTAGACGCCATAGACGCCGACCAGCACCTTCACCTTCGCGCTCTGCTTCGCCTGCGGGTCGCCCGGATAGCCGTCGAGGAATTTGCCCGCATTGGCGCCGAGCGCCGCGAGCGAGGCGAGATGCGCGCCGGCCGACGCGCCGTAGAGGCCGAGCCGCTCCGGATCGATCCGGTACTGCGCCGCATTGGCGCGCAGGAACTGCACCGCCGACACGACGTCGTGCACCGCGTGCGGAAAGGTCTTGGTGCCCTTCTTCGCCAGCCGGTAGCTGACCGTGAACAAGGCGTAACCGCGCGCCGCGAGATACGGGCCCCAGAATTGAAACGCATTGCGGGCGCCCTGCTGCCAGCCGCCGCCGTGCACGGCGACCAGCGCCGGAAACGGGCTCGCGCCCTTCGGCAGGTAGAGATCGCCCTGCAACGCGACGCCGTCGTGAGTCGCATAGGTCAGTGCGGCATGGAGGTCATGCTCGGAGGAGCCGGTCATTGCGATGGTTGCCTGGGTTGGGAAGACGCGGAGGCCCCTACTCTGTCATTGCGGGCAAGGCGAAGCAATCTCGGCCGAGCATGCGTGCGTTGCGGAGATTGCTTCACCCGAGCGCGATGTCGTCCGGATCGAGATGATCGAACGGACCGGCGAACAGCATGGGCCGCGCCTGCGCGAGCCGCTCGACCGAGCCGACGATCTCGCGCCAGCGCGGCAGGTCGTCGTGCGCGGCAGGGTCTTTCAAATCCGCCACCGGGCCCTCGATCGCGATTGCGGCGATCGCCTGCCCGTCGCGCCGGATCGGAAACGCGATCGCGGCGCGGCCGCGCGCAAACGCCGTCTCCTCGATGGCGAAGCCCTGCCGGCGGATCTCCGCCAGCATGCGGGCGAGCGGCTTCGCCGCGGCCTCGGACGGCAGAAACGCCAGGATGGCGCGGCCGGCAAATCCCTCGCCGAGCGGCCGCACCGCGCCGAGCGGCGCTGAGCTGGTGACCTCGTTGGTGCCCGGCGCGGCGGCGATTCGGAGGCCGTACCGGCCGAGCCGCACCGTGAGCGAGCAGGTCTCGCCGCTCGCGAACGCGAGCTGGCGCAGATAGGGCGCGGTGACATCGCGGATCGGGAAGCGTGCCAGCAGGCTCTGGCGCAGCGCCGCGACATTCTTGCCGAGCACGAATTTCGGCGACGCCTGGAAGCGCGCCAGGTAGCCGGCGCGATCGAGCGCATCGAGACCGCGAAACGCGGTGCCGGCCGCGGTGCCGAGCGTCTGGCCGATCTCGGTCGGGCCAAGCGGACGCTCGGCGGCGCCGACCGTCTCGAGGATGCGCAAGGCGCGTGTGGCCGAGCTGCTCATTGATCCGCTCCATCCACGATCACGGGCGCTGCCGCGACGTGGCGCGCGTGCAGCCGCAGCGGCTCGAGAATTTCGGCGATCGGCGCCATCAACTCGGCGATGCGCTCGGACCCGAACCGCTCGCGCGGGCCGCCGACGGTGATCAGCGCGTGCGGCCGGCCGGCGCCGTCGAGCAGCGGAAACGCGATGTAGTTCGCGCCGTACTGCTGCGGATTGCGCCAGGTGATGAAGCCGTCGCGGCGCAGGCGCGCGACGTCGTCCCACACGTCCTGCGCCGTCATGCCGGCGGTCTCAGGAAAGATCTCGTCATGGCGGGTGAGCGGCGCGGCGCCGGCGAGATACGCGGCGATCTCGCGGTCGTCGAGGCAGGCGAGCAGCGCGCGCGACATGGTCGTGCAATGCAGCGGCACCGAACGGCCGCGCTGGCTCGCGCTGACGCGGCGGCCGCGCGCCTCGATCCAGTCGACGTTGACGCGGGCGCGCCCGACGATGATCGACAGGAAGACGCTCTCGGCCGTGAGCGCATGCAGCTCCTCGAGCGCCGGCCGGGCGAGCGCACGGATGTCGAACGCCTCGTCGTCGCCGGCGAGCGTGAGCAGGCGCCAGCCGAGCTGGTAGCGGCTGCGATCGGCGGCGCGCGTCACGTAGCCGCGCGCCGCGAGCGTGGTGAGCGCGCGATGCACCATGTTCTTGTTCATGCCGAGCCGCAGCGCGAGCTCGGTCACGCCGAGATCGCGCTCGGGCCCGGCGAAGCAGGACAGCACCGACAGCACCCGCTGCGCCGCCTGATTCCGGTAGCGGGGGGCTGCGGGCGCGGGCTTGGTTGACAGGGTCGGCATTTGCCTGTTCGATAATATAAAATGTGTTTCACATAGTATAACAAGAATTGGGGTCGAAATGCCAACTGCTGTACGCGAGGCGCCCGCGCGCACCGGCGGACCGATCACCGTCACCGGGCTGCGCATCGAGACGATCGAGCGCGGCAAGGGCCGCCCACTCCTCTTCCTGCATCCCGGCATCGGCATCGAGCCGAAGGCGCCGGTGCTCGACGCGCTCGCCGCCAAGGCACGGCTGATCGCGCCGTCGCATCCGGGGTTCGGCACCTCGGAGCTCGCGCCGAGCATGACGACGGTCGAGGATCTCTCGTACTTCTATCTCGACCTGATGGACGCGCTGGACCTCGACGACGCGATCGTGGTCGGCGTCGGCTTCGGCGCCTGGATCGCGGCGGCGACCGCGGTGAAGTCCACCGCGCGCATGTCGCGTCTGGTGCTGGCGAACCCGATCGGCATCAAGGTCGGCGACCGCGAGACGCGCGACATCGTCGACATCTTCGCGCTGCTCGATCCCGAGCTCAACAAGCTTGCCTATGCGGATCCGTCGGTCGGCACGCGCGACTACAAGGCGCTGCCCGAGGCCGAGGTGATCGCCACGGCGCGCAACCGCGAGTCGCTCGCGCGCTTCGCCTGGCAGCCCTACATGCACGACCCCAAGCTCAGGAGCCGGCTGCACCGCATCCGCATCCCGACGCTGGTGCTGTGGGGCAAGCAGGACGGCATCATGAGCGAGGGCTACGGGCGCGCGTTCGCCGCCGCCATACCCGGCGCGCGCTTCGAGCTGATCGACAAGGCGGCGCACTACCCGCACATCGAGCAGCCGCAGCAGTTCGCCGACCGCGTCTTCGCCTTCGCCGGCTGATGAACTTTTTATTTGAGCATGATCTTGTCCGAAAACCGGTGACCACTTTTCGGGATCATGCTCTGGGAGAGCCGCCATGAAAGTCTATCACTTCACCGAGCAGTCCTATCCGCCCGCGTGGGAGAACGCCGGCAACTCGCTGCGCATCGTGCTGCCCAACCGGCGCATGGACCCGAAGATCGCCGGCGATCTGTTCCATCGCTACTACGACGAGTGGCAGCTGTGCGACGAGCTCGGCCTCGACATCATGCTCAACGAGCACCACTCGACCGCGACCTGCATGTCGTCGACCTGCATCGTCGGCCTTTCGATCCTGGCGCGCATCACCCGGAAGGCGCGGCTGCTCGTGCTCGGCTATCCGCTCGGCCACCGGCCCGATCCGCTGCGCTGCGCCGAGGAGCTCGCGACCGTCGACGTGATCTCGCGCGGCCGCCTCGACATGGGCTTCGTCAAGGGCGTGCCATACGAGTTCGCGCCGTCGAACCAGAACCCGGTGCGGGTGATGGACCGCTTCTGGGAGTCGCACGACTTCATCATCAAAGCGATGTCGAGCCACGACGAGCCGTTCAACTGGGAATCCGAGTTCTTCCACTACCGGCACGTCAACCTGTGGCCGCGCCCGGTGCAGCAGCCGCATCCGCCGGTGTGGTCGACCACGGGGAGCCGCGGCAACGCACGCGTGCTCGGCGAGCGCGGCATCGCGATGGCGACGCTCGGCACCGGCTACGCGACGCGGCCGCTGTACGACGCCTATCGCGAAGGCTACGTCGCCAAGCACGGCAAGCTGCCGGGGGCCGACCGCTTCGCCTATCTCGGCCTCGTCGCGGTCGCCGACACCGAGGCGGAAGCGCACCGGCTCGGCAAGCTGGTGTCGGTCTATCTGCCGTCGAGCGGCATCGTGGCGCCGCAGTTCCGCAATCCGCCCGGCTACCTGTCGATCGAGGACAACGTGAAGCTCCTGCGCGGCGAGGCGAAGCCGCGCACCGGCACCAAGGACGGCCGCTTCATCGACATGCGCACCGCCGGCATCCAGGAGCTGATCGACGTCGGCATCCTGTTCTGCGGTACGCCCGACCAGGTCTACGACCAGATCATCGCGTTCACCGAATACTGCGGCGGCATGGGCAACCTGCTGATGATGGGCCAAGCGGGCGCAATGTCGCACGAGGACACGGTCGGCAATCTCACCCTGTTCGCCAAAGAGGTGATGCCGCGGCTGCGCGAGTACAAGCAGCCGGTCGTCGAGATGGCGGCGGCGTAGCGCTCGTCAGGCCGGGCTTGTCCCGGCCATCCACGCCTTGCTTGCTACGCTTCGGACAAGACATGGATGCCCGGGAAAAGCCCGGGCATGACAGAGTCGGTCGCTACGCCGGCTCCCTCACCTTCACCGGGAAATACTTCTCCAGCCAGTCCAGCAGGACGGTGCGCACGCGGGTGTTGCTTTCCGCGAACATGAAGTGGTCGGTCTCGGCGAAGAGGTGCAGGTCGGTCGGCTGGCGGGCACGCTTGAACAGCTCGACCGACTGCTCGGTCGGGGTGACCGAGTCGACCGAGGAATGCAGCAGCAGCAGCGGACGGCCTTCCATGCCGGCCACCACGTCGTCGGCGCGGAAGTCGTACATGCTCTGCGCCGTCTCGGCCGGGAACTCGTGCACCGAGCCGGACGCCAGATGGCCGCGCAGGTGCTCGGGGATCGGCACAATGTCGTAGCGCGGCACCATGTGCGGCTTGCCGTGGCGCTTGCGATGATCCTTGCCCTTCTCGAGGTGCCCGGTGAACTTCGCCCACGCCTCCGGCGTCGGATGCTGGCCGCGGAATTTCCGCTCGCCGTCGCCCCAGCCGCCCGATGAGATCACCGCGGCGACGCGCTTGTCGACGCCGCCGGCATAGACCGCGACCGCGGCGCCGAAGCTCGAGCCGATCGCGCCGATGCGGTCGGGCTCGACGTTGGGATGCTTGGCAAGAAAGCTGAGCGCGTCGCTCGTCGCCTGCACCTGGTCGAGGCAGATCAACAGCCCCTTCTCGCCCTCGCTCGCGCCGCAGCCGGGCATGTCGAAGCGCAGCGTGACGTAGCCGAGCTTTTCGAACATGGCGCACGGCTCGAGCACGTTGTTGGAGTTCTGGTTACTGCCGAAGCCGTGCAGCACCATGAAGGCCGGCCGCCGCTCGTGCGCCCCGACGCCGGCTGGCACGCGCACGGTGCCGGCGAGTTTCAATCCTTTCGACGTGAAGCTGATCTTTTCCTCGGGCATTCCGAAATCTCCGTTGAGCGCGCGGAATATAGAGGGGTCGGCGCCAAAGTGCGACGTGATTTTTCCCACTGACTTGGCCAGAATAGAGGGCCAATTTCGCTTGTCGAAAAGAAGAATCGCAGACTAGAAACGACCCCGGCGGGTGCCCCGCAGAGGCGACGGATGTTCACTCCTCCCGGATACCGCAAGCGGCTCCTGTCCGACCTCGAGCGCTGGACCGAATCCGGCCTGATCAGCCGCGGCACCGCCGATGCGATTGCGGCGGAGCACAAGGCCGATTCCGCGCACGCGATCCTCACCGTGCTGGCCTTCGTGCTCGCGATCCTGGCGGCCGCCGGCGTGGTCGCGCTGGTCGCCGCCAACTGGAACGCCATCCCGCGCGAGGTCCGCCTCGGCGGCCTGCTCGGCCTCAACCTGGTGGCGCTCGGCGCGTGCCTCGCGTTCCGGCTCGCGCGCAAGCCCGGCTCGATCGCGATCGAGTGCGCAGCGGCGCTCAGCGTGATGTCGGCGGCCGCCACCATCGCGCTGGTCGGCCAGATGTATCACCTGCCGTCGAACTGGCCGGGCTTCGGTCTGGCGATGATGTGCGTCGCCGGCGCGACCGCACTGGCCGCGCGCAGCACCGCCTGCCTGTGGCTCGCCGCGGCCGCCCTGTTCACCTATCACGTGGCGAATGCCGACGAGCGACGGATCCTGCCGTTCGACGTCAATGCGGTCGCCCCGCCGTGGACGGCGGATGAGTGGATCTTCTTCGTCTTCGCGATCGGCCTGATCGCCGTGGCGGTCAGCCGCTGGACCGTGCGCAGCGGACCGTGGACGATCTTCATCGCGGTGCTGCCGCTGTTCTGGTGGACCGACAGCCCCGACCTCGCCCCCGCGGTGCTCGGAAGCTCGCTGGCATGGACCGCCTGCGGTATCGCGGCCGCCTTGATCCTCGCACGCGAGCTGCGCGACGGCGAGCGCTTCGACGCGGCGGCCTCGGCATTGATCGGCGTCTTCGCCATCGGGGCTGCGGCGCAGGTCACGCAGATGCCGGAGTGGGGCCTGCTGCGCAAGACCGACGTGCCGGGCTGGCTCGCCCTGCTCGCGATCGCCGCGGCCGCCGCGCTGGCGATCACCGCAGCCGCGCGGCGCTGGGCCGAGCGCGCGTCGTTGTGGTGGCTTGCGGCGGCGCTCGCCGTGCCGTTCATCGTCGCCCCCTTCCTGTCGGCCCGGACGGACGAAGCATCGGCGCTCGACGGGATCATCCGCCTGGCGCTGGTGATCGTGCTGCCGCTCGCGCTGCTCGCGGTCGAAGCCAGGCTGTCCGAACGCCGCAAGACATTCGCATTCGCGATCACCGCGATGATCGCGACCGTCTGCTTCGAGGTGTGGTGGACCAAGGACCTCCTGTCGCTCGCCTGGGTCCTGCTCGGCGGCAGCGTGCTGCTCGGCGCCGCCATCCTGCTCACCCGCGCGCTCGCGCGACGGCCACCCGACGCGGCGCGCGAAGGAGCCGCCTGATGCGACGGATAATCCTGATCTGCGGCGCATTCGCGCTCCTCGCCTGTCTCGACCTCGGCATCCCGCTGTGGGTGCTCGCCGGCCGCGCCGCGATCCTGCGGAATGGGACAGAGGTCCGGCTCGAGCTCACCACGCGCGACCCGCGCGACGTGTTTCGCGGCGAGTACAGCCGGCTCGGCTACACGATCGGTAACCCGAGCAACGTTCCGGCGACCGCCGAGGAGCGCGCGCGCTGCCCGACCGATGCGCGGCCCGAATGCAGGACCGAGAACGGCCAGCCGGTGTTCGTCGTCCTCGCCGCCGCCGACAACGGTACCTGGCGCGCCGTGCAGGCATCGCAGATCGAGCCCGCGCCGGGCACGCTGTTCATCCGCGGCAAGGTCACGTTCGGCGGATTCTCGGTCGCCACCAACGACAAATGCCCCAGCGGCCGCTGCTTCAGCGGACGTGTCGAGTACGGCATCGAGAACTGGTTCGGCCCGCAGGGCGTGCCCGCCAAGGTCGACCAGGCGGCGCGCAACCAGGTGATCGCCGTGGTGCGCATCGACGGCCACGGCAAGGCCGTACTGGCCGATCTGCTGGTCAACGGGGTCGTGGTCGGGCGCTGAGAGTCACGCCGCGGCAGCGAAGCTCATCAGCCCCACGCCGGTCGCCCACGGCTGGACCGCCTCGTAGGCGACCACTTCTCCCTTCGCCCCGCCGAGCGCGCCGGTGAGTGCCACCCAGCTCAACAGCTCGAACGCGCCGGCGCCGGCGGCGGCGAAATCGGCGCGCGAGAAGCCGGCGAGCCGCTCCGCGTCGGCCGCCGCCATGGCGGCGAGGAAGCGGTGATCGAAATCGGAATCGATGATGCCGTGGTTGCGCTCGCCCGGGTCGTGCGACAGGCCGCCGGTGGCGATCAGCCCGATGCGGCGCGGCGAGTTCTGTGCGATCTCGCCGATCAGGCGGCCGAGCTCGAGACAGCGGCGCGCGCTCGGCTGCGGCTTCGCCAGGGTGTTGAACAGCACCGGCACCACCGGCCGGTCCATCCGCGGCATGATCAGGCTCAGCGGCACCATGGTGCCGTGGTCGAACTGCAGCTCGTAGGCGAAGCTCGGCTCGATGCCGCGGTCGTAGGCGGTCTCGACGATCTCGGCGGCGAGCGCCGGGTCGCCCTTGATCTCGCGCCGGTCGATCTTGAGCCACGGCTCGATCGGGCCAGCAAAGGTCTCGGCGCGGCCGACGCAGAACGCGCCCATGTGGTCGAGGAAGAAGTTCGCCCAGTGCTCCGAGGTGAGCACGATCACGGTCTCGGCCCCGCTCGCGTCGAGCCGCGCGCGCAGCGCGTCGAACGCGCCGTACACGCGCTCCTTCTGCGCCGGCGGCGCCGCCTCGGGCCACGCCGTGATGCCCGGCGCATGGCTGGCGGCACAGGCAAAGACGATCGACATTATCAGTTTCCTCGCAGGGCTTTCACGTACTCGGGGTCGGACATCTTGTGCAGGATGGTGAAGGGCCGCAGGATCAGGCCGTGCACGCCCATGTCGTAGAGCGCGCGCACGTCGAAGCCGAGCAGTGCCGCGCGCTCGCGATCGGTCAGCTCGTAGCCGGCCGCGAACGCCGCGGGCGAGCGGAAATAGGCCTCCCGCCGCTCCGGAATGCGGTTCACGTCGCGCAGCAGCTTCTGCAGAGCATAGACGCTCAATGTGGCTAGTCCCGATCAGTTCGCGCATTGTGGCGACGCGAGGCGCGCCGCGCAAGCGTGTGCGGATCAGGCGCTAGCCGGCGGCGCGGCTCGGAAAGCGGGCGCGGCCCGCGACGTCGAGCATGCCCTGCAGGAGCGCGATGGTCTTCTCGGCGCTCGCCAGCGCGTCGGACCGGCTCGCCAACTCCTCGTCGCGGCGCTGCAGCTCGAGCTCATGCCGTGTCCGCAACAGCTCGAGCTCGGCCACCTGCCGCTCGAGCGCCTCGGTCAGCACGGCGCGCTGATCGAGCGCCTCCTGCAGGCGCTGCAGCTCCTGCGCATTGCCGTGGCGCTCCGTGAGGTGCGCCGCCGTCCTGGTCTTGAGCCGCGCGACGGCGGTTTCCAGCTGCGTGGTGCAAGCCGCGCAATCGGTCCGCAGCTCCTTGAGCTCGGTCCAGACCCGGCGCGGATCGTCCGGCGGGAACGTCTGTCCGCGGCGCGCCAGCGCGCGGGCGCCGGCGACGATGACATATTGCAACAGCACGACCGTCAGCGCGCCCGCCGCGAACACGAGCCAGGGCGCCAGGGCGCCCAAGGGCGCGGCCAACAGCGCGCCCAGGTCCGGCCAGACAAGCCACTCGCGCATCGCCACGCTCTTTCACCCACCTACGTCCAGGCGTCTTCGCAAAATCAACCAAACGGCTCAACGCGCTTCGCGCATTAACGTCAATGCGCGCGACGCGCCGGACGCGAACCGCGGCCGCGGCGGGTTTAGGTTAACGGGTGGTTAATGTGGCCGCGTGCGGCGCGGCATGCGATTTTTACCGCGGAGGCGGTTTCCGTGCCGCGCCGCCGAGGCGAAGATGCATTCCTTGATCACCCTGCTGGTCGAGCCGGCGATGTATGTCGCGATCGGCTTCCTGGCCGCCGCGCTCATGTTGCTGCCGTTGTTCGGCGTCGCCCATCGGCGCGCCGAGCGGCTGACGCGGCAGCATCTCGATACGCTGCTGCCCATGTCGGTCAGGGAGATGGAGGCCGAGAAGGACCAGCTGCGGGCCGAGCACGCCATGTCGGCGCAGCGCCTCGAAGCGACCGTCGACGACCTGAAGGCGAAGATGGTGGCGCAGAAGATCGAGCTCGGCCAGCACAGCGGCGCCGTCGCCAGGCTCAAGGTGGAGCTCGATGACCGCGCGAAGGTCGTCGCGACTATCGAGGCCCGCGAGGCAGCGCTCAAGCAGCAGCTGCGCGCGATCGACCAGGAGCACGCACTCCAGTCGGTCCATCTCGAGGATGCGCGGCACGCGCTGCGAGCCAAGGAGGCGGAGCTCGCCCGGCTCGCGACCGACCTCGCGACGCGGTCGGCCATCGCCGTGCAGCAGAACGTCGAGCTCGCCAGGACGCGTGCCGAGATGGCCGCGCTCGAGGTCGCCGCGGCGGACGACAGTCGCGCACGCGACGACGCCGGCCGGCAACTCGCCCACGAGCGCGGCAAGCTCGGCGCCCTCGTGCAGGAGCACGCGCGCGCTTCGGCGCTGCTCGACGAGGCGCGTGGCGCGCTGCGCGACAAGGAGGAGGAGCTCGCCGGGCTCGCGACCGAGTTGACGACGGGGGCCGCGATCATCGAGCAGCAGGACCTCGAGCTCGCCAGGGCGCGCACCGAGGTGGCGGCGCTGCAGCTCGCCGCGGAGGCCGACCGGCAGGACCGCGAGGCGTTGCACGCGCGGCTTGCGCACTACGGCGACGCGACGGATGCCGCCGGCCGCCAGCTCGCCGACGAGCGCAGCAGAGCGCAGGACCTGGGCCAACGCATCGGCGACCTGGAGGCGGAGCTGATCGCGCAACGCGATGCCGCCGACGCGCTGACGCATCTCACCGCCTCGCGCATCTGCGATCAGGCGCGCCGGCTCGCCGAGCACGAGTACGAGACCGAGCGCCTGCACGCCGCGCTCGACACCGCACGCCGCGCCGAGGCCGGCCTGCGCTACGAGCTCACGAGGATCGAGGAGCGCCGCATGCTCGAGAGCAAGGCGGCGCTCGCCGAGAAGGCGGCGCTGGAGATCCAGGTCGCGCGGCTGCAGCTCGACCGCGAGCAGCGGCATCTGGAGGCCACGAACGGCGGCCATGTCAACGGCGCGGCCGGCGGCCACGGCGCGCCGGCCGATCCGCACGTCGTGCGGCTCGACCCGATTGCTGCGCGCGAGCGCCGCGCCCGCGAGGAGCCGGCGGCTCCGCATCCCGGCGCGAGCTGACACCGGGCTCCTGGCCCGCAGCGCGGTACTTGAATTGAAAGTGTGCGCTCGGCTAGTGACATCCCACCCGTCCTCCTACCTTTTCCCCACCCCAAGGACCCCCGATGAGCGACATTCGCGTCGACCAGGCCGAGCTGGCGCGCTTCTTCACCGATCTCTTCGTGGCGAAGGGCATGACCGCCGACGGCGCCGCGACGGTCGCCGAGGTGCTGGTGTGGGCCAACCTGCGCGGTGTCGATTCGCACGGCGCGATGCGCACCCAGAGCTACCTCGACCAGATCAAGAAGGGCGAGTTCGATCCCAAGGCGGAGCCGAAGCTACGCCCGCTGATGCCGGCGACCTTCGTGCTCGACTGCGCCAAGGCGGCGGGCCCGGTGTCGATGCTCGCTGCCGCGCAGCACGCGATCGACATCGCCGAGAAGTACGGCGTCGGCGTCGGCATCGTGAGCGACGCGGCGCACACCGGCGCGATCGGCCGCTATGCGCACTGGATCGCCGAGCGCGGCTACGCGGCGGTGGTGATGGTCGCGGGTCCGCCGTTCATGGCCTACCACGGCGCCAAGATCACCAGCCTCGCCACCAGCCCGATCGCGATCGGCATTCCGGGCCCAGAGGACCGCGATCCGCTAGTGCTCGACATGGCGACGAGCGTCACCGCGGCGGGCCGCATCCGTCAGGCCGCGGCGGAAGGCAAGCCGATCCCCGACGGCGCCGCGCTCGACGCCAACGGCAAGCCGACGACCGACGGCGCCAAGGCGTCGATCCTGCTGCCGCTCGGCGGGCCGAAGGGCTCCGGCCTCTCGCTGCTGTTCGAATGCCTCACCGGCGTGCTCGCCGGCACGCCGATCATCACCACGATCGCGGGGCTCACGGGGCCGAACCTGCCGCTGTCGAACGCGATCGTGATCGTCGTCAACATCGCGAACTTTCGTGCGCTGGCGGACTATCGGCGCGACGTCGGGCTCCTCGTCGACGTGGTGAAGGGCCTGCCGCGCCGCGAAGGCTTCGACGAGCTGATGCTGCCGGGCGAACGCGGCGGACGTGAGGCCGAGTTGCGGCGTCGCAACGGGATCCCGCTGCCGCCCAAGCTCTGGCGCGAGCTCGGCGAGATCGCCCAATCGCTCGGCATCGCGCCGCCGCAGGCGCGCGCATAGCTCGATCGGGCGTCATCAATGCCGCGGCGAATGCCGCCCGCTACCGCATCGCGGGGCGCGCGGCTGACCGAAATTGCGACAGAGCGCGATCCTGTCCGGCCCTTGCGTCGGTTTTGAGACGGACCGAACGCCGCAGGGGGTAAAAAGTTTGCCCCTCACGGAACCAACGGGTCGCATTTTCCTTTTGCTTCCAGTGGGCGCAACAGTGCCGGGCCGACGCGAAGCGCCCGAGCATCCTGATACTCCGCCCAACGGCGGCGCGCTGTTGCGAACCCAAGGCCAGAACATCCGAAACGGACGTTCTCATTCACACAGGAGCTGCGCCATGTGCGACTACAGTCTGGAGCACCTCGCGAGCCGTCCGGCCAAGGTCGGCGACAAGCTGGTCTCCACAAAATTCACCAACTCCATCACGCGGGGCTTCACGTCGATCGGCGAGCCGAACGTCGCGGTCTGCCTGATGCCCGGCACCGAGCTCGCCTTCGAGCAGGAGGTGACCTGCGTGCACGCCCTCGGCCTGCTGCCGAGCCGCCGGATCCCCGAGAAGGTCGCGCGCTTCCGCGAGATCAACCTGCAGAATCCGCATGACCACCACGACGCGCTCGAATTCCCGGGCGGCCAGATCGTGCTGGTGACCCGGCTGTGCGAAGGCCAGACCGCGACCGTTCTGCAGCTGCCGGTCGACCCCGAGAAGGCCACCGAGCAGAAGACCGACGCGCCGCAGACCCAGACCGTCTGATCGCCACGTCGCGTTCTAACATGCTGCTTCAAACGAGCCGCCGGGCGACCGGCGGCTCGTTTGCTTGTCAGCCATGCGCAGCGCCCGCGCGCAGCCGCTGCTTGACACCATGATGCCGTCCCGACAGGTTTTCCGGCGCACCATCACCGAAACACCTGCTGGAAGCATCTGCTCATGGCCAACCTGCGTCTCAACTTCGCCTGCGGCCCGTACGACCGCACCCAGGCCCTGCGCGAGGGGGCGATCAAGCCGGACGGCATCGACCTCAACTACATCACGCTGCAGCCGGCCGAGATCTTCTGGCGCATGCTGCAGTACCAGGAATTCCATGCCTCCGAGATGTCGCTGTCGAACTACACCAGCCTGGTGAGCGACGGCAACGCGCCGTTCATCGCGATCCCGGTGTTTCCGTCGCGCGTGTTTCGTCACGGCTACTTCTTCATCAACACCACCAAGGGGATCGAGAAGCCGTCGGACCTCAAGGGGAAACGCGGCGGGGTCCCCGAGTACAGCATGACGGCCGCGGTCTACATGCGCGGGCTGATGCAGAGCGAATTCGGCGTCAAGCCGAGTGACGTCGAGTGGGTGCAGGGCCGTACCGACCGGCTCGGCCGCAAGCTGCCGCCCGACGTGCGGCTCACCCAGGCGCCCGCCGGCACCGAGCTCGGCGACCTGCTCGAGCGCGGCGAGCTTGATTTCATGATCACCGCCAACAACCCGCTGTCGTTCCGGCGCGGCGCCAAGACGGTGCGGCGGCTGTTTCCGAACTATGCCGAGGTGGAGAAGGACTATTACCGCCGCACCAAGATCTATCCGATCATGCACACGGTGGTGATCCGCCGCGACATCTACGACCGCGACCCGTGGGTGGCGCTCAATCTCTACAAGGCGCTGTGCCAGGCCAAGGAGCACTGCTACAGCCTGGTGAGCGAGACCGGCTCGCCGAAAGCCTCGTTCGCCTGGCTGCAGCCGATGATCGAAGAGGAGCAAGCGATCATCGGCCGGGACTGGTATCCGTACGGCATCGAGCAGAACCGGCCGACCATCGAGGCGCTGCTGCAATACACCCACGAGCAGGGACTGACTGCCCGGCGCGTCAAGCTCGAGGAGCTGTTCGCGCCGAGCACGCTGCGCGACATCCCGCTCAGTGAAGGGCAGAAGGTGTAGTCCACCGTCTCGCGTAGCCCGCCTTCCGAAGCAATCAGGAACCAGAGCCCATGCCCGCCCGCATCCGCCACATCGCCCTCTCGGTCAAGGACATCGACGCGACCGCCGATTTCTACGAGAAGGCGTTCGGCCTCAAGCGCTCGCCGAAATCCGAAGGGCCGACCGCTTATCGTGTCTACATGAGCGACGGCGAGATCAATCTCGCGCTGCTGCAGTACAAGAGCGAGGTCGGCTCGGGCCTGAAGAAACCGGACGAGTTCGTCGGCATCCATCATTTCGGCTTCCAGTGCGACGATCTCGAGGCGCAGCAGCAGAAGATCGAGGCGGCCGGCGGCAAGTTCTTCTTCGATCTCGGCGACCCCGACGACGACGATTTCGAGCGCAAGTTCCGCGACCCGAACGGCATCATCTTCGACATCAACTGGAAGGGCTGGACCATGACGTCGTCCAAGGTCGCGGCCCGGCCGGCGCGCGCCAGGGCGGCGCGGACGAAATCCGACGTGAAGCGGAGCAAGCCGAAGACTGCTGCACGGCGGAGGAAATGATCGGCCGCCACGTCAGATGCCGGCGACGCCGCGCACCAGCATGTATGCGGCGACGCCGAACACCACGCAGGCGAACGCCATGTTGAGCGCGCCGCGCTTGTCGGCGAGGTGCTTCGCCAGCGCGGCGCCGGCGAGGCCGCCGACCACGCCGCCGGCGAGGAAGATCGCCGCGAGCTGCCAGTCGACCCATCCGGACACCGCGTAGTTCGCCGCCGAGGTGAGGCCGAACGCCATGACGGCGACCAGCGAGGAGCCGATCGCATTGAGGATCGGCATGCCGGTCGCGAGCATCAGACCGGGCACGATGAGAAAGCCGCCGCCGATGCCGAAAAATCCGGCGAGCAGGCCGGTGAGGAAGCCGAGCAGGAGGAGCTTCGGGAAGTTCTGCCGGCTCAGCTCGACGCCGACGTCACCCGCGCTTTTCCGCCGGCGCAGCATGCTGGCGCCGACCACGAACATCAGCAGCGCGAACATCACCAGCAGGCGCTGCCCGTCGACCAGCTTGCTCAGGCTCGAGCCCGCGAACGCGCCAACGACGCCGGCCGCAGCGAACACCGCGGCGCAGCGCCAGATGACGGTGCCGCGCCGGGCGTGCTGAAGGAGGTTGGCGGCCGCGATCGCGCCGACCGCGATCGCACTGGTGCCGATTGCGACGTGCGCGTCGGGCACGCCGACCAGATAGAACATCAACGGCACTGCCAGGATCGAGCCGCCGCCGCCGATCAGGCCGAGCGAGAACCCGACCAGCGAGCCGGAGGCCAGACCGAGAGCGATCGGCAGCGCGAGCATTCTCCCTCCCCGGCGGCCCGATTATTTTCAACCGCGGCGGCGCACTTCACACGCCGCGCCGCAGAGGCTGGGCCATCATGCGGAACGAGGTCAAGGCCGCATTCGATCGGCACCGGCTGAGCAGTGCGCCGGCCGAATCCGTGCTAAAATATGCCACGCGACAACGGGAGGTTGGAGATGCCCGCGACGCCGCTCATTCGCGCATTCTTCGACGAGCCGACCAACACGGTGAGCTACCTGGTGGCCGATCCCGCCACCCGCACCGCCGCGGTGATCGATCCGGTGCTCGACTACGACCAGACGTCGGGCGAGGTCGACACCCGCTCGGTGCAGAAGATCCTGGCGGCAGCCGAGGCGGCCGGCTGGCGCATCGCATGGGCGCTCGAGACGCACGCGCACGCCGATCACCTCTCGGGCTCTCCTTACGTCAACGCGAAGACCGGGGCGAAGATCGGCATCGGCGAGCACATCAAGGACGTGCAGCGCATCTTCCGGCCGGTGTTCGACGCGACCGACCTCAAGGCCGACGGCAGCGACTTCGATCACCTGTTCAAGGACGGCGAGCATTTTTCCATCGGCGGGCTCGACGCGGAGGTGCTCTACACGCCCGGCCACACACCGGCTTGCGTGACCTACAAGATCGCCGACGCGGTGTTCGTCGGCGACACCCTGTTCATGCCGGACTTCGGCACCGCGCGGGCCGACTTCCCGGGCGGCGACGCGCACCAGCTCTATCGTTCGATCCGCCGCCTCTTGAGCCTGCCGCCGCAGACGCGGCTGTTCATGTGCCACGACTACAAGGCGCCCGGCCGCGACGCCTTTGCGTGGGAGACCACCGTGCAGGCCGAGCGCGACGGCAATGTGCATGTGCACGAGGGCGTCAGCGAGGAGGACTTCGTCGCCATGCGCGAGGCGCGCGACGCAACGCTCTCGACGCCGACGCTGCTGCTGCCATCGATCCAGGTGAACATCCGCGCCGGCCGCTTCCCGCCCGCCGAGGCAAACGGCGTGCGCTATCTGAAGATTCCGGTGAAGTTCAGGTCCAGCGACGCGACGGCGTAGGGTGGGCAACCGCGCCCGAACGCCCGCGTGGGCAAAATCGCTCGCACGCGGTTGCCCACGCGGACCGGCCTCGCCACGCGATTTTGCCCACCCTGCGGGCGCTACGCGCGCTACACCGCGTGCGCCTTGCGGCCGCCGCGCTCGATCGAGGCCGGCGCCCCGTCGCGCGCGATCAGGTACTTCGCCAGCTCCATGCAGCGCATCGTCAGCATGGCGGCGCCCTCGGCGAGCTCGGTCGACTTGCGCACGATCTCGACGTTGACCTCCATGTCCTCGTGCGACCAGCCGCGCGAGTGCGCGATGTAGGGAAACTGCGGGAAGATGAAGCCGAGCTCGGCGAAGAAGCCGAGCATCTGCCCGGCCACCGCCTGGATGTTGTCCTGCCCGCCGACGATGATGAAGCCGGCGACCTTGTTGCGGATCAGGACGTTGTCGTTGATGGTGATCGCGTTCTGCACGCAGTTGAGCCGCTCCGCCATCTTGAAATAGAGGGACGACGCCGCACCCCAGCGGATCGGCGACCCGATGATGATCGCGTCGGCCCAATGCACGATCGTCTCGTAGACCTCCGCCATCTCGTCCGCCGCGTCCATCTGGGTGATCGAGCACGGCCAGGTACAGGCATGCGCCGCCTTCGAGTAGAAGCCTTCGCAGGCGCGGATCTTCAGTGTGTTCAGGCACACCAGCTTCGTCTCGGCGCCCTCGACCGAGGCGGCCTTGAGCGCGTGCCCGAGCAGGTGGTCGGAGCCGGAGAAGCGCGGATTGGCGGCATCCATCGCGGTGGTCGAGATGCCGGCGACGCGCAGCGGGCCGGGTGCGCGCTTGACCTCGCGCGCGAGCGGATGCGGATCGTGTGGCTTCTTGGTGCGCCGGCTCGCATTGGCGAGGTCGACCAGCACGCGGCCGTTCTCGACCTTCACCGGATAGGCCGGCACCGCGTCCTCCTCGAAGCCGGGCTCGCCCTTGCCGGTGGCGCGGTGGAATTTCCACTGATGCCACGGACAGGTGACGTAGTCGCCGTCGAGCCGCCCCTCGCCGAGCGGCCCGCCCACGTGATTGCAGGCGTTCGCCAGTGCGCCGAATTTCTCATCGCGGAACGACAGCGCGATCTCGCGGTTCTGCACGCTGATCCGCCGCAGCGGCGTCGCTTTCAGCTCATCGGCCGCGCCGACGTCGACCCAGTTCTCGGGCATGACTACTCCTTTCTGAAACCTATCCGACGACGATCGCGGCCGGCGTCCCGGGCGCGAGCGGCGTCGGCTCGACCTCGACCAGCCCATCGCGCACGCGCAGGCGATAGGTGACGAGCTGCTCGGTGAACGGCGGCGGCGCGCAGCCGTCGGCGAGGCGATACTGGTAGCCGTGCCACGGGCAGGTGATGCAGCCGTCGATGATGCGGCCCTCGCCGAGCGGCCCGTTCTGGTGCGCGCACAGATTGGTGACGGCGCCGAGCTGGTTGCCGTCGCGAAACACCGCGATGCGCTCACCGTCCGGCGCGGTGACGATGCGGGCGCCCTTGTCGGGAATGGAGGCGAGCGCGCCGACCGTGAGCCACCCCGTGCCTGCGGCCGAACGGTCCACCTTGCGCTCGCGCCGGCCGGCGACGATGTGCAGCGTCGCCACCAGGGCGAGCGCGCCGAGCAGCGTCGCCGGCACCCATGGCGAGCGATCGTCCTGCATGTGGCCAAGCGCGACATGCAGGATGATAAGCCCGTAGGCCGCATAGAGCGCCATGTGCAGGAACTTCCACACCCGCGGCGTGAGAAACATCAGCCAGAAATCGTGGCTGGTGGAGGCGAGCAGGAACAGGATCAGCAGTGCGGCGAGCCCGAGCGCCTTGAACGGGAAGCCGATGAACTTGAGATAGTCCGGCCACTTGACGAGCTCGGCGCCGAGATTGGGCAGCGCGTTGAGCGAGATGTACCAGTCGAGCAGGAAGCCGAAATGCACCAGCGCCACCAGGAAGGTGATCACGCCGAGGTGGCGCCGGTTGTAGAGCAGTTTCAGGAAGCGCCGGTCGAGCCGCGCGAGCGGGCCGATCGACAGGATGATGGTGAGCATGAGGAACGCGCAGCTGCCGGTCGCGCGGATCCACAGGTCGACTTTCCAGCACATTGGGATCCTAAGCTTAGAATTCCACGTGGACAAGTTGTCGCG
>JADMIO010799938.1_pt1 | contig 64513 bp, 54 predicted proteins | sample 8958161 | NCBI WGS metagenome assembly JADMIO01 (sample SAMN16585339, study PRJNA669376) | soil metagenome | isolation source: Crop rotation soil | place: USA: Cullars Rotation, Alabama | collected 2011 | reverse complement strand
CCGCGACTTCAAGTCACGTGAATTCCAAGCTTCGGATCCCACTGTGCTGGAAAGGTCGCGACGTCATTCATCCTCCTCATTGGCGCGGGACTGTTGATCAACAGTTTTGTCCACCTTCGAAATCTCGATCCCGGTTTCCGCTCGGACCACTTGCTGGCAATGAATGTCGATCTCTCCTCGATGAAATATCCTGATACCCAGCATTGGACCGCGTTCTTCGACGAAGTGACCCGGCGCGTCCAGACCTTGCCGGGCGTGCAATCGACTGCGGCCGCGAGTAATCTGCCACTCACCTATGACGGCGACTCGATGTGCGTCGCGGTCCAGGGGGTGCCAGATCCGCCCATCGATCAATGGCCCGATGTGGTCTACCGGACTGTTGGCCCCGGGTATTTCGCTACCATGGGAATTCCACTGGTTCGTGGACGCGATTTCAACGATCGGGACACGCTCGACACGACGCTGGCTGTGGTGGTTAGTGAAAAAATGGCCAGATACTACTGGCCTAACGAGGATCCGATTGGGAAACACCTCAAGACCGATGTGACCGCATCAAAAACCCCGTGGCGGACCGTCATCGGCGTGGTCAAGGACGTACGGCAAAACGATTTCATCGCCCAGCCCAAGATGGAGATGTATTTTAGTTATCGCCAGACCCAGGACCTGGTGCCCAACGCGCTGGTCGTGCGGACGTCGGTTGATCCATTAGGTCTTGCCACCCCGGTCCGTAATACCATCTGGGCGGTGGACAAGGATCAGCCGGTCGCCAACATCGATTCGATGGAGCACATCGTCGCCGGGGCCGTGGCCAGGCAGCGTTTCAGCATGTTATTGCTCGCCATCTTCTCCGGAGTGGCGCTGGCGCTTGCGGCAGTCGGGATCTATGGGGTCATGAGTTATTCCGTCGCGCAACAGACACGTGAAATCGGTGTGCGCATCGCACTCGGGGCCAGGCGAAGTGATGTCCTGAGAATGACAGTGAAACAGGGACTGAAACTGGTTGCCCTTGGGCTTGTTTGCGGACTCGCCGTTGCCTTCGTGCTCACCCGCGTCATGGCAAGCCTGCTCTTCGGTGTCAGCGCCACGGATCCGATCACATTTCTTAGCATCGCTCTCATCCAGATGGCGGTGGCTTTGGTTGCGAGCTACATCCCGGCCCTGCGCGCCACCCAGGTCGATCCCATCATCGCCTTACGAGCTCAGTAACGAACGCCAACCCCAACCGGAAAGACAACCGGGCCTGTAATGCTCGATAGCTTCCGGATGCATAGGATTCGGGGCCATTGAAAGCGCGGTCAACGGATCCGTCATGTTCTCTATCTTGTGGTAAGCTGGTTTCTGCGAATTCGGACTGATATGAAACCGAATATTCAAAAACGAGCGCTGATTCTCGCCTGCGTTTGCGCGATTCCGATTCTCGTTAGTCCGCCATCGGTCGCCCAGGAATCCCCTTACGATTCCAAAAAATCTCTTCCACATCCGACGCTATTTGCATCTGGTGTAATCTCCACTGCGGATTACGAGTCACACCCAACCTTCACGCCCGATGGTCGCGACATTTATTTTCTCAAGCTGGCGCCGGATTTTTCGCGTTGGTCCATTTTCGTCTCGCGTAATCAGAAAGGTCGCTGGTCAACACCGGAACTTGCACCGTTCTCGGGCCAATATCAGGATGCCGATCCGTACATCACGGCCGATGGAAAACATTTCTACTTCATTTCTGATCGTCCAGTGGAGACTGCCGGCGAGCGTCAATCACATCACGATATCTGGGTCATGGACAACACTGGATCCGGTTGGAGTGCGCCGCGTCATCTTCCAGCGCCGGTCAATAGCGATACCGATGAGTTTTATCCGATCGCGCTGAAGAACGGAAAGCTCTACTTTGGCTCACAGCGCAAGGGTTCCAATGGTCCTTGCGATATTTATCGTGCCCTCCCCCAGCCCGATGGCAGTTACATCGTCGAAAATCTTGGTTCGCCAATCAATACCGCGGCCGGCGAATATGAGGCCTTCGTGAGCGAAGACGAACAACTCATGCTCGTGGCCATTAACCGACGGTCAGACTCTCTCGGTGATTTCGATCTCTACGCTTCACACAAACAAGCCGATGGCAAATGGAGCGAACCAGTGAGTCTCGGCGCGGAGGTCAACTCTCCGGCGCGTGAGTTGTCCCTCAAGTTGTCGCCCAACGGGAAGTATCTCATCTGGGCCAGCTCCCGCAGTGGGCCGTTGCCGGCGAAGCCAGAGCGACGCACGACCGCCCAGGTGTTGGAGGAGCTGCACTCGCCTGGCAACGGAATTGGCGATATCTATCAGATCGATGTCTCAGCGGTGCCGGCTTTGAAATCACCGCGGTAATCCGCCGCTCTTTGCACGGCGTTTCCGAATCGCGACAGGTCGTTACCGCGATTTTCCAGAAACGATTCCGACCCCATTTCTTCGAGACGTCTGAAAATACCTGTCCCGAATGCGCATCCGCGTTCGTCGTGCTGGTGAACGACAATAGAACCAGTAAGAGGTGAAAGAAATGAACACACCAGCAGCATCAATGGCTAAAGCCGACATCGTGTCAGACCAAATTCGTTCGCGGGAACGGCTGATTGCACGCTGGGATCTGTTTCACCGCGAAAAAGAATTCGCAGGTGAACATGATCAACTGAGTGTTGAGCGTTGCATTCTCGCCCTGGAGCAGGTCAAGAGAATGAATTCAGATCGGCCAGATCATGAGGTCTCGTTGGCAGGTCGTTCCCGTGAGCGAAGCTCGTTTTTCATCAAGCGATCAACCTTTCGTTTGTTAGGCTTGATTGGCGTCCCACTGGCCGCGGCGGTTTATCTATTCCTGGAACTAAGTCATACTCCGCACGCATCGCTCAACCATTCACTGCTAAACGCAATCCTCTCCCTGCTCGTTAACGTCAGCTCGTCCGCGATTTTGAAAGGCTTTTGGTTCCTGGTCAGTCTACTCGGAGCGTCGAAGTCTTTTATATATAGAGAGCCAGTGTAATACAAAATGCCCACGAAGGGATACCCGCGCTGGAAACTCCCTGGTCATATTTTCAATGCTATCCGTGTCTTTGATTGGTGGAGATGCAGCGATCAGTATTCGGCCATACACACTGAGTGACATCCAACCATTGTATGAAGCCGTGGTTGAGTCTCGCGAGGCGCTGGAGCAATGGCTGCCCTGGTGCCATCCCACATATGATATGGAGGACTCGCGCTCCTAGGTCGAGGCCCAAGTCCGAACTTTCGGCTCTGAGAGTGAATATGCCTTTGTTATCTGCGGAGACGGAGGACGTTTTCTTGGAGGCTGCGGTCTAAATCATCTTGATCAGCCAAATCACCGGGCGAATTTGGGTTATTGGGTACGCAGATCGAGTCAAGGCCAGGGCGTGGCGGTAAAAGCGGCAAAGCAGCTGGCCCAATGGGCATTTCAGCACACGCCCTTCAATCGCCTGGAAATCATATCGCCGGTCTTGAATACCGCGAGCCAACGAGTGGCCGAACGAGCGGGTGCACGAAAGGAAGGAATCCTTCGGAGCCGATTATTCATAAAAGGTGAGTTTCACGATGCAGTTCTGTACGCCATCATTAAGTCAGATTCCGCCTGACTGACGAGCTGCTGAACCCATGAGAGTGGCTGTTCTATTTGGAGGGACGAGTTCGGAACGCGATGTTTCGGTGGCGAGTGGTGCTCAGGTCCTGAAGGCACTCCGTTCCAGTGGTCACGACGTCATTGCCATCGATACGGCGCGCGGCGTTCTCGGAATCGAAGAGGAACGGCAACTTCTCCTGACCGGGGTAGCTCCCAAGCCACCCCAGGAAGAAGAGCTGGCGATCATCCGGGGCGAGGGCGCATCACTGACCAAGTCCGCCACACTCAAAGATGTGGACCTGGTTTTTCTCGCCTTGCATGGCGGCACGGGCGAGGACGGTACGATTCAGGCCTTTCTCGACCTGATCGACCTGCCTTATACAGGCACAGGTTTGCGCGGTAGCGCGACAGCCATGGACAAGGATGTTTCGAAACGCCTGTTCCGGGCTGCGGATATCCCAACACCCGATTGGTTAATGGCGCCTGTAAGTGCCGATGAAGTTGAAGAGCAATTAGGCTATCCCGTCATCGTAAAGCCAAACCGACAGGGCTCGACCATCGGATTAACAATTGCGAAAACGAAAGATGATTTGAGTTCCGCTGTTAACTTCGCATCGAAATACGATACCGAGGTCCTTATTGAGCGCTTTATCGAGGGTCGCGAATTTACCGTCGGTATTTTGGCAAACCTCCCTCTCGCAGTCGGTGAGATCATTCCTGCGCACGCGGAGATTTTTGATTACGAGGCGAAATATCAACCGGGTGGAGCGCAAGAGATTTTCCCAGCCGATCTCGATCAAGATCAGACTGAGATTGTTCGCCAATTGGCTGTCCGGGCGCATCGCGCGTTGAAGCTGCAAGACTACAGCCGAGCTGACTTTCGCATGGATCCAGAAGGCCGCTTTTGGTGTTTGGAGGTCAATACGTTGCCTGGAATGACAGCCGCGAGCCTTCTGCCGAAGTCAGCCGGAGCGATGGGCATCAGTTTCCCCGAACTCTGCGATCGAATCTGTCAGCTTGCGATTCAACGCCAGGCTTCGAAAAACGAAAAGTAGTTCAATTAGAATTGCTAGGCTCGCTACTTCGCATACATCGGATCGCGCAATGGCCCCCATCAGGAAATGCGAACGGCACCAAACGTTCGGACTTTGGCGTTGTATTCTTTGAGTGATCCTGATCCGACCACACAGGATCGTCCATGATCGAGCTTTCTAGACTTCGACCGTTACTCGCAGAAAAGTCGCAGGGATGGAGGTGGCGTCTTTGCGTGGACTCTTATTTTGGCTGTTGAACAAATCTTCCAGCTCTTGTTGCAAATTGGCAGCCCGACCATTCTTTTCCGCCGCCTCAAAGGCATTCATGGTTGGTCCATAATATTTCCGGAATAGATCGACCAGTTCCGCGGGGGACCCGGCGTAGTTGAAGGTAAAAGTATCGCGCTCAAACGATATTTTCTCTGCCGGAACCCCCGCGGCGGTAAATCGCTCGATAACGTTACTCTCAACACCCCACGTCATCGGACTGATGAAACCTTCAGGCGGTGGTGGAGTATAGGCCGAACTAATCTTCAAGATTTGCGCGACCAGGGTTGGATCATTGGGAATCCAGTTCCCCATGACGATGCGACCTCCCGGGCGCATCACCCGCACCATTTCTTTGGCAACCTCAAACGGCTTGGGTGCGAACATCGCTCCAAATACGGATACGACGAGATCAAACGCTCGATCCGTTAGTTGGCGCAAATCAGTGGCATCACCCTCCTGGAAGGTGCAGTTAGTAAGCCCTAGTTCCTTTGCCCGTTTGTTCCCGGCCTCAACCAGATTTCGCGCAATATCAACGCCCAGGACGTGCGCTCCCAGTTTTGCCGACGGCACCGCCGTCGTCCCATCGCCGCAGCCAAGATCCAGGACCTTGAGCCCCTTGGTAATTCCAAGTTTCTGAACCAGCGCATCTCCACTTTCGCGCATGGTCTCCGCGATGCGGGTAAAATCGCCCTTTTCCCAAAGTGCTTTGTTTGGATTTGTCGATGCATTCATGGTCAGATTCGTGGTTGGTTTGTCGGTTGACAGTTCATTCTCAATCACAGGACAACAAGATCAAATCTTGAGAAAGCTCCGAGAATACCCCGCCTGGCAACAGTCGCCGCGGCTGACAACCTCTTTCGCTAAAGTTACGGTTATGGAAACATCTCACTAGATTAACAACGTCTTGAATTGGTTCTATTACCTGATCAGGCTCTTGAGCCGTATTCTTTTCTGGCCTTTCGTCTGCGTGCGGATCTGGCGTGCTTCCGGCGTACCGGAATCCGCCCATGCCACCGTGGTAGTGGCCAACCATATCTCGCACTTTGATCCGATCCTTCTGTCTTTTGCCTTTCAACGTCCAATTGATTGGATGACAACTGAAGAGTTCTATTCCAGTCCCTTGTTAGGCCTGGTTCTTCGCGCCCTTAATACCTTTCCGGTAAACCGCTCACGACCTGATCGTCGGGCTCTCCGCATTGGAATCGAGCGGCTCCGGGCCGAACGATTGGTCGGTGTGTTTCCTGAAGGAGGCCTTCGGGCCGGTCCGACGTCCATCCTCGGAGGCGCAGCACCCAAGAGCGGGGCCACCGCGCTGGCCCGCATTGCTCACGTGCCCATTGTCCCATGCATCATCTTTGGAAGCGATCGACTGTACTCGTGGCGCAGTTGGCGACTCGGATCTCGACGCACTGGCGTCTGGATTGGCGTTGGCGCGCCATTTTCGGTGTCGGAAGCCGAAAGCGATCAGGCCAATGCGCTCCTGGTTCAGGCCCTGCGGGAAATCGGCGCGGCCACGACAGCACACTTCGTTTTACAGCCGGATGACTTGCCTCAGACTCCTCAGCGACGCAAAGGAAAAGAAGCGGAACCGGGGCCTAACGAATCAAGATCATGAAATCGCTTCTTCATCGCGGTTTTGGATTGGCCGTCGATCGGGTTCTCTGTGGCGCCATCGCTCTTGTTCATCAACGCCATGCCCGCCAGGTTCCCACTCGAGCGACAGTCGAAGAGTACCTCGCCTCTTGTGAACAGCTTGACCGTTCCCAATATTTTGCCCTACCAGAAACGCTGGAGAACTTCGTTCACCAGACCCCTGACACCATCAGCTGGTCGACCCCGGCTCGGTCCGTGACACGTTTTCCGAAAAATGGACGGGTCCGGGTCGACCTTTATCGTCCGCATTCCGGGGCACCGACTGTCATCATGCTGCATTCCCTCATGTCGGCTTCAGATTCGGGGTACCGTTTTTGGGCCGGCCGTTTCAACGCGCTGGGATGGAACGCTGCTTTCGTTCACCTGCCGTTTCATTATTCGCGACGACCACGCGGTTATCTGAATGGAGAATTATGCTGCACCGCGGACCTCATTCTCACCGCAGACACGCTGCGCCAATCGGTGGTTGAGATCCGCCAGCTCATGGCCTGGCTGCGGACGCAGAACGCCCGGGAATTCGGATTACTTGGAACAAGTTACGGGGGCTGGATCGCAGCATTACTGGCAACGATCGAGTCGGATCTGCGATTCATTGTTTTGCTCGCTCCGATGGTGAATGGCGTTCACGCGTTATACGATGGACCGACCAGCTGGGTCATTCGAGGTCAGCTGTCTCGCGTGGGCGTGGAACGAGCGCTGGTCAATCGGCACGCGCACCTTTCATCTCCTCTTTACGCACCGCCGCCGAATCATAGCGGCTCGCGAACCGTAATCATCGGCGGCCAGTTCGATCGCATCGTCAGGCTGACTGATCTGGCGGCATTGCGTGACCTCTGGACGGGCTCGGAGTTGATTACAGTCCGACAAGGCCATTTTGGCTACGGCATGATTCCAGAAGCAATGGCCTGGTTACGACGACGAGATCTTCTGAAATTGGACTCGCTTGAATTTGCCGGGCGCAGCTCCTGAGTGACATGGGTGCCGCGCGGCTGCGTCCGCTTGCATCTGGGTAGAGACAGTCTGGTAGAACGGATAAATTACGTTGCGGTCTTCCGCCAAGCCCGCAATCCCAATGCAACCGCAGTAATCGTTAGGCCGAGCGTGATTCCCCACCACATTCCGGCAACACCCAGCTTCAGTCCCGAAGCCAGAAACCATCCCACTGGAATTGAAATGACCCAATAGGCGATGAAAGCGACCCAGACCGGAATCTTCACGTCCCCCAATCCGCGCAACGCACCCGCTGATGACACCTGCATCGCATCGCTCACCTGAAAGGCGGCGGAAATAAGCAGAAGGCTGGCAGTCAATGAAACGACCTTGGGGTCAGTCAGAAACCAGCTCGCGATTTGGTGTCGGAAGAAAAGAAAGGCCTGAGCACTGCAGGCGGTAAAGCCAAGTGCGATGACCCATCCACTCAGAAGAACCAGTCGCAACCGCGCGTGGTCCGCCGCGCCCCACGTCGCACCCATTCTCACCGTGAGAGCCTGGGAGAGACCAAGCGGGACCATGAAGATGGTTGCGGCACATGTCATCGCCACCTGGTGTGAGGCCAGGGCTTCGGGTCCAAGCGTTCCAATCAGAAGCGTCGCCATAACAAAAGCACTGACTTCCGCAAGCAATTGCAGGCTGGTCGGTAATCCTAACCGAACCAAATCACGGAGCGCGTGCAGTTCGGGTGCCCGAAACCAATGAGTTGGAATCCATTCCCGAACTGAGCGCGACCGGATGCACCACAGGATCATTGCCGCCAGCATTACCACCCGGGCCAAAAGAGTGGCCAGGCCTGATCCATCCAAGCCCAGCCGCGGCGCACCGAGGTTCCCGTAAATGAAAACCCAGTTGAGAACAACGTTTAGTGCCGCACCGGCGAGCATGATCCAGAATGGCGGCCACGGTTTACTCATTGCATCGGCGTGGTTTTTTACCGCCATTGCGCCCAGCGCAGGAATTAGCGAAGCGGCAATGAGAAGAAAATATCGGGGAACAGCGCGAATGATCTCCGGTTCCTGACGAAAGAGCCCGAGGAAAGGCTCGATGACCCAGACACCCAGCATGGTCAACGCCCCCACGGCCAGGGAAAGGTAGAGACCATGGCGCAGGGCCGTTCGCGCTGCCGCCTGATCGCCGGCGCCGCGCGCCTGGGAGACACGGATGGAGATCGACATCGAGAACCCCAAACCAAAAATGAACGGGACATAGAGAACATTGTTGGCAAAAGTGGCCGCGGCCAGAGGCAGGACGCCAAGGCGGCCAACCATGAGCGTATCGGCCAACGCGATAAGCATCTGGCTGATCTGTCCGGCCGCGAGCGGCAACGCGAGCGCCGCTGTCAGGCGGCTTTCGCGCCCCAGACGTAGAAACAAAGTATCTGCCGTGTAAGATTGCATGAACAAGCGCCAATCGAAGAAGACCAAAGAGACATTATCCTCTTCGATTTTCCATCGCGGCTAAGCGAATTCGTGAAATGGCAGTTTGCGGCTACTGAACCGCGGCCAGCCCAGAATCAGACGAGATTACGAAACTGGTAACTCGAAGACCGGCCGAAAGGTTCGCACTCGTTATTCCAGATTGATGATTACCTTGCCGCGAGCATGGCCTTCTTCCAGATAGCGAATTGCGTCTGGGACTTCGTTTAATTTGTAGCGGCGGTCAATCACCGGCGTCACTTTTCCCGTCTGAATCAGATCACCCAGAACGGCGAGGTCCTTTTTGTTGAGGTCGGCCAACATCATCCCCATTTTTTGACTGACAAATTTTGACACCACCATCGCCTCGACCGGACGGGCCATTATCCCGATCAGCCCCTGTTCGTTTGCTCCGCCGCCCCCGATCATAACGTAAACTCCATTGGGTTTCAGAACTTGTCTGTATTCCCCTAACGAGTGGTTAGCCACATTGTCGATGATAGCATCGTATTGTTGTTTCCCTTTCGTGAAATCCTCCTTGGTATAATCAATCACGTGATCGGCCCCGATCGATCGCACCAGGTCCACATTTCTGCCACTGCAAACCCCCGTCACTTCGGCACCGAAAGACTTGGCGATCTGGACCGCGAATGTGCCGACTCCTCCCGAGGCACCGTTGATCAGGACCTTCTGCCCAGGCCGGACCTTTGCCTTGTCCCGAAGCGCCTGAAGGGCCGTGACGGCAGCAATGGGGATTGAGGCTGCCTGTTCAAAGGTCACGCTGGCCGGTTTTAACGTGACCGCTCGATCTGCGCGAACACAGACGTACTCGGCGAAGGCTCCGTCTCGTCCACCGAATACGTCGTCTCCCGGTTTGAACTGGGTGACATTTTTGCCCACCGCCTCAACCGTTCCGGCGAAATCAACACCCAGACGGATCTCCTTTGGTTTACGCAACCCAACTCCCATGCGCATGATATAGGGCGTGCCTTCGACATAGTGCCAGTCGAGTGGATTCACCGAAGCCGCGTGAATTCTGACCAGGATTTGATCGTCCGTCGGAGTCGGTTTCTCCACATCCTGAAACTTGAGGTTGGACACGCCATAGTCACGGTAAACAATCGCCTTCATCGGATTTGCCGGTGCGGTTGTTTGCTTTTCGTAATCGTTGGTCGATCGCCAATAGGCGACAAACACAAACAAAAATGCGACCACCAATAGGAGAAGAACAATGCGGACAATCCATTTCAATACTCGTTTCATAAGCCGGGCGAAGTTTTGATACTGGGAAAAATGATCATGTGTAAAAGGACTACTGGGCACCAGCCCGAATTTCCTTTGATTCGACTGACTTCAATCCTTTAAACAGAAGCCAGAAACTCAGGATCAATTCGAACACAGCCATCGGTGAATCGAACCAGTATGGATCAACGGTTTTTCCAAAATCCGGAAAGATCAGGTAAACAAAGGCGCACAGCACGCCAAATCCAGACGCGATCACGCCGAAGAGCGCTAGTGACCGGGGTATATAACCCGACTTCAGCCATAAATAGGCGCAGATCGTTGCCGCTAATGTGAAAAAGGGGAGACCAACGTAGTAATCGTCGAACGTGGCAGCGATGGTTACTCTGGCCAGGGTCTGCAACTGGTCCGATCCGAACACTTGGAAATAGGGTGTATTGCCAAGGAGTCGCAACGCTCCAAGGGAATTGATTGCAGAAAGAAGCCACGACATGGCAAAGACGAGACGAAAGAGCGCTCCGATTAGAGCAAGACAATGATTGACCGGTTTGAGAACGATGTAGAGCGCTCCGACCAGGACGACAGTGCCGACGCTGTAGGCCAAAAATAAAGTCAGCGCGCCCCGAAACTGCGTCTCGTGGGCCAGGATATTGTGAGCGGTCTCGACTGCGTTGCGGGGAACGATGAGGGGACTGAGCAAGACATAGTTCGCGAAGACGACGACAACGAACGACAGGATGTAGCTCCAGCCTGCCACCTTCGCCGCAGCGCGCTGTGAATCCTCAATGTGGGTGGTTGTCATGGATTACTCGATCGTGATGACGATTTTACCGCGAGCATGACCTTCGCCGAAATAACGTAGAGCCTCCGCGGTTTCCGCCATAGGATAAGTCTTCTCTACGAATGGCGTCACTTTACCTTTGGCCATCAGATCACCGAGGAACTTCAGGTCTGTCTCGTCGATCCTGGTCATGTATCTTTCGAATTTGTGATCAGTGAAACGTGACAACAGGGCAGTGCCAAGTCCATGCGCAATCCGCCACATCTGACCCTGGTTCGGTCCGGCGCCGCCAATCCCGGCCAGGACACAGAGTCCGTCAGGCTTCAGGATACGCCGGCGTTCAGACATGGAGTGATTGGTGACGTTGTCGAAGAGCAAGTCGTAGCGTTCGGGCCGATTGGTGAAATCTTCTTTCGTGTAATCGATAACGTGATCCGCTCCCAGGGTGCGCGCCGTTTCGATGTTGCGCGTACTGACCACAGCAGTCACCTCGGTATCGAACGCCTTCGCGATCTGGAGCGCGAAAGTCCCGACACCGCCAGATGCACCATTGATCAATACTTTTTGGCCGGCGTGAATCTTCCCGGTCCGCAGGCCTTGCAGCGCAGTCAAACCCGCGTGCGACACCCCGCCGGCTTGCTCGAACGTAATATTGGCTGGCTTCAACACGGCGCGGTCCTTACGAACACAAATGTACTCCGCGATCGAGCCGCTCTTTTCTCCGAAAACTTCGTCGCCTGCTTTGAACTCGGTGACATTTTTGCCGACGGCTTCAACCACACCAGCGAAGTCGCGTCCGAGGCCGGTGAACTTAGGCTTTCGCAATCCGAAGAAGAGCCGACCGACTAATGGGCCACGCACCAGGCCGACATCAATAAAGTTAAGCGAAGCCGACCGCACTCTAACCAGAAGCTCGTTCTCATTAGGTACGGGCTTTGCGATCTCCTGGACCTTGAGGACATCAGGTGAACCGTACTCGCAATAGCGAATCGCTTTCACGTGTTCAACTCCGGCAGGAATGCTGCGTCCACAGTCATTTGTCGAAGTCCAATAGGCAACTTCGAACCACGCCATGAAGATGAGGAGGATGACCAGCGCGCTCCATTTCAGGATTCGTTTCCATCTCATGGGTGTCACCTAATCAATGATGACGACGACTTTCCCCCGGGCGTGACCTTCTTCCATGTATCGAACCGCGTCTGCCGTCTGCTCCAATTTGTAGGTTCGATCGATAATCGGGCTGACTTTTCCCGACTGCATCAGATCGCGCAGAACGCCGAAGTCTTCTCTGGTCAGCTTCGCGATGTAGAAAACAAACTTTTGTCTGGTGAAGTTCGACAGAAAAGCATTCCAAAAATTTCGGCCGATCCGTTCCATCGTTTCGGGATGTATTCCGGCACCGCCAATGCCGGCGAGGACACAAATCCCATTGGGTGTCAAAATCCGGCGACGCTCGGAAAAAGAATGATTGCCGACCAAATCGTAAATCATGTCGTAACGTCGATCGGTCTTGGTGAAATCTTCTTTGGTGTAATCGATCACATGATCGGCACCGAGCGACCGAACAAGATCGAGATTGCGCGTACCGCAAACGCCGGTCACTTTCGCTCCGAAGGCTTTCGCGATTTGGACCGCGAACGTTCCGACACCTCCGGAGGCGCCGTTGATCAAAACTTTCTGGCCAGCCTGAATGTGTCCTTTGTCACGCAGGCCCTGCAACGCAGTGATTCCGGCAACTCCAACCGACCCTGCTTGCTCGAATGTGATGTTGTTCGGCTTCACCACAATCGCTCGATCGGCCTTAACGCAAATGTAATCAGCGATCGCGCCGTTTCTGGCTCCGAAAACCTCGTCGCCCGATTTGAAATTCGTCACGTTTCTTCCAATCGCCTCAACCACGCCGGCGAAATCGGTGCCGAAGCGCGTGTTCTTCGGCTTGCGCATTCCGTTAAATAGACGCCCAATCCACGAGCTTCTTATTGAATGGCCGTCCACGGGATTGATCGCCGCAGCGTGAACATGGACCAAGACTTCGTTATCAGCCGGTGCAGGCTTTTCGATTTCCCGAAGCTGTAGGTTCTCTACGCCGTATTCGCAGGAGACAATCGCCTTCATGGGATACGCAGGATTCCTGGTGATCTGCTCGCAGTCGTTAGTCGATCGCCAGTAGGCGATGAACATTGCCAGGATCGACAAAACCAATGCGACCATGATCAGTCGGGCGCTCCACTTCAGAATGGGTTTGAGCTTCATCACCTAACGAGATCGATTCAGGCTCATGCTATCGCGGTGACGGCCGATTCCGCTGGAACCTTTGCGCCCATGAACAGGAGGTAGAACATGATCGCGAGTTCACCGAATAAGACCGGTTGCAGAAAGAGGAACGCCCGACCGTTGTATTCAGGGAAGAATAACGCCGTCATACTCAAAACCAGATAGCCGAAACAGTTGATCACCAGCCAAATGCCGATCCATCGCGGCAGAAATCCTGACCAGAAGACGAGCAGACCAAAGGGAAACAGCCACAGGCCCCAAAATACTTCGTTGATAATGTTCCCCTGGCCGTGCAGGCGAACGAATAGCATACCCAGCGCCTGACGCTGAACGGGATCGACGACACGCAGGAAGTCACCGCCGTCAAAAAGAGACATCGCGGCAAGATTATTCAAGGTGTTGAAAAATCCTATCGTGGCCGAAACGAGAACGAACGCGACCATCAGACCCGCTGCGGTTTTGTTTACACCGCTGAGCAGACGATAGAGCGCGATACCGAGACAGATGAAAATCACCGAGCCCAGGAGTTCGGCCACGATCGCAAACCGAAACATGGTTTGGTGCGCGAGAAAGTTGCTCGCCGTTGCCATCGCGTCCCAACGAACGATGAGTTTTCCCGGCACATAGATCAGACTAAATGGTCCGGTAACCACCATCGACAAATAGATGGCGCCCGCAATCCTTGCGGTCTTCTTCAAGGGATGCATGAGTGTTCTTCGGTATTGATCGAATCGAATGCAGCGAGACTAAAGCGGTCCACGATACCGGCGCAGTCGAATTGCAGTCGCGATGAAAAGCGCGGCGAGTATCAATCCGGCCCACAGACCAAAGCTGGTCAGATATCTTCCCGGTGTGAGTTGTCCAAGAGTTTCAATCGCGACGTCGTGTTTCGGGACGAAGCCGAATGCTCCTGGCGCGAACCCGAACACGCGTTCCTTGAGCATCAAAGCAAAATACGAGGTCCCAAATGTAAGGCGTTCGAAGATTCCGATCGCGATAAGGGGCAGCACCGCCCACAGGAATGCCGCGTGCCGCACCACGCCGGAAACCAGCAAAGCCCATCCGTAAATCGGCGCATGCCACAGCGCGATCGCAACCAGGCCGTAAACAAGCACGATCCAGTTTTGGACCCACGGAATCATTGTCCATGTCGATCCCGGATTCATTCCATGTGCAAGGAGAACTCCGCTCGTCCACAACATCATGATGAGCTGGGTCGCGACAATAATCGCCACCATGATTATCGGCAGAACAGCAAGAGGAATGGTTGCTTTCGACAAGACCGTCGTGAGATCGGAAACCGGCAACGATTTCCAAAACAATATGCTGCGATCGCGCCGTTCACCGTGCAGCGCATCGAGACAATAGAATACACCCACGATGAAAGCGGTGAAGATCAACACCATGGCCGCAATGTCGTATGGCACTTCGATTGCGCGGCGGGCCGTTGCCTGACCAAGCATCAACACAGCCTGTCTTCGTCCCGGGAGTCCGACTGTGCTCATCAGAAAGCCAAGCACAACAACAGCGGCGACAATCACCGGCGCAACGTAAAGCGATCGGTTCTCCCACACTTCACGCCAAACTGACCAGTAAAATGGCCGCGTTTTGTCGATGGTGGATTCAGTATTCATTTTGTTTCGCTCACCTCTGTCTTCTCAACCCTACCGGTCGAATTCCCCATTACCGCGACAAACAAATCAGCGATGCTCGGTGTGCGGACGTCGCCCATGGCAGCGAGCTGGCCGCGATCGACCTGATCAAACAACATGACGCTTCGTCCAAAAACCTGACGCTCGTGCATCGGCTTGAGCAAGCGCGCGCCACCAACTTGATCGGGACGCAACATCACTTCGACATAACGCGACTCGAACTCTTCCATGGTGCATTCGAGCACGATGCGACCCTGGTTGATAAACATGAGATCGGTCAGAACATCCTGAACTTCTTCAACCTGATGGGTGGTGACGATAATTGTGCGGGTGTGATCGAAGTAATCGGTCAGAAGCGAGTCGTAGAATTGTTTGCGATACAGGATATCGAGACCGAGCGTCGGTTCATCCAGCACCAATAGCTTGGCGTTAATTGCCATGACCAGCGCCAGATGGAGTTGCGCGACCATCCCCTTGGACAATTCCCTAATCTTACTGGTCCGCTTGATTGTCGTCCTGGACAGAAAAACGTCGGCCTTGGCCCGATCGAAGTGTGGATGCACACCGGCAACGTAATCCAACATCTGGTCTACCCTGGCCCAGCGCGGCAATACCGCGACATCGGTGATGAAAGAAACGTCGCGCATGAGTCGATCACGCTCGTTCCAGGGATCGCGCCCAAGGACCTTCAGTTTGCCCTGATATGGTATGAGACCGAGAACCGCATTGAGCGCAGTTGTTTTTCCGGCTCCATTGGGACCAATAAGCCCAAGGATGCGGCCTTCGTTGACGGTGAAATCGATATTGTCCAACGCAACCGTTGTTCCGAAAGTTTTAGAAAGACTGCGTGCTTCGACACAGGCCATGGCTTAGCCCTCCCCCTTTTGATCCTTCGATGACATCTGGGGCGATCCGGGAGTTTCCAATAGTTCGGACGGCTTCAGGCCAAGCCGTTGAATCGTCGCGTAAATCCTGGGCCAATGGTCGACCAGAAACTTCTTGCGCTCGCCCTGTAGCAACAAATCTTGCGCGCCAGACCTTACGAACATTCCAAGTCCTCTTTTTTTTTCGACAAACTGCTCATCGACCAATTGCTGATAGGCCTTGAGAACAGTCAGCGGATTGACCCGGTGCTCCGCCGCAACATTCCGGACAGACGGCAGCGGATCACCTTCATGAAGTGCGCCCTCGAGTATCATGGCAACGACCCGATCCCGAAGCTGGCGATAAATCGGCTGACTATCATTCCATTCACGATTCATTCGATGGCTGGGAGAATCGTTGGGGGCAGATGATAACGCGGTTCGTCTGGTGGCGTCATATAGTGTTATAGTTAACTATAACACAGCTACACGCAAGCTTTCTTTTCCCCCCATCTATATATATAAGTACAACGGGGTCTCTTGACCAAGGAGCTCGAGTTTCTCCACCCCGCCCAAAAATCCCAATCAATCCCCAATCTCCCTATTACACGATCGAGGCTCGCCACCCGGACAGGAACGTGAGCGAGACTCTTATTAGCAACCGCAAGCTCTCAGAGGCGCAACTTCGAACCAGGGGATTTTCGGCCGACCGAACCCGGCTACGGATGATCGAACGGCCGGGAGGGCAGAGTAAAGCTGGCGCTTATGGTACATTTGATCGTCATGAAAAATTCAAGCCGAGACCGAACAATTTTTAAGCTTTCTGCAAATTTACTGGACATCAACAGGCGAAAGGGTGTACTCCAAGTATATAATAATAAATAATAGGACATATGATACGATTCCTGGTTTATTCGTGGTCCAGGCGGGAAGAAACAACCGCCAAACGGGCTCAGGCACCTTAGCAGCGCAACAAACTTGTTGTTGCCCACGAGCTACTGTTGGCTTCACCGGACCCGAAAGCTGATCGATCTGACTGTTGGGCGCCTGATTGCAACCGCTTTCACACCGCGCGGCAACTCAGGTTAGCCGGAAATTAGAGCCGGCGGTCTGATTTCCACTCCGGTCAGTCCAGCAGAGATCGCCGTCTCGTGGTTACCGCCCGGTCGGCGATCGATCAACCAACCATGTGGGTCCAGTCTGTCACCAAATCGTTACTTGCTCCTTAATAGTCTAAATATGATCGAACAATCAGGGGGAATTATGAAAAAACCGAAGGTTCTCATCGTGGGCTTGGATTCAGCTACGTTTGATCTGATTGATCCCTGGATTGCCCAGGGAAAGTTGCCAAATCTCGCTGGCCTCATGACGAACGGTGCGCGAGCAAAACTGGCGTCAGTCATGCCTCCCATTACTCCGCCGGCCTGGACGTCATTCATGACGGGTAAGAATCCGGGGAAGCATGGCATTTTTCATTTCATGGAAACGACCGCCGGCACGTACTCTTTGCGCTATCTGAATGCGGCTTCGCGGCGGGCCAAGACGGTCTGGCGGATCCTGTGTGACGCAGGATTTACAGTCGGCACGATGAACATTCCGTTCACCTACCCGCCTGAACAACTGAACGGTTTCCAGATTTCAGGAATGGATACTCCTTCGGAAAAGAGCCCATTCATCTACCCACCGGAATTGCGATCGGAGCTCGAGGGACTTCTGGGCAGATTCAAGCTCGATGTGCGCTACCTCGGCTACATGTCGACGGATCCGAGACGAGAGCAGGTCCTCAATGACATGGAAAACCTGGATCGCCAATGGCTTGGCGCCAGCCTTCATTTGCTAAGAAAACATCCCGCCGATGTCATGATGTTTACGTTCATGTCTATCGACACGGTCCAGCACTATTTCTGGCAGTACATGGACAAGAATCATTTCCTGCATGATGCGAGAGCGGCCACCCGTTTTGGTGATGCCATTCTGCGTGTTTACCAACGCCTCGACGACGCCGTAGGACAAATGCTAAAGGAAGTTTCCAGCGACACCTCGGTCCTGGTCGTTTCAGATCACGGTGGAGGCCCGACTTCAGACCGAGTCGTCTACTTGAATCGATATCTGGCCCAGCTCGGCTTGCTTCATTACAAGCAAGAAAACACACCCCTGGTTAAGAGACTGACCCGGAACGTCGTTCGCGGTATTTACACATTGCTGCGCAGCATTTTGAGCTCGCGGCAAAAGAGCTTTCTCGCTCATAAGCTTCCAGTCTTGCGGAAGTATTTCGAAACGACCTTTACTTCGTTCTCACAAATCGACTGGAGCCGCACGAAGGCATATTGCAGTGAGGTGTTGGCGTCGCCTCCGAGCATCTGGATAAATCTGAAGGGCGTAAAACCCGCCGGGATCGTCGAACCAAATGAATACGAATCACTGGTGGAGTTGATTACAAGTAAATTGTCGGAACTTAAGGATCCGAGAACAAATGAGCCGGTGATCAAGCGAGTTTTCAGGCGAGATGAGATTTTCAGTGGGTCTTTCTCCAATGAAGCCGCGGATCTGCTTCTGGATTGGTGGGAAACAAGCGAGTTCTCGACCAGTCCGAGCTTTCCAGAGGACACACACCTTCCGGCCGTCGAAGTTCGGGAGCGAGCACCCTCCGAAGACTCGGAGTGGGGCGGAACGCATCGACGTGACGGAATTTTGATTGCCCACGGTCAGCCTTTCAAAAAAGGCGCGACGATCCAAAATGCGCAATTGATCGACATGGCACCGACGCTTCTCTACCTCTTGAACCAGCCTGTCCCCGAAGACATGGACGGCAAGGTATTACGAGATCTTTTCCAGCCGGCGTTCCTCTCCGAAAACGCGGTCCGAAGCACGCGGGAGACAGATTTTGAATCCAACGGATCGGCCTCGTACTCCGAAGAAGAAGCTGCGATCGTCGAAGAGCGTCTCGCAGCTCTGGGTTATATCGAGTGACACGGTCCGAGGGACCATTGCTACTCGAGAGATGACCGAGTAAGGACGCAACCGTCCGCTTTCCCAGCGTCTACTCCCAAAAATTGCATACTGGTTGGTTCCACAGGAGCCACGATCGTCAGACTTGGCGATTTGAATCGCTGGCAATCCAATAGAACGAGATCGCCTGCGAAGGGGCGTTTCGTAACAAGACTGTTACCGGACGAAGCTTGCCGCCGATTTTGGGCGGATCGAAGAATCGAACCAATCCTCTTCGTGATATGCTCAGAACGATGATGGCGTTCGTTTTAGGCTTGGTTGGATCCTGTTTCCTGCCTGGATCGGTATCACTTGCGAACGGCGAGTGCGCCCCAGCCTGGCATGAAATTCCCACACCACCGGTTTCCAATTCGTTTTATGGAGTCGCAGCGATTACTCGAGATGATGTTTGGGCTGTTGGCTCTCACTACGATGGAACCGATGATCGCCCACTGGCCGAACATTTTGATGGCGACCGCTGGGCAATCGTCAACCCGCCGAGCCCGGGGCCAGGGGCCGCTTATCTTCGTGGAGTCGGTGGATCATTTGGAGAGAGTGTTTGGGCCGTTGGTTATTGGACCACCGGTTCCGGTGCGAATTACACCCTGATCGAACATTACAATGGTAGTAGCTGGGCGATTGTGCCCAGTCCGAATCCGGCATCGCTGGCCAGCTATCTTGCCGGTGTGGCCGCAATTGCAACGGACGATGTCTGGACCGTGGGTCATTACCTCGATTCGAATGGAGTGTACCGGACTCTGGTGGAACACTGGGACGGGACTTCATGGACAATTGTTGCGACCCCCAACGTGGGTAATGGACCCAACGCATTGAACGGCATTGCCGCTCTCGCACCCAACGACATTTGGGCCGTCGGCTATCAATCCAGTAGCCCTGGCGGAGCAACCTCCACCCTGACAATGCACTTTGATGGAACAAACTGGACCATCGTCCCAAGTCCTAATCCCGGTGGTCTAACGAGTTCGCTAGCCGGTGTCGTTGCCCTGACCGACGGGTCGATCTGGTGTGCGGGCTTCTATTATGATGGGACACAAGGCCGAACTCTTTTTCTTCACCGTGTTAGCGACGAGTTCGTGGTCGTGCCGGGCGATGATTTCCAGGGACAGGGCAATGTTTTGCTGGGAATTGCCGCATCCGCGCCGGGCGACATCTGGGCCGCGGGTTATCACTATCCAACTGGTACTACCGACTATCAGGGACTGATCGAGCATTACGACGGTCAGCGGTGGCAGCAGGTTTCAAGTGCCCAGGGAAGCTCCTATACTTACCTTTCTGGAATCACAGCTCAACCAGATGGCGCGGGCTGGGCTGTCGGCAACACGCTCACCACAACAATTGCTGAATCGGTTTGCGAAATCCAGGTCAGTGAAGCCGGCTTTGTTCCGAAAGCCAGTCGCGTCGCAATAGGCAATACCGTTGGCTGGACCATGACGGGAAGCAGCGCGAGGCGTCTGGTCGATGCCTCCGGCCTGAGGTTGTTCAATTCAGGGTCGCGGGCTTCCGGTTCCTCGTTCCAATTCACCTTTAATTCCGCAGGGTCCTACCCTGTCGCTGATCGCACGACCCAGGTGAATTCGGTTATCGCGGTTCCGGTCAATTTGCCTGAGTCGGGAAGGACAGGCGTTCCACTAACTGTCAGGTGGAGTGCAACGCCACCGCCTTCCGATCTTGTTTTTGACGTGCAGGTTCGAGCGCCATCAGACACGAGCTTGCATAACTGGCAGGTTGGCCAGACCAAAGTGTCTGCGCCGTTTACCCCGGACGAAACAGGATCATATCTGTTCAGGGCCCGCCTGCGCAACGCGATCACCGGCAAGTCCTCGAGTTGGTCACCCCTGGCATCGGTCAGTGTCGGGAACCTTTAGCCTTCTCCAATCTCTTCCGCCGGTCTCAAACGCCAACATTGGGAACGCAGCCAGGTCGAGTGGATTCGGCGAATCTTGTGGTATGTTCTCAATGCTTTCGCCCTCGCTACGGATGAGACTGCCTCGTTTGTTCATCGCCCTGTTGTTGCCACTCGCGATTGCCGACGGAGCCCAGCTCTTCCCAATGACCGACGGGACAACCTGGAAGTACAGCGCCACCGAAGAATTCGGGCCGTCCACCATGCCAGCACATTCCGTCATCCGATGTCGAGTCACCGGATCGGAACAGTTCGAAGGAAGAACTCTTACGAAGCTGGAGACGTTTTCAAATGACGTCCGATTTAAGACGGAGTTGGTTGGAGCCGATGAAAACGGTATCCGCTGTTTTGCACGAAGCGATAAGAACGGCGTCGTTGGCCCAGTGTCACCGCCAGAGACAATTGTCCCACCGACCTTGAAGGACGGCACTTCCTGGAACTCCGAGGACGAGATCGCGAATCTTGATGTGCATCAGAATTGGGTCGTAGTCGGTTCTGAAAATGTTTTAGTCCTGGCTGGGAATTTTCATGCCTATCGTTTCCACAGCGAACAATCATCTCCCACCCCGATTGTGTGTGACCGCTGGTTTACGCCGGGCACGGGATTCATCAAGGAAACCTTGACCATGCGATCTCCTACTGGAGATCTACTGAGCCGTCGCACCCTGGAGTTAGCCAGCAAACCGATGATCGTAGCTGGTGCGAAACCGGCCGATACACAAAAGTTCGTGGCCGGTGTTTCGAGTCAGCCATTTGGAAGATTTGAGTCGGAGATTTCCTCAGCCAACGCCAGCATTTACGCGCGTTGGCAGGGTCGTGGACTCCGTCCTCGATCGAAAATTCGCGCCGTCTGGATTGCAGAAAACATTGGAGATGCAGCCCCACCGGATTACAAAATTGATGAGGCTAGTACTCTCGCGACCAGGCCGGATTCCCATGGCAGCTTTACTCTTTCCCGTCCGGAAACAGGTTGGACCCCGGGAACGTACCGGGTCGAATTCTACATCAACGAAACGTTAGTTCAGACGGTGAAGCTAACGATAAAAAAATAGGCACTGAGAAACCACGACTGGTCACGAGGGTCAGAGCAAATTGAGCTGGGCCTCATCCAGTTCCGGTATCGTTGTAAACCGGACCCCGACTCCCATCAGCCGCACAGCCTTTCCGGTACGGGCAAACGCTTCCGCTAGGAGGGTTCGAAAATTCTCCAGGGACGGAGCGAGACCCGCACGCTCGGCCGTGGTGCGGGTAAAATCCGAAAACTTCAACTTCACAAAAATCTTGATAACGTTTCGCCCAGCTTCTTTTTGGGCCAGATCGGCCATCAGCTCTTCAAACAACTCCTCCAGCCTGTCTTCGCACTGTTCCAGGGTATGAAGATCGACACCGAAGGTTTCTTCGTTGCTTAACGATTTCCGTTCCCGGTCCGGTTCGACCGGGCGATGATCGATGCCCCGGCAAAGATCGTACAATTCGATCCCGAACTTGCCCATGAGATCTTGAAGTTCTGCCCGGGAAAGTCGTTGCAGCTGACCACATGTCCTGATGCCAATAGTCTCCAATTTCTGATCGGTCACGGAACCGATTCCCCAGATCTTGCGCACGGGCAGCCCAGCCATGAATTCCGGGACTTCTTCGGGCGTCACTTCAAATTGACCATTCGGTTTTTTGATTTCGCTGGCGATCTTGGCTACCAGTTTGTTAGGCCCGATTCCGGCCGAAGCAGTCAACCTCGTCTTTTGGAAAATCATGTTGCGAATAACCTGGGCCAGCGGTCCGGGGGAACCAGGATGAGACGTGACATCGAGATAAGCTTCATCAAGGGAAAGGGGTTCAACCAGAGGGGTGAAGCGATGCAGGATTCCGCGAATGACGGCGGATTCGCGCCGGTAAACATCAAACCGTGTGGGCAACACGATCAACTGGGGACAGCGCTGTAAGGCCATGAAAGTCGGCATGGCGGATCGCACACCAAACTTGCGGGCCTCATAACTACACGTGGTGAGGACCCCACGCTGGTCGCGGGGTCCACCGACACCAACCGGTTTACCGCGCAGCTTTGGTTGATCGCGCACCTCGATTGCCGCGTAAAAGCAATCCATGTCGAGATGAATGATCGCGCGCGTCACCGGTGTCCGATTCACCGGTTGATTCTCGCGCCAAAAGTATGTCGACGCGATGGTTGATTATGGTCATGCCGACAGGCAAAAGTTTGTAGCGGTGCCTGGACCAAGTCACCCCCAAGGGCACGACTAGGAATGATTGATTGCAACTCATTCCTTCCTTCTCGAATGTTATCGATACCCATTCACGCTCCCGGCCAGAAACCCACAATGTCAAAATCGCTCGAATCTATCCGCCCGATAGAATTGTCTGAGATCAAAGAAGCACGTAAGCGCATCGCCGACACCATTCTCCGGACGCCACTGGTGCGTTTAGAGTTGGGACCAGGTTTTCCCGATATCCGATTGAAGTTGGAGAATCTGCAACCCATTAATGCTTATAAATTGCGGGGAGCAGCCAATGCCGTGGCCTTGCTGTCCGAGGTTGAACGCGAGCGCGGTGTTTGGACCATCAGCGCAGGCAATGCCGGTCAGGGAGTCGCCTACGCAGCGCGACAGGCAGGAGTTCCGTGTACTGTTGTTGTCATTGAGACCGCCCCGGAATCCAAGATCGAACGGATGCGAGCACTCGGTGCAAGGTTGGTCCCAGTCTCCTACGAAGTCGCATGGCAAGCGCTCGATGAACGTTCATTTCATGGAGTTGAGGGAACATTTGTTCATCCTTTCGACGATCACAATTTTATTACTGGTCACGCCACCATGGGACTGGAAATTCTGGAGGATGCACCGGACACGAAGGCGGTGATTGCTGGAATCGGCGGAGGTGGATTGATCACTGGGATCGGCAGTGCCATGAAAGCCGTGCGACCTGAGATCAAGGTTTGGGGAGCGGAACCCGAGACCGCAGCGCCAGCCGCGCTATCATTTGCCAGGGGATCGCCTCAAGTCTTCGACAAATGGGAGGCTTCGTTTGTCGATGGCGCCGGTGGCCAAAGCATGTTTCCCCGGATGTGGGAGCGCATGCAACCAGTGGTAGACGACTATATTGTCGTTAGCTTGGAAGAGACAAAGAAGGCCATGCGACTGATGGCAGAAAAGGCGCGCATCATTGCCGAAGGTGCCGGAGCGTTACCGGTCGCAGCCGCGCTCTCCGGGAAGGCCGGCCAGGGTCCGATCGTGGCCGTTGTTTCGGGCGGGAACATCGATTTGAAAAAATTCTGTGAGTTGGTTGGAGGAGCGGCGCACTGATACCGCGTCGCCATCCCCTTCAGGATAAAGCGTTCCCTGGCGGCGTTCCTAAACAGCAGCGGCTTTGGCTTTGTCAAAGCACAGGAGCTGCACGTTCTAACAACTCAGTCGTTTCGGTCTGGAGTTTTGATCATGTTTCCACTATGACTCTTGCATGAACACGGTCACGATTTCACGACGTCGATTTGCCCAGATGCTTGGCGTAGGAGCTGCCTGTGCCGTCGTCAGGCCATCGCTTACCCTGGCCAAACAAGCCAGTGCGAGTGCGAAGTCCGCTACGACAAGCAATGTTGTGCGCATCAGCTCAAATGAGAACCCCTATGGGCCTTCGTCGGAAGCACTCAAGGCCATGAGCAACGCGTTTGATTTGTCCTGTCGGTATCCTGATGAACACGCTGGTCCGTTGATCGAGGGCCTGGCCAAAATCAATGGTGTCAGTACCAATCAAATCCTGTTAGGCGATGGATCGGGTGAGATCCTGAAGCTGTGCGCCGAGACGTTTACCGGGCCCGGCGGTAATGCGGCGTCTGGCACGATGGGTCGAGGCGCCCTGATTGTCGGTGATCCCACGTTTGAGGCCATTCTCAATCACGCCGGCATTCACGGTGCAGAAGTGGTGAAGGTGCCGCTCACTCAAACCTATGGTCATGACCTCCCGAAGATGACGGCCGCGGCAAACGAAGGGTTGATCTATGTTTGTAATCCAAACAATCCGACCGCCAGTATCACGGCCAGGAACGAAGTCCGCGATTTTGTTGGGAAGGTCCCACGTCAGACCATGATTCTGATCGATGAGGCCTATTATCACTATGCCGACAGCCCGGATTATGAAAGCGCGATCCCGCTGGTGAAGGATTACCCAAATCTTATTGTGGCGCGGACATTCTCAAAGATCTATGGGATGGCCGGCTTACGCTGCGGCTATTGCATCGCCCAACCCCAAGTCATTGAACGGCTGCGACCGCATCAACCATGGGACAGTCTTAACATTATGGCCCTGGCTGCCGCGCACGCCAGCCTCGGAGATGCAAATCAGGTCTCCAATGGCCGGCGTCTTAATAACGAAACGAAGCGATTCCTGGAGGCTGAACTTCAAGGGATCGGATATCGTCTGATTCCGTCTCAGGCCAACTTTGTCATGATCGATCTGAAGCGTCCGGTGGTTCCATTGATTCAAGCGCTGAAGAAGCTCAACGTTGAAGTGGGAAGGCTATTTCCAGCAATGCCAAACCACATGCGAGTCACACTGGGCACGAAAACCGAGATGGAGACTTTTGTGTCCGCATTTCGACAGGTCATGGCCTGACCGACGCTCACGAATGTGGCAGCGGTTATAATCCGCCAATCACCAAACCAAGGGCGATCTGCACAAGCGCCACCATAAAATTACCAGGATGTTGGCGTTGAGAAAAATTGATGCAACCAATGTTCTCCTGGAATGAGGTTTGTCCTTCCGCTCCTGCTTATTCTTGTCGTCTCCGCGTCAGCCAGTGACCTGGATCCGGCGGCGGTACGCGCCGCGGCGGCCTATTCGGCCAATCATAAGGGAATTTCCTTCCTCGCCATCCAACATGGAAAAACGGTGTTCGAACAGTATCCTGCTGGCGGTTCCGCCAATACGCCACGGAGAATCTTTAGCGGCACCAAGGCATTCTGGAATCTGGCTGCCCTGGCCGCAGCCGAGGATAAACTACTCGATCTTGATGAGCATGTTGCGGCCACCATTCCGAGTTGGCGCGACAATCCGAAAAAAGCAGAAGTTACAATTCGTCAGCTTCTCGATTTTTCAGCCGGGCTCGCCCCGGCATTTTATCTCCATGAAAACGACGCCAAAGACCGTGACGCCACCGCCATCAAACTACCCATCGTAGCCAGCCCGGGTACCGCTTTTATTTATGGGCCGAGCGCTCTTCAGGTTTTTCATGAAATCTTAAAGAAAAAACTTAATGACCAATCCCCAACCCGTTATTTGGAGCGCCGCGTATTGAGGAGGCTTGGGCTTGGCCGGCAGCGGTATTTGCTTGATCGAACTGGCAATCCATTGCTGGCTTCGGGGTGGGAATTAACAGCCAGACAGTGGGCGAAATTGGGAAAGTTGGTCTTGGCGAATGGAGCGCCTGTAATCAAGCGCCACTCTCTCGCTCAATGCTGGCAGGGCTCGACGAGCAATCCTGCTTTCGCGTTCGGGTGGTGGAATAACCAGGCTGCATCGGACGGTCGGGAATTCGATTTTGAAGGTATGCTCAATCTGAAGTGGTCAAGCCAGGAATGGCACAATGCCTGTCTTTGTCGCGATGCTCCCAGCGATCTGGTCGCCTGTATCGGATCCGGACATCAGCGGCTTTACGTGATCCCATCAATGGAACTGATCGTAGTCCGCCACGGTTCTGGTGGTTCGTTTTCTGATGCTCGCTTTCTCCGCCTACTATTCGGAGATTGAAACCGACTTTGGCGTGGCAACGATCAAAGAAGCCTGGCTCGGTTGCCAGCGATAACCAAAACTAAAACTTAACGGGGCCGGTGCACTGACTGAATACGCTTTGGCCAGATCCGGTTGGTAGAATTTCTTGAAGGTATCGATCGGTCCGACGTAGTTGCCGCAAAATCGGATTCGCCACTTATCATTGGCAAAGTACTGAATCGGGATTCCAGAATCATCCTGGAGAATGACTTTGCTATGAGTAAGAAGAAAATCGCGGACCTGTGAGAAACCGCCCTCGTGCATCAAGTAGGAGGCAGCCTTCAGCAGACTCACGCCATTACCCTGACGATCACAGAACCTGATAAAGCCTGGGTTCGACCGGACGGCGTCGTCCTCGAGATTGCTGCTAAAGTAGTAGAGGGTTTGTTGCATCAGATCAGGATTGGAAAAAACAATCCGAACACCCGGTGTTTTTCCCTTGTCGTTTTCAATGAGATTGCCAGCCTTGTCGAGAGTTACCGGCGTGACTGAATCAATTACACAACCGGCCCTCGCCAGAAAGACATACAGCACCGGCAACGTGCCGCTCAGTTGGGCCTGAGTCAGGTCCACTTTCATGTTCTTGGTGATGAAAAAGCTCCAGTTCAGTACTGAATCGAGCGATTTTCTCAGGTTGGCCAGGGACGGACCCAGTGCCTGTGGCGGAATCCTACTGATATCAGGAATGGAACCAACCGGCTCAATGCCACACAAAATGTAGCTGCTCGCCCGTGGAAAAAAAACGTGCGCATAAAGAAAATCCGGCCCGCTAAACATATAAAACATCGGTCCGGTATCCAGGTACGGCTCGCCCAGGAACTGCGGGGCCCAGTTTGCGATCTTGTTTAATTGCAATTCCGCAAACCGGCTCCAGGCGTGATCAAACTCCGTAGCGTGATCCGCCCAGGAAGGTTGGAGAGTGTAGCTTTCCAGCGGAGTATCGCGGACCGGAAGGCCGGCCAGGAACCTTGCCGTTGCCGTGGCAAGCTCATCAGCCGACAGCACGCGCACGAAGAAAAGAAGCCAGGCGGCGATCAGGAGGCGTTTCATGCGGAGCATTCTTGAATTCGAATCACTGGGAAGGTAGCACCAAACGAGCCCGGCTGGTCTTGGGAGAAAGGAAATAGATGACGAGTCCGAGCGCCATGGTCGCGAGTCCCCAGAGGGAAGGTCCGCGCGTTGAACTGTTAGCCAGAAGGTGCCACAGCATCCAGCCACTGACGGCCAGAAAGATAAGCGGTGTCCAGGGATAACCCCATGTCCGATACGGGCGCGGCAGATCAGGCTGCCGCCAGCGCAGGACAAAAACTCCGAGAACAGTAGCAGCCGAACAAAGAGTCAGACTAAATTGAACGTAATTTACCACCGCCTGGAAGGTCGCGGTTAACAGCAGTAAATTGACAATAGCGAACTGGACCAGAATTGCCGTGGTCGGAATTCCACGTTTGCTTTTCCGTGCCAGCCAACCCAGTGCCGCCAGGTCCTCGCCCATGGTGGCAGTGACCCGCGGGCCGATCCACATCATGGCGCTGACGGTCGAAACCAGCCCCAGGCAAATGAAAGCCGCCATGATTTTCCCACCGGCGGTTCCAAAAATATGAACCCCGGCAATGAGACCAACCTGTTGTTTCCCGACCATCTCACTTGCCGGAGTCGTTCGAAGAAAGACTCCGTTCAAGCCAAGGTACAGGATCACTACGAGCAAAGTACCCAGGACAACTGAAAGCGGGATGTTGCGTGACGGATTGCGAACTTCTCCAACAATATAAGTTGAGGCATTCCAACCAGAGTAGGCATACATGACCCAGTAAAGGCTGATCGCAAACGGCGCGCTCAAGATCAGGGCACCGTCGCCTTGGGCAGGTAGAAACGATATCGGTTGTGTAGCGCCGGCGTAAACCCCGGCAATAATGATGATGACGATAATTGCTACCTTCAAAATGGTGGACGCATTCTGAAACGCGCTACCCAGCTTCAGATCTTGCAGGAGGACGAAAGTCGTAGCCCAAACCACAGCGAGAGCGAGCAAGAGCGGGCTTGTTCCCGGCAAGAGACTCGCGAGGTATGCGCCAAAAGGTTCGGCGGCGATGGCTACAGGAGCAGCAAAGCCGACCGTGGCTGAGATCCACCCAGCCAAGAAACCGACAGATGGGTGATAGATCCGGCCAAGGAAATGATACTCACCGCCGGAACGAGGCAGGGCGGCTCCAAGTTCAGCGTAGGCCAGAGCCCCACACATCGCACAAACCCCGCCAATGGCCCAAAGGGCCATCAGGGCAAAACCACTTGGGAGATCGCCAACCTGGAACCCCAGGCTGGTGAAAATCCCCGTGCCCACCATGTTGCCAATAACGATACAAGTGGCCGTGAGGAGGGAGATGGTCTTTTGCACCGCAGGAGCCCGATTCAGGATCGATTATCGCGATGACGAGAAATGCGGAAACGAATCCCATTGGATGGGAACCGCAGCGAGGAAGGCAACGAAATCATTTGGAAACTAAGAGCATTATTCGAGCACGCGCGAATTTCGGCTGTTACCTCTGCCCGCGATTGCGGAAATAATGTCATCACGGGAATACGTCGAATTGGAAAAAACCCACCGCCCTACCTTTGACCTGTCCACGACGAAAGCGTTCACCCGGGTCAAACGGACAAGGTGCTTGCAAAGAGTAGTTGGATGGGAAGAGTTCCGAGCAATGTCCTCTGGCAACCTTAACTTAGAGGCAAAATTGACCGACGCCCTGAACTCGAAGCATTTGCTGGAATCGAGCGCCCAAAATATTCGCGCCTTACTGGCAAGCGCCCCTTCGCCTCTTTATCAGCGCGCCATAACTGAGCTGTTTGAAGCCAGCGCCTGGAATGAATTGAATGACCGATTCTATAAGACTTTGGAATTTGGGACCGGCGGCATCCGCGGCCGTACCATCGGAAAAATCGTGACCAGGGCCGAACGCGGTCAGGCCGGCGACAATTCACCACCGGAATTCCCGTGCGTCGGAACTAATGCAGTCAATTTCTATAATATCAGTCGTTCGACCCAGGGACTGGTCAGATACCTGATCGAATGGCGCGAGAATCAGAAAAAATTGGACCAGGCCAGCATCGTCATCGCTTATGACAGCCGGCATTTTTCCAAGGATTTCGCTGACCTCGCAGCCAGGGTGGCGGCCGAAAACGGTTGTGATGCTCATGTTTTCGAAGGACCCCGTTCCACCCCGGAACTGTCTTTCGCGGTCCGCTATCTCCACGCCGACGCTGGAATCATGATTACGGCAAGCCACAACCCACCCCACGATAACGGTTACAAGGTTTATTTCGGTAATGGCGCCCAGGTGATCGAACCGCATGCCAGCGGCATTATCGGACGGGTCAATGCGATCAAGAGGGAGAGTTACGAACCGTTACCATCGAGCGAACAGGGAAGAGTGACGAGCATTGGTGATGAAATCGATCAGGCCTATATGCGACGACTCGAAACATTGGTGCTTGACCGGGATCTGATTCAAAGGACGCCGTCACTTGGAATCGTTTTTACTCCGCTCCACGGAACCGGCGGTGTCATCATCGAACCAATCCTGAAAAAACTCGGGTTCCGTTACCAGGTCGTTGCTGAGCAGGACCGATTTGATGGAAATTTCTCAACCGTCCAGTCCCCAAATCCGGAGAACGCCGAGGCCCTGACACTCGCAATCCATCTGGCTGAAAAGGAAAAGGCGGACCTGGTCATTGCGACTGATCCGGATTGCGATCGAATGGGTGTCGCCGTGAGGAATCGCAATGGTGGGATGAGCCTGTTAACCGGAAATCAGATCGGTTCCCTCCTGGCATTCTATCGAACGAAAACGTTATTCGACCAGGGTATCCTGACTAAAGAAAACGCCGGACGCGGCGTTATTATCAAGACATTTGTCACGACCGATCTTCAAAAGGCAATCGCGAACCACTACGGTCTGCGCTGCGTTGAAACGCTGACCGGCTTCAAATACATCGGCGCGAAACTGGGAAAATACGAACAGGCATTGCCCAAAGAGTGTCTCCGCGACTACCGCGAACTGACCGAAACAGAGACTCGCCGCCTGCGGCTCTCCCTTTCCTCCTTCTATGTCTACGGAGGCGAAGAGAGCTATGGCTACAGCGGCGCCGATTTCGTTCGAGACAAGGATGGCAATGGCGCCGCCGTCATGTTTTGTGAAGTCGCTGCCTATGCAAAATCGAGAGACCTGACTCTCGATACATTACTGGACGAGATTTCGGCGGAGTTGGGCTGTTACCTGGAGAAGAATGGTTCCTTCATTCTGGAAGGAGCTGAGGGCGCAGCAAAAATTGAACGTCTTCTCGATTCTTACGCGGCTCAGTCCCCGGTCGAAATGCTCGGCCTGAAAGTCGATATGGTCAGAGATTTTTCCCGACAAAACTTTCGCGACGTTGAAGGCGACGAAATTCCAAAGGAGAAAATGTTCATCTTCGAGTTGGCCGACAAGACACGAGTCGCGGTGCGTGGTTCTGGGACCGAGCCCAAGATCAAGTATTACCTCTTCGCTCAACGCCGACCCAAGGTCGGTAAATTTTCGGTCGAAGAACTGGACCGGGTCAAAGCCGGGATGTGTCAGCACCTGGAATCACTTTGGCAGTGGTTGCAGGAAGATGCGAAAGCCCGCCTGGCGTGATAAGGCTCTCGACAGGGCCCGAAACTTTGTCGAGATATTGTTATGCGCGAAATCAAACTGGATGGGGGCGAAATCACGATCTTGAAAACAATTGGCTTTTCCGGTTCGCCGATTCCAGGCCGGATCCTGCACGAACGTTCGGCTGAAATGGAGACGGCTGAATTTCTTGATACCCTCCAGGGTTTGATCGCCCTCGACTATATTCGTTCCAACAAGGTCAATGTCCGCAGCCTTGAGGACGTAGAAACGGCGTATTTTCGAATCAACGCGGCTTATCTCCGCGACTTGCGGGATGCAACGGTTCCTGGTGGACGTAAACGTGAACCGGAACGACCACGGCGCCGGCGACGAAGTTAAGGTTCGTGGACGGTCTTCGAAAAGCGCTGCGAGCGTGGCCGTGGCTGGCCGCTGTCCTGGCTGGTCTGCTCTGCACGGGCTGTTTCCCTCCTTGGGACCAATCCTGGCTCTGCTGGTTTGCGATCACCCCTTTGATCGCGGCAATCTGGTTCTCGGGGGAAGACAGCAGGCACCGCTGGCTGCGCAATCTGCTCCTTGGCTATGTGGCCGGACTCACCTTCTTCTGGACCGTATTATCCTGGCTGACCACAGTTACGGTACTTGGTTGGTTCCTACTCCAGTTTTACATGGCGATCTACTTTGCCGTGTGGGGATGGTTTTGTGGATTGCTCCGGCCACGGGAAGAAATGGAGCCTGCTCCAAAACACCCCGAAGGCGAGTCAGAACAATTTGTCTGGTCAGGTTCACGTTCGGTTGAGCCAATCGGGCCGCGCCCGGCCTGGCTCAGTTCGGGTCACAATCTGCGGGTAGCCTTTCTTCTCGCCGGCGGCTGGGTCACCCAGGAGTGGTTGCGCGGATTCGTTTTCTCAGGGTGGGGTTGGAATGGATTGGGCGTCGCGCTTCATGGCTACTGGCCGATTATTCAAATCGCGGAGTACACCGGAGTTGCGGGACTTTCGTTCCTCATTGCTTTCGCCAACGTCATCGCTGTGGCTACCGTCCGGCGCCTCATGCTCGAGACGAGAATAAAACCGGTCCGTCCACACTACGACCTCACTCTGACCATGGCGATTGTGGTCGGCCTTTTTGCTTTTGGCGTTCAAGCCCTGCAGGTTCAACCACCGTCCAGGAACCTGAAGGTTGCTTTGGTTCAGCCAAACATTCCGCGGGAAGAGAAGTTCACGGCCGAGTTTGCTCGAAAGACATTCGATCAATTCTCACGCCTTAGCGATCTGGCGTTGCGATCAAATCCTTCGCTTGATCTGCTGGTTTGGCCTGAGAGCTCAATGCCCGGACCAGTTCTGGAGGATGAAGAAAGCTTTCACTTTGTCAGGAACTTCTCCGCCCGGACTCGCGTCGATCTCCTTTTGGGCACAATCGATCTGGATAACGAGAAGGCCTACAACGCAGCCCTGCTCGTTTCGAAGAATGACCAGAACGCTCAGATCTATCGGAAGATACATCTGGTTCCATTTGGCGAATTTATTCCGGGTCGACACTGGGTGCCGCTGCTGGCCCGGATTATCGGGGATCAGGTGCCGGCCGATTTTGATTCCGGAACGGACTTCAAGGTCTTTCACCTGACCAATAATGAAGCAAAGGTTGCTCCTCTAATTTGTTTTGAGGATACAATCGGCGAACTGACCCGCCAGTTTGTCCGGAGAGGGGCAAACTTGCTCGCCAATGTCACCAATGACGGGTGGTTCCTACACTCGGCCGGATCGCAGCAGCATTTGGCCAACGCCATCTTTCGCTGCGTTGAAGTCCGCCGACCGATGGTGCGTGCCGCCAACACTGGCGTGACCTGTTTTGTCAACCAGTTCGGGCGAGTCACGCAAATCCTGACCGATGAACACGGCAGTCAGTTCACCGAGGGAGTGCTCACTGGCAACGTCGCCGTCCCCACTGGTAATGAATTGACCTTTTACGCCGAACACGGTGAGCTGTTTGCCCAATGCTGCGCCTGGCTCTCCTTGATCGTGCTTGTCGCCAGTCTAACCCGATCATTCCTCGCAAAACGCAAGCGATGGACCGTTGCTAAGAAAACAACGCTGGCTAATCAGAGATGAACCAGAACGAATTCGTTATCTATGCCCGAGGTTTGCGGAAATCCTACGGTACACTGGAAGCGATCAAAGGTCTTGATTTCGAAGTGCGCGCCGGTGAGGTCTTTGGATTATTGGGGCCGAACGGGGCCGGAAAGACAACAACGGTTGAGATCCTGGAAGGGTTGCGACCGCGTTCCGCCGGCGAGGTCACGATCCTGGGGTTCGATCCCGACAGGCAAAAACAGGCGTTGAAGGATCGAATCGGGGTCTGCCTTCAGGCCACCAATCTTCCGGACAAGATTACTGTGCATGAAGCGATCAAGCTCTTTGCGGCTTTCTACACTCGTACCGTTGACGGCGATTCGTTACTCAAACGATTACAACTCTGGGAGAAAAAAGATGCCCCCTATGCCACGCTGTCGGGCGGGCAAAAGCAGCGTCTGGCCCTCGCTCTCGCTCTGATCAATGACCCGCAGATGCTCTTTCTCGACGAGCCAACAACTGGACTCGACCCACAGGTGCGCCTGGAGATTCGGGATCTGATCGAAGAACTGCGAACCGAGAAGCGCACCATACTGATGACAACTCACTATATCGAGGAAGCGGAGCGTTTGTGTGATCGCGTCGCCATTATTGATTCCGGTGTGATCATCGCAATGGGCTCACCCCGCGAACTACAGGAGCGAAGCGCGGAACAATCCGGCATCGATATCATGCTCAATCGCCCACTGACTTCCCCAGACTTGCCAGAGTGGCCGGACGCGACTCATGCAATCGTTTCTCCCGATCTCCGCCAGATTACAGTCGGCTCCAGAAAACCGGCACGGACTTTGGTTGAGATGGTGAAGTGGATCGACTCCAAGGGATTGGAGTTGGAAGACGTTCATCTGAAGCGACCGACGCTGGAAGACGTCTTCATTGAGCTAACGGGCAAAAAGCTGCGCGATTAAGATGAAATCCTTTCTCGCCCTGTTGGCGATCGACCTGAAACTGGCTCGCCGAAACAAGTCGGTCCTGTTCTTCAACTACTTTTTCCCGCTGATTTTTTTCTTTTTCTTCGGCTGGATCTTTCACGCTGAACAAGGGTCGAACGCGCTCGTGGTCATCACCATGGTCCTAGTCCTCGGAATCATCGGAAGCGGTCTCTTCGGAGCAGGAATGCGGGCCGTTCAGGAGCGGGAAGAAAATATTCTGCGGCGGTTCAAAGTGACCCCAATTACTCCGGTCCCACTGCTCATCGCTTCCATGCTGACTGGTGTTGTCCTTTATGTCCCGACTGTTCTGATGATTTTGGCATTGTCCCGGTTCGTCTACGGAATGCCCTGGCCGCCGAATCTCTTGTCGCTACTTGTTTTTATCTGTATCGGTGCGGCCGCGTTTCGCACCATCGGTTTGATCATCGCTGCCGTGGTCAATTCGACTCAGGAAAGCAACATCCTGATTCAACCGATCTACATGGTGATGTTGTTCTTCAGCGGAGCCACCATTCCCATCACCTTTTTTCCCAACTGGCTTCAACTGATTACTCAGTTTGTGCCGGCGACCTATGTCGTAATCGGTCTCTCCGGAATTCTCCAACGACATGAGAGCCTTTTTCAAAACTGGTTATCCGTTCTCGTCCTGATTGTTACGGCATGCGTTGGCATTTTTATCGCGACCAAATTGTTTCGTTGGGAAAAGGAAGAGAAACTGCGAGCTTCGGCCAAGCTTTGGGTGTTGGTCGTGTTGCTCCCGTTCTTTCTTCTGGGCGCCTACCAGGCTTGGAGCCGGCAGGATCTGACCAAGGCGAAAATCCTCGAACAGGAACGGGCCAGAGGCCGGACCTGGTTGATCCAAGATGCGCGGATCATCGTAGGCAACGGGAAGGTAATCGAATCAGGTGCGGTATTGGTCCGACGCGGCAAAATCGATACGGTTTATGAAGGAAATTTTCCTGAGGCGAAATCACTAAACGCAGAGCCGATTGATGCGGCCGGGAAGACTGTGCTGCCTGGATTGATCGATGTTCACGTTCATCTCGGTGGACCGGACGGTTTTTATGATGACTGGACAAAGTTCGATCCCGGCAAAACTCGCCAACATGAGCTGGAATCGTATCTCTATTGCGGGGTGACAGCGGTCCGAAGCGCCGGCGACGAAGTCAATACGATGTTGAAACTGCGGAGCCTGTTCGGCAGCGGAGAAAAATTAGGTACCGAATTGTTTCTTTGTGGTCCCCTCTTCACGGCCGAGGGCGGGCATGGGACCGAATACGCGAAATATCTGCCCGAAGCCCAGCAAGCAGATTTCACCTCTCAGTTTGTCCGAACACCAAAAACACTCGAGGAAGCGCGCCAGCAGATTGATGATCTTGCCGCCAAACAGGTCAACGCCATTAAAGGCGTCCTAGATGGTGGGGTCCCCGGTTACGTTTTCAATCGAATGGATCTCAATCTTCTCCGTGCGGTCATCGATGAAGCGCACGCTCGCAGCCTCCCGGTCTCGGTTCATACCGGCAACAGCAGGGACGTGACTGACGCTGTCTCGTTAGGGACGAATTCCGTCGAGCACGGTTCGTTTATTGACGAGATTCCAGACACGACCCTGGCGGAAATGAAAGAACGCGGAATCGCGCTCGACCCGACGTTGAGTGTGGTCGAAGGAATGACCCAGTTTGCGCACGGCGACACGTCACTCCTGAAACGTTCGCTTGTTCAACAGGTCACGCCTAAGGAACTACTCGAAGGAACAGAGCATGCCGCAACCAGCGCCCAATTCGCCAAACTGCGGGATGGTCTCCTCCATCACCCCATGTCCCTGGCGATGGGTAACCGAAATCTCGTCCGGGCCTGGCACGCCGGCGTTACTCTCGTCACTGGCTCTGATGCCAGTAATTTGCTGGTGATGCATGGACCGACCGTGCAACGCGAACTTGAACTCTGGGTGGAAGCGGGAATTCCAACCGATGTCGCTCTTCAAGCCGCGACCCTGAATGCGGCCAGGCTCCTGCGCGCGGACCAGCGTATTGGCACCATTGAAAAGGGAAAGGAAGCCAGCCTCCTGATTGTCGATGGCAATCCTTTGCAGGACATCCATTCTCTCTCCTCCATCTCGACCGTCTTTTTCAAAGGGGAACGCGTCGTTCGCTCCGAATTGTTCGAACAGAAATAGGAAGGGCCGAGACGTTCCTGCCAAAGGCGTTTCATTTTTCGGTCAGGTTTCGAAACAACCAACATCACAACCAGGTTCGCGAACGCGTCGCGAGACGGGTGGACTCCTCCGGAGAAGACAGCGGAACAACGCATCCCGGAGGTCGTTGATTACTAATTGCTGTTCTCCTGATCATTCAGGAACTACAATATTCGTTCAGTCATGGCTGATCTGCTCGTCAAACTGTACGATCTGAACCCGCCGAAGCGTCCTTCACCTCCAGGAGTGACCATTCGTCGGGCCTTCCCGGCCGAAAAACGTCTGATAGCAGACTGGGTCTCGAAACGATTTGGACAAAGATGGGCCAGTGAAGCGGAAATCTCATTCGCCCGTCAGCCTGTTTCCTGTTTCATCGCCGCAACGGACTTCGAGGTCCTCGGCTTCGCCACCTATGATGTCACCGCGCGTGGTTTTTTCGGACCAACCGGCGTGACCGAAGAAGCCCGTCACAAGGGAATTGGGCGCGCGCTCCTGATGGTTACATTACAAGACATGGCTTCCCAGGGTTATGCCTACGGGATAATCGGGCCAACGACCTCGCTTGAATTTTACCGTAACGAAGTCGGCGCGCTTGAGATCGCAGGTTCGACTCCAGGATTGTACGAGGGGATGCTCAAGCAGCGGTGAAAACCGACCGGCAGCTCCACCAATTCCGGGTTCAAGTTATAGTCCACGATGCGCTCAAGTTCTTTCTCGGTAATCGAGCGCACTTGCATCTTCACAAGATTTTACACGAAAGAACGTCAGTCAAAGATGCGATCGAATCACATGGAATTCCCCATCCGGAAGTGGATCTGATTCTGGTCGATAACACGCCGGTCGATTTTGCTTTTGTCCTCGACAAGTCGAGCAACATTGAACTCTTTGGTGTTGGTGAATCGCCTTCCGCTTTGGCTAAGGCGCGGTTGCAGTCGCGAAACCAGACGCGCTTTCTGGCCGATGGGCATCTGGGCAAGCTGACACGCCAACTCCGGTCACTTGGGATTGATGTTAGTTATGATCGCACGGCCGATGATCGTAGTCTGCTTGAACTCATGCAGGAGGAGGATCGGGCCCTCCTCACCCGCGACCGACGACTCCTGATGCACTCGGTCGTCCGACATGGTTATTTTCCAAGATCACAAAATGGGGAGGAGCAGGTCCGCGAAGTCATTCGACGGTTCGACCTTGGGGACAAAATTGCCCCGCTAACCCGCTGCCCGCATTGCAACACTCCGTTGATCACCGTATCCAAATCGCAAGTTGAAGCCCGACTGGAACCACTGACTCGCCGATACTATGACCACTTTCGACTGTGTCCCGGTTGCCAGGAAATTTTCTGGCGCGGCTCACATTTTCAAAAACTTGAGGCACGGAACGCCCGATTGATGAATGATTTGGTTAGGTCGGATCGGTAACGACACAGATTCTGCTATGAAAACATCGCTAACACTTCTGCTGACGATCTCGCTGTCCATGGTGGTGTCTGGCGCGTCACCAACGCCCACTGCTTCGCCGGCGGCGTCGCCCACCGTCACGCCCCAACAAGCGCCGTCACCTGACCCGCTCTACGGAGAGTATCCCTCGAACTACAAGAACATTGTCATGGACTGGCTTTATTCACACTTGCACGATCCGTTGTCAGCCAAGGTCGAGTGGCAGGGCGAGCCCAAGAAGACGGAACTCCCGGCCGCCCGTGGCCGCAAACTTTATGGTTATCTCGTTAGCTTCACCGTTAATGCGAGAAACCAGTTTGGTGCACCTACCGGAAAGCAAAGCCATGGCATCCTCATCCATAATGGCGAGGTCATCAAAGCAACTGGTTTCGGCTACAATCAACAGCGCTAGATCAATCGTTGGTGACTGATTGTCTCGCATAGGCCGCCCGAATCCTCCCGGGCAGAGCAACTGAAACCTGCGGACTAAGAGTTTCCTCCGGATTGGCCATCGCAGCACAGAGTTTCCATCTTTTCAAGATTGACATCGGGCGTCGTCCGTAGACTCGTCAGGCATGTTTAAGCGGCTGCTAAAATGGTTTTTGAGGATCGCTCTTCTGCTCCTCATCGTCATCGCGATTTTTCTCATCAATCTGATTTGGTTCCGACCCTGGAGCCTCAATTTGTTTTACGAAAAAGTTTTCGCCCAAGTGATGCTCAGCGAACCGGAACTGCTTTCCTCGCTTGGACTGGTCGAACAATTTGGTTTCACCCGTCACAACGGAAAGTTGAGCGATGTCTCGCCGGCCCATCAGCAACAAATGGCCGATCGATGGAGACGGGACCTGACCGATCTGCGCGCCTACCCGTTAGGACGACAAACCGAATCGCAACGACTCTCGACCCGGGTCCTGGACTGGTTCCTGGAACGTCAGGTCGAGGGCGAAAAATATCAATGGCACGACTACCCGCTGAACCAGTTAGCTGGCGTCCAGAACGAGTTCCCGGCCTTCATGGCAAATACCCACCGCCTGCTCGACGCACGCGATTGTCAATATTATGTCCAGCGCCTCGACGCAGTCTCAAAGAAGTTCGATCAATTGCTCGAAAGCCTGAAACTTCGTGAACAAAAGGGAATCCTCCCACCGCGTTTCGTCTATGAGGAAGTCCTGAAGGAGATGACCGATTTCGTCGCTGCGCCGGCGTCGAAAAATATTCTCGCCACGTCGTTCAAAGAACGCGCAGCGAAAATCAAGGAATTGAACGAACAGCAACGGGCGGATTTTCAAGCCCGGGTTGAAGCGACAATTACAGCAAAAGTCTATCCGGCATATCAAACGCTAATTGACTACGTTCGCGAAGTCCTTCCCAGGATGACAACGGATGACGGCGTCTGGAAATTGCCCGACGGGGACGCTTACTATGCTTACGTCCTTCACAAAAATACCACAACGAAACTAACGCCCGATCAGGTGCATCAACTTGGCCTGAGCGAAGTAGCCCGAATCGAGGCTGAGATGCGGACCATTCTTGATCAGCAGGGTTTCGCCGGCAAATCAATCGGTGAAGCAATGATCAGTCTGGGAAAGGATCCGCGGTTCCAATTTCCAAACAATGACCAGGGCAAAAAGGAAATCCTGGCGGAATACACCCGCCTGCTGAGTCAGGCGATGGAACGTTCGAAACAGTTGTTTGTCACGATTCCGCGATCTCGATACGAGGTTCGAAGAGTTCCGGAATTCAGAGAAGCAACCTCAAGCGGGGCCTATTACGAAGGACCAGCTCAAGACGGGACCCGACCCGGAATATTTTATGTCAACCTGCGGGACGTTACCGAGCTTCCCAAGTGGAGTATGCCGACCCTGGCGTATCATGAAGGAATCCCAGGACATCACTGGCAAATTTGCATCGCCCAGGAGTTGAAAGGCGTGCCGCAATTCCGAAAGATCATTCCTTTCACGGCCTATGTGGAAGGCTGGGCCCTTTATGCGGAATGGCTGGCCAAGCAAGCCGGGTGGTACGAAGGTGATCCATTCGGCGATCTCGGCCGGCTTCAGGCCGAACTCTTTCGCGCAGTCCGTCTGGTTGTCGATACCGGAATTCACACGAAACGATGGACGCGGCAACAAGCCATCAACTACATGATGGAGAACACAGGCATGGGTCAGAAAGAAGTTACGGCTGAGATCGAGCGCTACATTGTCAACCCGGGACAAGCCTGCGCCTACAAGATCGGGATGCTAAAGATTCAGGAACTCCGGACGCGAGCCGAGAAAGAACTGGGGCCAAAATTCGATCAACGCGAGTTTCACGATGTTGTGCTCAAGAATGGGGCGTTGCCTCTGGAGATACTGGAAGAACAAGTCGACGCCTACATCCAGCGTACCAGGAAGTAGCAAGCTTCCCTGCGGCCCAAATCCATTCCGGGTCGAGTGGACCAGGAATGTCCATCCGGGTCGAGTGCACCATAAACCGTTGCCAGCACCTCCTTGTTCCCAAGCTCCAGCTTGGAATGCGTCAACTAACGAGCAGTAAATTTCAGCGCGCCATCCTTCTCATCAACTCGGATGGGCTGGCCTTCATGAAATTTGCCCTCGAGAATGTCGAGGCTTAACGGATCGAGGATCTCCTTTTGGATTGCCCGCTTGAGCGGTCGCGCGCCATAAACCGGATCGTATCCTTTCTCCGCGATCAGGGATTTGGCCGCATCCGTTAGCTGGAGCGTAATTTTTTGTTGCTGTAAACGTTTGGTCAAACGGGCCAACTGAATTTCAACGATCTTCTTCAGTTCATTCTCCTTTAACCGGTCAAAGATGATGATTTCGTCGACACGGTTCAAAAATTCCGGCCGAAAATGCTGGCGAAGCGCGTCCATGACCAGGCGATCACGCGCTTCCTTGGACGATTCTTCCGTGATGAACTGCGAACCGATGTTCGAAGTCATGATGATGACTGTGTTCTTGAAATCCACGGTTCTCCCCTGCCCATCCGTGATCCGGCCGTCATCCAAGACCTGGAGCAGGACATTAAAGACATCGTGGTGGGCCTTCTCGATTTCGTCGAAGAGAATAACGGAATAGGGTTTTCGACGAACGGCTTCCGACAGTTGTCCCCCTTCTTCGTAACCGACGTACCCTGGTGGCGCTCCAATCAAGCGGGCCACGGTGTGTTTCTCCATGTACTCACTCATGTCGATCCGAATCATCGCGTTCTCATCGTCAAACAAGAATTCGGCTAGCGCTCGCGACAGCTCAGTTTTTCCGACGCCGGTTGGACCAAGGAAAATAAACGAGCCGATAGGCCGATTTTCATCCTGCAAACCGGCACGCGCGCGTCGAACGGAATTCGAAACTGCGACAATGGCTTCCTTCTGACCGATGACGCGGTCCATCAGACGCTCCTCCATTTTGACCAGCTTTTGTCGCTCGCCTTCCTGAAGACGTGACACCGGAATATGGGTCCAACTGGAGACGACTTCAGCAATATCTTCCTCTGTGACTTCTTCTCGAAGCAAAGTCGGCTTCTTGCCTTTGGCCTCTTCGGCCGAGGCGGCAGCCAATTTTCGTTCCAGTTCAGGGATTTCGCCGTACTGAATCTCACTGGCTCGAGCCAGTTCGCCTCGGCGCTGTGTTCGCTCCAACTCCGTCCGCAGAGTGTCAAGTTCCGCTTTCCATTTCCGTTGTTCATCGAGAACAGCCTTTTCCTTTTGCCATTCGGCCTTCAGTGCACCCGATTTCTCTTTTAGGTCAGCCAGCTCCTTTTCCAATTTCTTGAGACGCTCTTTGCTGGCAGGATCCTTCTCTTTCTTGAGGGCCTGTCGCTCCATTTCGTGTTGCATGACTTCGCGCTCGATCACGTCGATTTCGGTCGGCATTGAATCCAGCTCGATTTTCAAGCGGGATGCCGCTTCATCGACCAAGTCGACCGCCTTGTCCGGAAGAAAGCGATCACTAATATAGCGATTGGAAAGGATCGCGGCAGCGACCAGAGCGGCATCCTGGATCCGAACACCATGGTGGACTTCGTAGCGTTCCTTGAGTCCGCGCAGAATCGCGATGGTGTCTTCCACAGTCGGCTCGTTCACCATGACCGGTTGGAATCGGCGTTCCAGAGCGGCGTCCTTCTCGATGTATTTCCGATATTCATCGAGCGTCGTTGCGCCGATGGTCCGCAATTCTCCGCGAGCCAGTTGCGGCTTCAAAAGATTGGATGCGTCAACGGAGCCTTCGGCTGCACCCGCTCCCACAATGGTGTGAAGCTCGTCGATAAACAAAATGATTTGGCCCTGGGAGTCGGTCACTTCCTTGAGAAACGCCTTGAGCCGATCTTCGAATTCTCCGCGAAACTTTGCCCCGGCCACCATGGAACCGATATCCATCGCAATCAGTCGCTTTCGCTTCAGCGATTCCGGAACATCTCCACTGACGATTCGTCTGGCCAGGCCTTCCACAATTGCCGTCTTCCCCACTCCCGGTTCACCGATCAGGACCGGATTGTTTTTGGTCCGGCGCGATAGGACCTGCATCACTCGCCGGATCTCGTTGTCCCGCCCAATCACAGGGTCGATTTTGCCTCGCCGGGCCTGCTCGGTCAGATCGCGCCCATATTTCTCCAGGGCCTGATATTTTCCTTCCGGATTTTGATCGGTCACGCGCTGTGATCCTCGCACTTGTTGCAGCGCCTGCATCAACTTGTCGTGGGTCAGACCGAGGTCTTTCAGTACCTTGGCGGCAGGAACGTTCTCGGTCGAAAGAGCCAGGAGATAATGCTCCGCGCTGGTAAACTCATCCTTGAGTTTCGCCATCTCGCGCTCGGCACCATCCAGCGTGCGCCGCAATTCGTTGCTCAATCGTTGATCGTAACTGCCACCCTGCACCTGGGAGCGTCGCTCAAGTTCATTGCGCAACCGCGTCACCACCGCATCCGGTGAAATGCCGATCTTTTCCAGTAACGGCCGGGTCACTCCATCGGCCTGGTTAAGCAGCGTCAGTAGAAAATGCTCGTTCCCGATTTCCTGGTGGTTTGATTGCGACGCGAAATCCTGCGCAGCCTGGAGCGCCTCCTGCATCTTTTGCGTAAACCTGTCGATTCGCATTCTTCTAACGTAGTGATTGCCATTGATGCGGCAACCGTCAGTGGTTTTGACCCGGCAATAATATTCCGGTGCTCCTCAGGCGGAACGCTAATTAAGTTGGTATTTTTCCTTCAGGTAAAGCGTTACCCCATCAAGCTGATGATCGCCCAGAGCGGGACCAAAAATAATTATTTCAGCGATGGAACCAAAAAAGAGGGAATCGGTTTCACGCTTCGTTCCACCGATCTCGATGATTGAATGGTGGGTGCGTTTCGGTTCTTCGAAATCTCTCTGATTGCGAACTGATTGCCCAGAAATTCCGTTTGCGAAACTCACCAGGGATTGGGCACCGTTTCCGGAATACTGGACCGCAATGATGCGCCATTGTTCATGGGGGTGCGTTCCAGGCGGAGTTGACGCGATCAGTGGCTCGGTTTGACTCGCTTCGCTGGTCAAAATCCCTTCTGCTGCCCTCAAGTCGCTCCTCCACTGAAGGACAAAGGATGGCCCAGATGCCACGGTGGCCCCTATCCGCATTAGCAGCGAGCGCGGTTGCAGCCACAAAGCCGTTCCTGGAACACTTGGCTTAAGAACCGTCAGGACAGTAAACGAGCCCCCATCGAACATGAACGACCAGTTCTGGCCCGCGCCAAACTCCAGGATTCCATGCGGTGGTTCACCACGGGCTTCAACTTTCTCCGCGGGAAAGTGCAATGCTGGTCTGCCATTGAGACTGGGCGAGAGATAGTAAAGGCCATCCATCGGATGTTTGGCTGATAAATGATCAGGTCCTTTCTCACTTAGGTCGTGGATGAGTTTGCCAGTTTTCTGCAGGTTCTGGGGGCACTCCAGCCAGAACCTGAGGCCTGATAGTTCGGAGGGTGCAACTGGCTGGCTCTGAGGATTCAAATCGCGCCATCTCGGTTCAATCAGGTTTGATCCTCGTTGACGAGCGGCACGCGCGACTCGGCCATTCGGACCGAAGATTTTGGCCAGGCGAAGTCGCAGGTGAGAAATTATTCCCGGTCGAAACGTACGCGCGGCATCGAGCGCTTTCAGGACCTGAGTGGTTCCCTCATCGATCTCACGCTGAACGGCGATCGGGACCTGCCTTCGACCTCTTTCGCTATCCAACCGGAAGCAGGGCCGACTCTCGAGTCGGAGCCAATCCCGCAAACGCGAAAAGACCTTGAGATCAGTTAGCACATCCTCATAGCGCACAATCGCCATCAAATCGGGATGTCGTTGACAAGTTTCGGATGCCATCCGGTTTCGTCTGTTCCATTGCTTGATGTGGCCATCGTTCCCGATTTCATCGAATGGGATCCAGCCTTCCTGGTGCATAGAGTAAAAGACGTTCACCGGATCCCGATAGATCCAGACGATACGCAGATCGTAACCGCGATACTCTTTAATCACGTCTTCTATCGTTCGATAAAGAGTCTCACAAATCGGCTTCAACAAGACAGGACCGGCAGCGGTATCGACAACATCCCCAAAATCGGAGAGCGAGCGGAGGCGATAGTTATGATAGATCCGATTGTCGATGCTTTCGTTAAACGGGACGACCCGCTTGTCGCTAGCGAGAGAACCAAACAGCGCGTTGGTCCCGGACCGCTGCGTCCCCATCACCATAATGAGTTCTTTCGCCATCGCTTCAGAGGGTCAGTTATTCGGCAATTTGTCTCAACCCAAAATGAAGCACCAACCCGGTCAAATTCAGGCGAGCAAAAACGATGATGGACGCGGGCGGCTTTTTGGCTTCAATCTGTCGGGCCTAGCCATTATCGTCCGCGTTCAACATGTCCAAAGACACGCCTAAAGCGATCGCCATTATCATGGGAGCTCTGCTTCTCCTGGTAATCCTGCTCGTGGTAGCCAATCATTTCCGGCCCCATCCGTAACCTGGGGAATATTCCCTGATTGCAGGAACAGCATCTGCAACGAAGGCGCCAATTCTGTAGTCCCTTTTCAGGAACGGAGGTACTATTTTGAATTGATGCGTGAGGATGAGACATCGTCACTCTGGAGCTTTGGGGAGCCCGAACCCTGGCGGCGCGGACGGTTCATCCTGGCCTTTTTCGGCATAACGACAGCTTTATTTCAGGGGCTCATCCTGGCGGGCTGCGTTCTCACCGGAAATATCGAGCAGCTACTGGCGCAGGGAATCGCTACCCTGATTTTTTGGTTCCAATTCTATTTTATCTGGATTGGAGTTCATTGGGTTCGCTGGCTACAGGGGTTCATCTCGGCTCTCTGGGGATTCGCTCTCATGATCTGGGGCGTGCGTGACGGCCTTCTGGTGCTTATTTGTCTAGGCTTATATTCGTTCGCATTCGGCATCTACATCGCATGTGCGCCGTCTGTCTACTTCTTCGCCAAACACCAGCGGGAAACTCGGCGCTGGAGCGAGTTCTGGATCACCTCGGCTGTATTTAGCCTGCTTATCATCAGCATGGCATCTGCCATCGTCGGTCTTTCTGCCTATCGGACGCACCGGGAATTGGAGGCCCGCCACTTTTCTGACACCGCGCTCCGCCGAATTTTCGCTCAACATGACACCTATTTCTTTCTTGATCACGTTAGCGAAAATCTGACTCAGCAATATAGTCATTTGCGCCTGACGAAGTTTCTTCAGGATGCCACGATTCGTGCCGGAGATGTTCAAAATATTGGGCCTGCGACCGGCCGACTACATCTCTCTTTCAGGTTCCCGTTGAAACTAAGCGGTTTTGGGCTGATGCGGGCGAAAGGTGACAGCGAGCGAGGTCCGATCGAGATGCGACTCATGGTCATCGAGGCCGATGCTGGGTGGCAAATCGATCAGGTCACTTGGTTTCCCGTCCCCGCCCAGCAGGTTTCATCGAAATCCAGGAATTAGCCGACGATTTCAGCTTTGGGCGCGATCGCAGCCCAAATGCGGACTCTCGTTGCGGGCGCACCTGCTCCCGCGTATGAGTTCCTCCCGATGAAAACCGACGAGGTGCCATTTTCCCGCCAGGCTTTTGCGCTGCTGGGTCCTGGTGCGTTTCGCCGATACATCGTCGGGGCTGCGATTTCCGATACCGGGACATGGATGCAGGTGATGGCTCAAGCCTGGGTATTGAGCTCCCTGACGAACCGGGCTCTGATCCTCGGTCTGGTCAACTTTGCCGCCGGCATTCCGACACTATTACTGACCATGATCGGTGGTTCGGCCGCCGATCGACATGATAAACGCACCATCCTGGTGATCACCCAAATTGTCCAGATTCTCACCGCCCTGATTCTTGGAACCCTGATTTGGAAAGGCGCCATCCAAATCTGGCACATCATTATCATGGCGGCCGTGCTTGGCTGTTGCATTGCGTTTGAAATGCCAGCCATTTCGGCCCTGGTTCCGGAATTGGTGAAACCCAAGGAGATCGCCACCGCTATCGCTCTCGATCGGTCGGTGTTTCACGGTTCTCGACTGGTTGGGCCCTCCTTTGCTGGACTTTTTGTTGGGTGGTGGGGGGCAGCTTCGGCCTTTTTCTGCAACGCTATTTCCTTTGTCGCACTCATCATCGCACTGATCTCACTGCCGGCTCGCGCAATCGGGAGTGTGGAGGAAGAAGAACAACGCCGAAGCGGATTCAAAGACGGTCTTCGTTATGTCCGATCGGACCGAACAATTCTTTCAATGATTATCCTCATCGCGCTAACGACGATTTTTGTCTTTCCAGTGATCTCAGTCATGCTGCCATTGTACGTCCGTAATCTATTGCACCTCGGAGCGGATCGATTGGGACTGTTAATGGCCGTCTCCGCTGTCGGTTCCCTGTCAGGTTCTCTCGGTCTGCTCAGCGTCGCCCGGGAACTTCGGCTCAAATTCATGACGGGCGCCGTGATCCTGGTGGCAATCGCGCTTTTCTTCATGTCGCGCTCCACCAGTTTCCTGCTTACTGCCGCGTGCATGGGAACACTGGCGATCGGTCTTTCCTTCAACTTCGGGCTTGCCGGCACGATCGTTCAGGAACGGGCCCCGGCGCCGTTGCGGGGCCGGATTTCGGCCATATTCGGATTAAGCTTTTTTGGCCTGATGCCGATCGCCGGACTCATGATCACAAGCCTTGCGGACTGGATTGGAATGCGGACAGCGCTCTGGATTGCGGCCGTTCTTTTTGGTGCCGGCGCAGTGACTGTGCTGATGATCGCCGGGCGAACGGTATCGGCCGAGCCGGTGTCGCCGCCGGAGCCGGAAGCGGCCACAGCAGTTTGATACTCGTTAGGCGGTCATGAATTCATTTTCCACTTGCTGGAATTCAGGTCGCCATACCGCGGGCGAACCAATGCTCCGTGAAATCAAGCGACTCGGTTTCGATCTGGTCGAACTCAGTCACGGTATTCGCGTATCTCTCATGCCAGGCATACAAAAGGTGTTTGACGCGGGCGAAGTGCGTTTCAGCAGTCTGCACAATTTCTGCCCGATGCCAGTTGGGGTCACCTCGCCGGACCGCTACCAATTCTCAGCCCTGGATTCGCGGGAACGTGAGCACGCCCTGAAGCAAACATTCCAGACGATAGACTTTGCCCAGCGTCTGGGAGCGCCAGTTGTTGTCCTCCACCTCGGCTCGGTGTCGATGAATCCAATTACAGATCAACTCATCCAATTAATCAGGAAAGGTCAGATTTTCTCCCGGGAGTACGTGGAAAAAAAAGTCAAGAGCGTGCAGGAACGCGAAGCGGCTGCACCACCTTACCTGGCCTTCGCCAAAGAATGTTTGCAACGGCTGGCTGACTATGCCACGAAGCGAAATGTTCGCCTTGGGATCGAAGGACGACGTGGCTACGAAGAAATCCCGAGCGAGCGCGAGTTGCCGGCATTACTGGAAGAGATCAACTCGCCTGCACTTGGTTACTGGCACGACATGGGGCATACCCAGATTAAGGAAAACCTCGGCTTCCTCGATCACGAAGAGTGGCTGCGGGCAATTGGGAACCGCACTCTCGGGTGTCATTTGCAGGACTGCATCTGGCCGGCCCGGGACCATCAACCGCCGTTCGCCGGTCAAATCGATTTCCAAAAACTTGTTCCGCTTCTTCCGTCGACCTGCTTATTTGTCTGGGAAATGAGTCCCCGCAAAACGCGTGAGGAAATCCAGCGCTCAGTCACCACATGGAAGGAGCGTTTCGGCGGATGAAAAAAGTCCTGCTCTCGATTCTGCAACTATCGGTGACAGTTGCGGTCCTTTTCTGGGTCTTTCACGACCCGGTCAAACGGGCAAAAATGGGAGAGGCCCTGCGCGCGGCTGACTATCAATGGATTGCGCTCGCCGTCGTCGCCTACTGCCTGGTGGAATTTGCAGCTGCGGTGCGCTGGCACGTCCTGCTCAAGGTCCAGGGAATTCATCTCAGCATTCCCCGGATGTCGGGCTTGTTTCTTATTGGCATGTTCTTCAACCAGCTTATGCCGGGAGGAACCGGGGGCGATATCATCAAGACTTATCTGTTGCTCAAGGAGACGCCAAAGAAAATGGGAGCTCTCCTAGCAGTCGTTTTTGATCGACTAGTCGGCTTGGTCGCGCTGATTGCGATTACCGGTGCATTGATTGCGATGCGATACCACTGGCTTTCGCAAAAACAGGAGACGAAATACCTGCTTTGGTTCCTGCTGGTCATTCTCGGAAGCTCGATTCTCGCTCTGATTACATCCTTTATTGTCAGCGGGTTCAATCTGCTCCACACCTTGCCCCAACGTTTTCCAGGTCGGGAAAGATTGATTGAATTGTCGGCGGCGTATCATTTGTACGCGCGACATTGGCCGGGAACTCTTTTTGCCTTCGGGGCCTCTCTCGTCGCGCATCTCGCAACCTTTACGACTTTTCTTTTTGTGGCCTACGCCTTTCAAGCCAGGGTCCAGGTGATCGATTTCTTTGCCGTCATGCCAATTGAGCGAACAATATCGGCTTTGCCGATCAGTTTTGCCGGCGTCGGTCTTCGTGAAAAGGTCCTGCAAGTGATGCTCCATGGGTTGTGCAACGTGCCTGAGGCCGTAGCGGTGCTGATTGGTTCAATGAGTTTCCTGGTCATCCTGTTTTGTTGTGCTCCGGGTGGGATTGTTTATCTCCTCTACAAACCGAGTGGAGAAGCCGGCCACGTCAAGCTTCGCGAGATGCAGCAGGAAGTTGCGACTCTCGGACATGAGATCAGTAAGACGGAGTAAAGGAAGGCGACGGATTATTACGGCTGTGACTGGCCGCAACTCTGGCAACAGGTCTTTACGATCGTCATCTGATGCCCAAGCCGCCCGGCGCAGTTTTCCGCGTCCATTTGTTGCTGCCACCTTTGCTATGACGGTCGACGGGAAAATTACCACGCGATCTTTTTCTCCGATCGATTTCACCTCCCGCGAAGACAAGCTTCATCTCTTGCGGCAAAGGGCAGCCGGAGACGCGGTCCTGATTGGTCACAGCACATTGGAACACGATAACGTCCGGCTTGGGCTGCCCGGCGTCGAACTCTGCAACGAAAGGATCGCTCGCGGTCAGACACCGTATCCAATCCGGGTCATTGTTTCCGGCAGGGGTCAGATCGATCCGATGTTAAAGATTTTCCAATCTGACATCTCACCGATCCTGATTTTCTCTACGACACGGATGCCGAGAAAAACTCAGCAGGCCCTTCGGGATAAGGCGACACTGCATCTTAGTGAATCGGACTGCGTCGATCTGGCCTGGATGCTGCAACAGCTGCATCGTGACTACGGGGTCCGCTTTGTCGCTTGCGAAGGCGGAGCGCAGCTTTTTCGCTCTCTTCTCGAGCGTGACCTGGTTGATCAGCTTAACCTCACGGTTGCGCCGCTGCTTTTTGGAGGTCGCAAGGCACCAACTCTGACAGGGATCGAGTCCGAATTTCTGCCCGGAAGTGTCCGATGCTCGCTTACCCACATGCGAACCGTGGGCAACGAATGTTTTCTGACCTATCGGATCAAACACCGCCGGAACCTATCGCGACCCGGCCGGCGCGCGGCCGTCTGACCAATTCGCCGCCACAGTTCGGACAAATTTCACGTAATTGTTCGGCGCAATCCGGGCAAAAGGTACATTCGTAAACACAGATAAAAGCCACACTTTCAGCGGGCAGCTGCTTTCTACACTTTTCACAGACCTTCTTCATCGCCAGCGCCATCCGAACCTCCTCTCTCGTTGCTCCGATTCACTTAGAGGTTATCATGCCGGGCCGAATCTGACGAGGGGCGGTCAATGCATACAGGAAATTCGATTATCATTCGGGCACAGCGAAAGGAGATTTTTGAAACCGCGGCTAACCTCGAGATTTGGCCAGTTATCCTGCCGCATTATCGCTATATCAGGTTCCTCAAACGAGAGAGGAACCGCAACGTCGTTATTATGGCCGCAGAGCGTTTCGGTGTCCCGATCTCGTGGACTTCCGAGCAAATTATCGATCGAGAAAATCTGCAAGTCCGGTTTCATCATCTGAAAGCATTTACCAAAGGAATGCGTGTCGTCTGGACTTTTCAGGAAACACCAGAAGGCGTTCGGGTTGAGATTACTCACGACCTCAATTTTCGGATTCCTGCGCTGGCCCCAATTGCTGAAAAAATCATTGGTGATTTTTTTGTCGAACCGGTCGCGACAAAGACACTGAGATGGATGAAGGCTCATTTCGAAGCGCAGAACCCTGACCTGGCCAAGACATGAACAAGCGACGACGGGCTGTTATTACCGGAATCGGCCCAATTACCTGCATCGGTCACGGTCGCGATCAATTTCTGCAGGGCCTGCGGGCTGAAAAAAGCGGGATTGTTCGGATTTCGACTTTCGATACTACTGGATTTAACGCCCACTGTGCGGGTGAAATCTCCGATTGGGTCCCGGAAGATTTTTTCCCACCTCATCGTTTGAAGCGGCTTGATCGTTATGCCCAGTTTGCTGTGGCCTCGGCCAAGATGGCGCTCGATGACGCCGGGCTCGAATATTCGCGGGAAAAACCACAGCACCGTATCGGTGTCAGCTTCGGCACGGCTCTCGGAGGCGTTTCCAACGCCGAATATCAACATTCCCATTTTCTTAAGAAGGGAACTCGAGGCGTGAATCAAACCCTGGCCTTACAGGTCTTCGGTGGGTCAGCTCACTCCAACATCGCGATCGAGTTCGGATTTCGTGGGGTAGGAACAACAAACTCGAATAGTTGCGCCAGCGGGACTGTCGCAGTCGGTGAAGCACTCCGTTACATTCGTGACGATCATGCCGATGTCATCATCGCTGGAGGGGCTGAAGCGCCCCTCAGTCCGCTCAGCTTCGGCGCCTTTGCCATCATTAAGACAATGAGCCAATGGACGGGCGACCCCGCCTTTGCCTGCCGGCCGTTTGATCGATTGCGCGATGGCTTTGTCATGGGCGAAGGCGCTGCTTCACTTGTCATTGAAGAGTTGGAGCATGCGCGGAACCGTGACGCCCATATTTATGGTGAAGTGCTCGGCTATCGTTTGAACAACGATGCCTTTCACATGACTTCACCTCTTCCATCCGCCGAATCTTGCGTTGCGGCCATGCGCGAAACCCTGACTGACGCCCAACTGGCACCAGAACAAATTGATTACATCAACGCACACGCCAGTTCCACACAGTTGAACGACAGCACCGAGACGTTCGGAATCAAACAAGTATTCGGCGAGCATGCCCGAAAAATCCCAGTGAGCGGGACGAAAGGCTACGTTGGGCATCCCCTGGGTGCGACTGGCGCAATTGAAGCAGTGATTTGCGCTCTGGCCTTGGAGGAAAACTGGATCCCGCCAACCTTAAGCTGGGAGAATCCTGATCCGGCGTGCGATCTCGATATCGTCCCCAACCACGGACGACCGGTTCGCTTGGACCATATCATGAGCAACTCGTTCGGGTTCGGCGGCATCAATGCCTGCCTCGTTTTCGGCCGGCTGAGCTGAGCCAACTGCTATTTCAAAGCTCCTGATCGCCTAACAAATCTGGTCGGTTTTGACGGGTCCGCCGGATGGCCTCCTTTTTTCGCCAGGCTGCGATTTCGGCATGGTTACCGGAAAGCAAAACATCGGGGACTTTCCAGCTCCGAAACGCTGCCGGTCGGGTGTACTGCGGTGCTTCCAGCAAACTACCGGTGAAACTGTCATCTGCAGCTGATTGTTCGTGGCCAAGTACTCCAGGCAACAGCCGGACAACAGCATCGACCAGGACCACGGCCGCGATCGCACCGTTGGTCAGGACATAATCTCCAATCGAAACTTCAGTATCGACCAAATGTTCGACCACACGATGGTCGATTCCTTCGTAGTGGCCACAAATGACGATCAGATGATCAACGGCACAAAGTTCCAGGGCCAGTTGCTGATCGAACTTGCGACCTTGCGGTGTCATCAAAAGGACTCTGCTTTTGTCGTCGCGTAATGATTCTACGGCCGCGAAAATTGGCTCCGGTTTCATCACCATACCGGGTCCGCCACCGAATGGCGTATCATCCACCACATGGTGTTTGTCCTCCGTCCATGTCCGCAGATCATGGATATGCAACGCGACGGCGCCGCTGTCCTGCGCCCGCTTCATCATGCTGACGCTCAATGGAGAGCGACAGATTTCCGGAAATAGAGTTAGAATATCAACCCGCATGCCGGGCAAGATGGGATGCCGATCAGAGCGCGTCCAGCAGCCGGTAATTTCAAATGCTACTCGACAATTTCAAGCGTCGCTCGCTGGCCATGTCGCGATGCAGAACTGGCCAGTAATGCGCGAATGGCGTGGATCGTCTGCCCATTGCGCCCAATAATCCGTCCGACATCGGACTTCCGCATTTGCAGTTTAAAGATTGTCGTTCGACCTGCGGGAATCTCGGAAAGCATGACTTCGTCAGGAAATTCTACCAATTGACGAACAATGAACTCCAAAAACTCCTTCATGAGGCCACGATCAATTCACTAGCCCGATGTTTCGCTCGTTTCAGCTGGTTGTGTCGCCCCGGCTTTCCTGGTCTTTTTGATCAAGCTCCGAACGGTGTCAGATGGCTGGGCACCGCGGGCGATCCAGAATTCCGCTCGATCCAAATCCAGGATACTGTTGTTTCCGGGCTTCTTTGGATCATAAGATCCAATCATTTCGAGAAATTTGCCGTCGCGGGGGCTTCGTTTGTCAGCCACCACGACCTTGTAATAGGGACGATTTTTGGCCCCTTCCCTGCGTAATCTGATTGAAACTGCCATATCTTAGTTCTTCATCCGCGCCATTTGCGCCATCATTCTTTTCATTTTGCCGGTGCTCTTCATCATTTTGCGCATCTGGTTAAAGCGCTGGAGCAACTGGTTGACCTCCGTCACCGTTTGTCCGCTGCCACGCGCGATTCGCTGACGACGCCGAGCGTTCAACAGATCGGGCCGTGTGCGCTCTTCGCGTGTCATCGAAAGCACAATCGCTTCAGTGCGTTTGAGCTGCTTTTCGTCGACGGAAAGGCCTTGCAGGTTACTCATTCCTGGCAACATGCCAAGTATATTCTCGATCGGCCCCATTTTGCGGATCATCTTGAACTGGGCCAGGAAATCATTGAAATCGAACGAAGCGGTCCGGAGCTTCCGTTCCAACCGGGCTGCTTCCTCCTCGTCGATCACCTGACTGGCTTTTTCGACCAGGCTCACGACGTCGCCCATACCGAGAATTCGACCGGCCAACCGGTCGGGCACAAATGGTTCGAACTGATCCAGTTTTTCACCGACCCCGGCAAACTTGATTGGACGTCCGGTCACCTCTCGCATAGAAAGCGCGGCGCCACCCCGGGCGTCGCCATCCAGTTTGGTCAGGACAATTCCCGTGATGTCGAGTGCTTCTTGAAAATGGGTGGCCACACTAACGGCTTGCTGTCCGGTAGCAGCGTCCGCCACCAGTAAGATTTCCTGCGGCTTAAGAAATTCCTTAAGCTGTTTGATCTCCTCGATCAGTGGGAGATCGATCTCCTGTCGCCCCGCGGTATCAAAGATCTGGACATTGCCGTTTTGTTGCCCGGCCCAATCGAGACTGGCCTTTGCCGCCCTTCGAACATCCTTCTCACCTGATGGTGGCATACACACGGGGACGTTGATTTGCCGGCCAAGGACGGCCAGCTGTTCGATCGCAGCCGGGCGCTGTAAGTCACAGGCTATCAGCAAAGGGAATCGCCCCTGCGTCTTGAGGTAATTGGCAAGCTTGGCTGCCGAGGTGGTTTTCCCTGCACCATTCAGGCCCACCAGGAGAATGCGAGCCGGTTTCTGTAAATTGAGCAGCGCGGCATCCCCACCGAGCAGCGCAGCCAGTTCATCATGAAAAATCTTAACGACCTGCTGGCCGGGAGTGATGCTGCGGAGGACTTCCTCCCCTAACGCCTTTACCTTTACCCGGGCAATGAATTTCTTGGCCACTTGAAAATCGACGTCGGCTTCGAGAAGGGCGAGTCTAACCTGTCGCATGGCCTCATTGACATTCGATTCACTGATCGTGCCGTGACCACGGAGGTCCTTGAAGACGTCCTGGAGCTTGTCGGCTAGTTGCGAGAACATGAGCGTACTAATTGGTGGCCAGAATTGACCTTTCTCTACTTTTTCGGACGGGGCGAAATAGTCGGCGACGCAGGCGATTCTTCGGGTTTCAACGCATCGGCAGCCAGGTTGAAAGTCCAATGAGTCGCAACTTTTTTAGTACCTGATTTTGCTTCGATGATAACGGTGCAGCTCTTGCCACTCAATTTCCGGGGAACCTGATACGAAACGATCTGCGTCTTCGCGTCGTAAGCCGCCGGGACGACTCCAAGTCCGCTGATCCGCATGACCACACTGCCGGTATCAATTGGACCGAATCCCACCAGGTTGGCTTTGATCAGCGGGGTGAGATTCTTTACTGTTTCGCCATCCGCTGGCTGAACACTCAGGACGGAGGGACCGACCTCCGCGACCGGGACACTTCCTCCTACGGCCATTCCGCCAAAGCTGACCGCTTCGGCAAATACCTTGGGTTTATTGGCCTCGATCATGTACCGACCTAATGAATCCGTCGGCGATCCGTAGGTGAGTTTCTGCCCGTACACGGTAAACAGGGCTTCGTAACCAGCTTTCATAGCCAACTCCTTGACGTGCTCATTGTAGAACCCGTACGGAACGGCGAAACAGTTGACCTTGACTCCCAGCTTTTGCTCGATGATCTGCTTTGAACCAGCCACCTCATTCTCCAGCCACGGTTCGTATTCCTCCTGACTCAGCCGACGTTTGGTCAATCGGTCGTAGGGCGGCTTGCGCAAATCCTGGTGAGTCACGCTATGGGCCTGAATGTCAGCTCCGGCATCGCGCATTTCCGCGAGCTGTTCCCAACTCATTGATTCTCCTCCGCTGAAGCGACCCGGCTTGATTCCTTCGGTGTAAACAAACATCGTCACTGGATATCCAAACTTTTTCAGAATAGGCCACGCCACCTCGTAGCCGGACTTGTAGCCGTCATCAATGGTGATGACCGCACAATGAGGCGGGATCGATTTTTCGCCACGCTTCCAGGCAAGAAAATCCTGCATTGGAATAACGGTGATTCCCTTGTCTTTTAGTTCCTGCATCTGAGCCTCGAACGCAGCGGGCGTGATTTCGGTGTCGGGACGCTTCACCTTGTTGACAAATCGATGGTAACCCAGGACGATTACTTCCGCACTTTGATCGATGACTGGCTTGGCCGGAGTCGGGGCCGGGGTATTCTGGACTGCGACTGTTGGCGCCGGCGTCGGACTCGAAGAAGATAAGGCGGCATTCTGACTCTTCTTACAAGTGGGCAGACTCAGAGCCAGGAACAGTGGAAAAAGGGCAAATCGGTTCAGCATAAAATCAAGATAAGGGCCTTTAAATGTGGGTGCACAAAAAACAAGCGGTTTCGGTCAAAATCAACACCGTCCAATTCCGTCTCCAGCCCGTCTGTCGGGGGCCAGGTGGATCCAGTCTCTGGACAGTAAGAAATGCAGTGGCAGATAAACTGCTTTTGTTTATCACGAAAATGTCGAGACGTTTTCTACGGATCCTAAGCGCTGGACTGCTCACCGCCCTGGTGGGTTGCGCCACTGAACGGGAAACGCTGGTCAACAATACGTCGCACACATTCCGGACGGTCGTGGTCGATGCCGGTCACGGAGGAAAAGATAGCGGAGCAGTTCGTCGTTATGGGCCACCCGAAAAAGTGGTGGCACTCGATGTCGCCAAACGAGTCGACCAGAAATTGCGCGAATCACAACTCGAAACCGTGATGACGCGGAGCACCGATGTTTTTATCCCCCTCGATCAGCGGGTCGCAATCGAGAATAGCCAGAAAAATTCAGTCTTCGTCAGTATCCACTTTAACGATTCCCGCCGCCGTGGTGTCCATGGTTTCGAAACCTATTACCATTCCCCAGCCGCCTATGCTCTGGCCCAACGCATTCAAAACAAATTGCTCGATCTTCCAGGCGCGGTAAACCGCGGTGTCCACCCGGCAAACTACCGCGTTCTTCGCAAGGCAACTTATCCGGCCGTCCTGGTTGAGTGTGGATACCTGAGCAATCGCGGTGACGGAAGCTCAGCCTGGAGCGAGGCATATCGAGATCAGCTGGCGGACAAAATTGCCGAAGCAATTATCGAGGAACGCTTCGGGACAGGAGTCTATCAAGGCGCGAGCCGGACTGCCTCGGGCCGTCCGGCGGTGAGCACGACATCTCCGTGGAGCTCGCCGGGGAGTTCCTCTTCCCTCGGGGTTCATTAGTGACGGGCCACACGGCCAGCCGACTTAGAAACCCATGCGGTCGTCCCGCTTCAACCCGATCTAGAATTCAATTCCATGCGCCTCCCGCCCGACGGCTGCAAGGATGATCAAGGCGACGAACACAACCAGAACCACACAGGCCATGGTGAATGCGTAATTCGGTTGCCCATTTGTCCCGACAAAAGATTCTGCCAGCTTCGCCTGAAGCATGGCGGCATTGGCTGAGAAAAAATTACCGAGCTGATAAACAACTCCGGGAAATGTTCCCCGAAAGGCTGGAGGAGAGAGTTCATTCAGGTGCACTGGAACTACGCCCCACGCTCCCTGAACCATGAACTGCATGAAGAATCCGCCAATAATCAATAAAGGTAATGTTGGCGAAAATACCCACACCGGAATGAGGAGAATACCAATGCCGGCAGCAATGATTATCGATCGTCGTCGGCCCCATTTTTGGGAGAAGTACCCAAACCACATGCCACCGCAAACGGCCCCAAGATTATAGATAATAGCCGTCATCGCAGTCTGATTGACTGAAAGCCCGCGCTGTTTTTGGAGAAATGTCGGGTAAAGGTCCTGGGTTCCGTGCGACATATAGTTGAAAGCGGTCATCAGCAACACGGCGTAAATGAGGAGACGCCAGTTGGCCAGCATGGTCCGGGCAGCTCCGAATGTTTCACCGTTCCTGGCCATCTTTCTCCGCTCCCAGACCGGCGACTCCGGGACACGAGCCCGGATATAAATAACAAGGAGTGCGGGCAATGCCCCAATCACGAACAAGCCGCGCCAGCCAAACAGCGGGAAAGCGGCCCAGTAAACGATTGCGGCCAGGAGAAAACCGCACGAGTAGCCCTGTTGTAATATCCCCGAGAAGAATCCTCGGGTCGCCACTGGCAGACTTTCCATCGCCAGCGAGGCACCCAGACCCCATTCTCCACCCATGCCTATTCCGTAAAGGGCTCGAAAGATGAGGAAAACGGTGTAGTTCGGCGAGAATGCGGTCAGCAATTCCATGACCGAAAAGAAAATGATGTCCACCATCAAGGGAATACGGCGTCCGAAACGATCGCCAAGCAATCCGAAAACCAGCGCACCCAGTGGACGCATCATCAGGGTTAGGGTGATGGCAAAGGTAACCTCGACGATCGACACCTGAAAATCAGCCGCGACATTTCTGACGACAAAAGTGAGAAGAAAAAAATCGAACGCATCAAGGGTCCAGCCGAGAAAACAGGCCAGAAATGTACTGCGCTGTTTGGGATCCAAACTTCTTAGCAGGTGAATCGCTTCCATCACAGGTTCCGACTTCCGTCTCTTTGAAGCTGGATATCTTCGACGGCGCTCATAGGTTTTCCAACCGCGAATGCGCTATTTGGTTAAGGCGAAATCCCCGTTCCTCGCCTTCTTAGAACGCATCTACGTATCATGATGCGTCAATTTGTTTGTTGATACCGGAGTAAACCGGGGTTTACTTGTTCACAACATGCCCGAACTCCATCCCCTGGAAAATCTCCTGCGGCAGAAAATCGTCATCCTCGATGGCGCCATGGGCACCATGGTCCATCAACATCGGTTGACCGAAGCTGAATATCGCGGACGCCGCTTCCAGGATTGGAAGGGCAAGGACCTCAAAGGTTGCATCGAGTTGTTGTTGCTGACCAAACCGAACGTCATCAACGAGATCCACACACAGTATCTCGAAGCCGGCGCTGACTTGATCGAAACCAATACTTTCAATGCCACTACCATCGGCCTCCATGATTTCCTGTTCTGCGGCAAACCCACTCATGGCCGGAAAGATCCCGAATTCTTCCAGCGCATCGTTGACGATCAGGAGCTGCGTGACTGTATCCACGAAATGAATGTCGTTGCGGCCCGAATCGCGCGGGCGGCGGCGGATCGAATCTCAAACGCAACCGGCCAACAACGTTTCGTGGTTGGATCGATGGGCCCCCTCCCGGTCACGGCCTCGCTTTCACCGGATGTCGATGACCCCGGGTTTCGCGCCGTTACTTTCGATCAGATTCAAACGACCTATGCCGGACAATTGGCCGGACTGATGGAGGGCGGAGTCGATCTCCTCGCGGTCGAAACCATCTTCGATACTCTGAATGCCAAAGCGGCCCTTGCCGCCATCGGGGACGTCTTCGAAAAAACGGGCAAGACCCTCCCACTGATTATTTCAGGGACGGTAACGGATTTGTCTGGGCGCACCTTAAGCGGACAAACGGTGGAGGCGTTCCTGATTTCCGTCGCGCACGCTAGGCCCCTTGTTCTTGGGCTCAACTGCTCCCTGGGACCGGACGAAATGGAGCCATACATAGAAGAGCTCGCACGCACCGTGACCACTTATACGAGTGCGTATCCGAACGCCGGATTGCCTGAGCCTCTCTCGCCAACCGGCTTTCCGGAAACGCCGGAGAGTCTTGCGCCAAAACTCGCTCACTGGGCCAGCAATGGGTGGCTCAACATCGTGGGGGGCTGTTGCGGAACAACGCCCGACCACATTCGCGCCATTGCGAACGCGGTTCGAAACTACTCGCCCCGCATTGTTCCAGCGGTGACTGCGTCAGTGTCACCTGAGAACGGAGCGACAAAAAGACAAACGACTCTTCAACTGTCTGGTCTGGAACCGCTCAACATCACACGCGAAATGGGATTCGTTGTTATTGGAGAGCGGACCAATATCACGGGCTCGCCAAAGTTCTCCAAACTTGTCCTGGCCGGCGACCTTGAAGGCGCCCTGACGATAGCCCGTCAACAGGTCAACAGCGGCGCCAACGTCGTCGACGTCAACATGGATGAAGGAATGATCGACTCCGTAGCCACCATGACCCGTTTTCTCAACCTGATGGGAAGCGAGCCGGAAATCGTTCGTGTGCCCATCATGCTGGACAGCTCGAAATGGAGCGTCATCGAGGCCGGACTGAAATGTCTTCAGGGCAAAGCCGTGGTGAATTCACTGAGTTTAAAAAACGGCGAGGAAGAATTTCTGACGCACGCCAAATTGGTCCGACGTTTTGGCGCTGCCCTGATTGTGATGGCGTTCGACGAAAAAGGTCAGGCTGATTCCTTGGAACGTCGAATTGAAGTCTGCAGCCGGGCCTACCGGCTTCTGACTGAGCGCATCCATTTCCCACCTAACGACATTATATTTGATCCCAATGTCCTCACCGTTGCCACCGGCCTTGATGAGCATCGTAACTATGCGGTGGATTTCATTGAAGCGACCCGCTGGATCAAGGCAAATCTGTTCGGCACCCGGGTCAGCGGTGGGATCAGTAATATCTCCTTTTCCTTTCGTGGTAACAATGTCGTGCGCGAAGCCATGCATGCTGCATTCCTGTTTCACGCCATTCGAGCCGGACTCGACATGGGTATCGTGAATGCCGGTCAACTGGCGGTTTATGAGGAGATCGAACCGGCTCTGCGCGAGCGAGTGGAAGATGTCCTTCTCAATCGACGCGATGATGCAACCGAACGACTGGTCGACTTTGCTGAATCGGTTAAAGCGAAGGACAAGACCAAGGCAAAAGAGGAAAAGTGGCGCGACCGTCCGGTGGAAGAACGTCTCTCCCACGCGATGGTTAAAGGCATCATTGATTTCATCGACGTCGATACCGAGGAAGCACGCCAGAAAAGCAAACGCCCGCTCGACGTGATTGAGGGCCCGCTCATGGCCGGAATGGGCGTGGTTGGAGATCTGTTTGGAGCAGGTAAAATGTTTCTTCCCCAGGTGGTAAAAAGCGCGCGGGTGATGAAGAAAGCGGTGGCATACCTGATGCCGTTTATGGAGGCAGAAAAAACTGCCGGAGCGAAACCACAGGGACGCATCGTCATGGCGACAGTGAAGGGTGACGTTCACGACATCGGAAAAAACATCGTGGGCGTGGTTCTGCAATGCAATAATTACGAGGTCATCGATCTCGGAGTGATGGTCCCGGCGGCAAAGATTTTGGAAACAGCCCGGGAGAAAAAAGCCGATATCATCGGTCTGAGCGGTCTGATCACTCCTTCGCTGGACGAAATGGTTCATGTCGCGCAGGAAATGCAACGTGAAGGCTACAATCTCCCATTGCTCATCGGCGGGGCCACCACCAGTCGTGCCCACACGGCAGTAAAAATTGCTCCGCACTATCGCGAAAGTACCGTCCATGTTTCTGACGCATCACGGGCAGTCGGCGTGGTCAGCAGCCTTCTCAATCAAGATTTGAAGGATGACTTTGCGGCCAAAACACGAGCTGATTACCAGCGGCTGCGCGATGAACACGCCGGCCAAACCCGAGAAAAGAAATTGCTGACCCTGGAACAGGCTCGGGCCAATCGCCTAACGACTGATTGGCAGGTTTATCAGCCGCCTTTGCCGAAATTCCTGGGCGTGCGGATGATGACAACTCAGGAGAACGGGTCCAAAAATCAGTCCGACTCCCCGGTTCAAATTTCACTGGAAACCTTGATCGACTATATCGATTGGTCACCGTTCTTTCACACCTGGGAACTGCGGGGGCGCTATCCGGGAATCCTGGACGATCCGGTGGTTGGAAAACAAGCACGGGAATTGTTCGAAGACGCTGGCCAATTGTTGCAACAAATCGTGAAGGAGAAACTCCTCCTGGCCCGGGGAGTGTTTGGCTTTTGGGCTGCTCAGAGTATCGGCGATGACGTCCAGCTGTATACCGACGCAACGCGAACACAGCCGTTGGCTCGACTTTATTTTCTTCGCCAGCAAATTGAAAAAGGTGCCGGACAACCCAACTATTGCCTGGCCGATTTTATCGCCCCAGAAGCTGATGGAATACCTGATTTCATTGGTGGCTTTGCCGTAACTGCCGGCCTTGGCGCCGATGAGCTGGCCCGCAAGTTTACGGCCGACCATGACGATTATGACGCGATTCTGACCAAAGCTTTGGCGGACCGGTTGGCTGAGGCTTTTGCCGAATATTTGCACCAACAAGCTCGAATCATCTGGGGATTCGGGGCAGACGAACAATTTTCGAAAGAAGACCTGATTCGGGAACGCTACCGTGGAATCCGGCCGGCTTCCGGGTATCCGGCTTCGCCGGATCACACTGAGAAAGCCACCCTCTTCGAACTGCTAGACGCGGAAAAAAATGCTGGAATCGAACTCACCGAATCATTCGCCATGCATCCGGGAGCCAGCGTCAGCGGACTTTATTTCTCGCACCCGGACTCCAGGTATTTTGGGGTTGGAAAACTCAATCGCGACCAGATCAGCGACTACGCCAGGCGCAAGAACCAGTCCGACGAATGGGTCGAGAAATGGCTGGCTCCCAACCTGGCCTATTGACGATCGGAATCCTCCGGACCTTCTCGATCGAGAGACGGATCTCGAATCTGCGCTCCAAAGAGAAGGAAAGCGCCAGCCTGGTCAGCTGAGACCGGATCAGGCTCCGCCACGCTTCGATCGGGTTGGGGCCAGACGACGTCCCAGGCCAGGCCGCATTTTTCCAGAACCCAAATAAAGTAGCGGGTCAGGTCGAATTCCCACCACTTTAGCCCGTGAGCAGCACAACGCGGTTTGGCGTGATGATTGTTGTGATAACCCTCACCAAAAGCCCCAATGCCAATCCAAAGATTGTTATTGCTCTGGTCCTTTGTCTCGAAGCTGCGATATCCAAACCTGGCCATGTGGCAGACCGAATTGACCGCCCACGTGAAATTGTAGATAACCAGCATCGGAACGTAGAGTCCCCAAAGCAATCCGGCCCCACCCAGGGTAAAATACAAAATCGCGGCGACCGAAAGGTGGGGCAGAACATATATCCAGGAATGCTCCCAAAGCCGGCAGTACCAAATCTTACGGACATCGTTCGCATAACGCAGTGATCTTTCCCGAAACCCCGGTGGCTTGCGAATCAGCCACATCATGTGGGCATAAGGGAACCCATGTTTCGGACTGTGAATGTCTTCGTCTGTGTCTGATTTCAAATGATGGTACCGGTGGTCACCCACCCAGGTCACGGGATCACCCGACAAGACAATCGCAGAACCGGTTGCGAACAGAACCTTCAACCATTCCGGCATTTCGAACCCGCGATGAGTGAGATAGCGGTGTAGATAAAGTGTCGTGCTCATCCCGCCCCAAAAATAGACTGCCAGCATGACCGGAAGGTAATTCCACTGGAAGCGCGTCCAGAGACCAATGATCCCGAGGACCTGGAGTCCAACCAGGATTAGAAAGATAAAGAGGTTTATTCTTTCGTGTTTGAACATGGCGGTCGAAGGTGAGATCTCGCCGCAACTCCAGAGGCGAAAAGCCTAGGCAGGCTCATCTGGAATGGGATTGATGGCAAGCATTTCTTTCTCGCTCAAAGAAAACGGATTAATAACGAAAGGCATTCAAGAATGTTTCCAATCAATGATTTCGGTCGCGACGCACCAATATTGGGCCGGTCGAGACCACATACCCGGCACAATCCCCCTTCTCAAGATTCAGGATGCAGGGCGGAGCGCGCCGTGGTAAACAGCTTTTCGAAGCGGGGTGTAGCTTAGCTTGGTAGAGCGCCTGGTTTGGGACCAGGAGGTCGCAGGTTCAAATCCTGTCACCCCGACCAGGTCAAAACGGCAATGAAAAGATATTTATTCTCGAGTTTGTGCCTGCTGTTTGGTTTAGCCCCGATGACAAGTGGACAGGACCTGGCGCCGTCCAAGGTGGGCTCGGCTGAGAGCCCAACACCTGCACCAACGCCAACGCCGCTCCCGACCGGTGCGCTTGGTCTAATTCCCAATCCATCTCCCTCGCCTTCTGGTTTGGAAAATGTTCCGCCCCCTGAGTTGCCAGATCTTTCTCAACTTGATCAAGCCTTCAAGCAATCGAAAGCCGGGAAAGAGACCGAGGATTATCGCGCCCATATCGAATGGCGACAGCTAAAAACTCGCATCATGTATGATCCGGCGGTGATGTCAGCGCAGGCTGCAGCCCGGACAGCAAAAACCGATCTGGAAAAGCGAAACCGTTTACGCGTTTACTACCAGATCGCTTTCCAGCGCATGATCGCGCTGGCCTCCAGCCCCGATATGGTGGCTTACCTGACCGCCGCCCGGGATGCTCACCTGAACCAGCTCGATCAACCACGGGTTCGACCATCACCCGCACCATCAAAAACACCGGGTCCTGCGACCAGTCCCACTCCGTCGCCTAACGAGGAAACGGATGGCGATTGACTTGCTGAAAAGGCCAATGGCGATACAATTCGAATTACGTTCACGTGGCGCATTCGTCTAGTGGCTAGGACACAGCCCTCTCAAGGCTGGTACACGGGTTCGATCCCCGTATGCGCTGCCAAACCGATTCATGACTAACCGCCGCCGATCACGCCCGCGCCGGTTTCCGGTTCTTGAGCGGATCCAACCCGCGTTGCGCAAGATCGATCTCGCGTTTGCTCGAAGCCTGAACAGCGTTGAATTAGATCTGCGGGTCGCAGCTTTTACGGCAAGCGATGCGATCCTTCAATTACCGTTAGCGTCTGGTTAGCTTGTACGCCGCGGAGTTGGTCCACAATTCCGCTTGGCCAGGTAATCTGCAAACTGGCCTTATTGGCTTGCCCTAATCCAAAATGAATCGGTTCAACGCTCTGTGAATAAAACTGACCCCCCCCGCCGCCATCGTTTTGACGAAACTGGGCCGTGTGTCCAATTGTGATTTTCAGCTTCGCTCCAATCCCATTGAGATTACTCTGGGTACCGACCAGCTTGATTTTCAGCCAATGGTTGGTGTTGCCAGGATGCGTATTGTGATAAAGCCGATGGGTGCCTTTGTCAGCGCCATTACCGCCTGATTCGGTGCCAACGCCGTTCTTGATCATCAAATCAAGGAAACCGTCGTTGTCATAGTCCTTTCCAGCACATTGGGATCCTAAGCTTAGAATTCCACGTGGACAAGTTGT
>JADMIO011667541.1_pt1 | contig 64514 bp, 52 predicted proteins | sample 8958161 | NCBI WGS metagenome assembly JADMIO01 (sample SAMN16585339, study PRJNA669376) | soil metagenome | isolation source: Crop rotation soil | place: USA: Cullars Rotation, Alabama | collected 2011 | reverse complement strand
CGCGACAACTTGTCCACGTGGAATTCTAAGCTTAGGATCCCAATGTGCTGGAAAGGGCTGCATGGCAGCTTTGCAGTGCTGCCCGGCGTGCTTGAGCCGGGTCCTTTGGCTCCCGCACTATTCTCCAAAAATAGCCCAGGGCGCAGTTGTTGCGCGTAGATCAACCTAATTAACCAACACAATACCATGAATTCTACAAATCCTGAGGCCGGCGACAACATCAAGCAACGTGAGCGGCGCATGAGGCGTGTTCGACTTTGGATGGGCTTTTACGCTGGGTTTATCGGATTGTTTACTTTTTTCAGCGTAGCCGGAAACTCTCGCTTCGAGAAGTATCACAAGTTGGATGTGAGCCGCTTGGTAATCGCCGGAGCGGGCTTCGGCGTCGCCCTCGTCTCGTTCATTCAGCACTTTAAAACTTCCGGCGACGGTTCAGAAGCCAAGAAGGAATAGCAGCATCAGCTATTTCGGACCTGCAGCTTTCAGTTGCTCTATTGTCGAGACACCGGTGGGAATGGAGCTCAGAATTTCCTGCACCTTGGCCTGCTCAAGCGGGCGCGCCAGATAAGGCATCAATTGCGATGCGTCAGCGGGCAGGTTCCCGTTATGGGTTTGCGCGAATTGAGTAAGGCTATCCCAGACAATATCACCGGGAACATTCAAACTGCTCGAATGGGTGCCATGCATCCCGAATTCAAAGCGTGAATCGAACTGGTCGTCAACGGGCGGCGCTTTTTCCGCGATCAGGTATTCGTTCGGCACGTCAGCCAGCTTCCCGGTTTGGAGGAGCGAATAGCGCCCAAGCGTCGCATCGTCCACTGGCGAATCAAAGAACGGCTTCAATTGTGACAAGTCTCCCGGCAATGCCCCATTGTTCGCTTCCGCATAATGTTTGATAGCTTCTCGCGCCATATTGCCAAAGGCATCCTTGGCGCTATTTCGGAGACTGTGCAACGCCTGGCGATAATCGTCCTCGCTTTCTAATTGCTTACCATTCTTAACCGCGTCGAACCAGTCCTTCTCCGTAAGAAACTGCAACTCTGGAATTTTTTTGTCGGGCATCCGCTCCAATTGCGCCTTGAGTTGCGTTGCCCGGGTTGCCCATGATTTAAGCGTGGCCTCAATGGCTGGATCAGTGCCGCTGGCCGCAGCCGCTGCTTTCAACTGAGCCAATTCATGCGCGCTCTGCCGAAGTTGAGTTACTTCAGCCCGCAACCTCATCAATTCGTTGATGCTTCCAGATGCTGGCCCGCCAGTCTGTCTGGCCGCCGCCAGCTTCTTTGTGAGATCGTCTCGCTCCAGAAGGAGTCGCTGATTTTGCTCCGCAAGCGGTGCTCGCTGCTCCTGCAGTGTTTGAACCTGCCGTCGTAATTCTGAAGCTTGCCGGACCTGTTGAATTTCAACGGTGGCCAAAACCACGACAGTGGCGGCAATAAGCGATTTTTGTAGTGTTGTCATAGCGAGTGTTTTAGTTGCGGCAAGGATGGTTGAAGTTGAGGTCGCCGCTCCGGAGAGCGCGGCAGACGAAATTGCGACCGCTAATCCCGCGGGGGCGGCTTGCACCGCATGCGCCGCAATCAGCGCGGACAAGGCGGTCGCGCTGGTCTGAATACCTCGTCGGGACAAAAGACCGCGCAGTTTGTCCAGAGCGCGGCTGACCCGTTTTTGCGCGGCGTCATCGCTCAAACCTGTGGCTTCGCCTACCGCGCGAAAATTGAGGGACTTGTAAAATCGCAGCACCAACAGGTCGTAATCCGGTTCGTTCAGTTCGGATATGGCATCGTCGAGCACGCGGCACAAGCGCTCCCAATCAGGCGCATCTTCAGAAGTTTTAGCGAGTTCTTCCATAACCGTTCTTTCGTGGCATTGGCGACGGAACTCGTCGCGTCGGAAGTTGAGCGAAAGATTGCGCGCGCTGCGGCAAAGCCAGCCCGCTAGCGATGCTTCCTCAGAGAGCCGGGGTAAAAGGGCCTGCGCGCCACGCGCCAAACCAAGAAACACATTCTGGGCAATCTCAGCCGCTACATCCGGGGAGCCCACTTGCCGCAATGCGGCCGAATAAACCAGGTTCGTGTGGCGCTGAACAAGTTCGGTGAACGCAGCTTCGTCGCCACATGTGGCGTAGTTGCGGAGCAGGAACGCGTCAGATTTCGTCTGCATCTCACTTGAATAATAACCACCTGGACGAAAATCCGACGAACATTTTGCGGTTCTAGGTTCAATCCACCAACAACCGCCTGACGTCGGGTGTGATTAAATGGGGCTAAGAAAGTCGTGGAGCAGACTGGTTATGGCAATCCAAAATCTTGTAAAACGCGAAGCGTCTTTGGAGCGCGACTGTGTCCAACGGACCAGCCGCAGCACGTCCGAATCTTGTGTCAGATTAGGCATGGTCAACTACGTTTTCGAGAACCATACATCCCATGACTCCCATTCTTCCCATTGGAGCCGTGCGCTCGCCCTACGCCAGTAGTCGCCCTACGCCAGTAGTCTAGTGCTTTTCGTAGATGTTTGCCTTTGGGGCTCGAAGAACTCAAAGGTGGACGCCTGGCGCGTCTTCATAGGCCGAGCCCATGCGGCACAATTGGTCGAGCGTTTCGGTGAACAACTCAAACAACAATTTCAAGCGTGCAACATCCTTAATGACGCCGGTGACATGGAAGCATAACTCGTCCACATCTGGAGGGAAGCGGGGTCCCCAGCCGCCGTCTTTGTCCTTGACCTCGAAGCAAATCTGCGGCTGGGCGGAGATCAATTCCCGGATTTTTGCATCGCCAAATAGAGCGCGCAGCTTGCCCTGATCCGTTCCTTTGATTATGAAATCGCGATCGAAATCGGCATGCCCGACCTCGATGTCCTGCATCCCCAACCATTTCGCCATATCGCTGAAAAAGCCGTGGCGATAAACTTTGAACCGAAATCCGTCCGGGTTGATATACGGCGCCCGCAAACGAGTGAAGACCACCGTGGTTTTTCCGGTAGAGACCGCGTACGTGTCTAGGAGAATTGTCCATTGGCCATGCGTGGCCTCCACCTTTTGCCCCTTCCAAAAACCGCCATCGACGTAGCGCGCCCCTGTTTCAGCGCAAAGCTGGCGCCATATTTCCTCTTTGCTGGGGCCGATCCATTTTCGAAGTGTGCTCATAATGTCTGTGAGAAAGAACCGAGATGGTGGTTAATTAGGTGCACGTACGAACCAAGGCCCGTGAAGAATGGACAACAATTTCGATCATAAAGTCCTGATATCCCGGGGTGGATTGCACAATCCCGGATTCTAATTGGTTGAACCGAAGATACTCAACCACAAAACCTAAGGGCAAAACCTTGAGTGCAATGGAAAAACAATCCGTTGCGCCAAAGCAGAACAGCTCATCCTTTGCTCTGAGGCTATGGGTGCCGAGCTAATTTCAAGGATTCGACGCCACAGCAGACCGGCACCGGACTTTTATCCAACTTGGTGAGGTTGCAACTAACTCCGGCTCCATCATCTTCTGAAATGCAAAGTTGCCCCCGCAGCCATTCTCAATGCCGATTTTAGAATCCCTGCGGATCCAAACAGTCGACGAGGCGACCCATCAGGAGCTTTGGATTCCCGCGGAAGAATTGGAGTCGTTCAATCAGAACATCGTCGGGCCAATCGAAATGATCGCTCAATTCGGGACATAAAAAACTTTCGGTTCTTAATATCACGGCAATTGCTATTTACACCACCGCGAAACCAACAATCATTGTCCGATACACAGAGAGGCAGATGCTTTGCTGGATACATTTTTTTCAAGCTTCACCGAACTCCATTAAGTTTTATTTCCCTGCTGAACATTAGCCTTGCTTAAGCCGCTGAACCGGAATTACTTCGGCTTTAGATCAGGCGAAGTTGCCGGCGGGAGTTTGCACGATTGCCATGCAAGAAAACGCCATTGACCATTCTCCAGGCGCCAAACCGCGAGGAAACTGAAGATGGCGTCGTTCTGGCCAGTGGTGCTCACGGACTTGATATGCGCCCTGCCGCTTTCCAAGGCAATGCCATGGGCGGGAAATGTGAAGTTGCGCTCCTCAAATTCAATGTTTTGGTATTTTGTGCGTCCGCTGGTGATGCTTTCAACGTATGATTTTTTGCTATCCACCAAACCCGTTGAATGCGCATAGCGCAGATCCTCTGACAAAACTGCCTCCAGTTTCGCTCGATCAGCAGAAACGGTTGCGGCGACACGTTGCTCATCCGCCGCGCGCACCGCACTGAGTTGCTCATCATCAGCAGCTTGCAAAACGACAACACTGTAAAGGGAAACAATGAAAAGGAAGAATGGTTTCATAATTGGGCCAGACTAGAAGTCTTTGAACAAAAACTCAACAATGCAGACACACATACGCGGGCGGGAAGCTACAGCATGCCCAGCCGTTAAATTCTGCTTCTGATATTAATCTTGCCACCAGCGACAGCACTTCCAAGAATTATCGAAGCAATTGCCGATTGGGTTGCCAAAACTCCTTGCCTTCGTGCCAAATCTGGGCATATTTCTGCACGTTTGGCACTTTCGATTGGATGGGGTCGTAGCTCAGTTGGTAGAGCGTCTCGTTCGCAATGAGAAGGTCAGGGGTTCGACTCCCCTCGGCTCCACCAGCCTTCGCACCGCGAAGGCTGCCGCGCCGTAGCTTTAGCGCAGGCGGGCTAAACTCCATTCTGGCACACAAGCGATCCCGCTTCGGCTAGGCAAGCCATCTTCGCATCGCCAAGGCGAACGTTCACTTCATCCTGCCCATAATGAAATCGACCGTGTGCTTAGTGGCTTCCTTCGATTGAGAAGCGGGCGCGTCGCTTTCGGTCTGAATGACGGTGATCTCGCCGCCCAATTGTTTGTACCGTTCTTGCACGATTTTCGTTTGCTCCGTAAACCATGGAGCATTTTTATCGCACAAATGCAGCAGCGGCACGCCTGCTTTTGCGAGGGTAGAGAGGTTGTCCAGCGGCTGATTTTTCGTCATTAAGCTGCGCAATGCTGGATTGTGGCCGATAATGCACGCTACTTTGTCCGGATTTTCAATCGCCCACGCGTACGCTTCGCCCGCGCCTGTTCCTGTCCCTTCCATGACTGGCTTTTTGGAGAAACCGTGTTCAATCATGAATTGGTATCCATTATTCCATTGAGTGAGCACCGCGCCGGATTGGGCTGTTAACGGAGCAGTGACTATATGGAAACCGCGTGCCAAAAGCGCCTGATCCATCGCGGCATCGCGCGTAATTGCGTCCGCGCGAAATACCCACGGCTTGCCGGGCCCGACCGAGTTCGGGACGATGATGGAAAGGCCCGTGATTCCCCATTGGCTGGAAGTCGTTTCATCATAGCGATCGTAGCATTCGACGAAACCAGGACCGCGACAATTGGCGTACGTATTTTGTTCCTTTAACCAGATATTCGTGCTTTCCAGGCTGTAATAATAGGATTTGGCGAACTTCTCGTTTGCAAAGGCCGGACGCGTTGAAGTCCCGGACAACAAATGCTGCTCAATCCAGTCCGTGATGAAAGTTGGATTCCGCAGACTGTGTGGATGATGCGCTTCTCCGTCCTTGATCAGGACAGTGATGCGCCCGCCGAGTTGTTGATAGCGATTTTCAATGGGCAACGTGTGATGTTGAAGCAGAAAATCCGCGCTGCCGCAGATATTGAGCAACGCTACGTCATTGCGGGCAAGCTCCCCCAATAACGCGAATGCTTCGGGGCGAATCGCGGGATTGTCCGCATAAATACAGGAGACCTTCTGTGGGTTGGCGGTGGTCCAATCATATTCATTCACGCCTCCTTTGCTCATGCCGATAAACGCCGGTTTGCCCGACAATCCATGTTTCTCGGTCAACCACAAATAAAATGCATCCCATTGTTTACCCGGATCGGGCGTGATGAATACCACATGAAAACCGCGCCGGAGCAATTCAACTTCCGTTTGCGGCTGGTGATCCCAATAGCAGCCGCGCCAGGACCATGGATTTCCGGGAGCCGCGTGCTTGGGAACAACAACGACACATCGCCGCTGTCCTGCCGCTGGAGAGCCTACGGCATACTTTTCCGAATCTGGCCGGTGAAATGGCGTTATGGCAAAGCTGTTCTCGTCCATTAGGTAGTCATAACGATCAAAATCATCGTGCCATGTGGTTTTCTCACCCTCGAATGGAATACACGTGTTGGTAGAGTTAGCGGCTTTGGTAACCCAGGCTTGGAAAAAAACTGAAAGAATGAGCACTGGGGCTAAGAATCTTGAATTCATAAGATGACGAAGGCTGCCGAGAATATTCCGGACGGTCAAGAGCTGCGCGGTGCAGCGGCTGAATTTCTGTCATTAAGCTGCGCAACGCCCTGTTCTGATCGATAATCCACGCCACATTGTTAAATTTTTATTGGTCACGCGATTTATTACGTCTAAACTCTGAAACCCGCCCAGTGGGGCACCGCGCCTTCAGCACAATGGTGTCTAAGCCTTGAGACCGCAAATGCCCGTGTCCAATCCCACTTTGCTCGATGCAAGGCCAACGAAATCTTTACATCGCGCAGATATTTGGATGATTCTTAGGAACAATGTGTTTCTCCAAAAGCCAGAATTTTTTCAGCTCAGGCTCGAGCGTTCTCGCCGTCTGCTTTCTCATCATTTCTTGCGCAATGAATTCGTTGGCTGAGGATCCGTTGCCCAGTGCCGACCGGTTAAAGTCGAGCCCTGTACTGCGCCATTTGATTCCGAACAAACTTGACGCTGCTCCAAAGTCAACGGCGGAGAATACGGTCGCTCAGATGCATGTTCCCGAGGGCTTTAAGGTTGAGTTGGTCACGGCCGAGCCGGATTTAAATCAGCCCGTCGCCTTCACCTTTGACGAGCGCGGACGAATTTGGGTTGTGGAAGCTTACAGTTACCCCCAAAAGCAACCTGCGGGGAAAGGATTGGACAAAGTGGTGATATTTGAGGACCGCGATGGCGATGGCAAGTTCGAGACGCGCAAGGTTTTTGCTGAGGGATTAAACCTGGCCAGCGCAATTGAACTAGGTTATGGCGGTGTTTGGATTGGCGCTGCGCCGGAGTTGTTGTTCATTCCCGATCGTAATCATGATGATATACCCGACGGACCTGCAGAAGTGCTGCTCGATGGCTTTGGTTACCAGGACACCCATGAATGCTTGAACAGTTTTGTCTGGGGGCCGGACGGCTGGCTCTACGGCAATCAGGGTGTGTTTAACCTGGCGCATATCGGCAAACCTGACGCGCCAGAAAAGGATCGGGTAGAACTGCGCTCGGGTGTTTGGCGGTACCACCCTTTGCATCATATATTCGAAGTCTTTGCTGAAGGCGGCAGCAATCAATGGGGCTTGGATTTCGATGAACGCGGTCAGTTGTTCATGACCCATTGCCGCAGTTATTGGGGGCACGGTTTTACCACTCACGTTGTGCAAGGAGGCAAGTATTGGAACCAGGCGAACGACAATTATCCACCTTACATTGTAGCGAATCCTCCCGCGGATTTTCCCGAATTCCGGAACTTCATGCTGGCTTCCGCAAGATATGGTCATGGTGCGGGAGGGGCGGGCGTTCAGGGAAGTGACGCCATCTATGGAGGGCATGCGCACGTGGGCACGATGATTTACCTAGGTGACAACTGGCCCGACGAATTTCGAGGGCATCTCTTCACTCATAACCTCGGCGGGCATCAAATGAATCAGGAAGTTAATCGCCGGGCAGGCTCGGGCTTCGAGACAGTCAGTGCCGGACGAGATCAGCTCTTTTGCACCGATCCAAAATATGTAGCCGTCGATTTGCAATACGGACCTGACGGCGCGGTTTATATAATTGACTGGTATGACCAGCAGCACTGCCACAATCCGAACCCGGATCGTTGGGACCGGAGCGACGGCCGAATTTATCGATTGCAGTACGAGGCAGGAGGAGCGTGGAAACCAGTGAAAGTCAATTTGGCAGCTATGGACGATGCCCAGCTTGCTGAGTTGCACACCCATAAAAACGAATGGTTTGTCCGGACCGCCCGGCGTCTTTTGGCGGAGAGGTCCGCGGAACGTGCACTGGCAGCTCCGGCAGTCGATGGTTTAATCAAGATGGCTGCGTCTAGCAAGGACCCAGTGCAACGGCTAAAAGCGCTCTGGACCTTGCAGGTTACTGGGAATTTGCCCGCTGAAAAAGTGCGCGGATTATTCCATGATCCGGACGAATTTGTCCGGGCTTGGGCAGTGCAATTTCTAAGCTCTTCGGGCCCGGCGCTGGTTCAGAATGATGTGCTTTCGTTAGCCCGGAATGATCCTTCGCCAGTGGTGCGCCTATATCTCGCATCGTTCATGCAACGAGCGCCGAATGCGCTGGCCTGGCAAATTGCGGAAAACCTCTTAGCCCATGGCGAAGACAAAGAGGATCGCAACATTCCGATGCTGGTCTGGGATGGTTTGGCTCCCTTGATCGCGGAAGATCCGGCGCGCGGAATGGAGTTGGCGGAAAAATCGCTTTGGCCGCAATTGACCGCCTGGATTTATTGGTGGGAATGCACAGGTACAGGCTTGGATGGAGTGGTTCGAAAGCTCTCGAATCTTCGGGGCGATGATCTGCGTCGCATGATGGCGGGGATCAGCATGGCGGTGGAGAAACGAGGGCAAATATCCGTTCCCCCAGCTTGGAGCGAAGTTGCTCCTGCGCTTTATAAGAATCAAGATGTACGAATTTCAAGGCAGGCTGAAGATCTGGCAGCGGTGTTCGGGGATCATTCCATGTTTCCGAAATTGAGAGAGGCAATGATGCTGCCGAGCAACGACATCGCTCTTCGACGCCATTCTTTTTCGGTTTTGGCCAAGGCGCAGGACGCTGAGTCATTGCCACTTTTTATCCGTTTGCTGGATGACACAGTGTTCCGGGGCCAGACGATTCCATTACTAGCCCGTTTTGAAAATGCCGAAATACCATCAGCCCTCGCGTCGCGTTTTGCGCAATTTTCCGCTCCGGAAAAAGCGGCGGCGCTCAACGCCTTGACCAGCCGCGCATCGAACGCGAAGGCTCTAATGAGGATGGTCGCGGACGGAAAATTCCCGCGCGACCAAGTCACGACTTATTACGTCAGACAAATGCAACAATTGGGTGACCCGGCCTTGAACGAGTTAATCGTAGCCAATTGGGGCAAGACCAAGCAAACCGCGGAGGAGGCTCTCAAGGAAATTAATCGGCTCGACAAGGTCTTTTCCGAAGCGCCGCTCTGGGCTTTCGACGCTCGCGCCGGGGCCGAACATTTTCAGAAGCTTTGCGCGCAATGCCACAAGGTGGGGAACATCGGAAATCTGATCGGGCCTAATTTGACCGGCGCAGGCAAACATGGCGGGCGCTACTTCCTGGAAAACATTATTGACCCAAATGCGGTGGTCGGAGTGGATTACCAAATGACGACTCTCGAGATTAAAGGTGGCGAAGTGGCCAGCGGCATTCTGGTTCAAGAGACACCGGCAGCCGTGGTTTTGAAAACGCCAACTGAGCAAATCACCGTTGATAAATTCAAAATATTGAAGCGCACGACCAGTGAAAACTCGATGATGCCAGAAGGTCTTTTGACTCCACTGAACGATCGAGAACGGATTGAGTTGCTCAAATTCTTAACTTCGAAATAGGCGCTTGTTGGCTTAAATCAGCTTAAACAGAACCAGGGACTCATTCACGGTAATGAGAAAGGGTGTTACAGCGGCTGCGACCAGAAGTTGGACCGTCCATACCCGAATTAAAATCCAGAGTGTTTTACTCTTTTTCATCTGAGTGTTTTTAGTTTTGCCATAGATTGATTTTTTATCGATGCAATTATTTGCCATTTTGGGATTCCCTGGAAATCAGACAAACTGCACGATAGCTTACGGGATTTAGCCCTGATAAAAGCAGGTGAAAAGAAAGAACCCACCACTGCCATCATGAACAGCCAAACGGTGAAAACGGGTCAAGGCCGGGAGGCGAGCGGCCGCCAAAACTTGCCTTTAGGGGCGCTGCGCGTAATATGCATGCATGGCAAGCACCAACATCAACATCAGCGAACCGGCTTACCAGCGGCTGAAAAAACTTAAAAAGCCCGGACAGAGTTTTTCCGAGGTGATTCTTGAACACGTTTTCCCGCCCCCGTGCTCGACCGCCGGAGAACTGCTCGACAGTCTGCGAGAGAATCCGCCCGCACCGGCAAACCCGGAGTTGATGCGTACCGTCAAAGAGGGGCGCGGACGCAAATCCAGCCGTCCTAAAACTAAAAAATGATCGCTGACACAACTTTTCTGATCGATCTGCACGAGGAGCAGGCATCGCGCCGGGAGGGCGCTGCATCGGGATTTCTCGCCAGGATGCGGTCCGCTCCTATCCACGTGACGATCATCTCAGCCGGAGAATTTGCCGCAGGTTTTGACGACCTGCGCGTCGCCCGTGAGTTTCTTTCACGTTTTCCACTGATTCGGCTCTTTCCAGAAGCGGCGTTTGAAGCTTCACGGATTGACCGGCAGCTAATGCGGGAGGGAGTCCGCCTGGGCGAAAACGACAATTGGATTGCAGGTATCGCCCGCTATTATGGCCACCCGGTGATCTCGAATGACGCCGCGTTTCATCGCGTGCCGGGCTTGAGGGTTCATCGGTACTATTAGCCAACCGGATTGAACCCGCGATTTGCCACCGCCTTTTTAAACCTATTCCTAGTTTTTTAACACCCCATGCGCGTCCTACCCGTTATCCGTGGTTAAAGATTTCTAGGAAATTTTGAATGTGGCTGGGAATTGCATGTGCGGTTGGCAAATTGTGGCTGCATTCAAGATTCCGGTGGGACTTGAGCGGAAAATAACCGGCGATTTACATTGCTATGTGTCCAACGCCCCCTGAAGCTGCAAGCATGAGTTATAGCCTCCAACAGCACGGGATTAAGGAAGTCAACAAGCAACTCCGCTTGGCCATGAAGAATAACGGGCTGGAAACAATCAAGGTCGAAGTCACTCGCCGAGCCGGAAAATACAAATACAATTTTACAGGCTCCTCGGAACAGGTCGTGAAGGCACAGGCTATTCTGGCTGCGTGGGCCTGACCAGGCCACAACTTCCAACTGTCAGATAATTGAGCTGGACACTCGTTGCTTAACTGCGGGTGCTAGGTTCAGATTCATGCGTCTTACGGCCATTTAGGGCTCAATTTTCTTTGTAAACCAGACCAGACCAGGCTAGGTTGCTCGGATGAAGACCGTCAACATTCAGGCCGCAAAAACTCATTTATCACGTCTCGTGGAAGAAGCGGTAGATGGAGAGGTTATTATACTGGCTAAAGCGGGGCGCCCCATGGTGCGCTTAACGCCGTTTGCTGTTCGCGGAACTCGCCGCAAGTTAGGCCGATTGAAGGGCCGAGTAAAGGAAAAGGCCACCTGCTGGAATTTTGATCCGAGCATCGAAAGTGACTTTAGCCAAAGCCCAATTCTTCCAAAGGAAAAATAAATTGAATCAACCACCCGCCACTCAACTGCGTGTGATATAGGATTCATGCTCTCGCATACAACGGCAATGGCTCGCCGTAAATCCGCTCAAACAAAATTCGTTTGCGCTCGGATTCGGTCATTAGACCTTAAGCGAGCAACGAAAACCTCTGCCGCTGTAATACGATTGCGCTCCGTTATGGCCCACAAAAACACGCCCGTAACGGCGATCACAATAGAGCGCTCCGCCAAGTTTGCGAATATCCGCCGGAGTTTTAATCCAGCTTGAGCTTTTAGTGTCAAACTCCCCCAGTTTTTGCAGAGTGAAATATTCTTCTTCGCTTAACAGCTCCAGCCCCATACTCGCAGCCATATCAACTGCGTTATTGGTCGGCTTATGTTCTTTCCTGGATTCCAGCGCCTCGCGGTCATAACAAAGACTGGTTCGGCCTTGGGGAGTTTGCGAGGAACAATCAAAGAAAATGAATTCGCCCGTTTTTTTATCATGGCCCACCACGTCTGGTTCACCGCCTGTTCTCTCCATTTCCTGAAGTGACCACAGCTTTTCCGTGTTTGTTTCCAGCCTCGATTGCACCTTTGACCATTCCAGACCTTTATGGCGGTTCATATTGCTATCGAAACGCGCTCTCAATGTTGAGAGCAATTGTTCGCGTTGTTCATGGCTTAATGATTTCTTTTCCTTCACAGCTTTTTCAAAGCAGAGCGATCAGAAGTTTGGTATCGAACAAGTAGCCGTTCATTGACTCTCAATTTCAAACCGCCGAACTCTGCTGGCGCTCAGGCTCCGGCGCAGCAACTCTAAAACGGCCCTGCCGAGCGAAACGCCTCGAAGCTTTGCCTGTCGAGCAGCCAACTCAAGAACATCATCGTCCAAAGTTAATGTTGTTCTCATGCCACAAAGATGCGTTTTATCCCAATTGATGTCAATTTATGGAAATCGCATCCTATTTTAATTCGCGAGTGTTATTCAAGCCCCCCATGGGAACAAATGCTCCCATCCATTTTATTCAGCGACTTTTACCGTCCTCGGCTACGAGAGGGATTGCGCGCATTTTTTCATTCACACTTAATTGACGGATACTGCTCAAAATCCAAGGAATTATTACCCGCTCGCGACGCTGCCCGTTTAATATCCAACCTACTGACAATCTCATAATATAGGGACATTTTTTGCTAGCATTTTTTTGAGCAACCTCTAAACTCTGCGCATGGGTAACCCGCGCGGAGTAAAACGTGATTTCCAAGCACTCGAAGAACGCCGTTTGGAAGGCTACAAACTTCTAGGACAAGGAGTCCATCAATCCGAAGTCGCTCGACAATTGGGGGTCGGACGCCAATCAGTCAGCCGATGGGCGGCTGCGATTAAGAAAAACGGCCAAAAAGGTTTATATAAGGCTGGCAGGGCTGGACGAAAACCGCGGTTAACCCAGCAAAACCTGGCGCAGATTAAAACGAAATTATTGGAGGGTGCCGAGGCCAATGGTTATCGCACCGGATTGTGGACGATTCCACGTGTCCGGGAATTGATACGTGAGACCACTGGACAGTCCTATCATGCAGGCCATGTATGGCGGATTCTTCGCGGGTTGGGTTGGTCCCCTCAAAAACCCATCGGCAGGGCCATTGAGAGAAACGAGGCTGAGATTGCGCGTTGGAAGAAAACGGGTTGGTCCAATTTAAAAAAAAAGCCCGTAAAGAGGGTCGAACGATAGTGTTTATCGATGAAAGTGGAATGAGCCAAAAGCCGCATCGTGTCCGCACTTGGGCGCCCAAGGGGCAAACTCCAATTCTTCAGCACGCGTTTAACTGGGACAATTTGGGAGCCATTGCCGGGATTACCATGTGGAATTTCTTTTTCCGGATTTATCAAGGATCTATCAAAGCCGAGCAGGTCATCGACTTTCTGAAACATCTGAACCGGCATTTACCACAGAAATTACTCATTATTTGGGACGGGCTTCCCGCACACCGGAGCAAGCTTGTTAAGGAATACGTTCGATCCAGTAAGGGGAAGATTTGGTTGGAACGGCTTCCGGCTTACGCCCCAGAACTCAATCCCGTCGAATATATATGGGCTTATTGGAAAAAGAACGAGTTACCAAATTTTTGTCCGAAAGATTATATGCAGTTGAGCCATGAAGCTCGAAAGGCGCTCAGTCGCATGCGTCGGCGGCCAACCCTCGTCAAAGCTTTCTGGGTGCAAACCGAACTGGATTTTTCATTGTGACAAAATGTCCCTATATTATGCGGGACTCAGTAGGAAGGTGGAGCGCACAAAGAAATCATAGGTGAGCAACGTTAACCCGATTGTCAGCGCGCAAATAAGAGCAAGCTTAAGCGACCAATTCAAAGGCCATTCCGCAACCGCCACTTGGAGCCACAGGACAATTGGCTGACCCGCACGCGGAGCAACCAGTCATCGCCCTCCTTCCTGTTGCCTTTTTTGCTCGAGCCGTGCGCAAACGCCTTGGAAAACCCACGACAACCTGAAGGTTTCAATTCGCGTTGCGCTGCCCAGAACAAAGCTCATTTTAACTGGCCCACTTTTAAAATTACTCAGCCATTGAGTAAAATACTCAACCACTGAGTAAAAATACTCAGTCATTGAGTAAACTTGACAGCGATATTTTGAACCGCTAGGGTCCCAGTGTGGATTTCCAGCGGCAAAAAATTGCTGAAATAGAACGCGGACTCTCTTCGCGGGTCCCCTTATTGCAGGTTGTCGTCGGCCCCAGATAGGTTGGCAAAAGCACCGCGGCTCAGCAGATCGAGCATCATCTTAAATGGTCTTCCCACACCGCTTCTGCCGATTCCGCCTTGCCTCATTCGCATGAATGGATCGAGTCGCATTGGCAGCTTGCCAGATTGAAAGCGCAAAAGCACAAAACATTGCTCGCCTTGGACGAAATCCAAAAAGTGCGCGGCTGGAGCGAAGTCATTAAGCGCTTCTGGGATGAGGAGCGCGCCAACAACGGGTTGATTCGCCCGCTGCTTCTGGGCTCATCTGCCTTGTTATTGCAGCGAGGCTTAACCGAAAGCTTGAGTGGGCGATTCTTCCTGCATCGCTTCACTCATTGGAATTGGCCTGAATGCAAGGCTGCATTTGGTTGGGGCCTTGATCAATGGCTTTTTTTTGGCGGTTATCCTGGCGCGGCACACTTAATTGAGCAAGAAACGGATTGGAAGCATTACGTGACTGACTCCCTCATAGAAACGGTTGTTTCCCGGGATGTTCTTCAATTGCAGACGGTAAATAAGCCAGCGTTATTGCGACAACTTTTCGCCCTGGCTGTTACATTTCCCGCGCAGATTCTTTCCTACACAAAAATGTTGGGCCAATTGCAGGATGCCGGAAATACGACCACGCTTGCTCATTATTTAAAGCTGCTCGAGAGTGCTTTTTTAATTTCAGGCCTCGAGCTGTTTTCAAAGGGGAAAGTGCGGCATCGCGGCAGCAGTCCCAAGCTGATATTATGGAACAATGCTTTGATAAACGCGGGCTCGTTGCGCTCGTTCGCTCAAGCTCGCGCGGAACCCAATTGGTGGGGGCGATTAGTTGAAAACGCTGTGGGAGCTTACTTACTCAACGACCTTCAAGACTCTCTTTGGAGTGTTACTTACTGGAGAGAAGGTGATTGCGAAGTGGATTTTGTAATATGCCATGGATCAAATATTTGGGCGTTGGAAGTCAAGAGCGGCGCTCGGGCAAACAAAGCGGACTTGAGGCTTTTCGCAAGGCGTATCCCAAGGCCAAAGTTTGGCTGGTCGGATCCGATGGCATAAAACTGGAAGAATTTTTCTCAAAACCGGCGCATTTCTGGTTTTCTTAAGAGTAATTTCTAGGTTAAATCAGCTTGCTAAAACCGCCGGCTTTTTTAGCCTTGAAGCATGCGATTTCGATTTCTGGGAATAATTTTAATCTTTGGTTTTCTGGCACTATTGCATGCGGAGCAAAATCCAACGCGAATTGTATTCATTGCGGGTAAGAAAAGCCATGGGCCTGGTGAGCACGAGTACGAACGCGGACTGCGTTATTTAGAAACAAAATTAAAAGCATTGCCCAATGTGCCTTCGTTGCAGACCGCATTCTACACCAATGGCTGGCCCACAGAGTCCAAAGATTTGGAAGGAGCATCAACCGTGGTTTTGTATTGCGATGGTTCGGACCATAATCCAGCGGATCACCCCTTGCTTTTGGATGACCACCTCGCCCACTTATCTAAGTTAATGGAGCACGGAGTGGGTTTAGTTGCGATTCATTATACGGTGTTTGTGCCCACGGACAAGGGAGGGCACGAATTCCTAAATTGGATCGGCGGCTATTTTGATTATGAGCATGGGCCAGGTCCAAACAAGTGGCTGTCGGCCATTGCCAATCGTGACTTCGAGATTGAGCCACTGGCGCAACATCCTGTTTGCGCGGGTGTGAAGCCGTTCTCGATGAAGGAAGAGTTTTATTTTCAAATTCGTTTTCCGGAAAACCGCCAAGGTTGGACACCTTTGCTCGGCTTTGCTCCCGATGAATCCAATCCCGCACATGTGGTCGCATGGTGTATCGAGCGGCCAAATCAGGGCAGGGGAGTTGGCTACACTGGCGGCCATTACCTGAAGAATTTCGAGAATCCCGGCGAAAGCAAATTTCTGATCAACGCCATTCTCTGGACGGCTCATTTGCCAGTGCAATAGGTTAAATTAGGAAAAGGTTTTCGAAGCTTCAGCAATTGGCCAGTCTAAAACTCCACGTGTTCAAAGTGTGAATGACAAGAATCGAAGGTAAGGAATCGATGCGAAGCTATGGTGTCTTTTCAGAATTATACCACATTAAATTAAAATCTATCGGCTTCTATTCCCTAGTTTTCTCATCGCTCCATTCGCTGGATTCCTGGATCACGATTTCATCCGCACGTAACTTTGGTTGGAGACGCCCATTTTTAAAATCCTCTATTTCCCGAAGAAGCTCTTCCTTGGACTTGGAGTGAACTTCACATTTATCCGCCCAGGGAATCCCTGGATGCACGACGTGCCATGGCGGTTTCATTCCCTTATATCTTCCCCCGCCAGGGTCATGATTGCCGAATCCGTCCAGAATCGAGTTCCACAAGGGTTGATGCCATTCTATGAGCAGGCTTTCGCCCAAAGGAATCCAAATATCTTCGACCGCTAAGTACCGGCAGCCGAAATCGTTTAGATCAAAATTCGCTTGTTTTAAAGTTTCCGCATGTTCCCGAAGTCTGGAATAGAGAACTGTTCCTGCTGGCGTATCCAGACCAAAACCGCCTTTTCTCGCGCCTTTTGGAACTGCCTTCCCTACATAAATTGGCAACTCCCATTTCTCCCCTTCATTTGCCTTACGGATAAAATCATAAGCTGCGAAATTACCGACGTAATAAATGGCGTAAATCCCCGCACCTTCAAATGCTTCTTTGGGTGGCAGCATGGAAATGGGCTGCTGGAGCAATGAATTGGCCACGCTGCCTCCCAACTCACGTTTGGCGAGCGGGTTATATGTTGTCAGCTTTCGGACCTGCTTCTTGGCCATTAAATCCTGCCTTGCAATGCTTTAGCGAGGTGCTTCGCTACTATTTCCGCGAGAGTTACGGGAACGGCATTCCCTATTTGCCGCATGGATTCGGTCCATGAGGCGGGAAAAACCATGTTGTCAGGAAATGTTTGCAATCTGGCGCTTTCACGAACAGTGAAATAACGAACCTTGCCATTCGGTTTTAAAAGCATATTTTCGCCGCCAGGAACGCCATGGTCGCCTGCTTTCAATACTTTTGCTGGTTCATCAAGGTCGCTTCCGGTATGGCCGGGATAAACCCGCGCTCCAGGGTTAAAACCATGATTTTCCAGATGGCATTTCGTTGACGTCTCCGGATCGGGAAGATCATTGATCGCGTCGCGGACCGTGCGCCAGGGCAACTTCGCTGGTGTGCGCTCCGCCATTTTAAGCTGATTAATACGGGTCTTTTTTTCGTCCAAAAAATCAAATCGTGGCCTGCAGTCATGGCGTTCCCAATATTCCCTGGTTACTCCTTGGCTCCAAAGCAGTGCGTCCTGGGAATGGGTTTTTTCGGGGAAGGACCATTCAATTGAAAGATCCGACCGTATGCCAATGATAAAGACCCTTTCCCGCCTTTGCGGCACTCCATAATCGGCGGCATTTAACAGGGAAAAAATTACGTTGTAATGCAAATCATCGTGATATCCCCCCGTCTCGTACTTTTCCAACCTGGCTAAATGCTGTTCCCATGTTTCATCGCTTTTCAAGCGCCTGGAAGGGTGTTTTAGCTGGAGCAAAATATACGAAAAATATTTGGCAAAGGACTCTCGTAATAGCCCTTTCACATTTTCGAAGAGAAAAGCTTCAGGCTGAAGTTCGCGGACAGCTCTAACTCCCTCCGGAAATAGATTGCGTTGATCTTGATGCCCGCGATGCTTGCCGCCAAGGGAAAATGGCTGGCAAGGCGGTCCTCCAGCCACCAAGTGAATGTGTGGCTTAATGCAGCCAAAATCGAAGTCAGAGACGTCACGACGGTGGATTGGCCAATCAGCAAACTCGGCGACCCCGCGTTGCTGGTTCAACCAGAGCGTCCTGCACGAGTCGGCATCTCTTTCGACAACGGCAGCATGCTTAAACCCTGCCTTGCCGACGCCCAGCGCCAAACCGCCCGCTCCGGTGAACAACTCAACGCAATTCATGTCCTAAGAAATTTATCGAGGCGTTTTATCAAACTGTTAAAGTTTTGCAAGTTGCATTCCCACACGGTAAAGACCTTCCAACCAGCTCTTTTCAATTCTTTTTCAACAATTCTATCCCGCAGTCGGTTCTTTAAGAGCTTGTCTGTCCAAAATTTTACTCGGGTTTGAGGGAATCGGTAATGAGTGCATGGCTTGTGCAAATGCCAAAAGCAACCGTGCACCAAAATTACTTTTTTTCTGCCGGGAAATACAATATCTGGCTGTCCGGGAAGAAGCTTGCTGTGAACTCGAAAACGATATCCCAGCGCAAACAGCGCTCTCCGGATGGCCAGTTCTGGTTTTGTGTCTCGGTTTCGGATGCGGCTCATCCGTTCTGAACGTTCGCGTTTGGAGAGAGGATCGAGCCGTGCCATATCGCCGTTATATTGCACTTTATACTTTGAGAGGACAATTTGCGAATGCCTGCACTGCCAAACTTTCACATTTTGCAGTCAAGTAATGAACTTGCGGGAAATGAAATTGAGCTGTGTGTAAATCGGCTTTTTGTTAAAAGCTTGCGAGCAAATCGCCAGATTCGATGTGACTCGGGCCTTTTCCATGTGTAACGAGCACAACCGCAGTTTCAGGGATCAATCTTTGCCGCTCCAACCATTGCATCCGCCAGTTCTTTTGCTTTCCAAGAATTGCCGTCGAACTGTTTGTAAATTCGTCCACGAGTGTCTAGAACAACAGTGCGGAGGTTATGCATGAAAGTTCCAGCTTCATTGGTAAAATGGAAATCCAGCAACGGCTCCATCTTTTTGAGCGCTTCGGGTTGGGCCGTTGCAAAAAGCCATTGGCGGGGGTTGTTCTTCCGATACAGTTTTGCATAGCGCGACAAAATTTCAGGGGTGTCGTAAGTGGCATCAAAGGAGATAGATAAGAATTCCCAATTACGTGGAGAGCTCCTTTTTTGCATGAGCAAGGTTCGCGCTTGGCTGAAATTCTGGTTCATGCGCGGGCAAAAATCCGGCAATGGGCATTGTGTAAAAATGAATGTGAATGCCACTGCCGAGCCTCGGTAATCCGATAATTTTATTACTTTTCCATTCTCCGTCATCAATTCAAAGTCCGGGAACGGTGTTCCCACCGTTAAACGGCTCGATTGTAACAAGCCGGAAACAGACGAATCTGAATTCGATGCCGCAACCGACTGACTAACCGCCTCGCCCTCTTTTCTTAGGTTCTCGATCCAACTTTTTTCAGCATCCACTTTCAATTGAAATTGCACCTGCTGACCGGGAATGATTCCTTTCAGTTCATTGGTATTTTGCACGGAGAATTCCATGACCATTTTGGGCATGAATCCGGGAATCTCCTCGTGGCTGATCACGGCCTTTTTCTGGGCCGAATTTATCTGCTGAACAATCCCTTTCACATCAAAAGTGCGCACCAAATGCAAAGTTGGGAGACTTGAATTGTCGGGTACGGCTGCCAATGCGGGTGAAGGTGGGCCATCCGCTATTCCAGCAATTGGACCTGCCAAAACTAAAAAGGCGCAGCTCAGACAAAAACCTGTGCGCGTAGTTTCGTTCGGGACAATCCGACGGGTCACGAAAAGCCAGGAGATAAAACCTGCTATCCAATTGACCACCCTGTGAATGCGTCTTTTCCACGCAAGCCCTTTTAAAATTCCCTCTCCAATAATTTGGAAGTACCTCATTTGCAGGGTTTAAGGTGGCAATATTCGTACCAATAAACACCGTGTCTCCAACTGGAGTACTTCAAAGTCCATCCTGCCACATTTCTAATTTGGTTGGTGCTAAACTGGCTATGTTATGCGCGCATGGGGGAGTCAAAGCGTCACAGCCGCCGATCTGCCAAAAATAAAAATGAAACGAATCGGGTAAACCCGCCGCCCAGAGCGGGGTTGCACGCGAGTTTGTTCATTTACCTTACCTTGGCTTGCCTTGGTGTGGGGCTGGCGTTGTGCCATTTTCGAAACTCGGAAGCCAGCACAGGGGCTGTCCCGTCAGGATTTGGAGGGCTACAAGCATTCAGTTCGAGCAACGTCCTTCAAGAAGTATCCGGAAAACGAATTCAATTCGCTTCAAATCAGGCAACACCTGTGCCGGAAAAAACAAATCTTGCCGACAAACCTTCCCGCACCTCTATCGCAAAAAACGATGAGCAGGAACTTATTACGTTGGATCCAATTTGCGCCACCATCGAACCGACCAATCCAAAATTGGCGCCGGGCAAACCAGCTCCCAGCACCCAGAAAATGGCGGAACTGCTGCATAAGCTGACTGCTAAAGCTTACAAGGACTCGATGTATTTGAGCGATTTCCACAGCCAGGTATTGAGGGAGCAGTTGGACAAAACAACCGACCTTTCCGAGCGCATCCAATTGGAGTTCCAACTAGGAAATGAGGAAATAAATTCGGCGCGTCCCGACGTCGCCCTCAACACATTCACCGATCTCGAGAAGTATTTAGCTCAAGCTAAGAGCGGGCTGGATCCGCGTTCGCAAGCAGAGTTGCAGCTTCACAAAGGGCTGGCCTTTTTGCGCTTGGGCGAACAAGAGAATTGCCTGGCCAATCACAATGCCGATTCATGCCTCTTTCCTTTGGAACAAAAAGCGTATCATCTTCTGCCGCGTGGATCTCGCGGCGCTATCGCTACCTTCACGCAACATTTAAAGAATTACCCGGACGATTTGGGCGCTCGCTGGCTTCTCAACATTGCACATATGACTTTAGGTGAGTATCCGGACAAAGTGGACCCGCGCTATTTGATCCCGCCAGATAAATTTGCTTCCGAATATCAAATGCCTCGGTTCGTTGACGTAAGCGAGCAATTGGGGCTTGATTCCAATGATTTGGCTGGCGGCACGATTGTCGATGATTTTGATAATGATGGATTTTATGACTTAGTGACTTCCGCCTGGGATGAACATGGGCAACTTCGCCTTTTCCATAACAACGGCGATGGCACATTTACTGAGCGAACCAGCGAAGCCGGGTTGGTAGGTGAAATTGGCGCGCTAAACATCCAGCAAACCGACTACAATAATGATGGCTTGCTGGATATATGGATGCTGCGAGGCGCATGGTTGGGTCAATCGGGGCAAATTCCCAATTCTTTGTTACGCAACAATGGAGACGGCACCTTCACCGATGTTACTGAGGAAGCAGGGTTGCTAAGTTATCATCCTACCCAAACTGCGCGCTGGTTCGACTATGATGGGGATGGATGGCTGGATCTATTTATCGGAAACGAAACCACCGATCCGCGACGCCCGCACTACTGCGAACTCTATCACAATAATCGCGATGGCACTTTTACCGAATGCGCCCGCGCATGCGGGATTAACGTGGCGGACTTCGTAAAAGGTGTGGCCTGCGCAGACTATGATAATGATGGACGTCCCGATTTATTCTTATCGACTGACACCAATCGTCCGAAAATCCTCTTGCATAATGATGGGCCCGATGCAGCGGGGCATTGGCATTTTAGCAATCAAGCCGCGCGAGCTGGCGTTGACACAAACATTCGAAGCTTCGGCACATTCTTTTTTGATTATGATAATGACGGATGGGAAGACCTGGTGGTTATGGGTTATTATATCCCGCATAATGTTGCGGATGTGGCGGCGGATTATTTGGGGCTGCCGACTTCCGGAGAAAAAACCAAGCTCTTTCACAACAATCATGACGGGACATTTAAAGATGTAACGCTCGAAGCGCATTTGGATCGAGTCATCCACACCATGGGAAACAATTATGGAGACCTGGATAATGATGGCTGGCTCGATTTTTATTGCGGCACGGGAGATCCCGATTTTCGCACATTAATACCCAATCGGATGTTCCGAAATGCGGAAGGAAAATTCTTTCAAGATGTCACCACAGCCACTGGTACCGGCCACCTCCAAAAAGGGCACGGCGTTTCCTTCGCGGATTTTAACGATGATGGCGCACAAGATGTATATATTTCTATTGGTGGCGCTTACTCAGGTGATTATGCAAAAAACGCGCTTTTTCTAAATCCCGGGACCACAAATCATTGGGTTAAACTCAAGTTAATCGGCGATAAAGCCAATCGCGCTGCTATTGGAGCCCGGCTGACTCTCAATCTTTCATCGGAAAAGGGCGGCCGCCAAATTTCTCGAACCGTCAGCAGCGGCAGCAATTTCGGCTCTAATCCGTTGCGCCAGGAAATTGGGTTAGGCAGCGCTACCTCCATTGCTTCGGTGGAAATTGTCTGGCCTGGATCAGGAACGCGGCAAACCATAACTGGCTTACAAGCAGATCGCGCTTATGAAATTCGGGAAAATCAGGCCCAGCCAAGCCTCATGAAACTGCACCCCATAGCTTGGAGCAGGCCGGCTTCAAACTCAAACCAATCAAAATTGCACGCCAATCTGCCATCCGAAACAAGCAAGGCTGCGGGTAAAGATTAATTTATTAAGCCTTCCAGGAAAGGTGTCTTGGCAAAACAACGTCGGCAGGTTGTTTCATAACGGATTACCCTCAAGAAGGCTCCTGGACATCCTTCACTGACTCCGGTTTGGGCGCGCTTTCTAGGTTTAACTAGCTTTTCCTAACAATTTGGATATTCGATCTCGATAGTTCCTGCTGGCGGGTAATTCTTTTCCATCGCGCATCACCACCGTGAAATCACCGTGCGTGCGCGGGCGAATCTCTTTTAAAAACTCCAAATTCACAATGTACGAGCGGCTGATGCGCGCGAATTTCTCAGGCGGAAGGCTCCGTTCAAGGGATGCCAGCGTTTGACGCGACAAATGATGCGCTTTGCCAGCGTGCAATTCCGAATAGTTATCCGCGCTTTGGATCCACTCCACTTCAGCCGTGCGAATAAAGATGATTCTGCCTCCGGATCGAATGGCAATTCTTTCGACGACTTTCCCGTTGGCTTTGCTGCTGGAAGAATCCAGCTCCTTACGGTTTAAAACACTGTTGGCGGTAATTTCTCGGGCGCGACAAAGGGCCCGTTGCACTCTTTCACGGTTGAAAGGTTTTAACAGGTAATCCGTGGGATGTTCCTTGCCTGGCTCGAATAATAATTGGTCATGAGCGGTCACAAAAATAACCGCAGGCAAGCGATGCGTGCGCAACGTACCCAACACTTCCAACCCATCCAAGTTTGGAATGGCGATGTCCATCAAGACCAAGTCTGGAGATTGTTCTTGAATGCCTTTCAAGGTCTCGGTGCCCGTGGCGCATTCCCCTACAACCTCCACCTCCGGCTCTGCTTGTAAAAACTTTCGCAGATCCGTCCGAACCATCCTTTCATCATCCGCAATCAAAACCCTCAGCTTCATTGTAAGAAATAGAACGCTGGAAACACAGCACGACAAATGCCCAATTTACTCCTCCCGCAAAATTTTCCTAATTTTACTCCGTGCTATTTTGGTTTCCGGCGCGATTGATATGTATGACCGCCAAAGTTTCACCCAGGTCTCAATTATGTGGCAAGGCGGTCTTAAGGAGGGGTGAACCGCAGAAGCCCGGAAATCGGCTCAGTCCTCCCCGTTTGCGACATTTCCTCGCATTTCCAGAAGGCACAGCTTGACGTAGCCTCGAAAACTTTGTGCAGTGGTTCAATGGCATTGGCAATCCCTATCGGTTACAGGCTGCAATCTCTCCAAGGAATAATCTGCGCTGTTCTGGTTGCTTTTCAATGGGGTGTCCCATTCGCTGCGCCGCTGCCAAACCATCCAAATATCTGGAACCCCTATAAAGATGAAGTTTATCTGCAGGAAACTGGGCAAAAGATTACTTCCGAGATACCCATCTCTTCCATCGCAGCCCTCGGTACGAATGTTTTTTGCGGATCCAGCCAAGGTCTTTATCGTGTTGCCCAGACTCATTTGCTTAAAGTCGAACAGTTGAATGCCCCTGTGCGGCGCTTGTTCGTTGCCCAAGGCCAAATTTGGGTTATTACGGAGAATGCCCTTTATTCCATTCAGGATTCTGAATGGAAGCTTGTTTTGAGCGAATCGGTTTCAGACGGAACGGAGCACCTTGGCCAAATGTACTTTACCAAAGGAGCAAGTCTCTTTTCCTTGAGAAATCAAAAATTGGAGCCGGTCAGCAAAGAGGAGTCACAATTTCCAGCGACTCGCCTTCTCTCGGTCAACGAAAACTTGTACATTTCCGATCGCGATCGTATTACTTTTTTCAACGGCTCGGGTTTCGGCGCCAAAGACATTTACGACTCCTATACCGATCAAACCATTGATTGGGGCGATTTTCCTTCACATCAAGTGCGCGATGTCCTTAGTCAAAATGGCCGGATGTTATTCGCAACCGACCACGGCGTGGCCGTTCTTCGAGGCATGTCTCTGACTTCGATCCGCGGAGAACAAGGGCTTTGTTACGAGGATACAACGTGTTTGGCTAACGGCTTTGACCATGATCTTTGGATTGGCACATCACGCGGAGCGATTCGCATGGTCAACGGCGCGTTTCACTACTTCGCGGGCCAGCGATGGTTGCCGGATGAAAAGGTGAACGCCATCGCAGTCTCAGGACGCTCTGTTTACCTAGCCACCGATAAAGGGATTGGGGTCATTGCTTATGAACCCTTTACCTTGCAAAAAAAAGCTGCTTACTATGAACGATTCATGGAGGAGTGGGGCCAAAAACGGCTCGGCTTCGCCTTAAAATTGGAATGGGACGAAGCGCTAAAATCTTTCGTGCCTGAAGCGGGTGATAATGATGGCGGGTACAGCGGCGATTATTTGGCGGCACAATCCTATCGCTTCGCCGTGACCAAAGATCCGCAAGCTCGCAAAGAGGCGGTGAATACCTTTGAGGCTTTGCGCTGGTTGCGTGTCATCACTGGTATTCCAGGGTTTCCCGCGCGCTCGGTTTTGGCCAAAGGAGAAAAAATCCATAAGTCGATGTCTGGCTCGGGAGGTTTGCCAGCCGAATGGCATGACTCAGCGGATGGAAACTTCGAGTGGAAAGGGGATACATCCAGTGATGAAATTTGTTCTCATTTTTATTCCACCGCTATTTTTTTGCAGCTTGCCGCGCAAGGAAATGAAAGGGAACAAGCCAAAGAGCATATTGCCACCATCGCTTCTCATTTGGTGGATCACGGTTGGCAATTGGTCGATTTGGATGGAAAGCCAACGCGATGGGGGCGTTGGGATCCCGAGTATTTCAAAAGTGATGAGGGCAAATTTGATCGTGGTTTGCAGGCGCTGGAGCTTCTCTCATTCATGAAAACAGCCCATGCATTGACTGGCGAGCAGAAATTCCAAAAGGCTTATGATGATTTAGTCCGCCTGGGCTATCCGGAATACACCATCCGCCAGCGCGGTGTATTCCCCCCCGAAAACGTGGCCCATTTCGAAGATCAATTGGCCCTCTGGAGTTATTCAAATCTTTTGCAGTTTGAGCAAGATCCTCACTTGCGCGCGATTTACCGTCGCAGCTTCGAGCGCAGCTACGAGGCGATCCGAATTGAGCAAAACCCCTGGTTTAACTTCGTTTATGGCGTGCTGTCGGGGGATGACTTCGAAATCGAGCCTGCAGGGCGGCATTTGCGCCAATGGCCGCTGGAACTAATCGTTTGGTCTTACCAGAACTCGCATCGCGCTGACCTCAAAACGCCGCCCAATTACTCGGTCTTCAAAGGTGGGATTCGTTCTTTTCCTGCACGTGAAACCGAACCCATGCGTTGGGATCATTGGACCATGCAGGCGGACGGAGGCGCCGGCGGTCACGATGTAGTGGAACCGTCCGGCTGGCTTTTGGCTTATTGGATGGGTCGATTTTATGGATTCATTACTCCGTCGCAAACAACCGATCCCAACCTGGTAACGGTCCAGTCCAATCGCGGGCTCCATTTGGGAGCGCCGGTGTACGACGGACCACCTCGGCCATTTTAAAATGCCCGCCCAATCTATTCGCCAGTATATTTCCAGGTTGTTGCGAAGCACATTCGCGGGCCGCTGGCTTCTCGATGAGGCGCCTGCACGAGTCGCGGATGGAAAAGGGCGGCGTTGCTGGTCCACGCGCCGGATGGCTCAGGTTTTAAAGCGGGTGGACCTGGCTGGACTGGAAACGCAACGCAGCCTCGAACTCTATCCTGGCGGCGACTTTTTAGATGTCGGTGCGCATCATGGCGCATATTGCTTTTTGTTAGCGGGCAAAGCCGCTTCTGGGTCCAGTTTTTACGCGCTGGAACCTGAACTCATCGCCTACCGCGTGTTGCAGCACAATCTGTCGGCTTTGGGTGATGCGTTTCCGGAAGTCCGGTTTGCCGCGTTGCCCATGGCCGCTGGCGATGGGCGGCCCTGCAAATTTACTTATCCGATGGGCGCGCAATTCCATCCTAGAGTGCTGAGCGGAACAGATTCTGGAGACCCCACCTTGCGCCTGGATGATGTGGTGAGCCAATTCGGTTTGAAACCATCTTTTGTTAAAGTGGACGTCGAAGGCGCTGAATTGTTTGTCCTTCGCGGCATGCAAAAAATACTTTCACAATATAAGCCTAAGTTAATGGTGGAAATGCATCCTCTTTTTCAACCCGAGCCCGACGGCGAAGCCCAAGTCCGTGCTCTGTTGGAAAAAGCTGGGTACAAGCTCATCGAGAGCTTGCAAAACCAGGTTACACGCCAAGAATTTTGGGCGCCCTGAACTTAGAAGCCGCAGTTGAGCATGTTCAAGATGCGCAAAAGCCTGAGTGATAGGCAGTGCGGAGAAACCGTTCATATCCGCAAGGTTTCGGCCGTCCGCCGTGGACTCCAACCTTTTTGGAAACAGTTCATTGTGGCCAATAAACCTGCTATATTGAGTTCGGCCAAACGCTGGCGCTAAACCATTGCGTGGTCCCTCTCCGTATCGACCTTTTTTTTAGAATTTAGCCCTTAGAATTTAGCATTTCGCTTCACGGGATTGCAGCCATTAGCCCAGGGTTGCGAGGCACGAGCCACCCTGGGTCAGACGCCCAAAGAACCGACAACCCCAGCGGGGTTGCAGCAACTACCTCAAATCAGAAATTCAGTCCCACATATCGGCTGCCCTGAATGGGCAAAACAAACCACTGTCGATGGGGCACTGGCGGACCGCCGCCAGCGCCGTCAGAGCAATTGAGAAATGAACAATATACCATTAGTCATCTCTGACCCCTTTTCGCTCCATAGGATGAAGAAGGAGCAGAAGCCGCAGCGATGTGGGGCAGAGCTCTGCTCTGCCGGTTCCAGGTTGCTCTGCAACCTGAGGAAAATTCCAAGCGATTCCACAACTTCCAACGGTTTTTTTAGCAGATAAATCGGAACCAGAGGTTCCTTTAACCGTCAGAGCAGAGATCTAACCCACACTACTCAACGTAACTGCACCATAGGATGAAGAGGGAGCAGAAGCCGCAGCGATGTGGGGCAGAGCTCCGGTCTGCCGGTTCCAGGTTGCTCTGCAACCTGAGGAAAACTCCAAGCGATTCCAGAACTTCCAAAGGTTTTTTTAGCAGATAAATCGGAACCAGAGGTTCCTTTAACCGTCAGAGCAGAGATCTAACCCACACTACTCAACGTAACTGCACCATAGGATGAAGAGGGAGCAGAAACCGCAGCGATGTGGTGCAGTAAAGGATCAGTGCTAAAGGGGCAGAGATGAATATGGACGTGTTTTACTGGTTTGGATAAGATTCCTTATGCCTCGAAAGCTGCGAGTGTAGTATGAAGGCGCGATTTATCATTTGATGAATCGCGGGGACCGCCGGGAAGCAATTTTTCAGTCGGACCTAGACCGGGAAATGTTCCATGGAGACGCTGGGAGAAGCCTGCGGGAAAACCGGTTGGCAGGTTCATGCCTATTGTCTAATGCAAAATCACTTTCATTTGGTAGTGGAAACGCCCCGGGCTAATCTGACCGCCGGCATGAGATGGTTCCTTGGCACTTACACTGGGCGGTTCAATCGCCGCCATCGCAACTTCGGAAGCTTATTGTAACGAAGCTTAACACAAATGACGCAAACAAGAATATCTACAATAAAGGGCACCTTCGTACTAACCGCTGTCGTTCTTTTGTTCATCGCGTGGGTGGGAAGAGACGAACTAGGTTCTCGATTGAGGGACTCGGCGATTTCTTCCTTGAAGCACTGCTACCAAAATGTGCAGGTTCAGCTTTCTCTCGGAACGAACAATAATTCCTTCGCGTTCCCGGAAATAATCAAGGGTTTCGACTATAATCCTAATCGACTATTCTACAAATATTATGCAAATGTTAAGACCGTAAAAGGTACTAATATCCTGTGCATTTCCGTTTACAGCCGGTGGGGAAAACGATGCGCACTGCTGGCCAATGGCAAAATTATTGAAGTCCCCAGTGATACGCCTAGAAGGCTTGGTCTAGACAAATGAGGCCTGGATCTTGGATTAGCGTTCATCCTCACGTTTTGAGTTCCGGCTATTTTCGCAAACAATGGGTGAACACAAAAGCGTCAATGCATAACACGGTTCATGTTTTATTGGCGAGTCGTTGGCCGTGTAGTGTAACAGTTTTGCGCCCCGCCAAGAGGTGACCGCCCATCTACCGGTTTAGCACCGCAGAACTTCGCCGTAAAGGGTCAGAGATGAATATGGACGTGTTTTACTGGTTTGAATAAGGTTCCTTATGCCTCGAAAGCTGCGAGTGGTGTATTAAGGCGCGATTTATCATTTGATGAATTGTAGCGAAGAACTGAGTGAATCCGACCAACAGAAAGCCGAAAGAATCATCGGCGAGATGCTGCGCCGGGCGGGCTGGGAGGATGCCGATTTGTCGAAGCTGCGGAAAGGAGACCGGCAGAAGGCGCGGATGGCCGCGCGGCTGCGCCGCGAAACCACGATGACGTGGGCGTGGCTGGCCGAGCGACTGTCGATGGGGCACTGGCGGACCGCCGCCAGCGCCTTCAGAGCAATTGAGAATTCAACAATATACCATTAGTCATCTCTGACCCTTTAGACTTACGCAGCCAATCTCATGTATGCCATCCAAACCGATGCGTCTCTTCCAGATTGCCAATGGTGTAAGGAAGTTGCAGAAACTGCAAAAGAACTCGCGCCTAAACAATAAACATGCACCCGTAACTAGAGCGGACAATCAAACCATGAATAATAGTTTCTACATAATAATCGCTATTTTGTTCATTGGATGTAGTCATACGAATAAAGTGCTTCACCCCTCCAGAGAGCTGGATTATTCAGATCTGAGGATTTCATCCTCCCAGGTGCCGAATAGCATCCTGCTAAAGGCGAAGCTTATAGCGATGGTAGACCTCATAAATTTGGCTATTAAAACGGGCGCTTTAAATGACTCTTACAAAGCAATAATTTTATACCTACCAAACGAATCACCCTTGGATATTTCTTGCGATTCTTTCAGGTTACCGATCAAGTCAAGATTTAATAAAATAATTCTTAATACTGGACAATATCTTTACACAAATGGATTAAAGTCATTTATTGTGAGGCCTGATAGCTCAAGAGTCGTGGGATCTGATTGTTTTATTGTCGTTTCTTATTGCCTGCTTGGGGGTACAGAGGTTTCGTTTAAATATCAGGTCAAATATGATGGTTCACAGTTCCACATAGTTAGCCGCAAGTTTACCTCTGCAAGCTAATCCTATTAGAAGACTAAAATACCCCCAAAATCCGACCACTTGCTTAACTAGTACGAAAAACTGAACTCTACACGCCACCATAGGAATGGCCGTGGCAACGGAAAATGATTTGGCGCTGGAATGGCTTTTCAATTGCGAACCCTTTGTAAAGGAAGGAAAGCTCAGCTACTTAAACTGAACATCCAAACAGCGTATCCGTCTTGCTAACCTCATCTACTAGTGGTGGGCGAATTGGTTAACATAGGAGGGTGTCAGGATTGTTTCGAGAGTTCCAGGATACTGGACTCAGCTCAGCGATGCGCGTGAGTGTCAACTTCCCAGGATGCTCTTATTGAGACTTAAGCTTATCAACTTTGAGGACTTAAAAGATCCGCTGTTTTAAGAGTTATTTTTCGGCTTAAGAACTCAATCTCAAAGTTGATCCTGCCCTTTCCCCGTAATTTGAACCCCCTGCTTCAAATTACCCTACTTCCACTGGTATAATACTGTGACCCCCCAAAGTATCTATGCCACGAACACCATGGTGTAGAGGATTGCGCCGCCGTTTCCGACTTAGGCTCTCCCACGAAAAGCCAGCGGAGAGCTGCGAGGTCGCGCTGCAACCTTACTTTCTAAGCTGCGGCGGAGTGGGGCTAAATGCGCGGAAGCTAATCCCTTCGGCGCTGGCGCTGGTGGAATAAACATCAATATAAAAATATTTGGCCACTTTTTCCCAAGGTGGCAAGAGGCTGAAATCAAACCATTCTTTCAAAACGTTTTTAGCCTCCTCAGCTTGGGGGCGCCGTCCTAAAGGCGACACTTGGAAGAGTTTTTCGAATTCTTCCGGGTGCGCTCTCCAATTTTCGTAAACCAGTCGGGTTGTTTCTCTGTTATCGCTGTAAGAAAATGCGCCCGTTTCCATTCCGCCAATTTTCTGCGCTGCTTCTTTGAGCCCAGGAGCGTCGCGCAACGATTTGCCACCTTCATTTCCGCGCAGAAATTCTTCCAAAAATGCGCTATCAGTGCTCATGGCCAAATACCCTTTGCTGGTGCTGAAGGAAAAAGTTCGAGCGTTGGCGGTCCGGCCATCGGCGGTAGGCATCGCGGGCAGTTCCATCGAATAAACTTTTTTCCCCAAAAACTCTCTTTCTTTGAGTTCACTTGCGTTCATGGGCGGCGGGAGAACGGAAGTGCTCAATTTGAACGCCGAAATAAGTTGTTCTGGATTCTTTGATCCAATTAACATCAAGGAAGGTGGATTTTGCATTTCTTGCTCTGTAGCCCCGCGGGGAGCTTTCTCGACGCTGATGAAATCGTCACCCAGATTTCCAATAAAGCTTTTCTTAAAATCAAAATCGGGATCTTTATCTTTGCCAATGGTTCCCAAAGTCAATTGAAGCAAACCGCTGATTTGCGGCGAAATTTGGTTGAGCATGGTTTCTAGGCCTTCCCAGGCCGCCTGCGTGTTCAAACGCCAGCGTGTGTACTTAACTACATCCGCGGTCACGAATGGAGGCGGAGAACTATCCTTGTTGTCTGGGCAAATTATTTTTACCAAGCCGTGCCGCTTCGCTTCGGGAGAGGAAGCAAAGAATTCAGCCGTGATTCCTTCAGCATCGGAGCCGAGCTTTAAACCGGCACTTTGCAAACCGTCCAATCCAATCGCGCTCATTACCTTGGCAGGGTCAAAAGCAAACATATTGTTTTGGCCGGGAGCCGGTTTCGGCAAACTTTTTACAATTGCGTCATACACCGGTTGGAAGTTTACCCAGGCGTTCAATGCACCATTCCGGAACAAGGCTGGATACCGTTGCTGGAACACAGCTTGTTCGGCAAGCGGACTGACCATCCCATTGGCCTGCCGGATCAGGATTTTTTCTGCCGTTTTTAAATCGTCGCTCACCAGCAGCAAAGAACCGGATTGGCCAATGCTGACGTTAAAACTCTTATTTTTTGGCTGGTCATCATCCGGTTCGGCATCCCCGGCATCTTTTTCCTTATTGGCGTCTGGAAACGTTTTTTCGAGGAACTTGTCCATATCCGCCTTGGTGAAAATGAGAGTGGTTAAGGGAATATCTCTGATGGTGTCTTTTTTTAGCTTTTGCCCTGACTCGTCCCACTTTTTAAGCAAGGCAGTCAGGTTCGTTTTCAATGAGTCACTTTGATCACGTGTGTCACATAAAAAAACATAATGAGCATCGGACAAGCCCGAGCCTCCTGGAATCACGGCCACGGTCACTTGTCCCTGCAAAAAATTTCCATATTCTTTAAATTTGATTCCAAGCTTGCCTTCCAAAGGGGTTAACAAATCACTCTGCATTTTTTGCCAGAATTTGTCTTTGAATGATTTCATGGCCGGGTCCGCCACAAATTGACCCAGAGCGCCTGAATTAAAAGCTGCTTTGGCCTGGCTCCAGTCCGGAATGGTGATGAAAGCAGCCGTGTCCGCCGGCAACAATTGCTCCGCCGGCGGCAACGGCGCTCCCAAAGAACAAACAACTGCGCGCGCGACCATTGCCACGAAGCAGAACCACTTTAATATTCGAGCCATAAATTAAGTAAATTGGGTCCTTCCATCTCCGGTCTCATGCTCTCAACTGCGGGGGACCGGCTGGACACCGCAATGTAAGGAGTTTTAGCCCATTTGCAACGGCAGAAACCTTCGGCCGAAATATCTCAACTCAGAAAGAGGCTATTGGCCGCCCGAGCCCGCTGCTTTCACGCGCCGTGGAGGTTCGAGGTATCGGTATGGATTGCTCGGGTTGTCATTGTCGTAAGCAAAAGAATCCCGATGGTTCAAAAAGTACTTCACCAATTCAACCGGAATGGCAAAACCGAGCCCTTCGCCAAATGTGATTTTCATATTGGTGACCCCAATCACCTCTCCCCGCATATTAAAGAGCGGCCCTCCGCTGTTGCCTGGATTTATTTGTGCGGTGGTTTGCAAATAGAGCTCGCCGCCCATCTCTCGTGTTTTCGTGCTTAAAATGCCTTCTGTAACAGTGCGTTCCAGCCCCAGTGGACTGCCTATGGCAAAAACGCGCTCACCCACCGCCAATGCTTCCGAGTCGCCCAAATAAACTTTGGCAAATTTGGGAGACCCTTTGTCTTCAATTTTTAGCAAAGCGAGATCAGCATATTTGTTCAAGGCAATGATCCGAACTTGTTTATAAATATGACGGTCGAGTTGCCCATTTTTCTGCTGGTACACTTCAATCGAGATTTGCGTTTCTCCTTCGGTTACATGGAAATTGGTGATTAAATAGCCATCTTCATTAATAAAAAAACCGGAACCTAACCCGCTTGGCGTCCTCACTTGCACTACGCTTTCGCCCAGAACATCAACCAGATCCCGCACCGACCTCTCTTGCGACCCAGTTCGCGCGCTTTGATAAAAGCGGGTTGCACTCGCCGTATCCGATTCGGCTGGGACCACCGCTGGGGCAGGCCCCGATGCAGTAGCAGGTGCATTGGCCTTTTTTTCGGGAGCGTTCTTAACAGCCACATTTTCCTTTTTGGCGCTTTCGTGTTGGATGCTGGTAATTTGAGCTTTGGGAATGACTAAAACTGTGTAGCCGATATCGACCGCTACGGAATCCTTCTTGTTCGCCAAAATCTTCCCCGCGACTGCGGCGCTTTCTTTTAATTGAATTATATCCGCAGCCCATATGGCTGGCGCAATAAGGAAGGAGGCCCAAATCCACTTTAACATAGCGATAAGCTTAACAACCGCTTCCTTTTTTGCAAGAAAGCGTACGCTGATTCCCGAGGTTTTAGCTCGGGGCTTTTAGCCTGTGCCGGTGCCGAATGTCGTCCTAGGAGCGATCAACCTCCGGGCCTTCCTAACCGCTCCATGCTTACGCTGTGCGCAATCTTGCAAACCCAACAAACGGTCCCCATTTCTAGAACGCAGGTGAATGGAAAAAATTTGAAAATGTTTGCAGAGCGTTTTTTGGCTTGGTTATGCTCTCGTGCATGTTCCAAATGTGCTTGCGACCCAGCCACTGGACTTTTGCGAATGAGTGATGTTGCCTCCTCCTCTTCAGCTCCATTGCTTCAATTGGAAGCAATCGATAAGTCCTTTCCAGGCGTAAAGGCACTCAGCAATGTGCATCTGCGCGCGCAAGCAGGTGAAATTCATAGCCTCATAGGTGAAAACGGAGCCGGCAAATCCACTTTGATCAAAGTTTTGACCGGTGTTTACCGGGCAGACGGAGGCAAAATGTTGTTATCCGGTAAATCCATTTCCCCCGCTTCACCGGCCGAAGCCGAGCAATGCGGGATCAGCACTGTTTATCAAGAGGTCAACTTAATACCCCAGCTTAGCGTCGCTGAGAACATCACTCTGGGTCGGCAGCCAAAGCGCTTCGGACTGTTGAATTGGAAAGCGATTCGCTCGCGGGCCCGCCAGGCTCTGGAGCGCCTTGGCCTGAACCTAGATGTGGATCAGCCACTCAATTCTTATTCCATTGCCATGCAGCAGTTGGTGGCGCTGGCGCGGGCTCTGGACGTCTCCGCTAAGCTGCTTATTTTGGATGAACCGACTTCCAGCCTGGATGCTCGCGAGGTCGAGCAACTTTTTACCATCTTGAGAAAATTAAAAGCCGATGGGCTTGGTATAGTTTTTGTCAGCCATTTCCTCGACCAGATTTACGCCCTCACCGATCGCATTACCATTTTGCGCAATGGTCAAAATGTGGGCGAGTTCGCTACCAAGGAATTGCCCAGGCTGGAATTGATTTCGCGAATGATTGGCAAATCCGTTTCTGAACTGGAAGCTCGAGAAAAACAAAGCCGCGCGCGTTCTGTCCCTAAAAGCGGCGCCCCCTTTTTGCAAGCTCAAGGAATTGCCCGCGCGGGCTTAATCAAACCTATCGATTTAAACATTTATTCTGGCCAAGTCACTGGGCTGGCAGGGCTGCTTGGGTCCGGTCGCACGGAAACGGCCCGAGTTCTGTTTGGCATTGACCCAGCCGATCAAGGCGCAATCCAAGTTGAAGGCAAATCCACTCGAGTGAATAACCCGCGTCAAGCGATCGCCTTGCGCTTCGGATTTTGCTCTGAAGATCGTAAAACCGAAGGAATCATTCCGAATCTTTCCGTGCGAAAGAATTTATTGCTGGCCTTGCAAGCTCAGCGCGGCTGGCTGAATAAAATTTCGCAGTCAGAAGAAGTTGAACTGACCGAGCGCTATATAAAATCGTTGAATGTGATGCCCGCCGATCCAGAACGGAGCATCAAGTTTCTCAGTGGCGGCAATCAGCAGAAAGTTCTGCTCGGCAGGTGGCTGGCTGCGAATCCCAAATTCTTAATTTTGGATGAACCCACTCGAGGAATTGATGTTGGGGCTAAATTCGAAATCGCCAAATTGATGGAAACATTGACCCAAGAGGGCTTGGCTCTCTTGTTTATTTCCTCGGAAATTGAAGAGGTCACCAGAAGTTGTCAGGTCGTTGTGATTTTGCGAGATCGTGAAAGAGTAGGGGAACTAAGCGGCGAAAGCATATCGGAATCGGCAATCATGCGCACGATTGCGGGCGAACATAAGGAATCGGCCGCATGAAACCAGCCGATTCCAAAAAAACCGCTTCTGAAGCCATGGCGAAATTAAAATGGCCGCTCATCGCCTTGGCGCTTTTGCTGGTTTTAGATTGGTTCCTTTCTCCGGGCTTTTTTCATTTAGAAGTAAAAAATGGCCGCTTCTACGGGAGTCTCATTGACATACTCAATCGCGCTTCCCCAGTGATGTTGCTCTCCCTGGGCATGACGCTCGTCATAGCGACCGGGGGAGTGGATCTCTCCGTCGGCGCGCTCATGGCCATTGCGGGTGCTTGCGCAGCTTTGCTCCTCACCAAAACTAACCTGCCCACCGGTGCCGTTATTCTGCTTGTGTTGCTCATTTCGGCTGGGTTCGGAGCCTGGAACGGTTTGCTCGTGGCCTGGCTGGAGGTGCAGCCAATTGTCGCTACTCTAATTTTAATGGTGGCGGGCCGTGGTATTGCCCAATTGCTAAGTGATGGGCAAATAATCACTTTTGAAAGACCCGCTTTTGAATTTCTCAGCCGCGGTCATTTTCTTTTCCTGCCCTTCGCTTTTATTCAGGTGTTGATTTTATTCTTATTATTGGCCGCTCTCTGCCACAAAACGGCCTTGGGCCTGTTTATCGAGTCCGTGGGCGACAATGAGAAGGCGAGCCGTTTTGCTGGCGTAAACACCAGGCTGGTTAAATGGCTCGTTTACGCTTTTAGCGGTCTTTGCGCGGGCCTCGCGGGTATGATCGCAACTGCCGATATCAAAGCGGCGGACTCGAATAATGCCGGGTTATATTTGGAACTGGACGCGATTCTGGCGGTGGTGGTCGGCGGGACGGCCCTGACGGGCGGACGCTTTTTTCTCTTCAACTCTTTGGCTGGCGCTCTCCTGATTCAGACATTAACTACCACAATTTTAACCAAAGCCATCAAAGTTGAATTCACCCTCGTGGTCAAAGCGGTGGTGATCGTCGCGGTTTGTCTTGTCCAATCCGAGTTGTTCCGAAAAAATATCCAAACATTGTTCAAAAGAAAGCAAACCGCTTGATCCACTTTCTATCTCCATAAAACCGTGAAAGCAAAAAACATCCCATTTTTTGCCACAGTTGCCGTGTTTCTCCTGCTCTATATTGCAGCCTCGATTCATTATGCTCACTTCTTTTCCGTCGATGTCTTTGTCAATTTTTTCACGGACAACGCGGTTTTAGGAATTGCCGCGATTGGGATGACCTTTGTCATAATTTCCGGCGGCATTGATCTCTCGGTAGGCTCGTTGGTTGGATTGGTCAGCATATTAATGGCAATTTTCATTGAGAAAAACCATTGGCCTCCGGCTTTGGCCGCGCTGGGCTGTTTACTTTGCGGAGTGATCTTCGGCTGGGTTATGGGCTGGTTTATTCAGCGGTTTGCCTTGCCTCCATTCCTCGTCACCTTGGCCGGCATGTTTTTTGCCCGCGGTTTGGGATTTGTTTTGCAGATCGAGTCCATCCCAATTTCGCATCCGTTGTTTGCAAAATTTGGTGAATGGCGGCTGAAAGCCGGAGCGGTCGAAGTTCCTGCCACAGCCCTGGCATTTTTGGCGGTTCTGCTTTTGGGTTTGCTCCTCGCGCACCGCACCGCCTTCGGGCGAAATGTCTACGCTTTGGGTGGCAATGAACAATCTTCCTTGCTGATGGGTTTGCCCGTAGGCAAAACAAAAATTCGAGTTTACGCTTTAAGTGGATTTTGTTCTGCGGCAGCGGGCATAGTTTACACTTTATATACCTCTTCAGGCAATCCAACAGCCGGCTCGGGCCTCGAATTAGACGCAATTGCAGCAGTTGTAATTGGCGGAACATTGCTCACGGGCGGAGTCGGATTGGTCTTAGGAACGCTCATTGGCGTCCTGATTTCCGGCATCATTCAAACCATCATTACTTTTCAGGGAACACTCAGCTCCTGGTGGACCAAAATGGCCATCGGCTTTCTGCTCCTCCTTTTCATTCTGTTGCAAAAGCTCCTGCAACGAAGAAGAGCGAAATCCTCCGCCATTTGAGATCGTAAAAAACGGTTGGCTACGATCAGAAAAAGCCAACGGCTCGATACATCAAATTTAGGTCTGTGATTCATAACTCGGTCAGTGAATGAGACCAGACTAGCCTCCAATTATGCAGATCCAAAAAATAGAGGAACTTTTTACGAAACTCGTTGTTAATTATAGCATGAGAATAGAGGCTGCCGTTTAATTAAACAGCAGTTCATCTTAAAAAGAGTTGGACCATGAAAGCAACGAAGAACGCAATTAAAAAGGGAATGCTCTACGGTTCTCTCCTTATTGCGAGTTGCGCTTTTTTGATACCATTTACCGTCCCTCGATGTGGTAATTCAAAAAATGCTTGCATCAACAACCTTCGGCAAATTGATGGAGCCAAAGAACAGTGGGCTTTGGAGAACAAAAAGATGTCTGGCTATCAATTAAGTAAAGCGGATGAAGCTGGGATCTGTGAGTTCTTAAAAGGAGGACTCCCCAGATGTCCTCAGGGCGGCAAATATTCCTTGAATGCAGTTGATAAGAGTCCAACCTGTTCGAAGAAAGATCTTGGGCACTCGATTGATTAAAATAAAAAAAGAGAAATGCGAGCTTCTGCGTTTATGGTGCCCAAGGAGTTTCCAATTATTCCAACTTTAAGTTCCGATCGCCTTAGTTGCCATTATACATTTGTTAAACTTTTCCAAAAAAGACTGCAACTTTGGATGCGGCTACGTTCGTTGCCTAATTCCCCTGCCAAAATCCGTTTGGTCTCCAAACCTGGTTGATGTCTTTCTAACAATCGCCTTCCCTTTTAGCGTCTATTCGCGTGCATTGGCGGTTATCATTCCTCGCAGCAAATAATTTGCGGTATTCTTGTAACAATCCAGTTAGAATTCTTTAGGTAAGAGCGGGGAAAACATTTTCCCTGCATTATGAATGGAAATTTAACTTGTTCAAATTGTGGCAAGAGCTTGCCTGCCGACGCTCCTGCTGGTCATTGCCCCAATTGTTTGGTTCAGTTTGCCGTTCAGTGGTTATTTTCAAGCCCCTAAATCCACAGCCTATTATTTGCCGGGAAGTAAAGGATGGGAAAATGTTGATTTGAGCGTTCCTAAATTTTCCTGGAACCCTTCAGCGGCGTCGAATGAAACCGAATTTGTGTTTCATGATGGCCATTTTGGATTTACAATTATTGGAAATACTAATCATCCCGTTATTATTGAAGCCACTAGCGATTTAAACTCACCTGTATGGGAAACGGTATCGACTAATAGGCTAGATGGAAATTCAGCCCATTTCCGGGATTTCCAATCTCCTGCTCATCAGAAGCGCTTTTTTCGTTTCCGTTCTCCTTGAAAATGGGAGCCTTTTTCCATTCAAGGCTGGAGTCTTTCTATAGCCGCGAACGTTTACTCTTACAGTTCTCTTCCAACCAAACTACAAATTCTGATTCGGTGATTTCATTCGTGGCTAGGCATAAGACATATGCCGCCGCATTCGCCTCAGAAGCGATGAAATTATAACCATTCCTCGCAATTGCTCTAGAAAATTCCTTCCAATTTCCTTAGAACAGGATGGCCGCTAGCTATAAGAAGCCGTATTATGAATGAAAATCTGCTAGCATCACCTAGGAACCTGGTAGCGCTGAAAACTGAACATGTTGCAGGGGCAACTGCGGGCTTTGAGATTAAATAAACCAAAGACCGCCCCAGGCATTAGAAGTTCCGGCGGAATAGCAAACCCAAGATGACGTATTGAACACACTGAAATGGCTGAGGAAGACGATATTACTGAAGGGGCGGTGGCATTGACTGCAAAAGAGTCCATAAGCGTATGTGCGCGGTGGTATGCAGTGTTCATTCGGCCCTTGTTGCGCTCCCGCCGGGAGTTTTTGCCGAGCGTGGTGCAGCGACATGCCTGTGGAGGGCGGTCAGAGGTAGAGAATTTGATTTTTGGATTGGAGCCCCAAAAGCTTTATCTCATTTTTAATTATGAATCGGTTCCCAACGTCTTTATTGCTCACCAAATTTTAGGCCCTCCCTCGTGCTCCATGGATTTGGCGATCTCAGATGTCGCATTTACTTGGAGCATAATTTACCATCATGAGGATGGATTTTTTTCGAAAGGTCCATTCTTGCTTCTAAACCAGGAGACAGCCAATCCGCATAGTGACTGCTGATAAATCAATTAAATACTAATTACAGTGGAGAGAAATATTTCAGTAATTAAGTGACTTTAGCCCGCCTTTCCCTTGATTCGCAGGCGGCTTTGTGCAGGATATTCCATTCCCTTGCACTTATGAAAACTGCAAATATCTCCCGCCGTCATTTTGCCCGAAAACTTTAACCACGGCTGTGCTACTGAGGCCTTGAGCGGACCCGTAATTTTCTGAAGAATAATATATCTAAGTTCAGCAAAACTTTAACTATTCTGGAACTTCCTGAACACGGTAAAAACGGGTGCCACCAGGACTGGCAGGGGCTTGGAAAAATTGAACAGTTGCATTGGTCGTGCCTGTGAACTCCTTCTCCAAAATCCAGTTGGAAAAGTTTGTCGAACTTTGCAGTTCGTATCGATGGTGGGCCGCGCTCGAAAAAGACAGCTCGAATTGTGTTGCCGATTGCAATCTGACATCCAAACGAAGTTCAGAAGCTGCTTCATAAGCGCCGATGTCCACGCCTCCACCTTGTGGTCGGGGTGCGCCTCGTTGATCGACTTTTGGAGCGCCGTTGGGTGAGCCTGCATCCAGTGCTGGGCTTTCAGGAAAGAGCGCCATTGTAAGGGTTGGCCCACCATTATCAGCAAGGGGGCTTAAGCGAGGATCGCTGGAGTTTAGGCTTCCGGAATTTGTCAGTTTGGCAGATGAGTCGGAGCAAATGTTGTTACCTAAATCAATTATCGAACCCAATACATTTGTTCCCCCAATTCCATCAGCAATAATAGAGTTGAATAGCGAAAATGGTCCCCACAGCACAGCGATATTCGCACCGCCGCGCGTCAGGTTCTGGACGGCGCTATTTTCACTTAAGATCAAATTGGAGCTTATCGTGCAGTTCACCAAGGTACTCTCCGGATCGAACAGAACGCTATCCGATGAGTTACATATACCACCGCCCACTGCCGTCCCTGCTAAGCTGGTGGTGGAAGCTCCTCCCAAGGCGTGATTGAAAGCCACGGTGCAATTGGTCATAAACATCCGCGCGGCGTTCAATATGGCGCCGCCCCGGCCATCGCCCCCATATTGTCCAGGAGCAGAAACGCTGAGCCCCTCTGCCTCGTTTGCGTCGAATGAATCTGAATTCAAAGCTAGAATCCCATTTAGGTTATATATCGCTCCGCCAGAACCGGAACCTCTCCCGAACAGATTGATGGTGGTTCCTTGAGCGCGATTGCCATGGAACCTTGAATTTGAAACGGAGATTTGGGTTGTGCCTAAAATTGCAAGAGCGCCACCCCAGGCTTGTCGTGCGCTGTGTTGAGGCCAGGCTTGATTCAACAAAAACTGAGAGCGGTCAATTGATGCAGAACCAAACGTACAAATGGCGCCGCCATTTGCTTCCGCGATATTCCCTCTAAAAATGGTGTTCGTTATGGCTAATGTGCCTCCATTCTGAAAGATGCTTCCACCTTGACCTCCGGCGTCAGAGGCGGACGTGTTTTCTTGAAAGGTCGAATCGAGAATATCCAGTGTTCCGGATGCTTGGCTTATAGCCCCGCCCCATTGGCCTGAAGAATTGCGCACGAACAGACAATCTTTGAGATGTGTGTTTCCATAGTTAAGAAGACCCCCGCCAGAACCGGTGACATTATTGTTGGATAGAACACAAGAGTTCAAAGTCAAATTTCCCAGTTCATACACGTAAAATCCTCCCGCGTCACCTGAGATAGAACTTGTTTGCTGCCAGCCATCGGCAAAAGTAATATGGCTGGCCGTGAATGAGCCGTTCCCTTTAATATTAAATAGGCGCAGGCTATTGCCACCGCTTATTGTAATAAGGTGATCCTGCCCATCCAGCGTGACTTCGTTGGTGATTTCGATGGTTTTGGTTAATACAATTTTTGTGTCCGCACCGAACTGAATCGCGCCTCCCGATGCAATCGCGTCCCGAAATTGGTTTTCATCTTGGGAAATCAATTCAAAAATCGCCACCACCGATTTGTTTGTATTCATCGTAATGGCTATGGAGTTTGAGCTTCCCGTCAGATCACCATTCCAACCGGCGAAGCGCCATCCATTGGCGGAGACTGCGGACACAGTAACCGGAGCACCATTCGTATAAAAATCTGCTTTGGGAGAGGCAGTTACAGTTCCTCTGCCCTGTACCACAACGGAAAGCCAAAATTGATCACTTGCGAATGCGTGAGCCTCAAACGCACCAATATCACAACCATTTCCGGCAGGCCTTGCTAAACCGCGCTGATCTGTTGCTGGGCAAAATTGGGGCAAAGCGCGATCCGTCGCTGGACTCCCGGGCAAAAGCGCCAGAACTGGTGTGGCCCCTCCGTAGGTTCCCAGATCTGAAAGCATTGGATCGGTATTGCCTAGTGACCCAGTTGCCTTAATTTGCAAGCTGCTGTCAGAACAAATATTATTTCCATCATCCGCAATCGGACCGAAGCAATTTTTTCCCAATTTAGCATTGGTAATGATGCTGTTCTGAAGGGTGGTTTGATTGGTTGAAGCGTAAATATTTCCGCCGAATGTAAGTGGCGTGCTGCCCTGACCAGTTTGATCAAATCCCGGCTCTGCAGAATTGCTGCTGAAAGTCGCATGGTTTAGGAGCGCAACCCCTTGATTATATATGGCTCCTCCCATCCCGGTGCCATTTGCGCCTACATACCTCCCAAAACCGGTATTATAAAGGCGGGCTCCACCAAGAGCATTGTTGCCGAACCAAGTGGTATTCGTGCAATTTAATTGACCGGAGTTGTATAAAGCGCCGCCGAACCCGTTGCCCCCAGGATAACTGCTCACCTCCACCACAAATCCATCGGCCCCTTTGACTAAATTAGAAATGCAACTCGAAGCGATGAGGGCAAGATTTGAAGCGTTGCAAATTGCTCCGCCTTGAGCGGGAACTCCATCTATGCCTGCATTTCCTGCGCTAGCCCAATTTCCGGTGAAAGTACACTGGGCGGTCATCAGGGCAGCGGCATTGTAGAGAGCGCCGCCCAAAGCCGCACCTGCCGCAGTATGGCGACTGCCATCACCACCAGAACAGAAATTCGCTTCAAAACGGCATAATCTCAGATCCGAAACTCCGCCTTTCAAGTGCAAGGCGCCTCCGGCAGCCATACCCGCAGCAACACTATTGAAAAAACCGTTCCTTCCACCTTGAGCCCAATTCGCCTGAAAATGTGTGTTGCTTAGCTCGGAAACTGCTTGTTCCAAATAGATTGCTCCGCCAGCACCCGTCCCTGTTTCGCCGGTGATTGACATAGAATCGGATGACCCCCCGAAACTCGCGCCCGTGGCAGAATTGGTTAAAAATTCCCCACCAACAATTTTTATATTACCACCAAAGCTGCAAATGGCGCCGCCGATTGCATTGCCTTCGCTCCCTGAGACATAAGGCGACACAGCACCAGTAAGGTTTGCATAGGCTCGACCTCCAAGCGCAGCGTTTTGGGAGAAAGCCGAGTTTGTAAAAATCAAAGATCCTTTTGCATTATAAATTGCTCCTCCGGCCGCAAGGCCGCCGTTGCCGTGAGGCGGAGCATACTCAAACGGATGGTCGTCTGCGCCATCCCCACCTATAGCGGAATTATTCAAAAGTTTGCAAGTGTCCAAAATGAGAATGCCGCCATCCACATAAATTGCTCCTCCGTATCCAGGTTTTCCATCCAGTCCGCCACCATTGGTGTTTCCATTTTCGCCAATAAATTTGCAGTCAGTGATTGTTAATCCCTTGAGAGTTAGCGAAGCATTTGTATTTACCCAAAACGCCCTCACTTTGCCGCCGCCCGAGAAAGTGACTTGATGGCCTTGAGCGTCAATAGTGCTATTCGACTGAATAGTCAGTGTGTTGGTTAAAATTATGATTTCGTCCGAATCAAAAACGAAGGTGCCGCCGTTTTGGATCACTTTGTCAAAATTTGTTCGGTTAAATGCATGGACGGAAAAGCAGCAGAAAATAAGAAAGACAGTGATCATGCATAATCGTGAGCGGGCGTCATGCGCTGCAGCTTGATTAGTTTTTCGTTTGCGTGGATTCAGAGGCGTGCATGGCGTGTTCACAATTACCTTTAAAATGCGTTGTTACTGTCAGCTTTCACTACGGAATGTCGGGCGTCAATTAAATTAGATGACCATGAAATGCCTGGGGCGTGTGACCGGAAAGTAACCTAAAAAAGAAATAGCAATGGTTATCGGCTTTTTTGCGTTTGCGAATTGTATGTGTCTCTATACACTAGAGCAACTTGCATGCGTTGCGTTGCGCTCTCAAGAGCGGTCGCTGGGGTGAATGCTGGAACCGTCTGCACGAGGCCGATTACCTCAAAAGCAAAGTCGACGCCTAGCCTCAGGTTACTTTGGCGTCACACGCCCCGGGAGCGCGGACATTTTGTCCGCCAATGTTTGAAGGAAATTTTACTTAAGACGGGCGGACAAAATGTCCGCGCTCCCGTGCGCTGCCAATCGGGCGCGAGCGACGTGCATGCGTTGCGTTGCGCTCTCAAGAGCGGTCGCTGGGATGAATGCTGAAACCGTCTGCACGACGCCGATTACCTCAAAATCAAAGCCGCCGCCTAGCCTCAGGTTACTTTGGCGTCACACACCCAAATGCCTGTTAGGCAAAGTTAGAGTCGCTCTCCTTCTTGACCGCAACTGGTGTAAGCGCTGGGAGAGATTATACGATCGGCAATGGGCTCTGATGGTCTTGGAAAAGGCCCATCAAAACCTGGAAACAGAATATGGCGCGCGTGGCAAAAGCCAGGAATTCAAGGAAGTGCAACCGTATTTGTCCAGTAAGCCAGCAGGGGGCGAATACAGGGCCATAAGCTAGAGGCTCGGACGCAGCGAAGGCGCCGTTCGGATTGGAGTGTTTCGATTGCGAAAACGATTGGGCCAGTTGCTGCGCCAACAAGTTGGCCCGAACTGTTACCGGATTCGCCGAAACGGAAGAAGAATTGAATCACTTAAAGCAGATTTTGTGCGAAGACCATTCCTAGAAAGCAATGCAACAATGTTTGCAGAAACCGACTGGATCTATTAATGCCTGCCATGGTCAAAGGTGATTAACAACAATTTTACCCAAATTCACTAAACAATTGCTTTTATTTCTTTTCAAACTGAAGGGACAGTCGCCTTGACTGCAAAAGAGTGCTTAATGGTTTGCGGGCGCTGGTACACAGTGTTCATTCGGCCACTGTTAAGCTCCCGCCGGGAGTTTTTGCCGAGCGTGGTGCAACGCCATGCATGCGGGTAGCGTTCAGAGATAGAGAATTTAATTTCTGGATTGAAGCTACAAAAGCTTTATCTCATTTTTAATTATGAATCGGTTCCCAACGTCTTAATTGCTCACCAAATTTTACGCCCTCCCTCGTGCTCCATGTGTGCTGCTTCAGACGGAATTGGAAAAAGCGAATGATTGGCTAATATAGGCGCCAGCAAAAAGCGATTCCAATATGAGCAACGAAAGACGGCACTTCACGCCACAAGAAAAAGTAAAGATTCTCCGCGAACACATGGATTTGGCGATCTCAGATGTCGCATTTACTTGGAGCATAATTTACCATCATGAGGATGGATTTTTTTCGAAGGGTCCATTCTTGCTTCTAAACCAGGAGACAGCCAATCCATTTTGCCCGAAAACTTAACCGCGGCTGTGGTTCTGAGGCCTTGAGCGGACCCGTAATTTTCTGGCGAATAATATATCTAAATTCTCTTTTTATAAGAGACAATGAATAGTCCTTTTATCTTTTTTAAAAGGATAAACTCCTAAATGCCTACAAACTGTTTACCTCTTTAAAAGCCCGCAATTTGGTTAATTCTCTTTAATCCATTAAAACTTGCCCCAAAAAAGATGCGACTATTGTCATTTGCCTAATTCCGTTGCCAAAATCTGGGTTACTCTTGAAACTTCGTTGATCTCTTTCTAACAATTGCCTTTTTCTTAGCGTCTATTCGCGCGCATTGGCGGTTATCATTCCTCGCAGCAAAATAATTTGCGGTATTCTTGTAACAATCCAGTTAGAATTCTTTAAGTAAGAGCGGGGAAAACATTTTCCCTGCATTATGAATGGAAATTTAACTTGTTCAAATTGTGGCAAGAGCTTGCCGGCCGATGCTCCTGCTGGTCATTGCCCCAGTTGTTTGGTTCAGTTTGCAATGGCGGCCGCCAATCATGAAACAGGCGCAACCCAGCCATTAGGAAGCACGAACCCCGACCCAAGTCGGCTGAATCTGCCCCGTGTCCGTTATTTCGGAGACTACGAATTAATCGAGGAAATAGCTCGCGGCGGCATGGGCGTCGTTTGGAAAGCGCGCCAGAGCAGCTTGAACCGAGCGGTAGCCGTAAAGATGATTTTAGCCGGAAAATTTGCCGGGGAAGCGGAGCTGCGTCGGTTTTACACGGAAGCGCAAGCCGCTGGTAATTTGCAACATCCAAATATCGTTCCCATTCACGAAGTGGGCGAGTATGAAGGGCACCACTATTTTTCGATGGATTTTGTCGAGGGCACAACATTGGCGAAGGTGGCCCAATCCAAGCCAATGCAACCAGCGGCGGCGGCCTCCCTCATGAAAACCGTTGCGGAAGCGATTCATTATGCGCACCAGCGAGGCACCTTGCACCGCGATTTAAAACCATCCAATATTTTGATCGACGCCCAAGGCCAACCTCACATCACCGATTTCGGCTTGGCAAAATCCTTGAATAAAGATGCCTCTATCACCGAAACAGGCGCGGTCCTGGGGACACCCGCGTACATGCCTCCGGAACAAGCCGCTGGCAGAAACGAACAAGTCGGCCCCGCGAGTGATGTATATTCGTTGGGAGCCATCTTATATCACCTGCTAACTGGCAGCGCTCCTTTCTTAGCGTCAAGTTCCACCGCGATTTTGCGCAAAGTGATCGAGGAAGAACCAGCGCCTCTTTCAAAAGCGAGGGCTGGAATTCCGGTGGACTTGGAAACCATTTGTTCGAAATGCCTCGAAAAAAATCCGGGACGCCGTTACCACTCCGCCAGAGAATTGGCCGAAGAGTTGGGCCGTTTTCTCGACCATGAACCAATTCAAGCACGCCCTGTGGGATTCACTCGCCAAATCTGGAATTGGGCGCGGCACAATCCCAAATCACTAGCCGCCCTTGGCGCTGCCGCGGCCGTGTTGCTTTTTGGATTTGTTGACCTGCTATTTGAGAAAGTGCGCTTCTTCCAATGGCAACAGCATCCTGTAGGTGAAAAACCTGGGCGCTATTTGGATTTTTGGTTCGAGCTCGCGCCGATTGTTGGGTATTGTTTGCTTTTGCCAATGATAGTGTATGGCCGCTGGCTTAAGGACCGCGGTTCACGAAATAAGATAATTTCTTCCACCCAGCTTTTTATCCTCGCAGGTGGTGGCCTGATCTACCTGTTCCTCGGCCTCTGGTGTGTTATGCAGCTCATGCATACGTATGTGTGGCATAACCCGTTTTCCTGGGTGACCACTGCCGGATTGCTCCTGGGCAGCCCCCTCATATTCTGTTGGTTTGGCGGGTTGCAAATCATACAAACCGTGAAATTGCATCACGTTTCGGTTTTTGGCAGTGTGCTGCCCGAGGGGCATTTTCTGCCGCGCCAACCGGTCCACTATAGCGTAAACGCTTTTGTTACCGGATTGCTGCTGAACCTGGCTATGTTTTGGGCATTTGCCAAAATTTCTTCCAAATGGTGGTACGACCCTCGTGATTTCAAACTCAACGATGAGCCGCCCTTTGGATTTCTTTTTCCGGCTTTTATCATCATCGCCACAACCGTCGCGTTTGCTTGCTGGCAATGGATGACTCGCAAGTTAAATCAAATTAACTCTTCCGTAACATTCCTCTTTTGGCTGCTGGTCGCGGGAGCGGCCCTCGTCTGGTTTACCGCTCCGGGCATCCGGTTTGTGCCTGCGGCCCTGGTAGCAGGCTTGTTGGGCGGATTTATTTTCAAGAAAGTAATAAAAATTCGCCCAGTTGCCCGGGAGAATTTGCCTGCTTTGCGGCTGCAAGAACTGTTTCAATGGAACAGTTTAAAAATGGGGATTGGTTGCGCCATTGCGCTTGCCGCCCAAGCAATGATTACAAAGCTGTTTTTTGCTGACTTATGGGGCGCCTTTCTGGTCAGTGCAATCGCTAATATGGCCTGGCCATTTTTAATTTATGCCATCCAGCATACCAGGGAGATTTCCAAAGAATTCTTCAAAGGTTTGTTGGTGCCTTTAGCCATTCCGAGCTTCGCACTCGTAGTCTTAATAGGAAGAATTGGCCCCCGCATGTATCTGGCCATTCCTATTGGGTTTGTCTTTGGGCTTTTTTTGCTAAAGTGGAGCGAATGGAAAGCGAAATCGCTTCGGACCACTCCTGGCTGGGTCGCCCAATAAAAAGAGAGCATGGATGAACCGAGCACATTGAATGAATCGCCGGGAATGCGTTCCGGGGCAAATGCCCGGTTTTGCCCTACTCACTGGAGCGTGGTATTCCAAGCTGCGGAGAGGCAGGATTCCCCGCAAACAGCCTTGGCCTTAACTCGGTTGTGCCAGGAGTACTGGCCTCCTATCTACGCCTTCATCCGGCGCCAGGGTTTTGCGCCACATCAAGCGCAAGATTTAACTCAAGATTTCTTTTACCGCCTATGCAGTAAAAATATTTTGAGAGCCGCTGATCCCGCTAGAGGCAAATTTCGCTCCTTCCTGCTAAGTTCAGTGAAGAATTTTTTGAACAATGAGCGCGACAAGGTCGGTGCCCTCAAGAGGGGCGGAGGCGCGGTCCTGATTTCCTTGGATGAAACCAACGCCGAAAAAAAATACGGCCAGTTGCCAGTCGCGCCAGGATTAAGCCCCGAGAAATTGTTTGACCGGCAATGGGCTCTCATGGTCTTGGAAAAGGCGCATCAAAACTTGGAGAAAGAATATAACGACCGTGGCAAAAGCCAGGAATTCAAGGAGCTGCAACCCTTTCTGTCTGGTGAACCAATGGCGCGCGAGTACTCCGGAATTAGCCAGCGTCTCGGACGCAGCGAAGGCGCCATTCGGATTGGAGTGTTTCGTTTGCGTAAGCGGCTTGGCCAACTCTTGCGCGAAGAGGTCAGCCAAACTGTTGCGGGTTTTGCCGAAATTGAAGAAGAGTTGAATCATTTGAGAGCCATATTATGCGACGGGGAGTGATAAACGTGTCCCGGAAAAATCTTCCACAAATAATCTGATTAAGTCAGAGCGGCTTTTACGAATCTTGTGAGTACAATCACCCAAAAGTAGGTGCCAGGAAACCTCGAACTCCAATTGTTCTTAATTTCTCCAGGACGGTTCAGTCGAAGTTCTTCGTCTAAGATTTCTTCGCGGCTTTCGCTTGATCCAACCGCTCAGACTGTTCATGCTGGGCGCACTCATTTCCCTTGCTATTATGAAAAGCTCATTGATTTCCCGTCGGCATTTCGCTCGAACTACATTGACCGCGGCTTTGGCCCTCGGCGCTTCGCCCGCATTCCTGCGCGGCCAAAACTTAAACAGCAAATTGAATATTGCGGTAATTGCTTGCGGCGGCCGTGGTGGATCCAATTTGCAATCCGTTTCTTCCGAAAACATCGTTGCGCTCTGCGATGTCAACGCCCGCAATTTGGAAGCAGCAGCGGCCAAACATCCCAATGCGCGTAAGTTCACCGATTTTCGGAAACTCTTCGAACAAGAGAAAGATTTTGACGCAGTCGTAGTGAGCACCTGCGAACACACCCACGCCTTCGCCACCATTCTCGCATTGAAACACAAAAAGCATGTCTATTGTGAAAAACCGCTGACTCATAACATCTGGGAAGCCCGCCACATCCGTGAAGCAGCGGCCAAAGTGAAAGTCGCAACCCAGATGGGCATTCAAATCCATGCCACGGATAATTATCGCAAGGTAGTCGAGCTGGTCCAAAGCGGTATTATCGGCCCAGTAACGGAAGCTCATGTCTGGGTTTCGCGAGCATGGGGCTGGCAAAGTGAGGAAGACGCCAAACGAAATAAAGATATCGTCTGGGTAACAGAACGCCCCAGCATGGCCGACCCTGTCCCAGCCGAATTGGATTGGGATCTTTGGCTTGGTCCTGCCCTCGAACGCCCCTTTAGCAATGTTTATTTTCCGGGACCAAAATGGTATCGCTGGTGGGACTTTGGCAATGGCACAATGAGCGATTTAGGCAGCCACTGGAATGACCTTCCTTTCTGGGCCTTGAACTTGAAAGCCCCTTTAACTATTGAAGCCAGCGGGCCGCCCCCTCATCGGGAAATTGCCCCCGCCTCGATGAGCGCGACTTATGAATACGGCCCCCGTGGCGCCATGCCTCCCGTCAAATTGACCTGGCACCAAGGGGAGAACAAACCGGAAATTTGGAAGAACGGCGGCATACCCCAATGGGACAGCGCCTGCCTTTTCATCGGCAGCAAAGGAATGATCCTTTCCGATTACAGCAAGCATCTGATTTTGCCCGAGAAGGAGTTCGCCGAAGTCCCCAGGCCCGCGCCAACTCTTCCCCGCGTTAAAGGACACCACGAAGAGTGGATTGAAGCATGCAAAACCGGCAAAACGCCTAGCGCCAATTTCGAATATTCCGGCTGGCTCACGGAGGCGAACCACTTGGGCAATGTCGCTTACCGCACTGGCAAAAAACTGATTTGGGATCCGAAAAAACTCGCCGCCACCAACGCTCCCGAAGCAAAGCATTTTATTCACCGCGAATATCGTAAAGGTTGGGATTTTAACAAATATATTTAGGCGAAGGCCTCGATCCTCGCCTGCGCGAATAATGGCTATAGCAGCTATTGCAAATGCCCTCGAAAAAATTGTAACTTGTTCCCATTCTAAAACCCGAATGAAAATTTCAAAAGTAATTGGCTTAACTTTGCTGGCGCTCTGTTTAACGCTTCCTCTTTCTCTGGCCGCAAAGGATGTTTCTTATTCAAACCCTGTCATACCGGGAGATTACCCGGACCCCTCCGTAATCCGAGTTGGCCGCACTTATTGGGCTACTGCCACCACTTCCGATTGGGCCCCTTTATTTCCCATCCTGCGCTCGACCGATTTGGTCAATTGGCAGCAAGTTGGCAATGTCTTTAACAATCGTCCGGATTGGGCCGTGGGACGTTTTTGGGCGCCGGAAATCTCCGAGTATAAAGGCAAGTATTACGTTTATTATGTCGGTTTAAAGCGCAACGGACCGCTCAGTGTGGCCGTCGCCACGGCGGACAAGCCGGAAGGCCCTTACACCGATCATGGCCCGCTTATTTCCCAGGAAGACGGATCGATTGATCCAGTCACCATTGAAGATGAAAATGGCCAACGCTACTTAATTTGGAAAGAGGACGGGAATAGCCGCAAATTGCCCACGCCGATTTGGGCGCAAAAGCTCTCCAATGACGGCACGAAATTGGAAGGGCAAATGCACGAGCTGATTCGCAATGACGCACCGTGGGAAGCAAATCTGGTGGAAGGCCCGTTCCTCCTCAAACGCAATGGTTGGTTTTACATGTTTTACTCAGGCAACGGTTGCTGCGGCAGAAACTGCAACTATGGCATGGGCGTGGCTCGATCTCAGAAGCTGCTCGGGCCCTGGGAAAAATATTCGGGCAACCCAATTCTCATCGGCAACGAAGAGTGGAAATGTCCGGGGCATGGCAGCATTGTTTCCGATCCGCAAAATCGGGATTACTTGCTTTATCATGCTTATAACGCCAAGGAATTTACCTATGTGGGCCGCCAGGCGCTGCTCGAAAAAGTGGATTGGAGCCAGGATGGCTGGCCTGTCATTAATCAGCGCAATGGCCCGAGCACGAATGCCATTGCTCCTTTTGGGCATGCCGCCACTCATGCGCAGCTTGCCTTCGAAGATTTATTTTCAAAGCCCGAAATCAAGTCCGATTGGCAATGGCCCCAAGCCCAGCCGCCTAACGCGCGAATCGAGAAAGGATGGCTATTGCTTCATCCAACGGTCGAAAAAAGTTCTGACATGCTCGGCGGTGTCATGGCCATAAAATCCACTTCCGGCGATTACGAGGCGGTCACCAGCTTGGATAGGACCAAATTATCAGGCGGAGCGATGGCCGGACTCTCCGCATTCGGCGATGTGCAGAATGCTTTGGGCGTGGCCATGGATGCTTCCAAAATAATTATTTACAAGCGACAAAACGGGAAAACCGAAACCTTGGCCAGCGAACAAACAACCTCCCGCATTCTGTTCATTCGCATGAATGTGCGCTCCGGCCACAAGTTCAATTTTTCCATTAGCGACGATCGCAAGCACTGGATGCCCATTGGCTCAGCCGTTGATTTGGAAGGTGCTTATCTCCCTCCATGGGATCGTGGCATTCGCATCGCGTTAACCGTTGGTGGCGCGCCCGACGCGGAAGGGCGATTTGATTATCTGCGAATTGATCCGAAAAGCTCTAACTAATTTAATCACTACTCCAAGTCGCGGTCGGGCCTTTCTTTTCTCAACGAGGTTCTGCCATCGAGACGCAGAATTGCATCGGAACTCGGTCAGCGTAACTGCTGTAATGCTGCGGAAAGCAGGTCGTCTCGATCTCCGTCGAAGGAGCCTTTCTCCGGTTTAAATGGAATCCGCGGCTGAAAACCTTTTTCATCGAGTGCTGTTCCATCCGGCAAGTAGTCGATCCACTGAGGCACACTGACTCTCAATTCCAAAGGCAGCGGAATAAATTGTGGGTTCCCGCTGGAGCCGCACGTGTGGTCTCCCATTGTCGTGACATTCGGCGCGCCGCTCATCATGGCAATGAACGATTCATTGCTGCTCATGCACCTCTGCCCAATCAGCAGCACCACAGGGCGGTTATAACGCCAAATTTTCGACGGCGATATAGTTCGAGGTTTTTTGTTGGTAAGATCGTTGTGCTTGGGGCCATTGCGAAATTGACTGTATGCGTAAGTAAATTTCTTTTCCAGAAAACGTCCGGCTACTTTTTCGGCCAGCGCTTCGCTTCCTCCTCCGTTCGGCCTCACATCGATAATCAAACCTCGAGTGTCACGCATCTCTTCAAGCACCCGCTCAAATTGGGTTGGAATGTCAGAATCACTCCAGCTCCCAATGAAAATATAACCGATTTTCTCGGTTGTAACTGTCCAACGAATATTGCGCCCGGCCTGTTGCAGCTTGCCCAGGATCGTTTCTATCGCGGCGGGATTGAAATTGGCAGATCGAGGACGATTGAACACCGGCACATCCGCCTCAGCCAGCGTTAGCCAAACATGAAGATCGCGCAACGGCCGAAGCATTTGCGCGGCTATATCCGCGAATTCGTAAGCCGATTTGCTGACGATTGCTTTAGGCCGATATTCATCCCGCAATTTTGTCCAGTCCACTTCCGGGCGCAGAACAAACATGGCGTAATGCTCATCAAACGCTTTCCAAAGTTGATCAAAAGCCGATGCCGCAAGTTCCTCAGTGATTGGAGGTGGCACTTTTAAGGCGCGGCTTTCCAATGCTTTTAGATACTTAGCGGTGGCTGCGGATTGATCGACCAGGAATGCGCGGCGAACCGAGTTGCTTAAATCAATATCGACAGTCAGATCTTGCGGCCTCGGTATCATCGCCAAATCGCCGGCATGCCAGCTCACCATAAACTTTGCATGGGCAATCGCTCGCATCTGATGCACTAATTCCTTCTGCCCATCTTCAAAAACAGTTTCGGGTGGAAAAAGCTTTGAGATTTGCGCCGGATGAAATCGCAGCCAAACATGCGCTATCGATTCAGGTTCTTTGCTGGCAGAACTTTTAAGCCCGCCGCCAGCGCGCGGGATTACAAGAGCCCAAACCGCGCCATCCACACAATGGCCTATCCCAACGTCCGATATCGCCGCCTCAATTTGCAATTCATCGCCCACCTTAAATTTGAATTCTGAAACTCGAAATATATCGTTAGTCCCAAATTCCCAACTTCTGCCATGTGCCGGGTTTGCATCTCCCTCTTTCAGCGAACTCGGATAACGATCCAGCAGATTATATCCCAAGCATGGATTGGTGAGAGTATTTAGAAAAATTGCGATACCGAGAAATAAAGCGCCTGCCCTCATAATTCCATTCCCTCTTACAATGCAATAAACCTTTTACGGTAACTACTGTTAACGTGATCGCTCTTTACCGTGGTTTTTTCGCCCTTACAAGCTCAGACTACGACCTTAAGAAGCCTTCCGATTCACATGCCCGCTGCCATTTAAGATTGAATCTGAAGAAACTTTCAGAAACATTGACAATAGAAACAAACTCTGTAGAGTACGAAACTCTACTAAGATTAGTAATTTACTTATGATTGAGACTGCCACCACCGCTAAAGTGTCGCACAATGAGGTGCTGAAAGAAGCTAATCCTACCCTAGGTGGCTCTATTGCTGCAACCTTGGCCCAAACGGATACGGATCGGTTTTCCGAAGATGACTCCCAATTCCTCAAATTTCATGGAGTTTACCAGCAGGATGACCGTGATAAACGCAAATCCGGCAAATATTACATGTTCATGGTGCGGGGTCGCCTCCCCGGTGGGGTTGTCCAAGCCGACCAATATCTGGCTTTTGACGATTTAGCCACCAATTACGGGAATAACACCCTGCGTATTACCACCCGCCAAGGTTTTCAGTTTCACGGCGTAATCAAGAGCGGCTTGGGCAAAGTCATCAAAGGTATCAATGACTGCATGTCCACCACACTGGCCGCCTGCGGAGATGTGAACCGGAATGTCATGGCGCCAGCCACCCCCGCGACCAGCGAACTGGTGGAGCGGGTGCTGGACGATGCGCGATTACTTTCAAAAGCCTTGCTGCCGAAAACACGCGCCTATCATCAAATCTGGGTGGAAGGGCAGCCGCTAAACCTTGAAGAGGAGAACAAAAGCTTCGTAGATCCACTGTATGGCAAAACTTATTTGCCTCGAAAGTTCAAGACAGCCTTTGTCATTCCCCCGTTGAATGACATTGATGTTTTTACAAACTGCCTGGGGTTTGTTGCGATTGAGGAGAAAGGCCAATTAGCTGGGTACAACCTTTTGGCTGGCGGAGGCATGGGCATGAATCACGGCAACACCGAAACGTTTCCTCGATTGGCGGATGTAATCGGTTTTTTTACGCCAGAACATGTTGAGGCCGTGGCAAAAGCAGTGCTCACAATCCATCGCGATTTCGGTGATCGTACCAACCGCAAGCATGCTCGTTTGAAGTATGTTTTGGAAGATCGAGGTGTTGCTTGGTTCCGCCAGGAAGTAAATCAACGTGCTGGCATAACTCTGGCGGATGCGCGGCCCTTTCAGTTCACCCGGCAGGGCGATCTCTATGGCTGGCATAAACAATTTAACGGGAAACATTTTCTTGGTTTGTTTGTTGAGAATGGCCGGATCAAGGATGCAGATGGATACCAGCTTAAAACCGGTTTGCGCAAAGTCGTTGAGCAATTCAAACCAGAAGTCCGCTTAACACCTTCGCAGAATTTGCTGCTGGTAAATGTTCCCGAATCACAAATTGATGCGATTTCAAAACTCCTAGCCAGCCACGGTGTGGCCGTGGAAAATCAGGCTGGCGCCGTGCGACGAGCGTCGATTGCCTGCCCAGCCTTGCCAACTTGCGGGCTGGCATTAGCTGAATCCGAGCGCACGCTGCCGGATGTCTTGACCCGGATTGAGCAGTTGCTGAGCGATCTGGGCATGCCTAATGAAGAAATCATTGTTCGCATGACAGGCTGCCCAAATGGCTGCGCCCGCCCGTTCATGGCTGAGATTGGGTTTGTGGGCCGCGCGCCGAATAAATATCAGCTCTATTTAGGCGGAAACGAAAGCGCCACGCGTTTGAACAGGCTCTATAAAGAGAACGTTAAAAACGAGGACATTATCAACGAGCTAAAGCCACTCTTTACGCGATTTGCGGCTGAACGTCACCCCGGCGAACGCTTTGGTGATTGGTCCACGCGCGCGTTATTTGCTACTCCCAGCGCTGCCGCGCCAACTGGCAATTAAACCAAAACAAGTGGACAATTTAGATCCAGCAACAATTGCGCAGCTCAACACGAAGTTCCAGGCTCAACCCGTGGAAGCCCTGTTGGGATGGACATGGGACCGCTTCGGGAGCAGGGCCGCGATTGGGACCAGCTTTCAAGGCGCCGGCCTGGTCACAATTCATATCGCGCGCACGCATGGCTATTTGTTTCCGATTTTTACTTTGGATACAGGCCTGCTCTTCCCTGAAACGATAGCGTTAAAAAAACGGCTCGAAGATTTTTTCCAAACGCCCATTGAAGCCTTGGAACCTGATCTAACGGTTGAGCAGCAAGCCGCCGCCAACGGCCCGGAACTTTGGCTGCGTGATCCAGACCTATGCTGCACCATGCGCAAAGTTCTGCCATTGCAGTCCAAGCTCGCCACGCTCGAAGCATGGATCACTGGATTGCGGCGGGACCAATCGGACACTCGCTCCACAACAGCCCTGATCGAGCTTTATGACGCGGAATCGGTCTCTGGAAAAGAGTTAATTAAAATAAATCCTTTGGCCAATTGGCCCCGCCAAAAAGTTTGGGATTACCTGAAGGAGCATAAAATACCTTACAATCCGCTTCAGGACCAAGGCTACCGCTCCATCGGCTGCCAGCCTTGCACCGTCAAAGCAGGCGCGGGTGAAAACGAGCGGGCAGGGCGCTGGACCGGTTTTAACAAGGTCGAATGCGGCATTCACACATTTATGGCCCGCAAAGCTTAGGCTTTCTTTCTTTTCTTATGGATTATCTTTCAAAACTGGAAAACCAAAGCATTTATATCATGCGCGAGGCGTTCAATAAATTCGAGAACCTCGCGATGCTCTGGAGTATTGGAAAAGATTCCACAGTGCTGCTGTGGCTGGCTCGCAAAGCTTTTTTTGGTCACGTTCCGTTTCCACTGGTGCATGTGGATACTACTTACAAGATTCCAAGCATGATCGAATATCGCGACCGTTTGGTAAGCGATTGGAAGTTGGAATTGGTCGTAGGAAAAAATGAAGAAGTGCTCGCGAGCGGCGAAACGTTTCCCAATGGCAAAAAGACGCGCGTGGAATGCTGCGGCGCGCTAAAAAAAGACGCGCTCAAACAGGTCCTGGATAAACACAAATTTACCGGTGTAATCGTCGGGGTCCGCCGTGACGAAGAACCAACCCGCGCCAAAGAACGTTATTTCAGCCCCAGAGACAAAAACATGGAGTGGAATGTGGAAGATCAGCCGCCGGAACTTTGGGACCAATTTAAAACTGATTTTGTCAAAGGCGCCCATATCCGGATTCATCCGCTGCTTCATTGGACTGAGTTAAATATTTGGGAATATATCGATCGCGAAAACATTCCTGTCATTCCCCTTTATTTTGCCAATGGCAAAGGTGAACGCTATCGCAGCATTGGCTGCGCTCCTTGCACTTTCCCGATCCGCTCCAACGCCAAAACAGTTCCCGAGATTATTCAGGAACTAAGGCACACTAAAACCAGCGAACGGAGCGGGCGCGCTCAAGATAAGGAGAGCGAAGACGCTTTCGAGAAGCTGCGGCGCGACGGCTACATGTAATCTTTTGTCACCCTAATCCTATGCAGCCATCCAGCATTCCTACGGAGCAGCTCAAAATCGTCATTGTCGGCCACGTGGACCATGGCAAATCGACTTTTGTCGGACGCCTCTTTCATGACACCGGTTCCTTGCCCGAAGGCAAACTGGAGCAATTGCAAAAAATCTCGGAGCGCCGAGGTGTTCCTTTCGAATGGGCTAATCTCATGGATGCGCTCCAAAGCGAGCGTGACCAGAATATCACCATCGATACGGCCCAGATTTGGTTCCACACCAAAAAACGGCAGTACGTCATCATTGACGCGCCGGGGCACAAGGAATTTCTAAAAAACATGGTGACCGGCGCGGCCAATGCCGAAGCGGCTCTGCTCTTAATTGACGCAAATGAAGGGGTGCAAGAGCAATCGCGGCGGCATGGTTATTTGTTGAACTTGCTCGGGATCAAGCAAATTGCTGTTCTCGTAAACAAAATGGATTTGCAGGCCTATTCCCAGGAGCGCTTCGAGAGCGTGGAAAAGCAATATCGCAAATTCCTCCAGTCCATTGGAGTCGAGCCAAAATTTTTCATCCCAATCGCGGCCAAACACGGCGATAATATCGCCCAACGCAGCGCCAATATGCCTTGGTGGCAGGGCAAGACCGTGTTGGAAATTTTAGACGAATTCCACGTGGCTGAAGCGCCTTATTCGCAACCATTGCGTTTCCCAATTCAAGATGTCTATCGTTTTGATGACCGCCGAATTTTGGCGGGCCGCGTCGAATCTGGCACGTTAAAGGTGGGAGATCGCTTGCTCTTCTCGCCTGGCAACAAAACCAGCGTGGTCAAAACCATCGAGCGTTGGAATGCTCCCTCGCGGGATACCGCCTCCGCCGGTGAATCTGTGGGTGTGACGCTGACCGAGCAGATATTTGTGGAGCGTGGCCACGTTGCTTCCTTGGAAAGCGTGCCTCCTTATGAATTGTCCAAGTTTAAAGCAAAACTATTTTGGCTTGGGCGCGAACCATTCCGCAAAACCAAACTTTACAAGCTCAAGCTGGCCACACAGGAATTGGAGTGTGAAATCGAAAGCATTGAAAAAGTAATTGATTCCAGCAGCCTTGAAACTGTTTCACGCAAGGAAAAGGAAATTTTTGTCGGCCGCAACGAGGTAGCGGAGCTAACATTAAAAACCAAACGCCCTTTGGCGTTCGATGCCCACTCTGAAATCGTGCCTACAGGCCGGTTTGTAATTGTGGACGGGTACGAAGTTTCCGGAGGAGGAATTATCGCGGAGGATAATTACCCAAGGCGCACCTCTGACGGAACCATTCGTAGCGACAATCTTTATTGGAGCCATGGAAAAGTCGCCGCGGCCCAGCGGCGGTTGCGCAACGGCCATTCCAGCTATGTGGTCTGGCTTACCGGCTTGTCCGGAGCGGGTAAATCCGCCATCGCCACCGAGTTGGAGCGAGAGCTGTTTAATTTAGGAAAGCAGGCTTTTGTCCTGGACGGGGATAACATCCGGCACGGTTTGTGTTCGGACCTGGCTTTCTCGCCGCATGACCGCAAGGAAAACATCCGGCGCGTTGGCGAGGTTGCCAAATTATTCGCGGACGCCGGGCTGATCTGCATTACCGCGTTTATTTCACCCTATCGTGAGGACCGTCAAATGGTTCGGGAAATGATGCTCGAAGGTAAATTTATCGAAGTCTTCGTCGATGCCCCGCTGGCCGTTTGCGAACAGCGCGACCCGAAAGGCTTATACGCGAAAGCTAGAGCCAATGAAGTGCGCGAATTCACCGGCATTTCTGCTCCGTATGAACCGCCCCAAAAACCGGAATTACACTTGCACACCGATCAAATGAGCGTAACCGAGGCGGTTGCCAAGATCTTGGATTATTTGCACGTGCAGGAAGAAGACGGCGCAATTTTAATTTAGCCAAAGTTGAGTCTTTTCTGGTTTTACTTGCTCCCGCGGCTTAAGCGGCTACGTTGAGAGGATGAAAGTTTTTCTTTCGATTCTGGTGGCGCTGACTCTTGTAGGATGCGGCAAGGGAAATAATAACGCTGCATCCGGCGAAAATACCAAGCCGCCTGTGACCCCGGGAACAGTCCCCACCAAGCCGAAAGCCGTTTCTGATCTGGAGAACTCATTAGCTAAACCACTTCCTAGCAACGCAACAAGTGCAGCAGCTATTACTCCTCAAAAAATCGCAAATGAAAGGCCCGCTCCGCCTGCTCCAGCTCCTCGCGCCCCTGAAGCGCCCGCGGAAAAACCATCCATCAGCACAACGGCAACTTTGGCCGCTGCTCCAATTGCGACCCCAAATGTGAGTCCGGTGCCCTTTGCCGCTAAAGAGGAACAACCCGCGCAAGCCGCTAAAAATTCAGGAACCCTCTCTTCTTTAGCCAATAACGGTGGCATTGCCGGTTCTCTGCCAGTGGATCAACTAACTCAAGGCCTTAAGGAAGCGTTGGGGAAGGGCGTGCAAAGCGCAATCGCCAAATTAGGCGCCGATGGCGGGTTTCTCACCAACGTAGATGTGCGCATCCCCGTGCCGGATAAGTTCAAACCGGTCGAGACCGCTTTGCGCAGGCTTGGTCAGGACAAAATAGTGGATGATTTTATTGGGACCATGAATCATGCCGCTGAGCAGGCCGTCCCTTTAGCCGCCGATGTTTTCGGTCAAAGTTTGCGTTCCATGACCATTGCTGATGCTCAAAATATTTTGCAAGGCGCTCCGGATGCGGCCACTCAATTTTTCAAACGAACCACTGAGACTGAATTGCGAACCAAGTTTGCTCCGATTGTTCAAAGCGCAATGGCTAAAACCGGTGTCACAGCCGCTTACGAGCAACTCCTAAGCAAAGCCAAATTTGCCACCCCATTTCTTAATGCGACCGGTTTTGATCTGGACAGTTACGTCACTGGAAAGACACTGGATGGCGTGTTCATTAAAGTTGCGGAAGAAGAGAAAAAAATTCGCGAAAACCCGGCCGCCCGCACCACCGACTTGCTCAAATCCGTCTTTGGCTTGCTCAAAAAGTGAGCGGGCCTAATTGTTCACCAACCGGTACCAATTATCGCGCTGAGCCGGTGCATAACCCAAATCCGAAATCAAACGCTGCATATCTTTGACCGTCATGCGAAAAGTGGTTCCTGCTTGTGAAACTACATTTTCCTCGATCATGATGCTGCCCAGATCATTAGCGCCAAACTTCAATGCCACTTGTCCGATTTCCAGTCCTTGCGTTACCCACGAGCTTTGAATATTCGGAATATTGTCCAGGTAAATGCGGCTGAGCGCCTGCATCCGAAGGTACTCGTTCGCTCCCACGGTAGGAGCTTTTAACTTCGTATTTTCCGCTTGGAACGTCCAGGCAATGAATGCAGTAAAGCCCCCCGATTTATCCTGCTGCGCGCGCACTCGCTCCAAATGTTCAATTCGATCCTCAATCGTTTCCACATGGCCGAACATCATGGTCGCGCTTGAGTTCAAACCCAGCCCATGCGCCACATCCATCACTTCCAGCCAATCATCACTCATCGCTTTTAAGGGAGAAATCCGTTTGCGCACCCGGTCCACCAGAATTTCTCCGCCGCCTCCCGGAATCGATCCCAAGCCAGCTTCCTTGAATTGCGCTATAATCTCGGACAACGGCAGGTTAAATACTTCACGAAAATGCACAAATTCGCTTGGGCTGAACCCGTGAATATTGACCTGAGGAAAACGGCCATGAATGTGAGACAACAAATCCAGATACCACTGCATGTTTAACTTAGGATGATGCCCCCCCTGCATCAAAATTTGTGTCCCGCCCAGCGCCAGAGTTTCCTCGATTTTTTTGTCCATTTCCGCGTGGGTGATTACGTAGGCGTCATCGTCTCCTTCCACCCGGTAAAACGCGCAAAACTTGCAATAAACATTGCAAACATTGGTGTAGTTAATGTTCCGATCAACGATGTATGTGACGATTTGATTGCCCCTTCCGTTGTATGCGGCTGCTTTATGCAGTTCCCTTCGCCTATTGGCTAATTGGCCTAGCTCGTCGAGTGGGAGCGAGTACAAGGAAAGCGCTTCCGCCGGCGTGATCCGCCGTCCATCCCAGACTTCTTGTAAAAGGGAATCTAAATCAGTGCTAACCGCATTCACACCAGCAAACTTAACCAATCGAAGCCTGAAAACAATACGGAAAAGCCATTTCGACGGAGCGCGACTGTATCTGGCGTAGCGAAGCGGAGCCAGATCAGTCGCAGCACAATCCCAAAGGGATTGCAGCTATTAGCCCAGGGTTGCGAGGAACGAGCCACCCTGGGTCAGCCATCCAAAAATTTCCTCCACCCCAACTGGGGTTGCAGCAACGTTTGAAAATGACGATTACCTTCTCCACCCATTCCTTTTTCTAAATTTTTCTGGTTCGTTTTGCTGGCTCCCAAATTGGAAAATAAATACCCATTTAGAAACCGTCCATCAAACACCGCTTGATTCCCTATTCCTTCGCAACCGCGCCATACTTCCGCTGCAAATGTTCTCGCACGGTCAGTTTGCCCACCTTTTTCGTCCGGTTCTTATTCTCGCGCTCGATTTCGTCGATCCAATAATAACAAACCGGATAATCTGTATAAATGAAACCTGCATCCCCAAACTTGTGGTGCAAGCGCAACCACAAATCCCAATCTTCATTGAAGTCCATGCGTTCGTCGAACATGCCAACTTTGTTAAATGCGCTCCGTTTTACAATGGCTGCGCTCGGTAATGTTGGATTATTCGTCTTGATCCGCTTCAAATTCGCCGAGGTCCCACCGATGTAATCGTGAAACTCCCCGTTGAACACCCGGAAACAATTGCCCGAAACTAAGTACAGCCCTTTGGGATCTTGCGTAATCGTTTGGCGCAGGAATGTCAGGGCAAAAGGACAGAGAACATCGTCCGCATCCAAAAATTTAACCCAATCCGCGTTGCAATTCCGCACCGCAAAATTGCGCGCGGCAGAAACACCTGTGGCCTTCGGATTTCGAAACCATTGAATGCGTTTGGTAAACTGAAAGATCTTTGTATTGATGGGTGGAGTGGAACCGTCATCCACCACAATCAGTTCATCTTGCGGGCCAAGCTGTGGCAAAATGCTAAATAGGCACCGCTGCAAATAATTCTCTTGGTTATGGACCGGGACAATAACACCAATTGTTGGCTCTGATGGCATGACCGGAGTATGCCTGGCCGGGTTCAAGTTTCAAGAAAACTACTTAGGGCTCTTTCAACCGGCGCTTAACTTTCCGAAACAGAATCTACCTGCAAACCCTGCTCGCGCAATCGTTGCAATTTGTAAATTAAGGTGCGACGAGCAATGCCAAGAGATTTTGCCGTTTCCGTCCTGTTGAAATTGTGTTTGCGCAATGTTTGCAAGAGCACTTTATCTTCCACTTCCTGCAGTTGTTCGGGGTTTGTTTCGGGCTCTTGCGGCCTCTTTTCCCAGGCCGCGCAAATTCGGGCGGGCAAGTGATCCAGCAAAACCAGTTCCCCCCGCGAAAGCAAGGAAGCCCGCTCCATCGCGTTCTGCAACTCGCGCACATTGCCCGGCCAATTATATGCCAGCAGACATTCACTCACATTGGCCGAGAGACGGGAACGGCCCTTGCTAAACTGTTCCATGAATAAATTAGCCAGCGGCAGAATGTCTTCCTTCCGCTCACGCAACGGTGGTATGTTTAACTCAATTACATTAAGCCGGTAATAAAGATCTTCGCGGAACCGGCCTTTGGCGACCTCTTCTTCCAGCTTCCTATTGGTCGCAGCCAAAATCCGGACGTTTGCCTGAATTTCAGTATTTGAGCCCACTCGTTGAAAACTGCCATCCTGGGTTATCCGGAGCAATTTTGCCTGTAACGAAGGCGACATTTCGCCAATTTCATCCAGCAAAATGGTTCCACCGCTCGCTTGTTCAAATCGCCCAATGCGCCTGTCCGAAGCGCCGGTGAATGCCCCGCGTTCATGACCGAACAATTCGCTCTCCAGCAACGTTTCAGGTATGGCCGCGCAATTCACCTTCACCAATGGGCCAGAAGCGCGCGGGCTCCAATGGTGGATTATATTTGCCAAAACTTCCTTGCCCACTCCGCTTTCACCCGTGATCAAAATCCTGCTGTCCGAAGCCGCGACCAATGATGCATCCCGCAAAATGGACTGCACGACTGGACTGAATGCCACCACATTGGGAGGCAATTGCTTTCCATCCTCGAATTTCAATGGATCATGTTTTTCCAGGCCGGTGGCATCTCGAACGGTGTCAAGCAACTCATCAAGATCAATCGGCTTGGGCAGGTAATTTAAAGCCCCGTCGCGCATCGCCCCAACAGCGTCCCGAATATCGGCATACGCTGTGACCAGTAAAACCGGCAAGGAGGAATGCTTTTGACGCGCCTGGCGAAACGTTTCCAGCCCTGACATCCCGGGCATCCGCACATCTGAGATCATCAGGTCGTAACTCGATTTACTTAGTTTATCGAGTGCCTTTTCGCCGGAACTCGCCGTCTGCACATGAAAACCCTGGCTGCTTAAAAATGTCTCCAGCAAGCTTCTTTGGCCGGCGTCATCATCCACCACCAAAATATTTCTCGAGGCGGAATTATTTTGTGAAGGCGGTCGCATGGTTTTTGTCGTTGGCGATTTTAATATGGCAGATTCGAAAAATGGCCCCAACGGGTTCGTTGCCGAGGCATTCGATCGTCCAACCGTGCCCCAGAATGATCTGTTGAACAACGGCCAGGCCCAATCCAGTTCCTTTTTCATTGGTTGTAAAATAAGGTTTGAAAATTTCCGTGCGATTTCCCGGTGGAACACCATGTCCAGTATCTGCTATCTCCAAATCAATTTCGTTCCCTTTTCCGGGCAAAATGCGCACTTGCACTTCGCCGCCTTCCGGAACAGCCTGGGTCGCGTTCAACAGCAAATTAAACAATGCTTGGCGCAGCAATTGTTCATCGGCCGAAATCCAAACATCCTCTTTAAATCCGGAGAATTGGATCTTCTTTTCCTCCATGTCAAAGGAGAGTGTTCGGGCGATGTCCTTGACCAGGGATCCAAGTTCCACGGGGGCAAAATGGACTTCACGCGGCCTCGAGTAATTAATAAATTCATTTAATTGCGCGGACAGCCGGTCCGATTCATCGATAATCTCCCGCGATTTTCGAGTTATTTCAGGGGAGACATCCGGTTGCCGCGAAATGATTTGGGCCAAGCCGCGGATAATATTTAAAGGATTCCTGGTTTCATGAGCCAGCCCCGCCGCGGCCAAATTCATTTCCTTCAAGTGCGCGTTCAATTCGCTTGCTCGGACCAGGCGCAGTTGCAATTCGGAAGATTTTTCCAAACTGCCCCAGGCCGCGCCTACTCCCGCCACGGAAATCGATGCGAATAATGCAATCACCGCTCGGAACCAAACTTTCCAGCACAGTGGGATCCGAAGCTTGGAATTCACGTGACTTGAAGTCGCGGC
>JADMIO012763221.1_pt1 | contig 64517 bp, 58 predicted proteins | sample 8958161 | NCBI WGS metagenome assembly JADMIO01 (sample SAMN16585339, study PRJNA669376) | soil metagenome | isolation source: Crop rotation soil | place: USA: Cullars Rotation, Alabama | collected 2011 | reverse complement strand
GCCGCGACTTCAAGTCACGTGAATTCCAAGCTTCGGATCCCACTGTGCTGGAAAGCGTATCCGAGTCGGTCGATGACGGATCGGAAATGGAGTCGGTAACGTGATCTACCAGAAACACGTTAGTGCTGGTTGTTCCGGTAAGCGCGTTGCCGCTCCCGCGAAGATCAGTATAGTGAGAGGGCAATGCAATCCATGCTTGATCCCAGACCGTTCCATCGGCAAAACGGATATTTGCGATAGTATTGCTGCCCACAAAGTAGTTCGGAATCCACATCTGATCAGCACTGTCACCGATCTGCACGACCAGAGAATCGCCAATGAACAATCCACCGGGCAAACTCGACGTCCGGGTCAGTTTGATGTTGGCGGGATTCAATCCTGCCTTAATCGAAACGGAATTCGCCCCGGAGGCGTCGGAGACTTCAGCGTAACCTTCCCCGGGACCCAGCACATAGGTGTCGTTTCCTTCGCCGCCGATTAGAAGATCTCTTCCGGGGCCGCCCGTCAAAATATCATTGCCGGCTTCACCGCTTATCGTGTCGTTGCCCGCTCCGCCATTGATGGTGTCGTCGCCTCCACCCGCCTTGACCACGTCCTGTCCACCGAGTGCATTGAATATCTCGGCCGCAGGAGTGCCGAAAAGCTCATCGGCGTATTCAGTCGCGAGGGCGGCATTGGATGTAAGTGGAATTTGCGGCGGCGTATATACCGTGCCGTTTGTAAATTCCACGCGAGCGCTCGTTGTGAAGAATGCTCCAAACGTCACTCGGTCCAGAGTCCCGGTAATCTGAGCAATCAAATCATCGTTGTAGCGCATAAACGTCACATCGACTGGATCCACGCCGGCTTTGAAGCGCAGCACTTCGATGTCGCTCGCGCCCCGAAGCATGTTCTCAATGCGATCCTGACCATCGCCGCGCCCGAAGAGATAAGTATCGTTGCCGTTTTCTCCGACAAGGAGATCCTCGCCAGGTCCGCCATCGATCACGTCGTTTCCGTCATGGGCAAAGATCGAGTCGGCGTAGTTACTGCCGATGATCCGGTCATCGATCTGCGTGGCGCCCAATGTCGTATAGATCGAGGGCGGTCCGCGGTCTGGCAGATGGCTCCAGTCGATATCAACACCGGGGCGTATGAGCTCTTCCCAACTTATCGTGGAACCGTTACTGAAGCGGACCGCGTCGATCGGTATAAAGGCGCTGTCAGGTTGAGGGGAAAATAGATCGATCGAGTCGCCGCGCGTTCCATACTGAACAGACAGGGACCCTTCTTTTCCCTGGGCAAGGTGAACACTATCTGCGGTAATCCCCGGTCCGAACTCAATTACATTCGCGTTACGAATGCTGCGCGTAGCGGGATTGACCGAAGCTTCGAATCGGTCATGCCCGTCACCCAGATCGAGGTGGACGGTGGCGCCGCCAGGGCTCGAGGACAAATACTGCCAGTCGTTCGCGCGAAATAGATCATCGCCTTTGCCACCGTAAAACGATGGCTGCTTACCGTTTGCAAACAATTCATCATTTGACTTCCCACCGATCAATGTCGCCCGCGTGGTGGAAGCCGGAGTCGTCAGGAGAACGAGTGTGTCGTAGTGATCGGAGGCATAGCGGAAGAGGTCGATCGGCTCGTTCACGCCGAATTGGGCGGCGGAGAATAGCCCTCCAGAAAGAAAATTAATCGTCAGATAGCGGTCGCCCCCAAGGTTGAGCTCCACCGAGCTTGCACCAAGGCTTTCCACCGACACGGACGACGGCGCGATTTCCAACTGCAATGAGTTGATCCCGCCCCTGTCGATGATGGTCTCCCAACCTCCCTCGGATATATCATCGGCGCCGATGATATAAAGATCGTTACCCGTTCCGCCATAGAGCCCGTCGAGTCCCGTTCCGCCGATCAAAACGTTATCGCCGTTTCCCGCGTTTATATAATCGTCACCGTCACCGCCGTCGACGTAGTCATTGCCATCCCCGGCATCGATGGAGTCATTGCCGGCGCCACCGAAGAGATGGTCATTACCAGTCTCGCCGAGTACCCAGTCAGCACCGTTCTCCCCGTCGAGATAATCGTCGCCTGCGTTCCCGTTGAGCCGGTCCGCGCCGTCACCGCCAAGAATCGTGTCCGTACCCGTACCGCCTACCGCGATATCATCCCCGTCGCCGCCATCCAGGAAATCGTCCCCGTCGCCGCCATCGAGCGTGTCGGCATCAGCGCCACCATCGAGTTGATCATTGCCAGCATCGCCATATAACTGATCCCAGCCGGCGCCCCCCGACAACTCGTCGTCTCCGGCATAACCTTTGAGAGAATCATTGCCGTCTTCGCCGTATAACGCGTCATTGCCCTGCTCGCTCAGGGGCGTGTTGTCAGCGTCCCCGTACAGATTGTCGTTGCCGATACCACCGAAAAGCGTGTCAGCGCCGCCGGCTCCAGTCAGAATATCGTTGCCATCCTCGCCATCGAGGTAGTCGTCTCCTCCAACAACGCCGGTCGAATCCCCGTATAACTGGTCGTTGCCTGCTCCGCCATAGAGTGTGTCGTTGCCGCCATCCCCGTTCAGCAAATCGTTACCGCTGCCGCCATCGAGAAAATCGTCGCCGTGCAATCCTGCCGCAAGAAGCTCAACACCGTTGTCACCCGACAGCACGTCATCACCATCCCCCCCGAGCATCGTGTCGCTGCCCGCCTCGCCCCAGGCCCTGTCGTTGCCGGCTTCACCGAACGCGGTATCGTCGCCGTCACCCGCAAAAATGACATCATTTCCTGCGCCGCCGTAAAGCAAGTCGGAACCGCTATCGACCGGTTCGGACCGAGTAGCGGGCGACACCAAAAACATGGTGGCTGTGCCTTCCGTCGACTCCGTCACCGTCCAATCAAAACCCTGCGCGATGATCTCCGTGTCACCGAACAGGAGGTCGTCACCACCCCCGCCGGCGATAGTGTCCTCACCGCCGCCGCCAGACAGAACATCGTAGCCGGCACCAGCGACCAGCACGTCGTTCCCGCTCTCCCCACTTAGAAAGTCGCCCCTAACACCGGTTGGTGACTCGGTAGCACCGTTTACGATCAGAGTCGCGACGACGCCCTTGACGTTTCCAAACAGCTGATCGTCGCCCACGCCGCCGGTGAGAACGTCGGCGTCGGCTCCGCCTTCGATTTGATCGTTGCCTGCACCCCCCGAGGCAAAATCCTGCCCCGCGCCGGCATCGAACTGATCATCACCGCCGCGATCACCGTGAATGAAATCATTCCCTCCGCCGGCGATGATGTGATCATTGCCTGCGCTGTCGTAGAGCGCGTCTGCACGGTCGGGCTCCGGCTGAGCAGGATTGGTGATCACGTTGCCGAGCGCATCGGTTCCCGCTTGAACGCCGGAATGATAGGGATCGAAATCGACAGGCGCCCGATCACCGAAGATGTCTCTCGTGGTCGGTGTCTGAGCGGCTTCGTCGTTTGCATCGAGGGCGAGATTGACCTCGACATGCGTCTGGTGCGTGGGGTTGCCTTGGCTGTCTACCAGTGTTGCTGAGAGTGTAAGTGCTGAATCGACGTCGACGTCACCGCTTTGGATCAGGACGAATGCAATTTCGCGCTGCCCTTCGGCGATCGTGAGCTCAAACGCACCGTTGACGACGGGGACCTCATCACCGGCTACTACTCGGAAGTATTGGTTATTCGGGCCGTCGAGCTTGAGTTTGATGTGCTGGCCGCCTTCAGCGGCTGCGTAAGGCAAGAACACGGTGAGGAACTTTGACGCACCTTCATCGAGAACCACTCCCGGAAGCGGCGCGGAGTCAGGGTCATATCCGCTGATGCCAAAAGGGTTCTTGGGATGACCTTGCGCTATGACAACAGTCTGAGCTGCACCTTGGACTTCGTCTTGTGCAATTTCCAAAGCATCAAAAAAGCTGCCCACGGGTTTTGTCTTAGACTTGTTATATGCCGTAATGACGTCTTTGAACGCTTTTACAACGCCCTCGAGGGCGGGCCGACTTAACGCCGAACCGTAATCGAGCGCCTGTCCGATCTTGGCCGTGAACTCGCCGTATGCGTTTGCGATACTGGCTCCAAACCCTTTCCAAAACTCAAGCGTTGCCTGCGCCACCATTTCGTTGTTCTGAAGGCGCTGGACTTCTCCTTGCACCAGCCGAGAGTCCGACAACCAATTTTCAACCTGCCTGGAAATTTCAGCCACCGTGTGCGTCAGGGCTTCGGTCGCACCCGGGGTCCCGTTGGACTGTTCTTTGACAAGGTCTAAAAGAAATGCCAATTTGCTCTTGACAAAATCCTTCTGGGGGGTCGCGCCTGTCCCGAGCGACTTAAGTTGTTCAATCTGAGCAGGTGTTAAGCCAATAGCAGCTAACAGTGGTCCGTTCGATGGATCATTGATTTTTATGAGTTGTAGGTTCAGAGCGGCCCGTCGAACCAACTTTGCCTTATCGTCAGAATAGACGCTCGGGTCAACGCCCATGCTGCTCGCCGCTCGGGCACCTGCGCTTTGCAACACAGTCCGCACAGATTCAAGTTGTGTACCAGACGGCACGCCTTCGTTTTTCAGATATTCAAGGACCATGGCGGTAACCAAATAGTCCGCTGCAGACCGGCGATATTGGTCGATATACGTCGTTGCGAACTTCATTCCAGCCGTATTTAGATACGCGCCCAACTCAGCGCCTATTTCACCGGACGCAACCATCGCATCGACAACCGGAGTCGCAAGGGTTTTCACCTCACTATCAGAGGCGCCACCAAGCGCGAATATCAGCCCACTGAAGAGCCTGTGTCTAGCTGACTCTTCTGTCGTCGCATTCTTGTCATTAAACAGTGCGAGCAGGGTTGCCGCTTGTGACTGAAGCGACTGTGCTTCGATCCCCACAATAGGCTTTACCTGCGCTTGGGAGAAAAACTGCGTATTACCTGCGTCTGCCTGCTTCTGGAAAGGCAAATAAAAACCGGATTCGATTCGGTGGGCATCAACCGGTGTCAAAAGATACTTTGAGCCTGTTTCCGGATTCGTTTTGTCTGAAACGAAATTCAATTCGTACTCGGTTGCGGCACCGCCGATATGAACGACATATTCCGGTGCCTGAGGATCCCCGCTTACATTGATACCGCCGAGACGGCTGACAATATCGTTCTTCACATAATAGTGCGCGATCGAGGCAAGACCGCTGAACGAGTCAACCTCAATCAACGAGGCTCCGCCGTACTGAACTAGTCCGGCTGCAGCGCCTAGGCCATTGAACGTGGTGAGGGTCGTGCGCGAGCGAAACGTAGGATTTTGTTTTGAAAACTCGAATGCTGCGTATTCGGCAAGCGCTCCACCAAGGCTCTGCCCTGTGAAGTGGATAAGCACGTCTTGAGGGGCGTTAAGCTCACCGACTGTACGTTGAATGTCCCGCAGGACGTCATCTCTACTCTGATTCCATTGATTCCAGCCAAGCTTAAGATTTTCTGCCCAATCCTGAATTCCGCTAGAGGACGTTCCGTCAGTACCCCCAAACGCGACAACGATTTCCTTGGTAAGGTCATTCTTATAGATAACACACTTGAGTCCTGTATCGTCTCTAATGATTGGGGGCAACGCGACAACAAATCCACCTGCATCTGCAATAAATGCCTGCGGTGGTCTTGGTTGCTGGCCGCGGTAGCTGTATTGCGGCGTGTCATCGAAGTACGTTAGCGCATCGCCAGCTTTGAGGCGTTGTGGAAGTGAAACTGGGCGACCCGCTTGATAAGCTTGGTCGGACGCAACGACCAGTACTCTCGACAATCTATTCCGATTGATCGGAAGCATCGTTATCCCCCGCTTCGTTCGCAAACATTAATCATTTTTACTGTCGTATTGCCAAGGCCCCCGCGCTGTCGTGCCGCAATTCCGTCGTAGTGTGCCTTATCGCTAACTGCATGTCCGAAGGCAAGCTTGCAGCCATCCGGGGAAACGCCAGGCGCGAATAGAGTTCCAACGACGACACGTGTCAGTTTCTCGCCTTCAAGTAGATAGCCACCAATCGTGCTCGTGTCACGATCATTTTTCGTTGCTAAGCTGTAATAGAAAAATCCCTTTTTCGTGTACAGCATCGCACCATTGCTCGGTGGACTGTCTTGCGGAAATGCCGCCTTAAAAAGATCGCCATTGCCTTTCAGGAGGTAACCATCGACGGGCTTCCTACTTGAGGAGAATGTGTATGCGTCTTCATGCGTCACATAGGTTCTTGGCACCTCGGGTTGCAGTGCCCCCCAAAGCGATTTGATTGGCACTTGAGATGGTGGGTCACCCGGGACCACCAATATCCAACGACTGCGGTCAGTGGTTGTTATGGCTCCGAGATCTATGAACCCGTGTGATTCGAGTAATGGCGCGGTCGCGCGCTGCCTCTCGCGCGCCCAACGCTTCCACGCCGGCTCAATGTCGTAATATTTGCAGCTGTGGGGATTGCGCCAGTACCAGTGTATGTCCAGATAAGTATGCTTTTTCTCTTTGCCCCATGGGCCGTAGTACCAAAATCGGTTCCGAGATTTAGGGGGCTCTTCGGTAACAAAGGACACCATGCCCTTGTGCGCGCATAAATTGCTCATCAATCGAGGCGTACGCCGGAGGGAGTTCTGGGTTGTGTTCCAGACAAATTGATCCTCTTGTGAATTAGGAGAACGGGGGCCTGACGACGGGCCGGCCAAAGGTTTTCCTGGAATTCGCTTTCTAGGATCTTCGCCGAAAAACACAACGCGGTCGTTGTCAATCCAGACAGGTCCCGGCGTGCCGGCGGAGCTGTCTGCCTCAATGCCGGAATCTAGCAATGGATAAAGCGCTTGTGCCGAGGCATCAACGTATAGTGCGAAAATGACCCCCGACAACAATGAATAGACGAGAGGGTGCGCACCAAAACGGCCGCTTGAATGAAATAGATCAAAGATTTGGCGCAAAAACGAAGTACAGAACTGGCTCTTTGCGTCCAGCTTCGCGAGGAAGGTGCCCGTAACGAACAGCAAACAGCCGTTCATCCTTAACCTTGACCTTTCGTCGCGCCGTGCCCCACCGCACAGCGTATGACGTTCACTTACAATTGTTGTCGAGCCGCGCAGGTCGTTCTTTTTACCGTTTGCACGACTTACAAACCCATTTAAAGCGCCGCAAATCGCAATAGCAAATCTACTAAAACGATAGATTTTTCCGGGTCGTGTTAAGTCAAAAGGTTACGCCGATTATCGAAGACACAGCTGGATGTTCAAGAATAGCGCAGGGATCAAAACAACCTTGCAGAGTGTTGTTTCGAAGGAGGAAACAGAATGAGCTGAAACAGCGACCCAGAAAACGATTCGACCTCTACGTTTGTATGCTTGGCAACGCGGATTCCCGGAAGAAACGTGACTCCATGCGCCGCGTAGCCGGTTGCCTGTCGCGGTTCCTAAGATTTACGAGGGCATGCGCAATGTGATTCTCGAAGTCGTCGAAGCTTCAATAGCCAGTCGTTAACCCCACCGCCACTCGAGCTTCTCCGCATCGAAGAACACGGACATCACGCACACGCCAAGACCCATCAGGACCGATAGGAGGGTGTACAACAGACGCTTGCGCTTTAAGCGCGAGAGCGATCCGATGTCGATGTCGTCCGGGCGGCTGGGGTTGTAAGTGAAGTGCACCACCTCCCCCACCTTCAGGTTGTGATGCTCCAGCGCCTTGCCGACGATGAGCTCACCCTCCGGTGTCTTGAAGCTCACCACCGGATGCATGCGGCCTTTTTTGACGCCGCTCTCGAAAATGATTTCGGTGACGACACCCGAGGCCTCGCGCGCGACACTGATGCTGCGGCTCATGGTGACGTAGATGTAGATACCGGCTGCAATGAAGAGCAGGCCGACAAAGAGTGTGGCGATTCTCGGCGCGCGCATCTCAAGCTTCATTTAGGGGGACCTTGTGTGCGCAGGGTTCATGATTTCGCGCTCGGTGCCGGAATGCTGGCCTGCAAGAAGCCGGCCGGTCCTGTCAATTCGCGCTGCGGTGGGATATAGGCCTTCGATATTACCGCCTTGGGGACAAAACACGAGCGTCCTGGCGATCGGTCAAATGAATCATTGATCGCACCTCACGTTTGGCTATATTCTCACCCCATATCGAGCCCAGCCCTCGCTCGAGTGGCGCAACAGCCACGATGCTTTCTGCAGCCGCCCTGTCTTTGCGGCATGCGCGTTCCCGCAGCCCAATCCCCGCTGTATTGGCAGCCAACCTCACGTCGTATTGTCAGGAGGCACTATGGGGAGAATGGGAAATGAGGCTTGTGACTTTCAGCCCGCAACTCTGCAGCTGGACACGAGCAGGCTTCACTATCGGCTCAGAAGCGAGCGCACGCGGGTGGGATTGAGCCAGGCGGCGCTGGCTGCCAGGATCGGCGTGAGCACGCTGACTCAGTTGAACTACGAGATGGGCCGCCGTAGACCCGGCGTCGAATACCTCGCGCGCTTGTCTGCGCTTGGCATAGACAGCGTGTATGTGTCCTTTGGCATACGGATCGACCTTGGCGAGGCGTCTCTTTCTTCGGTGGACCCGGATTAGCCGGTCTCGGTACGACCGACTCAATTTATCGCTACTGCATCGATCCGTTCGATGCGAATGATGATGCGGCCGTAGGTCTGATTGCGGACTTCGACCGCTTCGTTGCCGATCACCTTCGTGACCGCGCCGCCGATGGTCTGGCCTCCGACCCAGAACATGAGGCCTTTCTTTTCCTTCTGGCTCACCGCGAAAAGCTCCTGATACGCAGCCGCAGTTTCCTGTCGCGGTGACTGGGCATGACTCGCCGCGCCGGCCAGGGCGAGCGCGACAGCGAGTGTTGCAGTCGAAAACCCGAGAAACACGCGGCGATATGGCATGGACATGGGATCTCCTTTTGATTATGGGCGGGCCGATAGTAAAGTGGAGCTCAGTCAAGCCGCAAGCATCCCGCGGCATCACGGCGAGGACGTCCGTCGTCAGGTAACAGGGCTCCAGCCCTGGGGCGTGCGCTCAAAATCCTCTCTCGTCGCGAGACTGAAGTCTGCGATCTGCTCGTTCCATGCAAACCGCTCCACGCTCACTCGGCGCGGCGTGAAGATCCGTACCGCGTTGAACGAATTCGTTTCGCCTCTGCCGCGCGTGGACGTTGCAGTGCCGGCCTGCACGACGAGCGCCGCAAAGTCGCCGATCCGGTAGCGATCGGTGGTGTCCCCGGCGCGGCTTACATGCATGTGTCCCGCGAGCAGGATATCGGCGCCGCAGCGCGCCAGCGTTTCCATTGCCATGCCGGCCCGTCCCACGATGTGGTGATCATCTTCTCCGGCGGGAACGTCGAATGGATGGTGCGTCACGATGATCTTCGTCACGCTTTCGCTCACGTTGCACAACCGTGCGCGTATTCGCTCCACCTGCTCTTCGTTGATGCGGCCGCCTTTGAAAACGAGCGAGCGCGCGGTGTTCACACCGACGAGCGCGACCGCGTCGTCGATGAATGAGGGCTCCTCGTCGTCCGTGATGAAGCGGCGGAATTTGTCCAGCGGCGTAAAGAAACGCTGAAAGACGTTGTAGAGCGGAACGTCGTGATTGCCGGGGACGACGATCTGCGGGGAGGGCAGCGTATCGAGGAAGCGACGGGCCTCGCGAAACTCTCTTGGGCGCGCGCGCTGGGTCAGGTCTCCCGAGACCACGACGACATCGGGCGCGAGCTGTGACACGCATCGGCGCAACGGCTCGAGCAGCGCGCGGTCGACGCGGCCGAAGTGCAGATCGGAAAGATGGGCGATCGTTCGCACGGGCGGCTTCACGGCTTTCCTTCCTGCGGTGCGGGAACGATTACTCGCAAGGCGCGGGAACGGATGCGGTATTCGAGAGGCGTTTGCATGATCGTGACTTCCCCGTCGGTGGCCACCTGCAGTTGCCTGTGACGCGTTGCGATTGCGATCGTCTGCGCAGTCAGCGCGTGGAAGTCCCTGGCTTGTTTGAGCCGGCCGAACAACGCCCGGATCGCGAGCGCGAACAGGCCGCCACGGCCGCGTCCCTGACTTACGTACAGGCTCAACCGTCCTTCATCGATACGCTGGCGCGCGCCGATGTCGAATCCTTCCATCACATACTTGTTATTGCCGATGAAGACAAAGGTCGTAAGGTAGCGCTTCTCCTGGTCGTCCAGGCTGACGCGCACGTCCAGGAAGGGACTGCGGCGCAGCGCTGTGAGCGTCGCCCATAAGAATGCCGGCCACTTGCCGCGTCCCAGCCTTTGCTGGTGCTCGCGATCGACCACGATGTGGGGATAAAGCCCCAGGCTCGAGTTATTCAGGAAGACCTTGCCGTTGACCTCGCCGACGTCGACTTCGATGACGCGGCCTTCCGCGATCGTGCGGGCCGCTTCCTGGGGCTCCAGGGGGGTGCGGAGATCCTTGGCAAAATGATTCAGCGTTCCCAGAGGCAGAACGCCGAGCGCAATCCCGGTTCCGGCGACTACGGAAGCGACGCAGTTGATCGTGCCGTCGCCGCCGCCTGCGACCATGATCTGCGGCTTCGTCGCCGCAGTGCGCTCGGCGAGCTTTCTCAGCTCGCCACCGGTACGGGCCGGCATGACCTCTACTCGTGTGTCCACCGAGCGAAAGAGCGCCTCGATCCTGGCGATCTCCTCGTCCGTTTGACCTTTTCCCGCTGTCGCATTGACGATGACGGGGATGACGCTGGGCATGGGTTATCTTGTGGTTGTGGCAAAGGTGTGCAACGTGTGCGCGAGTAGAAGGCAAGGAATGAGCCGGGCACTTAACCCCGAAACGATGCGGGCGGCGTTCATATGCACAGCGCGGCGTGGATCCGCCACGGCGCCGACTCTGGGGATACCGAAATCATGAACTACTTCCTGTCGCTGCTGCTTCTTTTCATTGTCTCGGCCGCCGGCGCAGCAACGCCTCGCGAGATGCCGCCCCCGCCGCGGCTCACCATTTCGGCGCCGACCGAGAAGCCGGTCACGCTGGAAAGCGTGAAGATCGCGACGGATATCCGGGGAAGCCTCGCCGTCACCTCGGTCGAGATGCGCTTCTTCAACCCCAACGCGCGCCAGCTCGAGGGGGAGCTGCAGTTCCCGCTGCTCGACGGCCAGGGCGTCATCGGCATGGCGATGGACGTGAATGGCAAGCTGCGGGAAGCGGTTCCGGTCGACAAGGCGCGCGGCCAGGAAGTGTTCGAGGAGGTGACGCGCGCACAGATCGATCCCGCGCTGCTGCAAGTCACCAAAGGCAATAACTACAAGCTGCGCGTCTTTCCGATCTTGCCCGGGGCCTATAAGACTGTGGTGATCCGCTACATGGAATCGCTGCGCGGCAACGGCAACCTTCAGGTCTACCGGCTTCCGCTCTCGTATGCCGAACGGTTGGCCGCTTTCGATCTCACCATCACCGTCACGGAAAAACCGGCGCAGCCATCGCGGGGAACCGACAGCCTGGGCGAGCTTGCGTTCGAGCGTTCCGGGCGCTTCTACACCGCTCACGTCACGCGCGAGAAGTTCGCCGCGCGCGGTGTCCTCGAGCTCAATGTTCCTTCCGCGGAGCGCGCACAGGTTTACACCCAGGTGCATGACGGCCGCACCTATTTCTATACCGAAGTTCCGGTCACTGCTGCTCTCGCAGCGCGTTCGCTGCCGAAATCGGTCAGTATCATCTGGGACGCGTCGGGATCTGGCGCGCAACGCGATCACGCGCGCGAGCTTCAACTGCTCGAGGCCTACTTCCAGAAGGCACAGAACGTCGAAGTGCGGCTGACGAAGGTGCGCGATGCCACGGAGCCGGCGCAATCTTTCAGCGTGCGCGGCGGCGACTGGCGCACGTTGCGCCGCGCGCTCGAGAGCACGGTATACGACGGCGCTACGAATTTCGGCGCTTTCGTACCGGAGGCGAAGCCGGCCGTCCAGGAATACCTGCTCTTCACTGACGGCCTGCGCAATTTCGGCAGCGGTGATCTGCCCGCGCTGCGCGTCCCCGTCTACGCAATCTCCTCGTCGACGCAAAGCGATCCGGCGTGGCTCGCACATGTCGCGCACAGGGGCGGTGGCCGGTACATCAATCTCATCACCGAAACCGCGGCCGATGCGGCGAAAGAGCTCCTGTCGCATTCGACACGGCTCGCCTCGGTCGATCAGCAGGGTGCGTCGCAAGTCGTTGCCGCATCGCCGTATCCTGAAAATGGTCTGATACGGCTCGCCGGCGTAATGACGGCCCCGCGCGCGCGCTTGCAGCTTGGCATTGCAGCACCGGGCGCCGCGGCTCGCACCCTCGATGTCGATGTCAGCGGTGAGGCCGTCGAAAGTCCGTTCGCGGCGCTCATGTGGGCCAACCTGCGCGTCATGGAGCTCGATGCGGACTACCGTCTGCACCGCGCCGAAATCAGGCGGCTCGGCAAAGCATTCGGCATCACCACGCGCGAGACGTCATTGATCGTGCTCGATCGCATCGAAGACTACGTGCGCTTCGAGATCGTACCGCCGCCCGAGCTCCGGGCCGAGTACGACCGGCTGCAACTCGTTGCGCAGCAGCGTCGCACGACCGAGCGGGGTTCCCAGCTCGAGCGCATCGTGAAGCTGTTCGAGCAGAAGAAGGCGTGGTGGGCGCGCGAGTTTCCGAAAGGTGAGCGTCCGCAGGCGGCGATCGCCAAGGCGGACGGCCGGGTGTCCACCGACAGCATGTCGCTCAACGCCCAACAGGCGCCCAGGCCGAACGCCATCCCCGCGCCGCCGCCACGCGTCGCTGCCGAACGACGCGCAGAGTCAGACCGGCCGCCGGCAGCCCCTGTCGCGGGCGCAGCCGCACCGGGAACATCCGGGTCGGGCGCGCCGCAAATCGGCATCCAGCTTCGTCGCTGGACGCCCGACGCGCCGTATATCGCGCGCCTCGCCAAAGCCGATCCAAGCGAGCTCTATCGCATCTATCTCGACGAGCGTCCCAGCTATGTGAGCAGCACCGCATTCTTCCTCGACGCAGCCGATCTATTGCTCGACAAGGGGCAGACCGAGCTCGGGGTGCGTGTACTTTCCAATCTCGCGGAGATGGATCTCGAGAACCGTCACGTGCTGCGCATACTCGGCCATAGGCTGCTGCAGGCGGCGAAGCCGCGGCTTGCGATTCCGGTGTTCCAGCAGGTGCTGGAGTTGAGTCCCGAAGAGCCGCAGTCATATCGTGACCTTGGTCTCGCCTATGCCGCCGACAAGCAATATCAGAAAGCGGTCGATGCGCTCTACGAAGTGGTGGTGCGGCCGTGGCACGCGCGCTTTCCAGAGATCGAGCTGATCGCGATCGCGGAGTTGAACGCCATCGTCGTCGAGGCGCAGAAGGCGCGCACAACGATCGACGTGTCGCGCGTCGATCCGAGACTGCTCACCAACCTCCCGCTCGACGTGCGTGTCATCGTAACCTGGGACGCGGACAACACCGACATCGATCTGTGGGTGACCGATCCCAATGGCGAGAAAGGCTATTACGGCAATCGCATGACTTACCAGGGTGGGCGCATGTCGCCCGACTTCACCGGCGGATACGGACCCGAAGAGTTTTCACTCAGGAAAGCGAAGCCGGGCAAGTATCTGGTGCAGGTCAACTTCTATGGCCACCGCAGGACGACGGTCTCCGGCGCCACCACGCTGCAGGTGAAGCTCATTACGGGCTTCGGCACCGAACGGCCGCAGGAGCGCGTGACGACGCTGCGGCTGCGCGACCGCGCGGAAGTGGTGACGATCGGGGAGTTCGAGGTGAAGTAGTCGTCAGGCGAGGTTGCGCGCGTGTGTGAGCCCCGCGTATGCTCGAAAACACAGGACACTGAAAACAAGTCGTGTCAGTGCGAGGAGCAATCGCGACGAAGCACTCTTGGGAATTCCCGGGAAGTTGACGAGCAGGCAACAGGCGGGGACTCCCGGGATCGCCACGTCGCTGTCCGCTCCTCGCGATGACATCTGCTTTTTCTTAGGGAACGTCTGAATAAGTAGTCACCACCGATGATGCTGAGTGCCAATTCAAGCGCTGCGCGGCAAATGGACGCTGAAAATGCTCGATCGGCGGCTTTTTCGGTGCGATTGTCATTGCATTACTACGTTCTGCAGACACTATGCCCCTCGTTTCATCAAATGCGATCTGACGATGAACAGATTGGCCAGCGCGCAGGTGGTAAAGAGCCGATTGGCGTTCTTATCCAGCCCCCGATAGCGCACCTTCACAAACCCGAACAGGCCCTTGATAACGCCGAAGACATGTTCCACCTTGGCGCGCACTCTCGATTTGGTGCGGTTCTTGGCCCGTTGAATCTCGTCGATGCGTTTCTTGAAGCGATAACGTCGGTTGGTAAAGTCCAACGCGTTGGGCGCGTGCTCGTGAATTACATGGGTCTGTCCTCTGTAGGCTTGATCACCCCACACCCGCGTCTCGTCCCCATGCAGAAGATCGGGCAGGATCGTCGAATCGGCAACGTTGGCGGCGGTGGCGACCACGGCGTGAATGACCTTGTTCTTGCTGTCCACGCCGATGTGCGCCTTCATGCCGAAATACCATTGCTTGCCCTTTCGGGTCTGATGCATGTCCGGGTCGCGGCTACCCGAGGCGTTCTTCGTCGAACTCGGGGCATTGATGATCGTTGCATCCACAATGGTGCCCTTGGAGACTTTGATGCCTTGCGCCTCCAGGTGCGTATGTACTTGCTCGAAGAGCTGGCGGCCGATCTCGTGCTTCTCCAGCAGGTGTCTGAACTTGCATGCGGTGGTCTCGTCTGGCACCGGCTCACGCCCCAGATCAATGCCGACGAAACTGCGCATCGCGAGCGAATCGTAAAGCGCTTCCTCAACGGCCGGATCAGACAGATTGAACCACTGCTGCAGAAAGTAGATGCGCAGCATCCGCTCCAGCCCAATAGGCGGGCGTCCACTGCCTGCCTTCGGATAAAACGGTTCGATCAGGGCGCACAGCTCGTGCCACGGCACCACGCGGTCCATCTCCGCCAGAAACGCCGCGCGACGCGTCCTCTTGCTGTATCGGTCAAAACCAGATGCCGAAAGCGTCATTTGTTTCTTCATCGAGTCCTCCACTGTGACTGGCCTGTCAATACAACGTACCAGACCGCCACTTGGAAGACATAATCAGAGTTGCCTTAGGGATTTTTGCATGCGTATACCTCAAACTTTGTGCCGCACACTCGCCTTTGTCACATTCGCCCTCCTCGCCACCGCCGTCTTCGCTGAATACCCCGAACGCCCGATCCGCCTCATCATCTCCTCGGCGGCGGGCGGCTCTCCGGATGTCGTCACGCGCATCCTCGCCACCGAGCTCGTGAAGCAGATGGGGCAGCCGATCATCATCGACAATCGTCCCGGCGGCGCGCAGACGATCGGCACCGACCTGGTCGTGCACGCGAACCCGGATGGCTACACGATCGGCTATGCGAACGTGGTCACGCTCGCAATCAACAAGTCGCTTCTTCCCAAGCAGCCGTACGACCCGGACAAGGATCTCGTCATCGTCGGGCAGTTTCTGTCGACCTACAACCTGCTCTGCGTCACGAACTCGCTGCCGGTCAAATCGGTGAAAGAGCTCATCGCGCACGCGAAGCAAAACCCCGGCAAGCTCCTCAACGCATCGGGCGGCAACGGCACGACCGGACATCTCGGTGGCGAGCTCTTCAAGATCATGACCGGCACGCAGATCGTGCACGTTCCCTATAAAGGCAGCCCGCAAGGAATCACCGACCTGATAGCGGGGCAAGTGCATCTCATGTTCGACAACTTGACTTCGATCTCTCCGCACGTGAGGGCAGGCCGAGTGCGCGGCATCGGCGTGAGCAGCCTCAAGCGCTCGCCGATATTCCCGGACATTCCGACGGTTGCCGAAACAGTCCCGGGATACGAAACCAACGCGTGGGGCGGCATCGTCGTTCCCGTCGGCACACCGAAGGCAATCGTGATGAAGCTCAATGCCGAAATCAACAAGGCGCTGCAGTCGCCGACGCTGAAGGAACGCTACGCCTCGATCGAAGCCGAGCCCGTTGGCGGCACGCCCGAGCAATTCGCCGCGTTCGTGAAGAAGGAAACGGTGAAGTGGGCGGAAGTCGTGAAGAAGTCGGGCGCGAAGCTGGATTAGGAAGCGGTGATTGACCCAGATGTCATTGCAAGGAACGGCGTGACGAAGCAATCCCGTTGCGAACGAGAAGCGGCTTAGCGTGCGCTACGGGACTGCCGCGTCGCATTTGTCGCTCCTCGCAATGACATTCATATTTTCCTGAGGCTCGAACCGAAATGAAACAGCATTTCGATCTCATCGTCCGCAACGCGACCGTCATCGACGGCACTAAAGCGCCGCGCTTTTCAGCGGAGATCGGCGTGCGCGACGGGAAGATCGCCGCGATCGGCCGGCTCGATCAGGCGAGCGCGGACACCGAAATCGATGCGTCGGGCCTCATCGCCGCACCCGGCTTCATCGACGCTCATACACACGATGACAGGCTGCTCCTGTCGGACCGCGACGTAACGCCGAAAGTAAGCCAGGGCGTGACGACCGTGATCGCCGGTAACTGCGGCATCAGCCTCGCGCATTCGCCGTCGCCGAAAGGCGCGCCGACGCCGCCGCTCGACCTGCTCGACACCGAAGGGAGCTGGTTCAGGTTTCCGAGCTTTCGCGCCTATCGCGAGACCCTCGAAGCGACACCCGCGGCGATCAACGCGGCGTGTCTCGTCGGCCACACGACGTTTCGCGTCGCGACGATGGACCGGCTCGACCGGGTTGCGACCGCTGCTGAGATCGCGAAGATGCGCGCGATGGCGCAGGAGTCCCTCGCTTCAGGCGCAATCGGCGTCTCCACCGGAACGGCGTACCCGCCGGCCGCCTGCGCGAGCACCGAAGAGATCATCGAAGTGTGCCGGCCTCTCACCGAATTCGGCGGCCTCTACGTCACGCACATGCGTAACGAAGACGACAGGATCACCGAATCGATGGAGGAAACGTTCACCATCGGCCGCGAGCTCGCCGTGCCGGTGGTGATCTCGCACCACAAGTGCGTCGGCACGCGCAATCATGGCCGATCCCCGGAAACGCTCGCGCTGATCGAGAAAACGCTCAGCAGCCAACCGGTCGCGCTCGACTGCTATCCGTACATCGCATCGTCCACGGTGCTGCGCTACGACCGCCTCGAGCAGTCCTCGCGCATCATCATCACGTGGTCAAAGCCGCATCCGGAATTCTCGGGCATGGACCTCGACGAAGTCGCGAAGCGTCTCAATATGACCCAGGCCGAAGCGGTCGAGGCGATCAAACCCGCCGGCGCGATCTATTTCATGCTCGACGAAAAAGACGTGCAGCGCATCCTCAAGTTCGACGACACGATGATCGGCTCCGACGGCCTGCCGCACGATGCGAAGCCGCATCCGAGACTGTGGGGGACGTTCCCGCGCGTGCTCGGGCACTACTCGCGCGATCTAAAGCTCTTTCCGCTCGAGACGGCGGTCTACAAGATGACGGGATTACCGGCCGCCAAGTTCGGACTGGAAGGCCGCGGCGTGCTCAAGCCTGGCGCACACGCAGACATCACGCTATTCAATGCGCAGACCATCATCGACGCCGCCGATTTCCAGAACTCGACGCGTCCGGCCGTCGGTATCCACGCGGTGATGGTGAACGGCGTTCCGGTCTGGCGCGACGGCAGGCCGACCGGCGCACGGCCGGGGCGGGTGCTGACCCGTACCTGAAGGCGACCTCAACGTATTTCCCCGCGATCAGGGACGCCGCCAGGGTGCTCCTTTTACAGCGCGAGGTTGAGCGTGTCGGCTATCCACGCGCGGACGCTCTTCAATCCCCGAACGAGCGCGCCGTCCCGGATATCGCGAATGGCGAAATGCGCTGCGATCGCAGTCTCCTGTCCCCGGTAGCGCGGCGGAAAATTGACGAGGGCGGTAAACGCTCCGCCCTGTGCGCTCTGTATGAGCGCCGGAAAGATGGCCCCTTTGGAGATCGCACGAGCGCCTTGCGGCAACGCGATCGAGCGCTCGCGCAGTATGAGCCAGGGCCGGTACCGGAAGCGGACGGTCTCATCGGCCTCGCGCGTGAGATGGCCCAATGTCCGCACTGGAGCGGCGCCGATGCGACGCGCGAGAAACGCATGTGGGCGCTCGGGCCGGACGTTACGCCCGGCGCGCGACGCGAGAATCGTGTCCGTCGCAAGCACCGTTCCGAACACCGTGAGCCGGAAGGCCCACGGAGCGAGCATCGCCGCGATGCAGATGACAGCCAGCGAAACCACCGCGCCGAAATAGGGATTGATGAAGTAGGACCCGACGATCGAGGTCAGTATGAATATCTTGAAGAGCTTGAGCAGCGCGTCGACGAATCCGAACGGGCACAAGGCGATCAGCACGTTGATCGCATGCGAAGTCAACCAGACAACGAAGAAGGCGACGACGCAAAGCGGCAGGACGAGCCAGTACGCGCCGGCGGCGAAGCTCGCCAGTTCAAACGGAAAGATGGATGCGAAGTGCAGATTGGCCGGTGCGGATTGCAATACCCAGTGCCCGGCGCTCAAGGGTTCTGCGATCTGTGTCGCGATGAATGGCAGGAACGCAACGCTCGCGACGAGCGCACTCACTTTGTTCTCGAAGAGCTCTGCGATGTCGAGCGGCTTCTTGATGAGCGCGGGCATGGCGGTCCCGAGCAGATCTTTGAGAAAGACCAGTCCGAGAAGGAAGAAGCCGATGCCCCAGACGAGAGGATGGCAAAACCACGGCAGACGATGTCGCTCCGACTCGGGCGTCCGGTAATAGCGCCACGCGCCCACTGCGCTCACGCCGAGCATCGGGGAAACCGCCACCCCCGTGAGCTCAGAGATGCCCTGCGTCAATTCGGAGCCCGGAAGCCGGGCGGTCGAGGACAAGTCCGCTGGTGCTGACCAGGCGGATGAAACTGCAGCGCATGCGAGAGCGATCGCCAGCAGCAGGATCGAACGTATCGTAGTCATCAAACGAAGCCGGCGGCAATCGCGCGAAGCTCAACCGCAGCCGGATCGGGTCGCGCGCGAATAGGAGCTACGCGGTGCCGGCCTTCGGGTACGGACCGTACTGATTGTCGCCCGCCTGGCTGTCCATGCAATAGAAGACGAGGAGGACGATCCATCCGACGACCGGTATGAGAGCGATGAGAATGAACCATCCGCTGCGATTGGTATCGTGCAGCCGCCGCACGGATACGGCCACGGACGGTATGAAGAGAGCCAGGGAGTAAAGACTGCTCAGAAGCCCTACGCCATTACTGCTCCGCGTTCCCAGGATGCCATCGATGATCCCCAACACGATGGCAACGATGAAATAGAAGAGCCAGTACATCCAGAATTCCTTGCGGCGCGCCCGGCCTGTGAATACCGCATACTTCTTCAGGACGTCGAGATACCAATCCATATTGCTCCCTCTTTTGAGTGCAGCCGATTTGCCTGCCGTACCAAACTCCGAAGGGGCGTGCCTGCAGTGCCGATGGCATAATGATTTTGAGGCCTGCAGCGATCGCCGAAGATTACTCTAAAACCAAAAGCGCCGCAGCCGATCGACTCGATCACCACTTAACAAGGAACGGTCATGAAGGACGCGCTGTACAGAAAGGGTATGAAAACGCGAAGGGAGGTCCTGGGGGACGAGCGCGAGCAGGCAATCGTGCGGGAGGAAGATGATTTTTCGATGCCGCTGCGCGAGTTCACCACGCGCTACGTGTGGGGGGAGCTGTGGTCGCGCAAGGGCCTTCCGCGCAAGACGCGAAGCCTCATCAACGTCGCGCTTCTTACGGCGTTCAGGGCGCGCCCGGAGCTGAAGACACACATCCGCGGCGCGCTCAACAACGGCTGCACCAAGGCCGAGATACGCGAAGTCCTCCTCCAGTGCGGCATCTACGCCGGCATTCCCGTCCTGCGCGATGCGGTGCGCGTGGCGCAGGAAGTCTTTGCAGAAGAGGGCAAGCGTGGAAAGTAGAGACCGGAGACACAAATGCTGATCGGAAAGGCAGTGATGATCAACTGGAGCGACGTGGCGCCCGAGCACCGCCACGCCTATTACGAATGGCACAGCCGCGAGCACATGGTGGGGCGCGTGGCGATCCCAGGCTTCAAACGCGGCCGGCGTTACATTGCGGCGCAGGCAAGCCGTGATTTTCTCGTGTGCTATGAAGTGGAGGACATCGATGTGCTCACGAGCAAAGCCTATTTCGACAAGGCGAATGCGCCGAGCGAGCTCACGCGGCGCACGACACCCGTAGTGAAGAATGCCTCGCGCGCCCTGGCGCGCGTTCGGCTCTCGCTCGGCATCGGCACCGGAGGCTGCGCGCTCACGCTGCGCTTCGACCCGCAGGCAGGACGCGAGGACGAGCTCGAGCGCTACCTCACGTCCGAAGCATTGCCGGGTCTTGCGGCGATTCCGGAAATCACCGGTGCGCATTTCATCGTTGCGGACAGGGAAGCGAGCGCCGTCGTTCCCGAGGAACGCAAAGGCCGGCCAACGACGGTGCCCAACTGGATCGTCATGATCGAAGGGGTCACGCTCGACGCGATCAACGGCGCATGTGCCGCGCCGCTGGGCGCTGAAGCACTGCACCGGCACGGGTGCAGCGAATCGGTCGAGAGGGACACCTACAACCTGCAGATCATGGTTTTGAGTCCGGCAACGAGTCGGGGATGAGGATAAGCACATATGAACAGCTATAAATTCGTAAAACTGGAACGACGCAACGGCATCCTGCAGATGACGCTGCACACCGACGGCGGCCCGTTCCAATGGAATCTCGAGGCGCAGGTCGAGCTCGCTACCGCATTCACCGAAGTGGGCGCCGATCGCGAAAACCGCATCATCATTCTCACCGGCACCGGTGACGAGTTCACCGGACCGCGTCTCGATCCGAACGCGCAGTTTTTCCATGGTGCGAAGATCACCGCCGCGGGTGTGCACTCCGTGTTCGTCAACGCAAGACGGCTCGTACAGTCGCACCTCGATATCGAAGTTCCGATGATCGCTGCGATCAACGGCCCGGCGAAGCGCCACGCGGATCTCGCGCTCATGTGCGATATCGTCATCGCGTCGGACGATGTCACCTTCGAGGACACCGCGCACTTCCACAATGGCGGGATCGTGCCCGGCGACGGCATCAACGTCGTCTACACGATGCTGATGGGACTCAATCGCGCGCGCTACCTCATGCTGACAGGTCAGGTCCTCGCGGCAAAGGAAGCGAAGGAGCTCGGTCTGGTCGCGGAGCTCATGCCCCGGGAGAAGCTTCTCCCGCGTGCGTGGGAGCTCGCGGAGCAGCTCGCGAAGAGGCCGGAGATGCTGCTCCGGTACACGCGGAGAGTTTTGACGCATCCATTGCGCAAAGCGCTCGAAGACGGAATGCAGTACTTTCTCGCGATGGAAACGTTGTCGACGCTCGCCAAGCGCGAGTAAGCTGGAGGTCGCGGCAGCACGGGAAATACTGATATCCAGACTCAACCGTCTCACCCGCAAGGAGAAGGGTCATGCAAATGGAAATCGGTGAAATGGGAGACAACCTCAGAAAGGTTACGCTCACCGGCCGTCTCGACACGCCGGGGGTGCTCGCGATCGAACCGCGCTTCGTGACCGGTCTGGTTCCAGGGGGCAAGAACGCGATCGTCGATCTGTCGAGGGTCGATTTCATCGGATCGATGGGAATCCGCATGTTCATCTCGGTGGCGAGGACGCTCAAGGACAAGCAGGCGAAGCTCGCCTTTTATTCACCGCAGCCGCTCGTCAACGATGCGTTAAACAGCGCGTCGCTCTCCCAGATCGTCCCCATCTGCCCGGACGCCGCGCAGGCTCTCGCTGTCGTTCTGGGCTGAGATAGACCGGCGTATCGTGCCCGTGATCGACTCACATGACGATTACGTACTGGCATTTCCTGCGACACTGCCGGAATACGAAAAGGCGTTCGAGGATTTGCGCCAGGCACTCGAGCGACACGGCGTGCAGGAAAAAGGCCGGTATAACGTGGAGCTCGTGTTCGAGGAAATCGTGACAAACGTGATTCGTCACGGGAGCCTGGATCGCACCGATTGCGCAGTCGAGGTCTCGGTCGGATTCAAACCGGGCGCGGTCGTCATCACTTTTTCCGACAACGCACGGCCTTTCGATCCGATCACGCACGAGTTTCCGGAGTCACCGGACGAGTCGATCGAAGAGGCACGTATCGGCGGGCTGGGCCTGATCCTCGTACGCAAAGCGTGCGCCAGCATGGAGTACAAGCGCACGCCGCAGGACCGCAATCATCTGGTTGTCACGATCACCGATGCATGATCCGGCATGGAGGGCTTTCTGATGGAGATGGAACTCAGTGATCTGAGCAATGACCTTGTGAAAGTCATGCTGAGCGGGCGGCTGGATACGGCCGGTGTCGGCCGCATCGAGACGCGCTTCACGGCCGCCCTCGTGCCTCGCGGAAGGAATGTCATCGTCGACCTTTCGCACGTCGAGTACATTGCGTCGATGGGAATCCGCATGTTCGTTCAGGTGGCGCGAAGCCTTAAGCAAAGGCAGGCGAAGCTCGCGTTGTATGCCCCTCAGAAGTTGGTGAATAACGTTTTCGAAGCCGCCCGTTTTAACGACGTGGTGCCGATCTGCGCGGACGCCGAGGCAGCAAGCGCTGCCGTACGCACCGCGTCCTGAATCTCCCCTTACGGGGCCTTTTGCCCGAACGATTTGCTGTTCGAAGCGAGAAAGTCGCGCTCGGCGGGCGTGGAAACACGGCCGAGGATTGCGTTGCGGTGCGGGAAGCGACCGAAGCGTTCGATGATATCCGCGTGCTCGCGCGCTGAATTCTGGAACCCTTCCGCCAGAGCGCGCCACTGGAGCGGAGCTGCACTCACCATCTGTTCGCTGAGATCGAGCCCTGCGCGCTGGCTTGCCCGGTCCTCGCAATGCTGAAACGGCATTAGAAAGAAAGCCTGCTCGACCGTCTGCAGCGAGCGCAGGTGACCCACAGCAAGTCCCCGCCTCACCATTTCGAGTGCCTGCGCGTCATGCCGGAACGCGGCCGGCGTGCCTCTGTAGATGTTTCGCGGGAACTGGTCGAGAACGATGATGAGGGCAAGGCGCGAGCGCGGCGCATCTTCCCAGCGAGCAAGCGCGCCCAGACTTGCATCCTGCAACGCAGGTGAGAAACGCCGCGCGATGCGTTGATCATCCTCAGGCGTCGAGCGAAACCAGAAAGACTTGCGTAGATTCGCTTTCGCGGGATCAGTGAGCGAATCCGCGAACCAGAACTCGTGAATTTCTTCCGGCGTTGTCAGTGATGCTCTGCTCTGCGCCATTCCCCGATCCTTACATTTGAGTCGATCGCTGCTGCAAGACGACCGATGTAGCAGCCGTCATTCCGGACAGCGCATGGCGCGCGTGATCCGGAATCTCGCGTCAATGCGCGTGCTGTGACTGCGAGGTTCCGGCCTTCGGTGAAACGACGGTTGCTTCATCGAAGCTCCGGGAGACGATACTATGAATGGAATCGCCGTCCAATTACCGAGCCGCATTCCATGCAATTCATCCTTCGCTCGTGCTTCGCCGTGCTTTGTCTCGCCTTCTGCGCGATCGCGCACGCGCAGCCGGCCTACCCCGCGAAAGCAATCCGCTTCATCGTTCCATTTCCACCCGGCGGACCGCTCGACATCGTCGCGCGGTTGATCGGGCAGGAATTGAATCGCGCGTGGGGACAGCCCGTGCTCGTCGATAACCGGCCGGGTGCGGGCGGCAACATCGGCGCCGACGTCGTCGCGAAGGCGCCGGCCGATGGGTACACGATACTCATGGGCGCGGTCAGCACGCACGCGATCAACGTCTGGCTCTACAGCAAGCTCCCCTACGACCCCATCAAGGATTTCGCACCGGTCACGCTCGTCACCTCGGTGCCGAACGTGCTGGTCGTCCACCCTTCGGTCCCGGCGAAAGATGTGCGCCAGTTGATTGCGCTCGCCAGGGCGCGGCCCGGTCAGCTCAACTTCGCCTCCGGCAGCACCGGGAGCGCGGGCCATCTTGCCGGTGAGCTTTTCAAGACGATGGCCGGCGTCGATATGGTTCACATTCCGTACAAGGGCGCAGCGCCCGCCGTCACCGATCTCATGGGCGGCCACGTCTCCCTCATGTTCGACAACCTTGCTTCGGCATTGCCGAACATCAAGTCGGAACGCGTGCGTGCGCTGGCGGTCACGACAACCCGCCGCTCGCCTTTTCTGCGGGAGGTGCCGACGATCAGCGAAAGCGGCTTGCGCGGATTCGATATCGGCACGTGGTTCGGCATTTTTGCACCGGCCGGCACGCCGCACGATGTGCTCGTGCGGCTGAACGGCGAGATCGCGCGGATACTGAACACCCCTGCGGTCAAAGAGCGGCTGGCGACCCTCGGCGCGGAACCCATGGCCGGGACGCCCGAGGCCTTTGCGGCTTTCGTGAAAAGCGAAATGTCGAAATACGAGAAGATCGTGCGCGCCTCCGGCGCAAAGGCTGATTAGACGCGCGCTCTCATCTGGTGCGCAGCACGCAGGACTGCCGCTCCGTACGCAGTTGCGCTTGGCCGCCCCTGTGCCATCGCGTTGCGGGCAATCGCGCTCCCGGCGTTGTCTGCGGCACGAGCAGTACTGAGGCGCGTGAATGCCGTAGACGCACCGCCCGCCAGCGCGCTCTGCAGGAAACGCCGCCGCGAAATCCTGCTGTTAGTTACCATAGAACTCACCTTTTCAAGGGCTACTAAGAACGATGTGTCATCGCGAGGAGGCAGCAAGGCCGACGTGGCGATCCCGTGGCGATCCCGTGACGCACGCTAGCGAACGCTTCGGGATTGCACAGCCTGTCCTGAGCTAGCCGAAGGGTCGCGTTGCTCCTCGCAATGACACTTGAGTCAGAGCTTTTCGAAAATTGAGCACTCCGGAATTAAACCTTAGTTTTTCAGTATCGCAATCGGAAAATCGGTCACGCCCTGAGGCGCAATGCTGACCGGCGATTGCTCCCCGTGCGTGAGCTCCTTCACGCGCTCGGATACGTAGTAATCGAGTCCCTTGTGAGTGATCGTTCCGTTCTTGCGAAAGTCGGCCTGCCCCAGGAGCCCTTCGACGAGCGCCTTGGTAAAGGCGCCGTTGCCCCACGTTTTGTCTTCCTGCGAAAGCTGCTTCCCCGTCGCGGCGGTGTACACGACAGCGCCGTTCTCCGCCGAGGCGAGATCGCTGACGACGGCGTTGACGTCGGTCGCGCTCATCTTCGACCCGCCCAGCACGTTGCCCGAATGGCAGGTATCGATGAAAAAGAGCGCCTTGCCGACGATATTCGCCAGCGTGATCCGGATGTCGTTGTGAGCGACCCCGGTGCGCAGGAGCTGCGCGCCGTCCGTGTCGTAGGGCAGGAAATAATAGTTGTTGGTGGCATCGTTCACGCCGTGTCCCGCGAGATAGAGCACGCCGACGTCGCGCGCAGTGACGTGACCTCTCAACCATTCCATGCCGCCGAGGACTTCGTCCTTACTCGCCTTGGCATCGGTGAGAAGCTTCACTTCGACGTCGCGATACAGCAGTCCGCGCTGTTTTATGAGCGCGTTGCTGAAGTCCTGCGCGTCCTTCGCGGCGAGATCGAGGTCGTACTGCGGGTTCTTGTATTTCGAGACGCCGACCGCGAGCACATAGAGCTTGGGCTTGGAAAGGTCTTCAGCCGCGTTCGGAGCCGGGGCCGGCGGCTTGGGCTTGGCACCGCTCCCCGTGACGCGCAAAGTTGCCGGCATTGAAATGCCGTTCCGGTTTTCGGCGAAGACCTGTATTTCGGCATCGCCTTGCGGCACCGAGACCGTGATCTCTCGCGTCTCGCCCGTGCCGCTCGCGCTGAGCTCAGGCTGGAGCAAACCGTTCACGCGCACTCGCATCGCCTTGACCGGCGCATCGGCCGCGGTGCGCACCGCGACGCCCAGGGTCAACTTCGATTGCGAGACCGCACCGCCGGTCTGCGGCGAGAGAATCTCGACCACCGGAGGCAGGGCCTGAAGGATGGCGACCGACTGCGTCCTGCGCCCCGCCTGTTCGTTCGCAAGCTGCAGCGCCGGCGCCTCGGCCCCCACTTTGAGAATGCCGGCGATCACGTCGGGTCGATAAAAGCGCGAGCGAAATCGCGAGGCGGGGAAAAAGTCGGCGGCTTGCTCGGTGCCGCGGTTGACGTGCCAGCCGATGAGGTCTTCCGATCCCGGCGCGGCGTCGTAATAGCCGCTCGGCGACCACAGGACCCAGCGCCGCCGATCGGGGTGCGGATAGAACGCGAGCTGCTCATGGCCGTCGGAAGCGCGATGCCAGCGTATCGTGCCGTCACCATAGGCCGCGACGATCCAGCGCCCATCCTGGGACACATTCACGGCCCACGCCGGACCATGAGCGGCCGCAACCCAGCCGCCTTTCCCATTCGCGTCGTAGGCATGCAACAGAAAATCGGTTCCGAGGGCGAAACCGGTGCCGCCGGGAAATATGGCGAGACTGCGCGAGCGTGCGTTGCCTCTCATGAGCCGATTGCCATTGAGGAGGGGCGTGCCGCCGCTCTCCCACTCGGCGATCGTGATGCCGGGCGCAGCCAGCACCGGTGCCAGGAGCTTGTCAGGCTGCGCGGTAATGAAGGCTCGCGTTGCAATATCGAACACCGCAGGCGCCTTTCCGAATTGCTCGAAACTGAATTGCACCTGTGACGCGTCGGCCGCGAGCCGGAGTGCCGATGGGCTGCCGCGGAAATCAGCGACGACGGAAGCGCGCGAAAGGGCGCGCTCGCCGGATGCATTGAGCACATCCCAGCGCGTCCCCGCGCTGAAGGCGAGACGGCCCTGCGGCAGCGGCACGAGATCCGTAATCGTATCGTTCGCCACCAGCCAATCGGTGGAAGCGCCGCTGCCTCCGGAAGCCCAGCGACGTATGAACGTCTGGTTGTTGCGCTCGGCCGCACCGCCCGCGAAGAGCGCTTGCCCGTCTTTGGACCAGGCAACGCTGAAAAGATGGCCTTTCAACCCCGTGGTGTCCGGCGCTGACAAAAGCGCGAGCGTGGTGCCATCAAGTACGTTGACAGCGGGTGCATCGTAAAAACCCACGGCGATACGCTTGCCATCGGGCGAGAAACGCGCCGCAACGGGCTGCTTACCCCCAGGCGGTTGTTGTTTCGCAAGCAGGGTGAGCGCGCCGCCTTCGATGCGGTATAACCGCACCACGCCATCGAAGCTCGTTGTTACCAGCCTCCCATCCCTGCTGAAATCGGCGCTGGAGCTTGGCCCGCCATACGGGCGATCTTCGGCGAGCAACCTCCCGTCGGCGACATTGAAGAGACGCAGGCCCGCAGATCGGCCGAGCGTGGCTGCGAGGGTTCGGCCATCGGGCGAAAACGCGAGATGCTGCACGGTTTGCGGCAAACCCAGGACGCCGTCGGATTTGGCATTCGCGGGCAGCCCCGAAAAGCGGCGCAGCATCCGGCCCGAAGCGCGGTCGAAGATGTAGATCGAATGAACACCTTCGAAATCCCATCCCATGTAGCCGCCCACGGCGACGGTTCCGCCATCCGGAGACATCGCTACCGCGTACGGCATGCCTTCGTAGGCCGGACCGATCGGTACACGCAAGGTGGACACCCGGCGTCCATCGCCGAGATCCCACACGCCGACGGTTTTGTCATCGGACGCGGTGACGAGCCAGCGGCCCGCCGCGTCGGTGGCGATGCGCGAGATATTGCCGGTGTGCTCGCCCGGCTCGATCCGCAGTATGGGTTCGGTCGGCAGCTCGGCCGCGCGGGTCGAAGCTCCGGGTGGCAAAAGCGCAATACATAACAGCAGTGCGCATGTGAAACGCAGTTCGATCGATTTGAAGATGTTCATATACGTTCAGGTTTCCCGCGAAAAAATAGGCCCCGTGCTGCGGCCATACCGCCTCACCTGCCACCCAAGTATCAGCACCTCGGCGAGAAATGCACAGCCGACGGCTGCGACGCCGACGGCAGCGCCATTCAGGTTCGGCGCAAAAAGCGTGATGCTGCCCACGGCGATGACCACCAGCAGCCGTATCGCGGCGCTGGCTGCGATCACCTGCGTTTTGCGCATGCCGGAAAGGAGGCCCCGAAAGAGCGATGAGTAACCCCAGACGATCACAACGAAGAGAAGCATCTGAACACCGGGCGCCGCGTACGTGCTGAGTTTGACAGGAAGCCCCATGACGCCGCTCAGGATCACATCGCGCATCGGCGTGTAGAACAAGCTCAAGACGAGCATTGAGTAGATCAGTGTGAGCCGGTTGGCAAACCGCACCATGACGCGCATGTCCTGGCGGTTATGAACCAGCGCCTGCGCGGTCTGCACGAGGTTGCGAAGCGGCGAGGCGACCAGGTTGTTGAGCGCGGAGACCACGCCAAAGGCGGCCAGCGCGAGGTCGGGGTTGGCCAGGCGCCCAAGAAAGAAGTTGATCACGAAACCGACGCCGTTCTCGGTGATCTGCGTGATCATCAGAGGCCAGGAAAAGCGCCACATCTGGGGATAGGAGGCGTGTTCTCCGCCGCTGGCGGGCAGCTCGGCATATAGGGGCCGGCTGACCCAATACATGTAAAGCGCCTCGACCGTCATGCACCCGACGAGCGATGCTGCGCCGGCCACGGCTCCTTCGATCCAGAACGGCAGGATCATCAGCAGCAGGGCCTGTGAGACGAGCCGCAGCATCGTCGCATATGAAACCGGCATCGTGCGCCGGCGCATCATGCAAAGCGCGGTCGTGAGGTTACGGACCTGATTCGGAAAAACCCACAGTGCCATCACCGCTGCGGCTTCCTTCGCCAACCGCGTCACCTCCGGGCTTGCGCCCATCATCCTGCCGAAGAGCCAATCGCCGAGCGGCGTCAACGCGACCGTCTCGATCAGGACAAAAGGCACCAGCGACACGATGAAATAAAAGCGTGCAATCCGCCAGAACGAAACCTTGTCCGAAATGTAGGACATGCCCGCCTGCGTGCTCACGCTGATGATTCCACTGAAGGTGGTATTGAATGCAAACGCGATGCTGAACGCGGCCAACGTAGTCGTGGGATCGCCAAGCCGCGCGAGAAACGCGTGAACGAGAGAATGCGAAATCTGATGCAGCTCGGTCGTGAGAATGAGCGGCACGAAGAATACGACGGCAGTGCGAACCGTCAGGGGAGCGTATGCGAGCATAGAGTTCCGGCGCTTTATTTCTGGGTGAGGTTACAACGGAACGCCGATCGAATCGTAAAATGGGGTCAGAGTCACTTTTCTGTCACCGCATTACAATCTAAAAAATAGGGTCAGAGTCACTTTTCCGTCATCGTTTGAGAAAAGTGACTCTGACCCCATTTTTTCTTCTAAGGAGCCGAGCATGACCGAACCTGTTCGCGTTCACCTGCGCGTGCCCGGGACAGCGCCGATGCCGGAGCTGATGACGTTTATCGAGCGGATCGAAGCTGCCGGTTTCGACGGAGCCGGCATCCTCGACAGTCAGATGCTCGGCCGCGATACGTACGTCATTCTGGGCCACGCAACAACCCACACGAAGCGAATCTCCCTGTTTCCCGCCGTCACGAACCCCTTCACGCGCCACGACTCCGTGCTGGCGAGCGCCATCCAGACCGTCGAGGAGATGGCGCCGGGACGCGTGAAGTTCATCATGGGGACCGGCTATACCTCGGCGAGCACGATCGGCCGCAAGCCGGCGACACTCGCAGAGATGCGCGCGAGCATCGGGCACATCAAGGCGCTGCTTGCGGGTAAGAGCGTCGATTGGAACGGTACGCCGGGACGTCTTGCTTATCCATCCGGGCGCCACATCCCGGTGGTGATGGCCGCGTCGGGTCCGAAGGCGATCGAGCTCGGGGCAGAGATCGCCGATGGCCTGCTGCTCATGGTCGGGTTTAACCGCGCGCTCATCGAATGGGCGCTCGATCACGTCGAACGTGGAGCGAAGCGCGGCGGCCGTCGCGTCGAGGATCTCGAAATCACGTGGGCGGTGCGCACGGGAACGGCTGCGACGACAGCCGAAGCGCGCCGCGTCGCGCGGCCGACAGCCGTGCACTGGGGCACCCGCAGGGGCGGTGAGTTCATCGAGCGGGCCGGCATCCGCTCACCCAAGCTCGAAGTCACGGATGCCATTCGGAACATCTATCCCGATCTTTCCCACGCGCACGACTGGGAAGCCGCCATCGAGGCGTGTTCCTACGTGCCGGATGAAGTCATCGCGCAGCTCTGCGACGCACTGGGCCTCATCGGCACGCCGGAGTACTGCGGCGAGCGGATCATAGAAATGGCGAAGATCGGTGTGCGCAATATCTACCTCATGCCGAACGAGACCTTCGCGCTGCCGGAGACCGAGCTTGTCGCATTCCGCGACGTGATTTTTCCGCAGCTGCGCGCAGCCGGCTTGCGCTGACACAGGCAAGCCGGACTTGTCATTGCGAGCCATCTGTTTCGGTTCTGAAACTGCACACGGACCATGAACTGAGTAGGCTAATGTGTGGCGCCTTGTCGAAGCAGCGTGACCGCGGTTTCCTCTGGTGCGATATTGCCCGGTTGCGAGACTGGTTCCGGTTGCGGACGAGTGTACATTTTGGCGAGCCTGGCTTCCCGTTGGAAAGAGTTGTCTTACTTAGAACGCGATCGGGCTTCACGGCAAGGCATTTCGTTGAGGTGATAAGCCGGAGATGACGATGTCGATGAGTAAGTTGCCGGAACTGGATGCGTGCGCTGCCTTCGTTGATGTGGGCAGTGAGCAGATGCACGTATCGGTGGCTGGAGGGCCACCGCAGGTGTTTGGGACGATGACTGCGCAGCTGCATGAGCTTCGCGACTGGCTGCTGGCGCAAGGTGTGCACTCGGTAGCGATGGAGGCCACTGGGGTGTATTGGCTGCCCCTTTATGGGGTGCTGGAGGCCGCGGAGCTGGAGGTGCTGATGGTCAATGGTCGACAGCTTAAGAACGTCCCGGGGCGCAAGAGCGACATGAAGGACTGCCAGTGGGGTGCTACGCTGCACGCTCACGGTTTGCTCAAAGCGGGGTTTGTGCCCCCGGCGCACATTCGCCGGCTGCAGGATTACATGCGACTTCGCGGCGAACACATCAGCAGCGCCGCGAGTCATGTGCAGCACATGCAACAGGCGCTGGAGCGTATGAACATCAAGCTGCACGATGTGATCAGCTCGCTTACTGGGGTGAGTGGTTTGGCGGTGGTGCGCGCCATTCTTAAGGGCCAGCGTGACCCGGGCGTGCTGCTTAAGCTGTGCGATACGCGAATCCAGAACGCCAAGGCTGAGCGGGTGAAGGAGGCCTTGCGCGGCACGTGGGCCGAAGAGCACCTGTTTGCGCTGCGTCAGGCGCTGCAAAGCTGGGAGCACTACCAGCAGCAGATTGCTGAGTGCGACCGTGCGGTACAGGCTCTGTTGCAACAGAGTGGCGGCGATATTCCGCCCGATATGCCGGCTCCGAGCGGCAAGCGCAAGAGTCCCGGAGCCAATGCGCCGCAGATTCCACACCTGCGCGAAATGCTCACCCGGTTGTGCGCGGGTCGCGATCCGACACGGTTGCCTGCACACAGCGAATACTCGGTGTTGCAGCTCATCGGCGAGGTCGGCACCGATCTGACCAAATGGTCCACCGAGAAGCATTTCACCTCTTGGCTGGGCCTGGCGCCGGGGTCTCACCAAAGCGGTAAACGTAATCGCTCGGTCAAGCGCAAACGCAATCGCGCCGGACGGCTCTTTTGCGTCATGGCCCGCTCCCTCTCGAGGAGCAAATACATTGCCCTGGGTGGTTTCTACCGGCGTATGGCGGCTCGCCGTGGTGGGCTGATTGCCAACATCGCGCTCGCACGCAAGCTCGCCGCGCTCTTCTGGCGCGTTATGGTCAAGGGTATCGACTACGTTGAGCGCGGACTCCAAGACTACGAAGCCCGCGTGCTGCAAACCAAGCAGCGCGCTCTGCACCGCCTGGCACAACAGCTCGGTCATCGCGTTGTTCCACAGTCGGCCCCTGCATGAATACAACAACATAGATATGAGTTCATGGAAAGGAATGCAATGACGAAGCACCCGACCGCTCCGCTACCCGGGAATCCCCGGGAAGTTGATGACAAGGCGCGGGGACTCCCGGGATCGCCACGTCGGCTTTGTGCCTCCTCGCGATGACAGGGCCCGGTTACGCGCCCGGCACCTCAGTCAGCCTTTATGCCGTTTTCCTTGATGATCTTCCCCCACTTCGCCACGTCTTTCCTGATCGACTCGGCAAATTGCTCCGGCGTGTCGGCAATGGGGAAAGCGCCGACTGATGCGATCCTCGCCACGGAGTCGGGCGCTCGGATGATCTTGACCATCTCGCCGTGCAGCTTGTTGATGATGGGGCGCGGCGTCCCCGCAGGTGCGAGCAGACCGTAGTAGGTGCTCGATTCAAATCCCGGAAAGCCCGATTCATTGAGCGTCGGGAGATCCGGCAACAACGACAGACGCGCCATCGCAGCAACACCCAGGGGCCGGAGCTTCCCGGACTGTATGTGCCCCAGGAATACGCCCGTATTCGCAAACAGCAAGTTGGTTTCGCCGCCGAGGAGAGCGGTCACGGCGGGCCCCGCGCCCTTGAATGGCACGTGCAGCACCTTGATCCCCGCTTCCTTGGCGAAGAGAACGAGCGCGAGGTGCCCGCCTGCACCGTTGCCTGACGAGGCCCAGTTGATCTTTCCGGGATTGGCTTTGCCGTAGGCAACGACTTCCTGAATGGTCTTCGGCGGGAAAGCCGGGTGTGCGACGAGTATGTTGGGCGCGATCACGAAATCGGTGATGGGCGTGTAGTCCTTGACGGGATCGTACGGCACCTTGTCGTAGAGCAGCGTGGGAAAAGTATGCGTGTTCCCGGAGCCGACCAGCAGCGTGTAGCCATCCGGGGCCGCGCGCGCAACCGTTTCGCCGGCTATCAGCCCACCGCCGCCACCGCGATTTTCATAGACGACCGGCACGCTGAGAACTTCGCCAAGCTTGATCGCGAGCGGCCGAGCAATGACATCGGTTCCGCCGCCGGAAGCGTAAGGGATGATCCAGCGTATCGGCTTGTTCGGATAAGTGCCTTGCGCGTAAGCGCCCGACATTGCTGCCGCAGTGCACAGTGCGACCACCACCATACGTATCATCATGCGCCTCCTGCGCGAGCAAAGATCCCGGAGAGCTTGGCGCGATCGCGGGTCTCGCCCAGCGCAACCATCAGCAGGATGCGGGCTTTCAGCCCGCTGAGATAGCCCGCCGAGAGCGCGCCTTTGGCGAGGAGGCTCGTCAGCGAACCGCGATAGCCCTTGCCGGCGTGCGGCGAGCCTGACGGCAGCCGCGTCGCGATGACGACGGGAATTCCGGTTTCGAGCGCAGCGCATATTCCGTCGTAGAACGGGCCGTTGACGTTGCCGCCCGCGGTCGCTTCCACGACGATGCCGGCGACGCGCTCGCGGATGCACGCGCGAAGCAGCAGGTCGTTCGCGCCCTGCGCCATGCGAATGAGCTGCACGTTTTCTTCGATGCGGGGCACGTCGAGGTAGATGCGCCGTTCGGGCATGCTCAGGAACGTGACGCCATACTTCGTCACCATGCCGATCGGGCCGCCGTCGCGGCTGCCGAAAGCGGTCAGGCTCTCGGTGTCGACTTTCGTCGCATCGCGCGCCGCGTGAATTTGCCCCGCCATCGCGACCATGACCCCGCGGCCGCACGCTTCGGGCGATGCTGCCACCATCGCGGCATAGAGCACGTTGCGAGGGCCGTCGGCATCTTTCTCGTCGAAGTTTCGCTGCGCGCCGGTCACCACAATGGGTTTGTCCGTTCGGACCGTGAGGTCCATGAGATATGCTGTTTCTTCCAGCGTCGCGGTGCCGTGCGTGACGACAGCCCCGGCAACGGCTTCATCGAGCAGCACTTTGCGCAATGTGTCACGCAAGCCGAACGCCGTCGCGGTATCCATGAGCGCGCTGTTTATGTTCGAATGCTCGATAACGCGAATGTCGGCGATCTTGCCGAGCTCCGGAACGGCGGTGACGAGATCCTGCGCCGTGGCGGCCGAGGTGTGGCCGCCGAGGGCGGCGTCATATTTGGACGCTATCGTTCCGCCCGTTCCCACGATACAGACGACCGGCTTCGACATAAAATCAACTCCCGGTGAAGAACATGAATTGCGTACAGCCCGCGCTCATATTGTTGCTCGCAATGCCTGCGCTTGCCACCGCGCAGAGTTTTCCGTCGAAGCCGCTACGCATCATCGCGACCGCAACCGCGGGAGGCGGAGTTGATACCACGGCGCGGATCGTCGCACAAAATCTTCCCGATGCGCTCGGCCAGCCCGGCATCATCGAAAACCGTCCGGGCGGCGGGGGCGTTGTCGGCAGCGACATGGTGGCCAAATCCGTCCCCGATGGCCACACCCTGCTCGCGATCTCGATCAGCCACGCCGTCCTGCCGAGCTCACACAAGAACCTGCCCTACAGTCCCGAGCGCGACCTCGTCCCGGTGGCCGTCATGGTGAACGCGCCCAACGTTCTCGTCGCCCATCCTTCGCTGCCCGCGAGATCGATCAAGGAGTTGATCGCGTACGCGAGAAAGCGTCCCGGCGAGATCAACTATGCCTCGTCGGGCAATGCCAGCCCTTCGCACCTGGCGACCGAGAATTTCAAGCTGCTCACGAAGACCAATCTCGTGCACGTCGCATACAAAGGAACCGCGCCGGGCCTCACCGACGTCATCGCCGGGCGCGTATCGCTCATGTTCGCGAGCATCATCTCCACCAAGGAGCACGTCGCGGCCGGTAAGTTAAGAGCGCTGGCGACCGCGGGAACGCGGCGCGCCGCTGCCGCGCCGGAGATTCCGACGATTGCCGAAGCCGGGGTTCCCGGCTACGCCGTCGACGTGTGGTATGCCATGCTTGCGCCCACGCTAACGCCCCGGCCGGTGCTCGAGCGGCTGAACCAGGCAGTCGCGAAAATTCTCCATGCGGCGGACGTCTCGAAAAAGCTCGAGGTCATCGGGCTGGAGCCCGTCGCCGAAAGCCTTGCCGCGAGCAACGCCTATATCAAGTCCGAAATCAGGAAATGGTCGCGCGTGGTGGAAGCCGCGAAGATCACCGCGGATTAGACAGTTAAATAAATGTTAAATGGGGTCAGAGCAACATTTCATAGCCTGTTCTAGACGAAATGTTGCTCTGACCCCATTTAACGGTCACAGATGGAGGTAGCGATGATTCGCAGCCCGCATGCGCTCGATTTTTCGAAAGCCCGCGAGAAATTCCTGTCGGGTGCCGACGATCCGCGCGCGTATCTCGAGCGCTGCATCGCGACGATATCGGAGCGCGATCCGCAGGTGCGCGCCTTCGTGACGCTGGGCCTCGAAAGCGCGCGCCGCGCCGCCGACGCTTCCACCGAGCGCTATCGCAGCGGCAAACCGCTCTCCGCAGTCGACGGCATGCCGATCGGCGTGAAAGACATCATGGACACAGCCGATTTGCCGACGCAGATGGGCAGTCCTGTCTACACCGGTTGGCAGCCGCGATGGGACGCCGCATGCGTGCACGCGCTGCGCTCGGGCGGCGCGATCGTCGTCGGCAAGACGGTGACGACCGCGTTTGCCGGCGGCGTCACCAACGAGACGAAGAATCCCCTGGACCTCAGTCGCACCCCGGGCGGATCGTCGAGCGGCTCGGCAGCCGCAGTCGGCGCGGGCATGGTGCCGGCCGGACTCGGCACTCAAACGCAGGGCTCGACGCTGCGGCCGGCGTCGTACTGCGGCGCGGTGGGCTTCAAGCCCACGCACGGCGCGCTCACGATGCAGGGCGTGCACCCGATTTCACTCACACACGATCATCTCGGTGTGATCGCCGGGTCGCTCGCCGATGTGTGGTGCGTCGCCTCGCGCATCGCGCACGCTTCAGGCAGCCCCGGCACGACAGGACTGCACGGCGCAAGCGCGACACTGCCGGCCGCGCGCAAGCCACGCCGGCTCCTCGTGCTGCATACGAAAGCGTGGGAGAGCGAAGTGGAAGCGCCGACACGCGCGGCTTTCGATGCCCTGCTCGGGCGCCTGCGCTGGGGCGAGGTCGAGCTCGTCGCGCGCGCCGACAACACCAACTTCGCGGTGTTCGAGGATGCAGTCCTCGGGAAATTCGTGGACCGCTCGATCGACATCACATCCTACGAGATGAAGTGGCCATACGAACAGTATGCGGCGAGACATGGAGACCTCCTCGAAAAGCGCGTGCACGAGCGGCTCGCCCGCGCTCATGAGATGAGCGCGGCCTACTATTCGGAGCTTCTCGGCGAGAAGGCCGCGATGAAATCGAGAGCGCGCGAGGTGATGGCGAACGCGGATGCGATCCTCACGCTGTCGGCGTCCGGTCCCGCGCCCGTTGGGCATAGCCACACCGGCAGCCGTTCCTATCTCCTGTTCGCGACATTTCTCGGCCTGCCCGCATTCTCGCTTCCGGTGATGGAGGCCGACGGCCTGCCCGTGGGCGCCCAACTGATCGGCCACGCCGGCCGCGACGGGGAGCTGTGCGCGCTGGCACACTGGATCATGTCGCAGGTGCACGGCTGACACCGATCGCATTCGTGCGGCATCGGCCGCTCGCACTCACCGCTCGTTCATGACGCTCTACGCGCTCAAGCCGCAGTTTCAGGCGCTGCTGCGGCCCGTTGCGCGCCGATTGTTCAGCGCCGGCGTGACGGCCAATCAGGTGACGGTAGGCGCCTGCGCGATCTCCATCGCGCTGGGGGCGTGGCTTATCGCGGATGGCAGACTCGGGTTATTTCTGCTGCTGCCGCTCTGGTTTTTTCTGCGCATGGCATTGAACGCCATCGACGGCCTGCTCGCACGCGACTTCGGTCAGGCTTCAACGCTCGGCGCCTGGCTCAACGAGGCGACCGACGTCGTCTCCGACGCCGCGCTCTACCTGCCGTTCGCTTTCGTGCCGGGGTCGAGCGTCGCGCTCGTCGGCCTCGTGATCTTTCTTTCGACTCTCACCGAGCTCGCGGGCGTGCTGGGTGCGTTTGCGGGAACGGGCCGCCGCAATGACGGGCCGATGGGCAAAAGCGACCGCGCGCTCGTCTTCGGCGTGATCGCGCTTCTCCTCGGGAGCGGTGTCCAAGCCGGTACGTGGCTCTTATGGTCGCTTGCGCTCATCACTTTCCTGCTCGTGCTCACGATCGCAAATCGCGTGACACGCGGCATTGCGAAACCGCGCGTCGACAAGCTCTGAATTCGCATGCGCGCTTCGCACGAAAAAGCGTTCACCACGCATGACGGCACGGTGCTCTTCTACCGGCACTGGCCGCGCGCCGACGGTGTTCCGGCCGAGCGCGCCGTCGTGCTCTTTCACCGCGGGCACGAGCACTCCGGGCGACTCCAGCACGTCGTCGATGAGCTCGCCCTCGATGATTTCGCCGTGTTCGCATGGGACGCGCGCGGCCACGGCAGCTCTCCGGGCGCGCGCGGCGACAGCCCGAGCTTTGCGGCTTCGGTGAAGGACGTCGACAGCTTCATTCGCCACATCGCAGTCGAATACGCAATCGTGCCGGGCAACATCGCTGTCATCGGGCAAAGCCTCGGCGCCGTGCTTGTCGCGACGTGGGCGCACGACTACGCGCCCCCGGTGCGTTGCCTGGTGCTGGTCACCCCTGCTTTCAAGATAAAGCTCTACGTGCCATTCGCGCGCGCCGGACTGGCGCTGCTCCATCGGCTCTTCGGCAATTTCTTCATCAAATCGTATGTGAAGGCGAAGCTCCTCACTCATGACCCCGAGCGTATCCGCTCCTACGAAGAAGACCCGCTCATTACACGCGCAATCTCGGTTCGCGTTCTCCTGGGCGTTCACGATGCGAGCACGCGGGTGGTGGCGGACGCGCAGGCGATTCAAATGCCGGTGCAGGTGCTCGTCTCGGATAACGACTGGGTCGTGCACAAGAAACCCCAGGATCTCTTCTTCGAGCGTCTTGAAAGCCCCGTGAAAGAAATGCATGTCCTCCCGGGCTTTCTTCACGACGTGCTCGGCGAACGCGAGCGCAAGCTTGCGCTCGACCGCATCCGCGATTTTCTCGAACGTATGTTTCGCGCGCCGCCGGCGCACGTGTCGCGCCTGCAGGCGCATCGTGCGGGTTACACGCGGGACGAGGAGCTTCGCCTGCGCGAGCCGCTGCCTCTCCTTTCGCTCAAGAATCTGCAATTCGCCATGACGCGGCTGTCGATGCGAACGCTGGGCCGGTTGTCCGCGGGCCTGCGCCTTGGACTCGAAACCGGCTTCGACTCGGGCAGCACGCTCGATTATGTCTACCGCAACGAAGCCCGCGGCGATGCGCTGATCGGCAAGGCGATCGATCGCGGTTATCTCGATGCGATCGGCTGGCGCGGCATCCGCGTGCGCAAGAAACATCTCGTGCATGCCATCACCGCGGCGGCGCAGCGGCTGCGGGCAGCGGGCATGCCCGTGCGCATCGCTGATATCGCGGCTGGATATGGGCGCTACGTGCTCGATGCGGCAGCGCGCCTGCCCGAGCGCCCGCAGGCGATCGTGTTGCGCGACTACCGCGAGATCAACGTCCGCGACGGCACGGCGCTCATCGCGGAGAGGGGCCTCAACGATATCGCCCGCTTCGAGCAGGCGGACGCTTTCGACGAAGCGGCGATCGCCGCGATTGAGCCGAAGCCGACGCTCGCGATCGTCTCGGGGCTCTACGAGCTCTTTCCCGATAACGATCTCGTCGCGCGCTCGCTTCGCGGCCTTTCACAGGCGGTCCAGCCCGGCGGCTACCTGATCTACACCGGCCAGCCGTGGCATCCGCAGCTCGAGATGATTGCGCGCACGCTCACCAGTCATCGCGGTGAAGCATGGGTCATGCGCCGCCGCACCCAGGCCGAGCTCGATGAGCTCGTGCAAGCCGCCGGCTTCGCAAAGCTCGAGCAATGGATAGACGACTGGGGCATCTTCACCGTTTCGCTCGCGCAGCGCGTTGCGGCGGCATGAGAAACGACGTCGTAACACCCGTCATTCCTGACGGCGATAGCCGATCTGTCAGGAATCCGTTTTCTCGCCCTTGGCGACGCGCCTGCCTCTGGCTCATATTTCTCGGCGCTTTTTTCTTCGCGAGCTACGGCTTCGCGAACTGGGCGGCGGGAAAGCACGCGGCGCTCACCTCGATCGTCTTCGATTGGGAGCGCCGCATTCCGTTCATTCCCTGGACCATTCTGCCCTACTGTCTGATCGACCTCCTCTACGGCCTTTCGCTTTTCGTGTGGGCGACAAGGCGCGAGCTCGACATTCACGCGCGGCGGCTGCTCGCCGCGCAGCTCATCGCGGTGACCTGCTTTCTGCTCTTTCCCCTGCGATTCGCGTTCGAGCGCGATGCAAGCGGTACGTACGGTCCCGTGTTCGAAATGCTGATGGCGTTCGACCAGCCGTTCAATCAGGCGCCTTCGCTGCACATCGCGCTGCTCGTCATTCTGTGGGTCGGGTACCGGCGCATTCTCCCGCGGGCGTGGCACTGGTTGCTGCATGCCGTGTTCGCGCTGATCGGCATATCGACGCTGACGACGTGGCAGCATCATTTCTTCGACGTGGCAACCGGATGGTGGCTCGGCTGGTTCTGCGTGTGGCTCGTCCCCCGCGATTTCCGCCCGCCGCTCGCGCGCGCCCGGCTCACGTCCGACCCGGTCCGCAGGCGGCTTGCATTGCGCTACGTACAGGCCGCGCTGATCGCCGGCATTCTTTCGGTATGGGCCGGAGGGGCGTGGCTGTGGGTCCTGTGGATCTCCGGCGCACTCGCGCTCGTCGGCGTCATCTATGCAGTGTCCGATGAAGCGGCTTTCCAGAAACATGCCGACGGCTCGATGAGCGCCGCATCGCGGTGGTTGCTCGGTCCGTATTTACTGGGTGCGTGGCTTAACTCGCGCTGGTGGACGCGCGGGCTCGCCACTGCTGATGCGGTGGCGCCGGGCGTCCTCCTGGGGCGTATACCGAGCAGGCGCGAGCGCGAACGATTGGGCGTGGCCGCCGTCGTCGATGTCAGCGCCGAGCTCCCGTACCGCGGCGGTGGATGCTATTTCAACGAGGCGATGCTCGATCTCGTCGCGCCGGACGTTGAGCAGATCGATCGCGCGTCGGCAGCCATAGAGGACGCCCGCACAGCAGGTCCGGTTCTGGTGTGCTGCGCGCTCGGCTATTCGCGCGGCGCGCTGGCCCTCGCCGCGTGGCTCGTGCGGGCTCGCATTGCCCCTTCAGTGGAAGAGGCCGTGGAGCACGTGCGCCGCGCGCGTCCCGTCATCGTTTTAGGACCCGCGCATCTCGCCGCGCTCAAGGAATGGCAGCACGCGCACGCCGCACGTCGATCCTGACGATGAATGCTTTCCTTCATCACGATGCACTGCTGCTGGCCGGCGGCATCACCGCCGTCCTCCTCTTGGCATCGATCATCGGCGTTGCGCTCAAGGTGAAAGTCGCCAAGGGCAAACCTCATGTGGTGATCGACAATCTCAATACGCGCGTGAACACGTGGTGGGTGATGACCGCGGTGATCGGCCTGGCGCTGCTCGCGGGCCGAACCGGCGTCACGCTGCTTTTTGCCTTCGCATCGTTCGCGGCGCTGCGCGAATTCACTGCATCGGCAACGCGCGCGGACCACGCCGCGCTCGTCTCGAGTTTCTTCTTCGCGCTGCCGCTCCAGTATTTCCTCGTCTGGATCGGGCGGTACGAGCTCTATGCCGCCTTCATCCCGATTTACGCATTCGTCGCGCTGCCCATTGTCGCGGTAGTGCTCGGCGTCCACCGCAGTTTTCTCCAGCGCGCGCGCACGCTGCAGTGGGGCCTGGTGCTTTGCGTATTCTGCGTCTCACACGTGCCGGCGCTGCTCACGCTCGAGATTCCCGGCTACGAAGGCAGGAACGCGTTCCTGCTCATGTTTTTCATACTGGTCGTGCAATCGAGCGACGTGCTGCAGTACATCTGGGGCAAGCTCGCAGGACGCCGCAGGATCGCGCCCGGCCTGTCGCCGTCGAAGACCGTCGAAGGATTGGTGGGCGGCGTGTTGAGCGCCACGGCCCTCGGTGCGGTTCTGTCACCGTTCACACCGTTCCCGGTGGTGCAAGCGGCGCTCATCTCGTTTGCGATCACCCTGCTCGGCTTTGCCGGCGGGCTCGTCATGTCCGCGATCAAGCGCCGCCGGGGCATCAAGGATTGGGGTGCGATGATCAAAGGCCACGGCGGCATGCTCGACCGCCTCGATTCGGTCTGCTTCTCGGCGCCGGTCTTTTTCCACATCGTCCGGTTGGGTTGGACGTAGCGCGGAACGATCGCGGCGTATCCTGCTGGCACACGCGAAAGTACGTCATTCCGGACCGCGCGCGAGCGCGAAGTGATCCGGAACCTAGCGGCGTTGAAAGACACTGGATACCGGATCGAGTCCGGTATGACGACAACGACTGCTACGCCGGCCTGCGCATCCGCCCGATCAACCGGCCCAAGCCCGAATGTAAGACTTTGTAAACCGGCGCAATTTCAGAGCGACTCCGGCGTTCTAACACTTGTAACGAACGCAAGGAGAACGCACATGTTCAAAAAATCTCTTCTCGCTGTAATCATCGCCTCGTCGCTCGGAAGCGTCGCAGCGCCAACACTCGCGCAGGATTTCGGTTATCGCAATGCACCACCGCCACCGCGTTATGAGGTCGTTCCTCCGCCGCGCCACGGCTACGTGTGGGTGCCGGGCTATTGGGAACGCAGAGGTCACCGCGACTATTGGGTCCAAGGCACCTGGGTACGCGAACGCCGCGGACATCGCTTCGATCAGCCGCACTGGGTGCAGCGCGATGGCCGCTGGTATTTCGTGCAGGGCCGCTGGCAGCGCGGTGATCGCGATGGCGACGGCGTGCCCAATCAGTACGACAGGCGGCCGAACGATCCGCGGCGGTATTGATGAGCTAAAGGCCGGGGCCGGGATCTTCGCATCCCGGCCAACATCTTGCGCCGGGATGACAGGAAGGTCACGTCATTCCGGACCGTGCGTTAGCGCGAAGTGATCCGGAATCCAGCGGCGTTCGAAGACGCTGGATCCCGGAGCGAGTCCGGGATGACGACAATGGCTGCTACGCGCGCTTGCGCATCCGCCCAATCAACCACCCGAGCAGCAATCCTCCGAGCGCGCCACCCGCGCCCACGTACCAGATGGCCCGCTTCGCTTCCTCGATCAGCGGATTGGTGAAGACGTTGGACGAAAGATGCAGGGCCACGACTTTCCACTGTCCGTCGATCTTCGCCGAGGTCGAAGTCCATCTCGAGCTCAGGTGAAACGGCCCGCGCGCCACCGGGAAGAAATCGTCCTCGGTGGCGCCGTCTGCGACCGCAACTTCCTCGCCTTTGCCGAAAAACCGTGCTGGCGCCGAGAGTTTGGCCGCGGTCGTGTACTTGTCGAGGATACGGTTCTCGCCTTTGACCATGCGGTGGTAATAAGCCTTGATCTCGTCGTGCCCGCGCGAGACTTCGCCGTTTAACCAGGTAACGGTCGCCGACGGATGCATTTGCGCGACCATGCGATCGACGTCCTGCGCGTTGATGCTCGCCTCGATCTCGCGGAAGACCTTGATGAGCGCAGCGCGGTCATCGGCGTGAGCGTCCGGCTCGGCGGCAATGGCATTGCCGTGAATTGCTGCGCCGAGTGAGAGCAAGACGCAGAAGGTCGTGACGATAGCTCGCATGTGTGTGCTCCTTTTCAAGAACTCGGTGCAATTCCTGTTCAGCCGCTCTAAAGCGACGGGTTGTCATGCCCCGTGGCGACACCGGCATCCGCAATCAATGAGGCTTGCGCACCCACGTACAGGTTGACCCCGAGATCGTGTCCGAGCTCGAGCGCTTCGTGCAAATCTTTTCGAAGGTTGGGGAGCGCGGCGCCGGGCGGAGTCGATTTCAGCATGTCCTTCCAGCGCGGCCCGAGGTCATCCCACAGCTGGAGAACGTTGCTGTTCCCGATGCCGCTCCTGATGATCTCCTTCAATACCCGCGGCTCGACGCCGCCCGCCACGCCCAGCGACAAGCCTTCCAGCAGCGCCACCACATTCACGCCGAAGACGAGCTGATGCGCGAGCTTCGCGACCTGTCCGGCGCCGACTTCGCCGGCTCGCGTGATGGTTCGCGCAAAGGTGCGCAACACGGGCAGCGCGCGATCGAGCGTCTCCTGCGCACCGCCTACCATGAGGCTCAACGTGCCTTCGCGCGCGGCAATGTAGCCGCCCGTAAATGGGATATCGAGCGTTGCGCAGTCTTTCTCCGCGAGCGCCTGGGCGATTCTCTTGACCGGCGTGGGTCCGAGCGTGCTGCCGGTCGCAAAAATACTTCCGGGCCTTATCCCGTGGAGAATTCCCGTAGCGCCGAAAACGACATCGTCCGTCTGCGCACGATCCGAAACGAGGCTCACGATCATGTCGCTCTGGCGCGCAACCTCCGCTGGGGAAGTGCAGGGAATCGCACCGGCCTCTCTCAATGCGACGACCGGCTCATCGCGCACCTCGTACACGGCGACGCGAAAGCCCGCGTTCACCAGCCGTGTGGCAATCGGCTGACCGGTGATGCCAAGACCGATCACGCCTACGTTCAGGTCAGGCATTCCTGGCTCCTCACTACTCGGCTTTGATATTCGAATCGCGCGCGACGCGCTTCCATTTCTCGATCTCGGAGACGAGCAAGCGCGTGAACGCGGCGCTCGGCATCGGCGAAGGCTCGGCGCCCTCAGCCATGAGACGCTGTGCGAATTCGGGCTCGCGGAGGATGGTCCCGATCTCGGTATCGAGCTTTGCGACAATCGCCGGCGGCATGCCATGGGGCGCGAGCACGCCCCACCAGATGCTGATCTCGTAGCCCGGTGCGCCCGATTCTGAGATGGCGGGCACGCCCGGAAGCAGCGGTGACGGTTTGGCGCGGCTTACACCGAGCGCTTTCAGCCGGCCGGCGCGAATCTGCGGGAGCGTGATCGCGAGCGTTCCGAACATGAGCTGCACCTGTCCCGCCATCACGTCCGTCAGCGCCGGCGGTCCGCCGCGGTAGGGCACGTTGGTGAGCTCGACGCCGGCGATGCGTGCGAACAGCGCGCCCGCGAAATGGTTGATCCCGCCGCTGCCGGAGACCGCGTAGGTGATCGTGTTCGGCTTTGCTTTCGCGAGATCGATCAGCGCCTTCACGTTATTGATGGGAAAAGAAGGATAGGTGACCAGCGCGAGCGGTCCGGAGCCGAGCATCATCACCGGCGTAAACGATTTCACCGCGTCGAAGGGCAGCTTGCTGTAAACCGCTGCGTTCATCGTATGCGAGACCGACATGAAAAGCAGCGTATGACCGTCGGGCGCGGCCCTGCTCGTGAACTCGGTGGCGATGATGCCGTTCGCACCGGGCCTGTTGTCGACCACGATCTGTTGTCCCACGCGTTCGGTCAGCTTTGTGCCGACGAAGCGCGCGAGCATATCGGTACCGCTCCCGACGGGATTTCCGACGATGACGCGAATCGGACGGCTCGGGTAAAGCGACGCTGCTGCATCACCGGCTGCGGCTGCGCCCGCGTACAGACCGAGCGCCGACAAGCCCAGCACCAGGAAAGTGACGATGCGATTTTGCATATTGCGGGGAGTGTCAGAAAGACAAACTCATGCTACACGAGATCGGCATCGACGTTGACCGCGATGACGGGAGACGCGATCATGGGTCTCAAGAGCAGCCGCGTTGAGGAGACGTAAGAGTGAGCGACATATTCATCAGCTACGCCAGTGCCGACCGCGACTGGGCAAGAAAGCTCGCAGATGTGCTGACGGAGCATGGCTGGTCCGTGTGGTGGGACCGCGTGATCCCGGCGGGAAAGCAATTCGATGAAGTCATCGAGCAGGCGCTGGACTCGTCGAAATGTGTCGTGGTGTTGTGGTCGCCGACCTCAGTCGGGTCGACGTGGGTAAAGACGGAAGCCGCGGAGGCGATGCGCCGCAAGGCGCTCATTCCGGCGATCATCGAAGAGGTGAAGATCCCGCTCGAATTCCGCCGGCTGCAGGCGGCCGATCTCTCGCACTGGCAGGGCGATCGCACGGATCCGCATCTCGTTCAGTTTTTCTCCGCGATCGAAGCCGAAGTCGGACGGCCCGGGCACGTACATGCCGAACCGGCTCCGGCACCCTCCCCGGCTCCGAAACCGGACGCCGTGCCTCCCGCGCCTTCACCGCGCAGCGTCGAACCTCCACGTACGGAATTGCCCGCGCCGCCTCAGCGCAAATCCAGCCTTCCGCTCGTCATCGGCGCCCTCGTGGTCGTCATCATCGGCGGGTTGGGCTATGCGTTCTACAACGAGCGTGCCAAAGGCATCGAGCTCGCGGAAAAAGTTGCGAAAGACAAGGCCGCGCAGGAGCAGGCGGAGCGGGAGCGGCAGCGAGTCGCACAGGAGGATGCCGCGCGCGAAAGCGAGCGACGCAAGAGCGAGGATGCGCGCAAAGCGAAAGCCGAGGCTGAATCGGCGGCCTTGGCTGCGCGGCGCAAGGCCGAAGAAGAACGCAACGCAAGAGAGGAAGCGGCGGGAGCTGCTGCTCGTGAAAAAGCCGCTGCGGCCGCGAGTGAGCGCAAGCAGGCGAGCACCTCCACGGGAGGCGCGCTGAATCTCGCGTGGCAGGATGGCTCTCTGCGCTACGTCGGCACGATTACCCCGAACGGAAGCAATGTAACCGTGCGGGCGACTGTGTACGACCTGCGAACCTCGGCGCGTATTGGTGATTACGTCGTGTCGGCGATGGTCCAGCAGGGGCAATCGGAATACATGGTGACCGCGAATTTTGCAGTGCCCGGCGACAGTACTACGCCGGGCCCGCACACTCACACATCGCAGCTCCTGCTCCGCGCGAGGCCGGACGGCTCGCTCAGGTTAGTGCAGAACTGCATTCCGAATGGGAAGTGTTTCCCCGGCGGGAACTGAGGAATCAGTCCCCGCCTTCGCGCAGTCTGACTTCAAACCGGCGCGAACACCGGCATCGAAACGCCGCCTTCGGTCTTCAGGAATTTCACCTTCACTTTCTGGCCGACCTTGATCGTGTCGAGATCGGTGTCGACGATATTCGTCATCATCGACACGCCTTCGTCGAGCTTCACGTAGGCGATGCAATAGACGACGGGCCCGGCGCGCCGGCTCACGCTGTAGGTGTAAATCTCCCCGGTGCCTTTGGCCTGCACAAGCGAGACCTTGTCGCTCCAGCAAAACGGGCACAGTCCGCGCGGGTAGTGATGGACCTCGCCGCAGCCGCCGCACTTCCCAAGCATGAGCTTGCCTTCGGCGGCGGCATCGAAATACGGCTTGTCGCCGGGATTCATCGACGGGTCACGCATCTTGCGTTCTTGATATGGAGTGGCCATCTTCCTATTCCCTTTCCAGGATGACTGTTGAGCTGCCGTGCCGGGTGCCAAGCGAGCCGCCGGTGCCGTGTGCGAGTGCGAGATCGCAATTCGGGACCTGCACCTTGGGATGCGCTTCGCCGCGCAACTGCCGCACCGCCTCGATGACTTTGGTCATGCCGCCGCGGTTCGCCGGGTGATTGTTGCAAAGCCCGCCGCCGTCGGTGTTGAACGGAAGCTTGCCGGTGCCGGAGATGAGATTGCCGTCGGAGACGAACTTGCCGCCCTCGCCTTTCTTGCAGAAGCCGAGGTCTTCGATCTGCATGACGACCGTGATCGTGAAGCTGTCGTAGATCGACGCGTATTTCATGTCCGAGGGCTTCACACCCGCCTCCTCGAAAGCTCGGGGCCCGGACCACGCCGCGCCGGAGTAGGTGAGGTCGACCTTGCCGCCCATCTGATGCTTGGGTGCTTCGCCCACGCCGATGATCTTCACTTTCGGGCGCTTCAAGCTCTTGGCGATCTCAGGCCTCGCGATGATCAGCGCGCCGCCGCCGTCGCTCACCACGCAACAGTCGAGTCGATGCAGCGGATCGGAGATCATCGGTGAATTGACGACCTCTTCGACCGTCACGACGTTCTTCAGCATTGCGTTCGGGTTGTACTGCGCGTGATGCGATGCCGCGACTTTCACCCACGCAAACTGTTCCATGGTCGTGCCGTACTCGTACATGTGGCGCATGGCGACCATCGCGTACATATTCACGGTCACGGGACCATAAGGAATTTCGAATGGCGCATCGGGCAGATAGGTGCCGCGCTCGCGCACCTGCGTTCCGGAGCTCCCTTCCGAGTTGGGTCTGCCGGCGAGCGTGATGAGCGCCACGTTGCACTTGCCCAGCGCAATGGCTTCGGCCGCGTGCCCGACGTGAACGAGATACGAAGAGCCGCCGCTGTCTGTCGTGTCGTAATGGCGAAGCTTGAGATTGAGGTAGTTCGCCATGCTGAACGCGTTCTGTCCGGGTGCGTCACCGGCACAGAAATAGCCGTCGATGTCGTCCTTGGTGAGCCCCGCGTCTTCGATCGCGCCTTTCGCGCACTCCGCGTGCAACTGCGCGACCGACTTGTCGGGTGCTTTGCGCAGCGGATGCTCGAAAGCGCCGACGATATATGCCTTCCCCTTGATGGTCATGTCTTTTCTCGCTCCTTTGAAACGTTCACCTCTGAGGGCGCCATAGTGACACGCAGCCGTGAAGCGTGTCGTATTGCCCTATTTGCCAGGACGTCAGCTTGCCAGATTTTTAAGATCGTCGCTTACGTCCTGCGCATTCTTCGCCGGATTGACGCCCAGGTAGACTTTCGCAACCTTGCCCTGCGGATCGATGAGAAACGTATTGCGCTTGGCGAATTTGATGACGCCGAAATGGCGCAATGAGCCGTAGCGCGTTGCGACCACGCCGTCTCGATCGGCGAGCAGGGAGAACGGCAGCTTGTACTTGCGCGCGAAGGCTGCGTGTTTAACGGTGTCGTCGACGCTGACGCCGCACACGGCCGCGCCCGCGGCCTCGAGATCGCCCATTGCGTTGCGAAAGCGCATCGCCTGCTCGGCGCAGCCGGGCGTGTCGTCCCGCGGGTAGAAATACAGCACCAGCCACCGCCCCCCGAACTCATCGAGGGCGCGCGGGATGCCGTTCTGGTCCGACAGGTTGAATCCCGGCGCCGCGTCGCCCGCTTTCGGCAGCCTGCGGTCAGATTTTGCGTTCGCGTGCCAGATGAGAAGTACGACAGCAACCGGTATCGCAAGGAGCAGCCATGCAACCATCGGCGTTAGAAACCGCGCCAGCTACGATTTGGGTGCAGGATGAATATTGTCGACCCAATGCACTTCTTCGGGCTTTTCGACAACAGGAATATCGAGGTTGACGACCACCGGCTCCTGACCGCTCCTCACGAGCACGCACGAGAGCGGCTCGTCATCGTTCGCATTGATCTCCTGGTGCGGCACGTAAGGCGGCACATAGATGAAATCGCCCGGGCCCGCTTCCGCGATGAACTCGAGCTTGTCGCCCCAGCGCATGCGCGCGCGTCCGCTGACGACGTAAATCACGCTCTCGACGGGGCCGTGATGATGCGCGCCGGTCTTGGCCTTCGGATGGATGACAACAGTTCCGGCCCAGAGCTTTTCGGCGCCCATTCGCGCGTTGGTGATTGCGGCGGCGCGATTCATGCCGGGCGTCTGCGCGGTATTGACGTCGAGCTCGTTGCCATGAACCACGCGCACGCCGTGGAACTTCCATTTCGATTCAGACGGTTTTTCCATGATGCCTCCGTAGGCTATTTTAAGCTGGCCCGGGCCTCGATGCGATGTGACCTATACTTTGACCACAACGAGGAGACAACGATCGTGAAAGCGACACCTGGAATCGTCTTGCTGGCGCTGGCTGTTTTCAATCTCATGCCCGCGACGGCGCAGGGGCAAGCTTATCCCACCAAGCCCGTGCGCTTCGTGGTGCCCTTCCCTCCCGGTGGAACGAGCGACATCATCGCGCGCGTCGTCGCGCAAAAGCTGACGGATGCGTTTGGCCGGCAGGTTCTGGTCGATAACCGCGGCGGTGCCTCGGGCACCATCGGCTACGAGATCGCAGCCAAATCACCACCGGATGGCTACACACTCCTTTTGTGCAGCATGGGTGGGCTGGTCACGAACCGGTTTCTCTACAAGCGCCTGCCGTTCGATCCCGACAACGATTTCGCCCCAATCTCGCAGCTCGCCACCGCGGGCCAGGTCCTGGTGGTTCACCCCTCCGTGCCCGCGCGCAATGTTAAGGAGCTGATTGCCCTCGCCAAGGCAAAACCGGGGCAGCTCAACGTGGGCTCCGGCGGTATCGGCACGACGCAGCACATCGTCGCGGAAGTTTTTCAGTCGGCGACCGGGACCAAGCTCACGCATGTGCCTTACAAGGGCAGCGTTCTCGCCGTCGCCGATACGGTCGCAGGTCAGATCAGCATGACCTTCGCAGACATGGCGCCCGCGGTTCCGCACGTCAAAGCCGGGAAGCTTCGCGCACTCGCCGTGAGCAGCGAGGCGCGCTCGAACGCGATACCGGAAGTGCCGACGATGGCCGAAGCCGGTGTGAAAGAAAAGTTTCCGCAAACGTGGTGGGCGCTCGCAGTGCCCAAAGGCACACCGGCTGCGATCGTCACTCGCCTGAACGCGGACATCGCGCAGTTCATGAAGCAGCCCGACGTTCAGGAAAGATTCGCGAACCTCGGCCTGCAGGCGCTCCACAGCACGCCCGAGCGCGTGGTCGAGCTCGTCAGGACGGCAACGGTGCAGATGGGGCAGGTCGTAAAGTCAGCGGGCATTCAGGCTGAATAGTTAACGACACGGAATGCCCGGACATCGGGCCCGCCCTGGAATGCCTTAATCCAGGGTCCGGCATGACGACAAACATCCGTCATTCTGGACCGCGCGGAGCGCGAAGTGATCCAGAATCCAGCGGCGTTCCAAGACACTGGATGCCGGATCGAGTCCGGCATGACGACACACATCCGTCATTCTGGACCGCGCGGTTGCGCGAAGTGATCCAGAATCCAGCGGCGTTCCCAGACACTGGATGCCGGATCGCGGCATGACGATGACTGTGGCGGTGTTTACTCGCCGCGTATTCCCGCCTGCTTGATCACGCGGCCCCACAGCTCCTGCTCGGAGCGTATGTGGGCCGCGAACTCCGCCGGTGAGCTTCCTACCGGCTCGGAACCTTCAGCGGCGAGGCGTTTCATTACCTCGGGCGAACGCATTGCGGTCCCGACCTCCTTTGCAATGCGCTCGATCACGGGTTTCGGCGTCTTGAGCGTGGTGACGAGCCCATACCAGTTGACGACGACCACGCCTTTCACGCCCGCTTCGGCGAACGTCGGAACGTCCGGCGTTGCCGTGACACGCTTTGCAGGTGTGACCGCGAGCGCCCGCAGGCGTCCGGCCTGCAAATGGGGAACCGACGAGATGATCGTGGGAAATCCCACGTGAATGCGTCCGCCGACCATGTCGGTGTAAGCCGCCCCCATGCCTTTGTATGGAACGTGGACCATGCGGGTGCCGGTGGCGATCTGAAACAGTTCGCCGGTCATGTGAATGGGACTGCCGATGCCGGACGAACTGAAAGTGAGCTTGCCCGGATTGGCTTTCAAATGCTGGACCAGTTCCAGCACCGACTTCGCGGGAACCGACGGGTGGATCGTGAGGATGTAGCCCTGCGCCGTGACTTGTGAGACCGGCGCGAAATCACGCAGCAGATCGAAGCGCGACTTGTAGAGAAGCGGATGAATGATGGGGGTGAGGCTCGCCATCATGAGCGTGTGTCCGTCCGGTACTGCGGAGGACAGTGCTTCGAGCGCGATGTGGCTGCCCGCGCCGGGCCGGTTGTCGACGACGACGGTCTGGCCGAACGCCTCACTGAGTTTCTGGGCGAGCCCGCGCGTCACCGCATCCATGCCGCCGCCGGCCGAGAGCGGCACCAGAATCCGCAGCGGGCGCGTGGGAAACGTCTGCGCGTGCGAAGGCAGAATGGCTAGAAGCGAAAGCACGGCAAAGAGCGGAAAGACGCGAAGTCGATTGTTCATGTAATTCCTGATGTCGTTAGTCAGAGGTTCTGCTCGACAAGTGTCATCGCGGGGAGCAGCGACGCGGCGATCCCGTGGCGCACGCTAACGAACGCTTCGGGATTGCTTCGTCGCGTTGCGCCTCGCAATGACATTCGATCAGAAGAGGCTTGAATCGTTATTCGCCGCGGATGCCCGCCTGCTTGATGACGCGGCTCCACTGTTCGTGTTCGGCGCGGATGTGCGCGATGAATTCCGCCGGCGTGCTGCCCACGGGTTCGGTACCTTCGGCTTCGAGACGTTTCGTCATCTCGGGTGAGCGCATTGCGCTCGCGGTCTCCTTCGCGATGCGCTCGATCACGGCTTTCGGCGTGCGCGCCGGCGCGACCAGGCCATACCAGTTGATCACGACCATGCCTTTCACGCCGGCCTCGGCCATCGTGGGAATATCGGGAAGCGGGGCGGCGCGCTTCGGACCGGTGACGGCCAGCGGCCGCAGGCGTCCCGCCTGCAGATGTGGCGCGGAAGAATTGATGGTCGGGAATCCGACGTGGATGCGCCCGCTCAGCATGTCCGGATAATTCACGCCTTTGTAAGGAATGTGGACCATGCGCGTACCCGTTGCCACCTGGAAGAGCTCACCCGACATGTGGATCGGGCTGCCGATTCCGGTGGAGCTGAAGTTGAGCTTTCCGGGATTCGCGCGCAGGTGCTGCACGAGCTCGAGCACCGACTTCGCCGGCACGGACGGGTGCACCGTCATGACGTAGCCTTGAGAGGACACGTGCGAGACCGGCGCGAAATCGCGTATGAGATCGTAGCGTGACTTGTAAAGCAGGGGATGAATCACGCCCGTGAGGCTCGTCATCATGAGCGTGTGACCATCGGGCGCGGCTTGCGCGAGAATTTCGAACGCGACGAGACCGCCGGCACCCGGACGATTGTCGACGATGACCTGGTGCCCGAACGCTTCGCCGAGCTTTTGCGCCAGTCCCCGCGAGATCGAATCCATGTTGCCGCCGGTCGTGAGCGGCACGAGTATGCGCACGGGCCGAACGGGAAAGTTCTGGGCGTGCGAGGGCAGCATGGCAAGCGCGCCCAAAAGGAGAAGAGCCAGTCGGAGTGTTATCAAGATGGTCCTTTGTCAGTGCACGCGTTAACGCCCCGCACGTACCGCACGCCAGGGTCCCGCGGCAAAGCCTTTCATCTGGCCTTGCATGGTATCGCCATCGACGCGACCGGTGTACTCGACGTTGCCCGCGGAAAAAATAATCTCGTCTCCACGCACTCGTGCGTTGGTGATCGGCATCACGGCGCCTGCCAGGTACAGCGTGCCCGAGATCATCTGGAATTTCTGCTCGAGCGTGAGCTCGCCGTCCTTCAGGCGCCAGGTGCCCGCAACCTTGGCCGGCACGATATACAAGAGCGAAGTGCACCACGGTCCGCAGTCGCCTTCCGTCCTGTCGGTCTCGTCGGCATCCCAGCCTCCGATTCCGAAATGATTCGCGACGATCCGGGTACCGGGCTTCAGATCCAGGAACTTCGGCGTGAGCCTCCGAAGGTTTTCAGGCAGCAGAAATAAAGCCAGCACGGTGGCCTGCGAGATATCCGCTTCATACATGTCGCCCTGCACGAACATCGCTTTGTCCGCTACGCCTTCACGGGCCGCGGTGCGCTTGGAGAGCTCGACCATATCCGGGTTGTATTCCACACCCAGCGCGCGCGCGCCGCGCTTCGCGGCGGCAATCACGTTGCGGCCGTCGCCCGAGCCGAGATCGATCACGTAGTCCTTCGGGGTCACTTTCGCCATATCCAGCATCTTCTCGACCAGGATCGCCGGTGTGGGCACCCAGACTACATCCTTGCCTTCCTGCCCGACGATGGGCTCAAAGGGTTTCTCGACAGCCTGCGCCACTGCCGTGCTCGCTGTAAGCAAAGTGAGGCAGAGCGTGAGGAAACATCGGACGGCGCAACACGAAGAATTCAAGGCAATCCTCCAGAAACGAGTGGTACTCTTGCAAAAAATAACCGTAGGCATTCCATTATTCCAGCGAAGAGAGAGCATCCATGGAAACAGGCCTTAAAGGCAAGGCTCTTCTGATCGGCGGCGCCAGCCGCAATATGGTTGCGGCTGTCCTGGCGTGCGTGCTCGGCGGCTGCGCGACGCAGGCGAACATCGCAGATCAGGCAGTGAAGGCCAATCGTGCCGTGGAGGATGCGCACAACCAGGTACTCGTGCTCAATGTCGTGCGCGCCTACAAACAGCGCCCGATGTACATCACGGCAATCACCAAAGTCGGCGGCCCTATCGGAACGCTCACTCCGAGCGCCAATTTTTCACTGCCGTTCGGCGGAGCAGCCATCAGCAACTTCAGTTTCAACCCGTCGTTCTCGGCCGACACGGCGATATTCGACGTTGCGGTGCTCGACACGCAGGGATTCATGCGCGGTTTCCTCTCGACGCTGGAGCCCAGCACGGTCCACTACTATCTCGACCATGGCTGGCCCATCCATTTCGTCCTCATGCTTGCCATCCGGGAAATTCGGAATCCGGACGGCACGTCGCTCATCAATAATCCCCGAGAACGCGCGCAATTCGAGGCCTTCAGCAATCGACTGAAAGAGCTTGTTTTCGATTGCGGCCTGAACATGCAGGCCGTCACACTCGATCGCAGAGGGGCGAGCGCCGCGGAAGCCGAGCGCTTGAGGAGCGCACGCAACGCGCGTCCGCAGTCGATGTTCGCGCTTGCCGATGCCACGAAGTCCGCGTGTGCGCAATTCAAAATAAGCACGTTCGGTAACCGCGAGGAGCAAACCGCCTCCGGCGAAAATGTCTTTGTCCTGCGCTCGACGGAAGGCATTCTCTTCTACCTGGGAGAGCTCGCGCGTGCGCAACTGGACGGAACCTCGGACGGAGACGGCAAACCCTACGTGCCCACGACCTGGCTTACCAGAGATTCGACGCAGCCGATATTCGTGCTCGAGCACAGCACGTTCAAGCCGTCCGCCGCGATCGCCGTGCAGCACGAAGGCGAGTGGTATTCGGTGCCGCGACGCGGCGACGGGGGCGGCAGGTCGATGCAGGCGCTGACGCTGGTCTCGCAGCTCATCGGTTTGCACAAGGATGCGGCCGACCTTCCTGCCTCGAACTCGGTGCGGATTATCGGCCGCTAGGCCGCAGCAGCCTCATCCGGCTTGCCGCGCTTTTTCGGGCCGGCCGCAGACTTCTCGCTCAGCGGCGCACCCGGCTCGAGCGCGGCTTCAGGCACAGCAAGCACGAGGGCGTAGTCGACTGCACGCATCGGCGGGTTCGGGACCAGCCGATGCGCAGAGTCGCGCAGGACACGAAAGAGAAATCCGGGCCCGGAGATGATCTCGGTAGCAGGGCAAGCCTCCTGCAGAAAACCGTCTCGCGCGCCTGCATCGTCGATTTCCTGTGCGACGGTCGCGCACACGTCGGACAAGCTCGCCCCACCGCCCGATGCCTTCTCGACCGCGTGGGTGGCGTAAGGTCCGATGCGCCGGGCAAGCGCGCCTTCGATCAGCGATAGCGAGACCGCGCGCGTCAGAGCATGTCCGGCGCGTGCGGCCGTCATCCATGGCAGCGGCGCGTTCGAGTTGTGGCCCGCCGACTGGATTTCCGAGAGCTCACCTTCGAGCAGCACGAAAACGTGGCCGGAGAGGTGCTCGGGCACCACGATGCGTTCGCCCTCATCGTAGGGGAGGACTTCCCCCGCTGCGAGCACCGATTCAGCGAATGTTTCGGATGCAGCGGAATTCCCCGAACGAGTGGGCGCCGCTTTGCGTAACGCCGCGGTAACCGCTTTCAGGTGACGCGCCGAGTCGAGATCCGATTGCGGGTTCGGCGTATCCGCGGCCCGCGCCATGATGCCCTCGCGTTGAAACGCATACCAGAAGCGCCGCAGGACACGGCCTTCGACGGCCGCGCGTTGCGCGTAGTGCCGCACCCAGAAATCGACGCGGTAGGCAGTCGTCGGCTTGCTGCCCTCGTATCCCACTGGAAGAGCAACCACAGGCTGCGTGGAATCGACTTCAGCGAAATCGTCGACGAGCTCGGTAAGGAGCTTCCGTATGCGATGTGGGGCCAATGACGTAGGCAGATCCAGCTTCACCTGCGCGCGCGCGGGCTGATCGTGCGCCAGAATCTGCAGAGAGCCGTCCGCTAATTTCCCATTCGGCACGATGAGCGTGCTGCCGTTCGCTCTGCGAGCCGTCACCGAGCGCCAGTTAAGCGATGTGATTTCGATGTCCTCGCCGTCCAGCAGAAGCCCATCGCCGATCCGGATCAGCCGGTGCACGGTGAGGCCGGACATGAGGCTCACCAGCATGGGCTGCACGCTTAAGCCGACGATCGCGCTCAGCAGCGCGGATGTCGTAAGGATGGTGCTGAGGTCGAGTCCCGAATACCACAGGGCAGCGGCTGCCGCGATGAAAGTCAGTACCGCGACGATCAATCCGCGTTGCAATTGCGTCGGATCGCTCCCCAGGAGCCACGCGAAGGCCACACGCACGATGAGGTTTGCGGCGACGAACACGAAGAGAAGCGCTGTCGAAACGAGAGCTGCGACGAGAAAAACCGCTTCGAAAGCGGGCGACCCGAAGAGGCGGTAGGCCGAGGCGAAGCCGTAGCACAGCCACAGCAGCACCGTGATGGAAATGAGCAGCAGCAGCGGCAGAACGAAACGGGAGACCACCGTGCCTCTCATTACGACTTCCCTTTCGCGAGCTCTTGCAGCGACTTTCCAAGGCTCGTTCGCAGCCGTTCGATTGCGGCAGCGATGCTGCGAATCTCCTCTGCACCGGTAACGGGCAATGCCGTGCTCGTGTCAGTACCGGTGCTCGCGGCGTCAGCGGCCTGGGCGAGCGCACGCAACGGACGCACGACCAAAGATTCGATAGACACCGTGAGCACGAAGTAGGTGATCAGGAAGACGATCAGGAGTCCGCCTGCGATCATCATTGCGACTTCGCCAGTGCCTCTGAGCTCCGCCGCGGCCGGTATGGTCAGCGATTGCATGGCAACGACTTCGTCCAGCTTCCAGCCGAAGCCGTTGTTCGGACCGTACTTCGCCACCAAGGCGGCAGGCGCGCGCTGCGGCGTGTCATGGCATTGAAGGCACGCCTCCTGTGCCTTGATCGGGCGCGCCAGGTAGTACACGTTCTTTTTCCCCTCCTTGCGCACCCCGGTGATCTCCTTCACTTCCGGATTGCTGCGGAATCTGTTGAGAAGCTCGGCTTCGAAAGGGCCGGGCAGATCGTCCGGATTCGTGGGTCGGAAAGCGGGCTCGCGATAGTTGTAGTCGGCGTAGTACCCCCGGACGATTCGGTATATCGACTGGGCCGCAAATGCAGGCACCGTAACGGCATGGAACTTGTCGTCGCTTTTCAGGGCAGGTGCGACATGCTCACTCGTATAGCTGCGGACTGCGGTTGCAACAGTCAACAGGCGCCCCGCCTCCTCCGCGGTGCGTTGCAAAGCACGTTCGTGCAGGATGACGTAGGCACCACCGGCTCCGATCACCAATGCGATGATGAAGCTCGTGATGAGGATCGTCCGTACGACTCCGTTGGTGCTGATGCTGCCTACTGACTTGTTGAACAAAGGGATCCTCGACTAGGAAATTGTGCGGGTGATCTGCGGCGGCGGTATCGCTGAATCATACCGAACTACGCACGCACGAGCGGACCTCGTCACTCGGGTTTGATCCCGGCTGACTTGATGACCTCGGCCCAGGTCCGCGTGTCCGACCTGATTCGTGCGTCGAGCTCCTGCGGCGTGCTCGTCTGGACGTCGAGTCCCTCACGCGCCACAGCGCGGACTACGTCCGGCACCTGCAGCGCCTTGATGGCCTCCGTTCGAATGCGCTGAACAATAGCTCCGGGCGTACCGGTGCGGACGAGGAGGCCAAACCACGAAGTCACTTCCAGGCCCGGATATCCCGATTCGGCCAGCGTCGGCAGCTCGGGCATGAGATGCGAGCGCTTCGAGCCTGTCGTCGCGATCGCCTTGATGCGGCCTGCTTTGATTTGCCCCATCGAAGACGCAAAGCTGCCGAAAAGAATATGCGCTTCGCCCGTCATCACGGCGGCGGCGGCTGCTGCGCCGCCTTTGTAGGGAATGTGGACCAGCTGGATGCCCGCACGCCGCTGAAAGAGCTCGGCTGCGAGATGCAGCGGCGAACCGACGCCGCCCGACGAATAGTTGAGGGATCGCGGTTTCTGCTTCGCCAGCGCCACGAGCTCCTTCACGCTGTTGGCCGGTACGCTCGGATGGAGCACGAGGACGTACTGCGAGGTGGCGAGCTGCGTCACGCCCTGCAACTCTTTTTCCACGCTGAACGGCAGCTTGTAGAGGGATGGGTTGGCGGTGACGACCGAGCTCAAAGCCATGAGCGCGGTGTAGCCGTCGGGCGCCGAGCGAGCCACGATCTCACACGCAATGTTGCCGGCCGCCCCGCCGCGGTTGTCCACCACCCAGGGCTCTCCCATCGTCTCGGCGAGCTTGGGGGCGAGGATGCGCGCGAGCGCGTCGACACTGCCGCCGGGTGCGAACGGGACCACGAACCGGACGGGGCGCAGCGGATAATCCGCAGCGGCCGCGCCAGCGGCGAATATGGCGAGAAAGGCCGCTACGACAAAACGAAACGAGCGACCGTCATTCCAGCGCAGGCTGGAATCTCGCATTTGCGGCCCGTCATTCCACCGCAGGCTGGAATCTCGCTCTTGCCCGTCATTCCAGCGCAGGCTGGAATCTCGCACTTGCATTACGCGCATGGGCGCGAGATTCCGGATCGCGCGCGCCGTGCGCTGTCCGGAATGACGAGCCCTGAATACGAAATTATCCATGCGCTTTTATATCACGCTACGTCACCGCTTCGTAACACGTAAACTTCGCGGAGGGGCCGCAAAGGCCCGGGTCTATCTTCAACAGATGTTCAAGCCTGGAGATCGCGTGAAATGAAAATCAAAGGTCGCAGAGTCGTAACCGGTTTCAACAAGGAAGGAAAGAGCTGCATCAAATGGGATGAAGAAATAAAGCCCATCAACCTGCGGCCGGGATTCGACAACATTCCGCTGTGGGCCACGAAGAAACTGCCGGCCGAGACCACCGAGGAAGATCCGAACACATGGGACCTCGGCACGAGCCTTGCCGGCGGTTCGGTGTTCCGCTTCGGCCGCTACGAGCCCGGCAATGTCGCGCGCTGGCACAAGACGGATTCGGTCGACTATGCAATCTGTATCTCCGGCGAGATGTGGATGGAGATGGAGGACGGCGAAGTGCATTTGAAGCCGGGCGATGTCGTGATCCAGCGCGGGACGCTGCACAACTGGAACAATCGTGGAACCGAGCCGTGCATCATGGCTTACGTCCTGATCGCGACGGAAGGTGCGAAGACGACCGGCTGGAACGAGAAACACTAGGGCCGCGCGTGAAACTATCCGTACTCGATCAGTCCCCTGCCTCGCGGGGGCGCACCCAGGACGTTGCAATTCGCGCGACGCTCGACCTCGCGCGCCATTGCGATGCTCTGGGCTACAACCGCTACTGGGTCTCCGAGCACCACAACACCAACAATATAGTGGGCACTGCGCCGGAGATCCTGATGGCGGCGATCGCGGCGACGACGCCGCGCATTCGTGTGGGCAGCGCAGGCGTCATGCTGCCACACTACTCCGCGTTGAAAGTCGCCGAGCAGTTCCGCGTGCTGGAAGGCATCGCACCCGGCCGCATCGATCTCGGTCTCGGGCGCGCACCGGGCTCGGATCAGCGCACCGCGTATGCATTGAACCCGAATGCAAACGCGCACGAGGAATTTCCGCAGCAGGTTCTCGATCTTCAGGCGTGGGTGTCCGGCGCACCGCTCGATCCGCGCCATCCTTTCGGCATGATCAAGGCGCATCCAAGCGGGCCAACGAGCCCCGAGATCTGGATCCTCGGGAGCTCCGATTACGGAGCGCAGCTCGCCGCGCATTTCGGCTTGCCTTATGCCTTCGCCTATTTCTTTGCCGACGGCCAGGGCGTGGAGCAGGCGCTGGAGCTCTATCGACGCAACTACCGGCCGAGTGAACGTTATCCCAAGCCGCAAGCAACCATTTGCGTCGTGGCGCTTGCCGCTGACACGGAAGCAGAAGCGCGGCATCTCGCAACCTCGCGCGAGCACTCGCGCATACTGCGGGACGTGGGCATACGCGAAGCGCTCGTGCCTCCGGACGAAGCCGCGGCGTATCCATACACCGCAGCACAGCGCGCGCGTATCGAATCTATGCGCGAAAAAGAGTGCGTCGGCACGGCGGAACAAGTTCGCGCGGGCCTGACGAAGCTCGCCGACAGTCTCGAGCTCGACGAGCTGGTCATCAACACCTGGACTTACGACGCGGCGCCGCGCCATCGATCGTACGAGCTGCTGGCAGCTGCTTTCGGTATCAATACGACGAAGTAGGACTCCCTCCCCACGAGTAACGGGGGGAGGGCTAGGGAGGGGGCAGCCAAGCAGGATTTTGTTACACGGTAAAGGGAGACTCACCATGGGGAAAGTCGTTACGTTTTCATCGCTCCCATATAGAGAGATCGCAAGCGGCGTCAAAAGCGCCCCCATCACCGGCAGCGAGGGCACAGAAATCCAGGCCGAAGTGATTCGTCTCGCGGCCGGCGCGAAGCTCACGGAGACGGTGCCCAAGGGTTCCGACCGCTACTTCTATACGTTGCGCGGGGAGGCGTCCGTCTCGGGCAACGGCGCTTCTCACGCGATGCGCGAAGACACCTTCGCGACGCTGCAAGAAAATCTGCCGTTCACACTAACGAATACGGGAAAAGCCGAAGCGGAATTGATCAGCGTCATCGCGCCGCCCGCCGGACACGAAAATGCCCATCCCGGTTTCACCGGCGGAATCGCCACCGCGCATCGTAGCGAAGTGCCGGTCGTCTCAATCCCAGAGCAGAAGAAACGCCGCCTCCATTTTGTCGACAAGAGCGCAGCGCCTTCGGAGCGCGGCCGCGCAATGATCGTGCTGTACGAGCCCGACACCATAACCGGCATGCACATGCACCCCAACGCCGAAAGCATGTTCGTCGTGCTAACCGGCAAGGTGCGTTTCAACGTGAACGGCACGGACGTCGTGATCGAGCGAGGACAGGCGACACACTTCCCCACCGGTGACCGCCACGGTCTGCGCGGCGCCGAAGGCGACGTGAGCTTTCTCGAGTTTCACATTCCGGGGGCTTTCACGACCGTCAGAGGCTGACTACCGCCGCGCAATGTGAATATTTCACAAGACAACCTTGTGACCGTTCACAGCGGGCAACCGAATCACGATCTAAAGTAGCTGCACGTGGCCTGGGCGGCGACAGGGGGAGCGAATGACAACGCGTGGCAAGTTCCTCGTAGGGCTTGATCTAACAATCCCGCATGACGTGCTGCTGCGCGCGGACAGGGTGATCGAGTGAATCGTCGCGCTTTTCTCCTTTTCGGGGCGGCATCTCCCGCGCTTTCATGGGCAGGTGCCGTGCTTGCGCAATCGAAACCACCGATTCTGATCGGTTGGCTCGCCAGTGAATCGCGCAGTGGCGGGGCGCGTAACGTTGCGGCGTTCAAGGAGGGAATGGCAGCGCTTGGTTGGAAGGAGGGCACGAACTACGTGCTGGAAGAACGCTGGGCGGACGGTCACGCGGACCGGCTACCATCCCTTGCGACCGAACTTACCGCGAAAAACCCCGCGACCATTGTGTCGGCAGCGGGTCGGGCGACGATTGCTGCGACCAAGGCGGCGCCCGCCATTCCGGTCGTCCAGGCCGACGGCCCTTCACCGGTCGCCGTGGGGCTCGCGAAAAGCCTGGCGCGTCCCGGTAGGATGGTAACCGGAAGAACCAACATCTCTACCGAGGTCGCCGAGAAGTACCTCGAATTCCTCCTCGCTGCAGTGCCCAGGCTCAAGCGCATCGGATTTCTGATCGACTCCACCTCGGCTAACTACGCCGTTCACGTCAAGACGGCGCGTCGCTCGGCAGAGCAGCACCGCATTGAAGTGCGTTTCGCCGAAGCGGCCAAAGCGGAGGAGCTTGAAGCGGCTGTCTCGCGCCTGAGGAAGGACGGTGTTCAGGGACTCGTGGTGTTGCCCAGCTCGTGGTTCACCGCGGAGCGGACGCTCATCATCAAGCTCGCGCTGGCACACCGCTGGCCGGTCGTCGCCGGCCCATTGTCGTTTGCTACGGATGGCGCTCTGCTCGCCTACAGCCATGACGTCTTGGCAAGCTTCCGCCGCGCTGCCTACTACGTGGACCGGATCCTGAAGGGCGCGAAGCCGGGCGACCTGCCGATCGAGCAGCCCACTAAGTTCGAGCTGGCGATCAGCATGAAAACCGCGAAGGCGCTCGGGCTCACCATTCCGCAGGAGCTGCTATTGCGCGCGGACAAGGTGATCGAGTGACCTGCAATTCCGAGACCTTGGAAGTGTTCGTCACAACGTTCGAATGTGCGCTATGCGATCGTGGCGGACGTTGACGCTCGCGGCCTGCGTACTGGCCCTATGTATCCACGCTGGCGACCTTCCGGCTCAGACGAAACTGCCGACCCAGCCGGCAACGACCCCGCCGCGCATCGCGATCATGCTCATCGGATTTCGCGATGTGCACGGATCGTATTACGAGGCCTTTCGCGAGGGCATGCGTGCACTGGGCTATTCGGAAGGCCGGAACGTGGTGTACGACGTACGCTGGGCCGAGGGAAGACTGGAGCGATTCCCCGATATGGCCAAGGATGCAGTTGCTCAGAAACCAGCCGTCATCGTCGTCGGCGGCACGCCGGCGACTGCAGCTGCGAAAGCTGCAACATCGACGATTCCAATCGTGATGGCATCTGTCGGCGACCCGGTGGGCGCAGGATTCATTGCAAGCCTGGCGCGGCCCGGCGGCAACATCACCGGGATTGCAATCATGGCTGATACGCTCGTCTCGAAGGAGCTCGAGCTGCTGCGTCAGCTCGTTCCGGGTGCAACGCGGATCGCCGTGCTGCATAACTCTACGAATCGATCCTACGTTTCCATTCTGAAGGAAATGGAAGCCGCCGCCGCGAAACTGGGATTGCGCCTGCTGCGAGTCGACGTGACCCATGCGAACAGGCTCGAGAGCGGATTGGCTGAGATCGCCGCTCAACGGCCCGACGCCCTGATCGTCTCATCGGACGGCATCTTCTCGTCTCAGCAAAAAACGATCGTTCCCTTCGCTGCCCGAAACCGCATACCCGCGCTGTATTCCACCAGCACCCAAGTCGCGGCCGGCGGACTCGTGAGCTACGCATCGAGCGTCGAATGGCGTTACCGCCGCGCCGCAACCTACGTCGACAAGATTCTGAAGGGTGCGAAGCCGGGTGATTTGCCCGTGGAACAGCCGACCGGAGTCGAGCTTGTCATCAACATGAAAACCGCGAGGGCGCTCGGCCTGACGATTTCGCCGGAGCTGCTGCTGCGCGCGGACAAGGTGATCGAATGAAACGCTCCTGATCGGTAGCAGCGTCTGCAATCCTGCATAGGGCCGCCGCCTATCGCCGCCGGCGCGCGGTTGCAAGCACGTCTTTGAATGTTTTGCCCTGTGGAGTGCGGAAAACGGCAAAATCGCCCGTATCCACCGTGAGAATCTCGCGCACACCGGAACGGCCGGCAAGCCAGACGAGCGACGCGTCGGCAAGATCCATCGGGCGATCCAGATACTTCTCCATCATGAGGGTGACGTCACCCAGCTCATCGGCCGGAACTTCGACTACGACCGCTCCTCCCGCGTCGACCCATCGCAGGAACCGCAGTGCCACTTTCTCATCGAGGAAATGGCACACCTCAGTGAGCACTGGCCAGGTCGTAAACAGCCTGCCGCTAAAATCGCGAAGCCATGCGGCAACCTGAGCATGGTCAGGGTCCTTCCGGACGAACAGCGCAACGAGTGGACCGGTGTCAACGAGCGCGGCGTTCACGCGGTGCTCGCCGCGGTTTGTTACGCAGCTTGTCCCTGATGTAACGGCTATGTTCGCGCCCCGCCGCCGGCGCGTTTTCCACGCATCCGACCAGCCCCATTTCTTCTGCCAGCTCGAATGGGGATTTCGCGGGCACCTTTCCCTGCACGTAGCCACGGATCAGCTCTGTCACGACAGCCGACTTGCTCTCGCGTTTGATTTTGCACGCCGCAGCGAACTTCCGTTCGAGCTCGGCGTCCAGGCGGACGGTCAGTGTCATGGCAAATGTCCAATTTGTAATACGCGATTATTACATGCTGCATATCCTGCACTCAACCCCCGCACTCGGCGGCGAACCGTTCTCAACAGCTGTCGTCAAAGCGTCTTATAAAGCCGCGCCCCGACATCCCCCAGGCCCGGAATCAGATAACCCGCCTCGTTCAGCTCCGGCTCGACAGCGAGCGCGTATACCTTCACGTTCGGATGGAAGTGAAAGAGTTTTTCCAGGCCGGGCTTCGAACACAGCACGCAGAGGAAGTTGATCGGGCCTGCTTCGTAGGTATTCAGGCGATCGATGCACGCGACCGCGGTATCGCCGGTGCCGAGCAGCGGATCGACGAGAAAAATCCGGCGGCCTTTGGCGTCTTCGGGCAGCTTAAGATAGTACTCGACCGTGTTGTTGATGAACTTGTCCCGGTAGATACCGATGTGACCGGCGGCGGCGAAAGGCATCACGGACAACACCGCATCGAGCATGGCATTGCCCGCACGCATGATCGACACCACGATCGGCGTCTCGCTGACCATTTCAGATTTCGTTTTTGCAAGCGGTGTTTCGATTTCGACCGTGCCGGTCGCAAGATCGCGGCTCGCTTCATAAGCGACGAGTCTCGTGATCTCGTGCAGGTGGCGGCGAAACGCGGCGGAATCGGTTTTCCTGTCGCGCAGTACGGTGAGCGAATGGCGCAGGATCGGGTGATCGACCAGGATCAGGTTTTTCATGGGCGCGTCATCGAGTGAGTTCCCTGACTAAATGTCATCGTGAGTAGCCGCAAAATGGCGGCGCGGGGATCCCGCGGGATCCCCGGGTAGCGGAGCAATCGGGTGCTTCTTCATAGTAATCCTCGCAATGACCACGTCCTCAGAATACGGTGCCATCGCTTGCGATGCGCAGCGGCGGCTCACCGTTCGGGCGTTTCTCCCTGGCGATCTTGCGGCCCGCGTTCCAAGTGCCGCCCTCGAGAACGGCGGCAAGCGGGAGTTGCGATGCACTCAGGCCAAGGCGCCGGCGCATGCGCTCGGCGATCAGGTCGAGGAGCGCTACTGTAAGCGCCCGCCATTCGATGATCACCTCGCTCGCCGGGTCGTGTGTGAGCTCCCCAACTGCCGGATCGCGCAGCTCTATGAGCCCGCTATCGAGCATGAGCCCGCCGTTGCGATATTCGGGGAGCCCGGTCAATTCTTCCATACCGCCGACCGTGTAACCGCTCTCCATGAGCGGCACGATCAGCGAGCTTTCCAGCACATTGGGATCCTAAGCTTAGAATTCCACGTGGACAAGTTGTCGCG
>JADMIO012752794.1_pt1 | contig 64523 bp, 60 predicted proteins | sample 8958161 | NCBI WGS metagenome assembly JADMIO01 (sample SAMN16585339, study PRJNA669376) | soil metagenome | isolation source: Crop rotation soil | place: USA: Cullars Rotation, Alabama | collected 2011 | reverse complement strand
GCCGCGACTTCAAGTCACGTGAATTCCAAGCTTCGGATCCCACTGTGCTGGAAAGCGTTTTGGAGCGTGCTCCAGAAGCGGTTGTGGCGGCTTGGGACGCCGAACACCAACGCATAATTGCTTAAATGCGGCGGGCGATCGCTGACAAAAGTCCCCCGCGTTCCCTGAGATTCAATAAAGCCGTCGGCGGCCAGGCTATCCAGCGCGTCCTGCACGGTACGGCTGCTGGCGCCATAAACCTCCGCCAATTCACGCCGGGTCGGAAGCCGCATCGCCGGCGCGAGCAAGCCGTCGACGATCTGCTTACGAAGTTCAACCTCGATTTCCCGTTGTCGAACCGGCGGCCGGCTGCGCAATACAGCGACACCGTCATTGGATGATAATTTCGACATGTTTTCCATTCAGGCGGCTTGAACGACAACAAGGATACCTCGTTTTAGCTCAAAGGCAAGTAAACGGGCGATTTTTTTACTTATCTGATTACCCTTGCTGGAGGCTGGCCTTGCGCGCGTAAAATTCAAGCGAAAGAATTGAAACAGAACCAGCCCACACGGGGATGGCGTGATGTTGCCAAGTAAATTGAGAGCTGCTCGGTAGTCCTCAACCGAACTCAGCTTCAACCGCGTCTGATATCTTGTGTCATATCGAACGACGACAGGGAGCGTCCCATCTGGAACGCTCCCTGTCACGTTGCTGCGATTCAGAAGTTAAGCGCTGAGTTAATCAGCAAATCGGTCTCGTAAGCATTACCGGGGCGTGCCGAAAGGATTGGGGAATTCCTCTCCCAAGGCGTTCGTCTGGCCGTAGTTCGTCACCGTAAGCCAGGTCATTCCAATAAAAATAGTTTTGGCTGTTTGGGCGGGATTCTGGCTGGGTGCGTTGCCGGAGGCGGGCAGGCTCATGTACACCGCGTTTGCAGGGAACCCAGCCGAATTATTCGATGAGAAGCTGCCGAAACCACCAACAAAGTTCTCAACGTACTCCAAATTGAGCCAGTGATCGAACAGGCCCGAGGAGGAGCCATACGCCTTGTAATTCAACCAGTGGACCGATCCATCGAGATTAACAACATTTCCGCCGGCTGGTTGGATCCTGGTATTGGTTCCGACTGCGTTATTTCTGGCCGGAGCTTTGCCCCAGTGATTGGTGGTTTTCCGGTCACCGCCATATGTGACAATATCGGCCCACAGCGCCGGAGATTCGCCGCAGTACGCCTGGTATTTTCGAACAACGCTCATCAGCGTGTTGGTCTTGACGGGCAGATCGTTGGCGCTGACAGGATAAAACCCGTACATTGCTTCACTTCCACCTGTAACTTCAACATTGCGTGCCGGGCAGATAAGCGCTTTCGCTTTGCCTTGTCGGACGTCCCATGGGCTGTTGGTATTTGTTGCAGAAATTCGGACGTTGTGCGTCTCGGTAGCGAGCCCAGCATTGGAAGTAACTACGTCGCCAAGCTTGATATTGAGCCCACGGCTCAACAGCGACCACATGTCTTCAATTGAAAAATTATCCGTTTTGTTTGAAGTAGACCCGATGCTGCCTCGTGCAATCGAACTCGCGCTATTACGGCCTCCGCGCGGGAACGTCTGCTTGTTTTCATTGAGGTACATGAGCGTCGCCATGCCCAGTTGACGCAGGTTGGACGCACACGAAATCCTGATGGCCGTATCCCTTGCCTTGCTCAGCGCCGGCAGGAGCACAGAGATAAGAAGGGCGATGATGCCGATCACGACAAGAAGCTCTACCAGGGTAAAGCCCAAGGCACGACGAGCGGACGACGACGGGGGGTGAGAAACACGCATGGCAGATCTCCTCGAATGAAGTGGCTGAAAATTCAGGCCCATACAGAATCCTGAGCAACAAATGACGAACGACGCGACGTTCACGCTGAACGCGACTGACACCTGACGAAATGACTAAAGAGCAACTAAATCAATCACTACCGACATGCTGCCGAACTTCATGATTGAAGACGGCCTCGACAGTCGTCGCCTGGGAACCTTCAGTGTTCGTCCTGATGACGGCCAGACGATGAGTCATCTCACATGATAACTCATAATGATAGTTTTACAAATTATAAAATAAATTGCAGCGACGACCCCCACCGTGCCCTGCGGCACAGAATTGCACCAATTGCTGAGCGAAAACGTAAACCGTTACAGTTCCGCCCATTACAGCGGGAAGCTTTGCGTCAGCGAGGAGGCTCGCGCTGGGTTTTCAGACATGGAGGCAGGCAGCTGAAAACGGCAATTAAAAGTTCGTTTCCCGGATTAGACGCAAAAAATGCATCAAACAACCTCATCTTCACGAACCGCATTCACATCGGTCACGGGTAAAGGTTTTTCACCTCGGATCATCTGATCGATCAGGCGGACGCATTGCTTCATGAAGTCGGTGTTGTTGAAGCCGACGCGAGTCACGGGCAGGACGCTGGGCGTCGGCCAGGGGAAGTTGCAATGCGCGATCACGTCAAGGTCTGCAGGAACATTCACGCCCGCGGCAACGAGGCCGGCGGTGGCGTGTTCGACCAGGTTGTCGTCCATAATGATGAGCGCATCCGGCCGGTCCGTTTGCCCGCCGAACATTAGCAGGCGCGCGATGTTTCCCACGCCGGCGGTCACGTTCAGGCTGCACCCTTGTATCCAGTGCAGCCCCGTGGCGAGGCCGCGCTCGGCGGAGAGTTTTATCCATCGTTCGACCAAGGCCCTATCAGCAACATCAGAACTGCTGGTCACGATCGCGAGCCGACGCCGGCCTTTTTTGACGAGTTCATCCAGGCCCTTGACGATTAACGACTCACGCGAGAGATGCACGACTGCCAATCCCGACCTCGGCACGGCTCCGAGCGACACTCGGGCAATGCCCGGCTCATCGAGAACGGGCGTACCGACATACGAGTCGACCGGATGCATGAAAATCAGCCCCCCGACGCGATGATGACGGACGTGGCGGACGAGCCGGCGGAATTCCTCGCTGTCGCCGTGTGCTCCCCCGCCGCAATAGATGGTCATCTTGCGACCGGTCGCATGCTCGTATTTTTGCGCCTCATTGGTAATGGCGGCATAAAAACGCGTGTAGCCGATGTCGGTCGGAGCCAGCGAAAAGACCAATCCAACATGCGCGATATGCGGCGGATGCTCGGACACAAACGTGCCCAGCGTCCCCTTGGCGTATGCAAACCCCTGCTGCATCAACCGGTCCAGAGCCCGCTGCAACGTCGCATTGCTGACATTAAATCGTAACTCCAGCTCAGTGCGCGTAGGCAGCCTGCCTCCCGGCTGAATGCGCCCCTGAACGATGTCATTGCGAATGCTTTCGACAATGTAATTCTGCTTCACCGGTGAACGCGTGCGAAAGGCTTTGCTGGCCGACATTGCTTTTTTCCTTGGAAGAGGCTGGTGGCATCCGAAAATCAAGTTTCCCAGATGCAAGCCGCCATTGTACCGAGCGGCCGCGTCTGTAGAAGCGAATCTGCAAAAGAGGCCACTAAAATGTTCCCGCCGACCGAAATCTGTTTTTGAAGAAATTGGAAATTCATTGACAACATAATCGCAGGAACTTAATCTGAATTGTCTGGGCTATATAATACATCAAGCCGTGGCAATTTGGGCGAGATTGCAGCGGTTCGGAGCGTATGTTGTGGAGAAAGAATGCGGAAATCGATCGGACATCGGCGGACAAAAGGCAATCCTGTTTTTAATCCTCCCGGTGGCTTTCTAAAGCCCGCCGGTTGGCTGCTCGCTGCCGCCACAGCGGCAGTTCCGACTTTTGCCTGGGCAACGAGCAATTCCTGGGACGGTGGAAGTGCTTCCAACGGCAATTGGTCCAATGGCGTCAACTGGGTCGGTGACACAAATGTCCCCGGCGCAGGCGACACCGCAACCTTTAACACCGCCATCGCAAACACCTGGGGTTTGACGGGCACGCCGGTTGTCATTGATTCGACCACTCAAAATATCGGCAGCATCACATTTGATACCGCCGCCGGAAACTTTTTCATCGGGTCGGCCGCCGGGAATTCCCTGTTCCTCAACAGTGGCGGGACGATTCAAATCGCCAGCACCACCACTTCCGCAACAGCAGTGGAAACAATCAATGCTCCGCTGGTGATCAACGGCGCGAACGCCACCTATACGTTCGCCAACAATAAAAACAGCACTACTTCTGCGCTGGTGCTCGGCGCCATCAGCGGCGGAACGGCTGGGAATACGGTCATCACGTTCTCAGGCATCGCCGGACCGACTTCCAATGCCGTCAACGGGATTATTTCCAACGGCTCGTCCACCACGCTCAGCATCGCGCAAACTTCAGGAAAATGGACCCTGACCGGCACCAATACCTACACCGGTTCGACCACGATCAACGCGGGTCTGACGACCGTAAGCGGGGTAAATGGAACCATCAAAACCTCTTCCGGTTACGCAATTCAATCGGGCGGCACGCTCGCCCTGGATTACACCGGCGCAGCCAGCAATGCCACGGTCGATCGCCTTAACAACAGCGTGAGTTCCGCGTTAAGTCTCAGCAATTCCACCTTGACATTGACGGCCAATGCGACCGCCAGCACCAACACATCGGAGACGATGGGCATTTTGCGTTTTGGCGCCGGTCAATCGACCGTGACTCTGAATTCTGCAACAGGAAATGTCATTACGCTGAATGCCAAGTCGCTCGATCGAGTCAACCAGGGAACCGCGCTTGTTCGAGGATCGAACTTAAATGGCTCGACTGCGACCAACACGAGCCGGATTTTTTTCACGGATGCCCCGAGCGGCGCGAATTTCGTAGGGTCGGGCGGAAGTGCAGCGCCAGGCTCAACAAAAAATCTTGGGATCGTCCCGTGGCTGGTCGGCAACACTGCGGTCGGATCAGCCGGGAACAACTTTTTAACCTATGACGCAACCGGTGGACTGCGTGTGCTTGCCACAGCCGAGTCTCAAACGACAATCTCTGCCGCCGTCGCGCCGGGCGTCGGACAAACGGGCGACAACGTCAAGATGGCAGCCGATGAATCAGGCGTTGCCACCAAAACGATCAATTCGCTGTTCTTGACCGCCGCCAGCACGATCACCGGCGTCGGTGGAAATTCGCTTACGGTCAGCAGCGGTGCGATCGGTACATCATCCGGTGCGGGTGTGGTGGCCGGGTTCAGCAACCTCAATTTCGGGAACGGTGAAGCCGTCGTTGCTACGACCAGCGCTAGCGGCAGCCTGACGCTGGATTCTGTGGTTGGTATTTCCGGCGCCAGTGCGTTGACCAAAACCGGCACTGGAACATTGATCCTGACAAAGAACAATACCTTCAGCGGCCCGACGACGGTTAATCAAGGCACCATCCAGATCGGTAACGGCGGCACCACGGGCGATCTGGGAACAAGCTCTGACATCACGTTGCTTCCACCCACCGGCAGCACATATGCCACCATCGATTACAACCGAAGCAACGCGTTGACCATCAATTCGGTGACCGGTACTGGCAAGGTCAACAGCAACAATGCAACCGGCACGCTGACCCTGAATCAGGTGGGTGCCGGCAAGACCATCTATGCGGTGAGTGGAATCAGCGGGGCAACATTCATCTTTGGAGGAGATGGAACCGGTGTCACGACCGTTGGTGATGCAGCCGCCGCACTAAATTCCATGCAGATCGCTGGAGAAACTTTCAAGTTCAACGCCGGCACGGTTAATTTCATAGACAATGGCCGGGGTATTGCAAGCGATGTGGAGATCAATGGCGCGACGGTTAATAATTCCAATACTTACTCGTTCACGGGCGTAGCGGGCGGGACGCAACGATTCACACTCACCAGCGGTCAGCTCAATGTGTTGAATGCGTTTGGATTAAAAGGCTTTAATGGAAATGGTGGCGCCAGCAGCACTACGGGCATCTTAAACAGCACGTTCATCGGCAATCAATCGGGGGGGATTATTTCCATTGCTACGGGCGGCAGCAATGCCACGTTCGATCTTGGCAATAATCTGGCAAGCAGCAATGACTCAACGACCTACAATCTTTCCAACGGACTTATTAGCGTCATAAGTGGCACAAACACCGGAGGCATGAGGATCGGTGCAGATGTGGGCGGATCGAGCAAAGCAACCTTCAACATGAGCGGTGGAAAGCTGCTCGTCGGGGGAAGCATCAGTGGCGCACAGTCGACGGGGGCCAAACAGTCGTTTGTCTGGACCGGGGGCACGCTGGCTACGCTGTCCTATATTGCCACAAACCTCACGTCGACAGATGGGACGCCCGTGTCGGGCAGCACCAACACGCTGACCAATGCGGGCGGAACACTGTCTCCGGGTGATGGCGGCACCGCGGGCAGGTTTGCGGTAACGGGCAATTACAACGTCACCTCTTCGAACGCAGCGCTTGCCATCGACATTGGCGGCACGACTGCGAGTGTGAATTTTCAGGACGCTGCCAATAGCGGGACGTTCGACCGGTTCGTCATAACCGGCACAGGGACTCTCGCCGGCAAGCTGAATGTGGGGCTGATTGACAACTTCACACCGACCAACGCCAATACCTTTGCAATCGTGACGACGGTGGCCGCCGGACGTTCGGGCACCTTCACCAACACCGCCCCCGCCAGCACCGCGGCGGGTGGTGGCGTGCGGGTCGCGCTAGCCAACGGCTTGTCATCCCTCAAAGTTACCTACAACACCGCCGACGTTACGCTCGGCGGCTACCTGGCCGACAACGAATGGACCGGCGCAACCGGCACCAACTGGACCACCGCAAACGACTGGACGTCGTTCATCCCCAGCCAGGCCGGCCACATTGCAAAATTTGCCAGCAGCCCCGCCGCCGGCGCGGTTGCGGTCAATCTCGATGCCAACGAAACCATCCGCACACTCCAGTTCAACAGCACGACGCGCAATTACACGATCGTCAGTGGTAATTCCTCCGGCCTGACGTTCGACAGTGGCGGCACTGCCGTTGATGTGCCGGTGGTCGGCACGCATAACGTAAATGTTCCAATCAGCCTGACCAGCAACCTGTCGGTCACGCCGACTAATTCGGGCGATTCGCTCGGCATCGGTGGGATCATCAGCGGCGTCACACGATCGCTGACCAAGGCCGGTGCGGGAACGCTGACGCTCTCGGGCCAGAACACCTATTCCGGCGGCACGACGGTGTCATCTGGCAAGCTTCTCCTCACCAATTCCGGCGGGTCTGGAACCGGCTCGGGCGCAGTTAATGTCAGCATCGGCGCAACGCTCGGGGGAAATGGTTTCATCGTGACTGCCGCCAACGCGGGAGTCACCTTTGCCTCCGGCTCGAAGCTCGCCCCCGGCACCTCGCCCGGCACGCTCACGATGGATCTGGGCAGCGGTTCCTTGGATATCAGCGGTCAGGTGAATGCAAACAACACCCAATCGCTGTTGTTCGATCTCGATACGCCATCCACCAGCGATAGTGTTCAACTAACCAATGCGCTCAGCGCTTTGAACATTGGCACCGGCGTGCTGGAATTCAACGACTTCGCCTTCACTCCCACAATCAACCTCGTGCCAGGCACTTACGTGCTGTTCGATACTGGCAAGGCGATCAACGGGACGCTTGGCGCGAACCTGAGCGGCAGTTTAAATGCCCAATTAAACGGGACGCTCTCGCTCGCCAACAGTTCAAACGACGTCATCCTGACCGTGTCGCTCATCCCCGAACCGGCGACCTTCGGCATGCTGACAATCGGCGCGCTTAGTCTATTGGGCGGACGCCGCCCCCGGCGCACCAAGCGATAAATCGCGCCGTCGACCTGTCGTTTTTTCGAAGTACTCATGTTGCGGTGCTGATGGGAAACGCGGCGCACTATTCGTGTATGTACGTCTTCATTTTAGCGTTCATGTGCATGCTTCACGCCTGATCGTTTCACCCCCGACCGATTTTCCGCTATAAAAGTTGGCGATGCGGGCAAGATGGATTCCGGCAGTGGCTTGCGCCTTGTTCGCAGTGGTGGTCACCCTATGGCCGGGGGATGCGCCGTGGGGTGGGGATGATGTGATGTTCGTGGGGGAAGCAATTCACAGCAATCAGCAGGGAAGTTTGATGGCGGTGGGGTTCGTGGGATCGGTCGGCTACCCGTACGGCCCGGTAGCAGTGCAGGTGTATCAGGCGATCGTGGCGGTGTCGCCGGATATTTACTGGGTCGTGCGAATTCACGCGTTTTTATTTGTGGCGACAACCTCCGTCGCCTTGCTGTGGCTTGCGGCGGAACTGCGGGTGAGCGCGTGGTGGGTTTTGCTCGTGATGGCGGGTCCATTTTTCTGGTTTTACACCCGGCTTCTGTGGGACAATTCGATGGGGATTCCGCTGGGGACGCTGTTCTTGGCATCCTGGGCGAGCGTGCTGCGCCGGCCGAGCCGATTTGCATTTCTGGTGAGCGTGGCATGCGGCGCTTTCATGCCGTTCATCCATCCCATGACCTTGCCGCTGGTGGGAGCGGTGTTGTTGCACGCTCTGTGTTTTCACCGGAAACTGTTCAAGCTCCACTGGATCGGCGTGGCGCTGGTAGGCGTCTGCTTGTGGTTCAGTTGCATCGAATATGTGTTGACTGTTGCCTTCATGCTGGCAGACAAAGCCAGTCCCGAAGTGGTCGCCAAGCCTCTCGGCGCGCTCACGCCCTTAAAGGCGGTGCTGTTTCCTTTGCTGGGCGGACGTTTGCTGTCCGCGTATTACTTTTTTGATGAACGCGGGCCGGAACACGGCTTGGAAACGACGACAATAGGACACCTATGCCGCAACCTGACCGCCATCGCGTTCGGGCTGGTGTGGTTGGGAATATGGAAGGCGATCGTAAACACCTGGCAGCGCCGTAAGTTGGCGGCGAGTCCGGAGCGGTCGATCATCGTCATTTGTCTGGTCGCATTGGGTCTGCAGATGCTGCTCGACGGCGTGATGCGTGTCGCCCCTTTCCCACACTATTTCAACGGAACATGGGTGATTTTCGTCGTCTTTCTATGGCTCGGACTGAAAGCCATCCGACCCGTCTGGCTGAGCAACGTCGTCGCGGCGAGCCTGGGAATTTGCCTTGCAATCTCCACCGTGTTCTTTGCGATCGACATTCACCGTCAGCGCGGCGGGCCGGTTTGGTACAAGAGATCGATGGAGGCGCAGCTCGGGATGATCGATCAACACGTAAACCATTTTGCGATCATCGCTTGCGCGACATCCCGCGAGAATTATTTGGCCGTCGGCGTGATTTGAAGGCCGTTCAGGTTTCCCTCAGCGCCATCAACGCCCTCGAAGGTGATCGTCAAAGTGCCGTCCGCATCCGCGGTCGCGGTGAACTTGGCGTAGTTGACGCCGTCTTCTAGTTCTTTCTTGTCCATCACGTAGGTCGTCGTCTTGGATTCCGTGCCGATCGTGAATTTGGTTTTGCGGCCGTCGGTGTTGGACGCGCTATATAAGATCAGGTCGTACTTGGCGTTGGCAGTCAGTCCGCTCAGCGTGACCGTCAGCGGATCGATGGTGTAGACGTAGTGACGCAGGAGTTTTTCCCAAGCCGTCCCGACGAAGCCGGCGTTGTCCGCGTCGTATTTGCCGTTGGCATTAAAGGTCAAGGTCACGTCGACATGTTCGCCTTTGGCGTCCGTGAGATCGATCTTCTCGCCCGTGTCGCCGTCCGGTGCGTTCCACTTATCGCCGTCCGCGCCGAGGACTGCCTTGCCTTCCGGCACGATTTCCTTGTTGCCCAAGCTGATGTTAATCAGGCCCGCGTCAAATTTAGCCCAAGCGCTGGTTGCGAGGGATGCGGTGACGATCATCAAAGTCGAAATAAGTGCGATTGAACGATTCACTGAAACCTCCGTGAAAGACGGAACTGATTGATGGACAACGCCTTGTCTCTGGTCCCATAGATTCTACCGTGGCGCTGTCTGATCATGAAATTCTGTCCGGCCAAAACCTTCCCTTTTTTTCCTGCGACAACAGCTTCAACTGACTGCCTTCTACGCTAGCATAGAATGTTGCATGGAATGTTGCGGCAAATTCCTTCGCGACACTATTCGAGAAGGCGTAACTGGTCGGCTTGAGTAAGCGTAGCCGATCGGTGGCATTGAACGTGGGCGGGAATGGAGCAAGCATCTGTGGGCATCCCTGCAATTGAAATCGCCAATCTGAAGCACAGCTATGGTTCGCGCGTCGCGTTGGACGGCGTGTCGATGCGAGTCGAGGCGGGACAGATGTTTGCGCTGCTCGGGCCGAACGGGAGCGGCAAGACGACCCTCTTCCGAATCCTCTCCACGTTGATCGAAGTGCCTGACGGAATCGTTTCGATTTTCGGCCAGGACGTCGCGCTCCACCGAGACGAAGTGAGGCGGGAGATTGGGGTGGTGTTTCAGTCCCCCAGCTTGGACAAGCAACTGACCGCGGAGGAAAATCTGCGGCATCATGGGCATCTCTATGGCCTTCAGGGGAAAGAACTTAGCAATCGGATCGACGAAGCCTTGACTCGCCTCAATCTGAACGACCGCCGTCACGAACGCGTTGTAGGATTCAGTGGTGGGATGCGCCGGCGCGTAGAGTTGGCCAAAGGTTTGCTTAGCCGGCCACGGCTGCTGATCCTGGACGAACCGAGCACCGGACTCGACCCCACCGCCCGGATCGACCTGTGGAACTACCTCGCCGAGGTCCGCGGGCGCGATCGCGTGACGGTTTTAGTGACGACCCACCTGATGGACGAAGCCGATCGCTGCGATCGCGTAGTGATTCTGGACCACGGCAAAACTCTTGCAAATGACACGCCCGCGGCTTTGAAGTCGGGTGCGGGCGGAGACATTGTGACGCTTCAAGTCACCGATGCAAATGCCGCCAAGTCCATTCTTAAGGATAAGTTAGATTTGGAAGTCGCCATCGTGGACGGCGCGCTACGGGTGGAAAGACCGAAGGGCCACGAGCTGGTTCCGCTGCTGGTCGAAGCGCTGGCTGGCATGGTCACGTCGGTGACAGTCGGTCGACCAACTTTGGAGGATGCTTTCGTTCGATTGACAGGTCGCCACTTTGAACCCGCGCGGGCAACGGCGGAGAGTTAAAATTGCATATAAACTGCTGGCGATCAATCTCTTACGACTAAGCGTCTGTCGGCTTTTCGTCGCGCTTTGCGATCTTCACCCCAAACCGTTCCACTGCGACTTCCAACTCACGGCCGTCGTGACGATTCACACGACCGTTTAAGGCGTAAAAGACCTGCTTGCCATTGCGTCGATTGGCGATGACATTATTGACGCGCAGCAGCGCAAGATGATGGCTGACCGTCGGTTGCGGAAGCTTTAATTCCTTGCACAGACTGGTCACGTTCTTCTCGCCCGCAGCCAAGATCATTAAAATGTTCAGCCGGGTCTTATCGGAAAGAAGCCTGAACAATGAAGTGAGCTGCTCCAGATCTTGCTCAGAAGCATCCGCTGGTTCGAACACAGCCATAATCTATCTCCAGTTCAGCTTTCGCCAACCTATCGTCACCTGAACCTATGTCGGTCCGAACAACTATACAGCAAGCGCCCATAGCTCGTCGAGTGAAAAATTGTCATAAGCATAGAATGCTACAAGACATGCGATTCCATAGATGTGACTGGACACTTATGGTCCTGCGGATTGGGGCGGTCTTTAGATTTCCCAATCTCTTGACGACCGATAAAGCGCCCGTACAATGCCGGGCACGGACAGAAAATTTTGGGGCCGTGGTCTAATGGGATGACGGCTGAATCGCATTCAGCAAATCAGGGTTCGATTCCCTGCGGCTCCATTCGACTCGACCGGGTACGGCCTCGCTCATGGCAGGCCTAGTCTGGCAGAGTCTATTCGACTCGACCGGGTACGGCTTCGCTCATGGCAGGCCATATCGGGCCGAGTGTATTGCCCTAAGTTGGCAAGCGTATCACGTTATTTATACTGAGCTTATCGAAGAGAATGGGCATTCCCATTTCCGGATGTACGCCGACGGATTCCTTAAAATACAACGACATACCTTGTGCCGCCCACGCTACCCGTGAAGCCCGCCGACTTTCAACACCCGGCAGCTAAATGGGTTGTGCCGCTTGGCCTGCACGCGTCAGGTTGGCTGATCGCCCTCTTCTGCGCGCTCATCCTGTTGGCCCCTTGGACCGAACCGGGGCGAGTACCTGGAGAGCTCGATTTTTCCTGGCAGCAGGTCGACCAACTCGCGTGGCGGACAGGACTTAACGTCGGCGAGGATCTTGTCTTCACGATGGGTCCGTGGGGCTTCGCCTATCGCGGGTTCGATTCTCAAAACTATTTCGCGGTGCTGGGCGTCTGGTCGTTTCTCGTGCTGGCAACGACACTTGCAATGCTCTGGCTGGCTGCAAATTTTGCAGGGCCGAGATGCGGCGATGGCTCTACGCAACCTCGGTCGAATCTAACCAGTCAGGCGTGGGTATTACTGGAACTGTCATGGACGCTCTCGTTGATTCTCGTCTGTGCGGTGCGCTTCCCGGTTTTCCTTAACCTCGGCCCATTGCTTCTTTTAGCACTCAACGCTCAGGCGGAAAAGCCGAAGCCAGACTGCGAAAAACCCAAGTTCCGTATCGAAGGCCTATTAGCTTTGATGCTCGCCGTGTCTTTGGCGTTGAGCGCACTGTTAAAATTCAATTTCTTCATCGGAGCCACCGTCGCAGTCCTCGCGGTTACGCTGGACGACGTATTGCGGCTACGCCGAGTGCCGCGAGTCGGAATTGCCTATTTGATCGCATTGGCGGGCTTCTGGCGCGGGGCGGGGCAGTCTTGGGGAGCGTTCATTCCCTACTTGCGAAACGCCATCGAAATCGCGCGCGGCTACTCGGGCGCGATGTCGTTTGATCCCCCCACCATCTCCGCCGACTTAATAGGGTTTCTCGTACCCGCGGGGTTGATCCTTGCGCTGGTCATTTGGACGACCTGGCGGCGCGATAAGTGGCGTAGTTTATTCCTGTCAATGGGCTTGGCGGGGGGGATTTTTCTCGTATTTAAGTCTGCTTTTATCCGACATTACTTTCATTTTTCCATGGCAACTGTGTACCTTTTCCCCCTCGCCTGGGTCTGGCTCCCCTGGATCGCCCGCCAATGGTCCACCGCCCCGCGCGCGCTTCGATGGGCCATGCGCGGCACGTGCGCAGCCCTCGCGTGCCTCAGCGCATCGGTCGCGATCTTTACCTATGGTCAATACCGTCCCCCGACTTTTTTCCAACAGGCCGGCGCCCTCCTCGGCCAGTTCCCCGCCGATGTCGGTCGGGCGCTTCACCCGGGACGCACGCGCGATGAGCTTACAAAAGAACACGAATCCAAGCTGGCGGACATCCGTCAGCGCGCCCCCCTTCCGCCCCTGAGCGGGACGGTCGACGTCTACCCCGTCCGCCAATCTGTTGTCCTAGCCAACGACCTCCCCTACGCCCCGCGCCCCGTCTTCCAAAGTTACGCCGCCTACACCCCCGCCCTCGCGCAACTCAACGCCGACCATCTCCTCACCCCCCGCGCCGCGGAAACGATTTTATTTGATATTTTCACCATAGATCAGCGCTTCCCCGCCCTGGATGACGGCCCAAGCTGGCCGCGCTTGCTGACCTTGTATGATGTGCAGACCACCACCAGGGATTTTATAGTCCTCCACCGCTCCGCCATGCCGCGCGCGGCGCGATTAGAACCGTTGACCACTCTAACCGGCGAATTCAACAGCCCCCTGCCGCTCCCCGATGGCGACGATCTGCTCTGGGCTGAAATCGACCTCCCCACCCGCCCCGCCGGCGACGTCCTCGCCCTGCTCTACAAATCGCCGCTCGTCAGCATGACTATCAACCTCCCCCATCAACCCGCCAAATCCTTCCGCCTCGTCCCCGAAATGGCCCGCGGCGGATTTTTGCTCTCGCCCCTCGTCGAAGACCGCCCCGCCTGGCAATCGCTCGCCGACGGCACCTGGCGAACCAAGCTCGCGAACCGCAAGCTTGCCGCCATCACCCTTAACGCGGGCGAACATCAGTCGACGTTTTATAATGACCAATTTGAAGTACGCCTATCGAAGCTGATCGTCGACACGAAATGAATTCGCGGAATCCCATTGGACAAGGACAGAAAAGAATTTTGTCCACGAATTGACACGAATTCTCACGAATCAAAACCAAAAGAATTTGCCTTTGCATTTATTAGTGAAGATTCGTGTAGATTCGTGGACAAAATTCTTCGCGCCTTAGCGCCTTCGCGTGGAATTCATTACGCGCTTCACGCGCTCTCAGTGCGGCAGAATCTGCTTATACGTCCAGATTCTTCACTTCCAGCGCATGGTCCTCAATATATTGCCGCCGGCGCTCGACATCCTCGCCCATCAGGACGCTGAACATGCGTTCGGCTTCCACTGCTTCGTTTAGCGTGATGCGCAGCAGCACCCGCTTGGTCGGATCGAGCGTGGTTTCCCATAGTTGCTCGGCGTTCATTTCGCCCAAGCCTTTGAAACGCTTGATCTCGATCCCATGCTTCGCCAGTTGATGCACTTCCGGAACGATCTGGGCGACGCCCGCGATGTCGTGCGTCTTGCCGTCGTCTTCGACCAGCGCATAGCGCGTGGCCAGCCGCTCGCCACTCACCGATTCTTCCTGCGTCAAGTAGTAGTCGGCGATGTTCAGGCCGAACTTCGTCAGCTCGACGATGACCGGTTCCAGATCGTTCAACTCATGCAATTCGTTCATTTTCTGCACGCGCAACACCGGCTTGGCGTTTTCGCTCTCGATCGGCTTGGCGACGCCATCGCCGGGCGGGAGGACGGATTGTCCGAGGTCAAGTTGGTGCGTTGACCGTAATTCGTCCAGTTCTCGGGACGTCAGCAACTGTTCCTTGCCATCGATGATGACCGCATGGTTCGGAATCACGCCATTCGCCTCGCGCAGCGCGAGCACGCGCGCAAAATCGATCCCGCGGCGATTGACGATTTTTACGATTTCTTCCAGCTTGGTCAGCACGACGATGACCTCGCGCAGTTGCGCGCCCGAGTGTCGCCGCACTTCCTTGCCTGTGTCATTGTCGCGCACGATTAGGTGCGCGCCGTCCACGCCGAGCGTCGTCAGCGTTTCCCGCATAGTGCGCTCGTTCAAAACGTATTCCGCTTTCTTGCGGCGCGTGACTTCGTACAGCGGCGGCTGGGCGACGTAGACGCGGCCGGCGCGGATCAGTTCGGGCATGTGGCGGAAGAAAAACGTGAGCAGCAGCGTGCGGATGTGCGAGCCGTCGACGTCAGCGTCAGTCATGATCACGATCTTGCCGTAGCGGCGCTTTTCAAGATTAAATTCTTCCCGGATGCCGCAGCCAAGGGCGCTGATGATCGTGCGAATTTCCTCATGGCCAAGCATCTTCACCAGGTTCGCCTTCTCGACGTTCAGGATCTTACCCTTGAGCGCCAAAATCGCCTGCACATTGCTGTCGCGGCCCTGTTTGGCGCTGCCGCCTGCCGAATCACCTTCGACGAGGAAAATCTCAGTGATTTCGTTTGATTTGCTGCGGCAATCGGCCAGCTTGCCGGGCAGGCTGCCGCCTTCCAGCACATTCTTGCGACGGGTCAGTTCACGCGCCTTGCGAGCCGCTTCGCGAGCCTCGGCGGCGAGCGTTCCCTTCTCAAAAATGATCTTGGCGATCTTCGGGTTCTCTTCCAGAAACGACCCCAGCTTTTCACTGACCGCCGACCCGACGAAACCTTCGACATCGACGTTCAGCAGCTTGTCCTTCGTCTGGCTCTCAAAACTCGGCTCCGGAATCTTCACGCTGATGACGGCGACCAGGCCCTCGCGCAGATCGTCGCCGCTGGGGCGCACGTCTTTCAGCAAACCCGTGCGCTCGGCATATTTCAAGATCGTGTTGGTCAGCCCCGTCTTGAACCCGCTCAAATGCGTTCCGCCGTCGTGGTTGTTGATGTTGTTGGCGAACGTAAAAATCGTTTCGTTGTAGCCGTCGTTGTATTGCAGCGCGACTTCCACTTCGAGTCCGAGCGAGCGATCTTCTTTTTCAAAGCTGACCACCGGTGAGACAGATGCTTTGCCTTCGTTCAAAAACTGCACGTACTCGGTCAGGCCGAGCGCGTACCTGTAAACGTCGCGCTTGCCCACGCGCTCGTCTTCAAAAACAATTTCGACGCCCTTGTTCAGGAACGCCAGTTCACGCAAACGATTGGCGAGCGTCTCGTGGATGAAATTCACATCGGGGAAAAGCGTGGTATCGGGCTTGAAACTTACCTTGGTGCCGGAAGCGGCGCTCTTGCCGATCACGGTGAGACTTTGGGCCTTGATGCCGCGCCGGAATTCCATGTGATGAACCTGGCCTTCGCGCGACACTTCGATTTCCATCCATTCAGAGACGAAGTTGACGACTGAAGCGCCTACGCCGTGCAAGCCGCCGGAGGTCTTGTAGGCGGACGCCTCGTTGTGCTCGAACTTGCCGCCGGCGCCGAGCGTCGCGAAAACCACTTCAACCGTCGGGATTTTTTCCGTCGGGTGAATCCCCACCGGAATTCCGCGGCCGTCGTCGACGACAGTGCAGGAACCGTCGGCGTTGATCTTCACCAGGATGCTCTTGCAGAAGCCGGCGAGCGCTTCGTCGATGCTGTTGTCCAAAATCTCGTAGACGAGATGATGCAGCCCGCGCAAATTGTAGCCGCCAATGTACATGCCGGGACGCGTGCGAACGTGCTCGACGTCGTTCAAAACCTTAATCATCCCTTCGTTGTAGGCGTCGGGGACGGTGGGCTCATTGTCGGATGAAACGGATTGGGGAATTTGCGGCGTCTGTTCTTCACTCATGCGGAGCGCTCCTGACGGACAAAATAACGGCTAAAGGTCCGCCGGTGATTCGCACCCGCGACCGATTTCACAGCCCGAACTATCACTCGAATTTGGCCTCCCGAGCCGCGAAAAAATTCGGCTCAGACGGCAGAAACATTATCGCAGAAACGCATGCAAAATGCCACGACGCGGACCGCACGGAACGAGAGCTCATCACGTATTTGCCGCGATCGCTGAAGTCGGATTGTTCCCTTGTAAAAACCGGTCTGACACGACTACGATTCGGACATGGCTTGTCGTTCATCGCCCGCATCTTCCCGCTTATCCAATGCCTTCAAACTTGCTTTGGTCTGCGTCAGCGCATCGGCATTGAACCTGTCGCGCCCGGCGTGGGCAGATGATGGGCCGCTGCTGCTGGCGGACAATGTGAACGCACTCGTGCAACGGTTGGCGGATCAGGATCCCGCCAAGCGCCGGGACGCTGCGGCCCGGCTGGCGCAAATGGGCGCGGCGGCGAGGCCGGCGCTGCGAGCGGCGGCGGAGTCGGACGATCTGGAACTCCGGTCGCAGGCTTCAAAATTGTTGTTGCAACTTCCGTGGACGAGCGACGCCGATTCCGATTCGGTCCGGCTGGTTCTGAGCAGGTATGGGCAGCTCGATGTCGAGCAGCGGAAGGAGGCGGCGTATCAGCTTATCAATCTGGAAAATCATCAAGGGGACGAGGCGGTCATCCGGCTGCTGCGCGATGAAGTGAGCAGCGACGTGCGCTGGCAGACGGTGCGGCTTATACGCAATCAGACGAAGCGCTCCGGGGATTCGCCGCTGTTGCAGCAGTTGCGCTCGATGTCAGGAACCGAGCGCGCCATTGCCGCGATGGATGCGCCGCTGGCCGCCGCCGCAGGGTGGGCGTGGCTGCACGGAAAAAACGCCGCGGACATCGCGCGGGCGAATGTTTTGCTGCATCGCGCGGTGGAACTAGAACAGCAGAAGCCGAGCGACGCTGCCGATGCACTGGACTTCGCCTACGACCATCTGCTGACGCTCGCCTCCACCTCCAACGACAACGCGACGGCGGCGAGCTTGTTGCGCGAGCGGATCAAATCCGCGGGCGGGGCAAGCGATCTGGGCACGCTGAAAGCGCTGGCGCGGCTGCTGGCGATGAACGCCGAGCATCCTGAAATGTCCGCGGCACAGGTTGAACCGGACTTGATCGAGCCTTATCGCGGGTTGCCGGAAATTCAGTATGCGCTGGGCCGGTCGAAGTTGAATTCCGGTGCCGCGGATGAGGGTCGGGCGATGATCGCCGCTGCCTTCAAGGCATCGGCGGGCGATGTGGAGGCGCGGCAGCGCGTGGCCAAATTTTTGTGCGACCTGCGCTGGTACGATCTGGCGGAGCCCGAACTGCTGGACATCCTCAAGATCGACGGCCCCAACCCAACGCTGTACCGCGGCAACGCGCAATTTCAGCTTGCGAACATCGCCGCGGCGCGGGGGGACGATCAGGCGATCGCGGATCATCTGCAGGCGGCGCTGGATCTGATTGGTGAAGGAAACTCGCTGAACATTGAAGGCGGAAGCATCGAAGGCGTCCGCGCCTCCGCCGCATGGCATCGGCTGCTGGCGGCGCGGAAGCGCGGCAACCGCGAGGAGGAGCAAAAGGCGCTCGATGCCGTGCTCAAAACCACGCCCGATTCGCCCGATCTGGTGATCGACATCGTGACCCTGCTGCAAGAGCGCGGCCGCGCGGATGAGGCGAACAAGCTGTTTGACCGCAGCTACGGCGTCGTGAAAGACCGCCTGGCTAAGCAGCCGGACTCCGCCGACCGCATGAACACTCTTGCGTGGCTGCTGGCTCGTTGCGGCAGGCAACTGAATGAAGCGCTGGAACTGGCGACGCAGGCGACGACGGTCGATCCAGACAACGCCGCGTATCTGGACACACTGGCGGAAGTGCATTTCCGCCTTGGAAAGCCCGCCGAAGCCGCGCGCGTGGAGGAACGCGCCTTGGCGCTGCAACCGGGCGATTCGTTCATGACGGACCAATTGCAACGCTTCCGCGCCGCGGCAACCTCGCGACCGGCAACGCAGCCGAATTGATCGCTGTGTACATCTTTGACGCGCTCTCCGTTGCACAATTCAAGGCTTGGCCCTGTCCAGAAGGCACGGCGAAATGAAGCCGGCGGGCCAAAACCAGATATGTTTCCGATTTGCCCGTCCCGCGTACACTGGTCGCCATGATTCTGCTCGATCGATTGGCCGAACTGTTTCCCACCGCCAAGCGCACGACGCTGCGGCGCATGATCGAAGCGGGTCGCGTGAGCGTAAATGGAATCCCGGCACGGGCGGCGAAGCAGGAGTTGGCGCCGGAAGACTCGGTCAAAGTCCTGCAAGCCGGGCCTGAAGGCGCAGATGATCAGTCCGACGCCCCGCCGAAGCTTCCATTTGAAATAGTATTTGAAGATCAGGACGTGATCGTCATCAACAAGCCAGCGGGTCTGCTGACGAGCACGGTGCCGGCGGAAAAGCGGCCAACGGCGTGGAGCCTGTTGCGCGCCGACGTGCGGCGGCGCGAGCCGGGGACGCATGTGGCGCTGATCCATCGGCTGGATCGGGATGCGTCGGGGCTTTTGATTTTTTCCAAGAATTCCAAGGCGTACGATTCGCTGAAATTGCAATTTCGTGAACACTCGATCGAGCGCGTCTACACCGCCATCGTTCATGGGACGCCCAAGCCACTGAAAGATCGCATCCGCACGCGGCTGATTGAACTGCCCGACGGCAGGGTCCGCTCCACGCCCAATCCTGACAACGGCGAAGAGGCGATCAGCGATTATGAAGTGATGCGGACGATTGGAAAGCATTCGGTCGTGCGCGTGCAGTTGTACACCGGCCGCAAGCATCAGATCCGCGCGCATCTGAGCGAGCGCGGCCATGCGATTGTGGGAGATTCGGTCTATGGAGAACCGTCTGCGCGGCGGGCAGAGCGGCAGTCGAAATTGTTGCTCGCGGCAACCAAGCTGATCTTCCGCCACCCGCGCACGCTGGAGTCGATCAAAGTGCAATCCGAACTGCCTGCTGTCATGCGGGCGTTCATTGCGGAGTTGTCAGCCGAGCCGAAGTCCGCTATAGGCTAATCACGCGAGCAAACCAACCGCGTATTTTGAGACGTTTTATGGTCATTCCGCCGAATATCCGAGGCTTGATTTTCGATTGCGACGGCACGATCGCCGACACCATGCCAGCGCATTACCAGGCGTGGCTGCGTGCGCTAGGTGAGCACGGCCACGATTTTCCTGAAGCGCTGTTTTATGAAATGGCCGGAATCCCGACGCGGAAAATCATTGAGATTCTGAACGAACGGCACGGCTATACGCTGCCCGTCGATGAAGCGACCGAGAAAAAAGAAGACTATTACGTCGAATTGATTCCGCAGATCATGGCCATTGAGCCGGTGGTAAAACTTGTGCGCGAACATGCCGGCAAGCTGCCGATGGCGGTTGCGACCGGTGGAACCCGCTCGATCTGTACAAAAACACTTGCGGCGGTTGATTTACTTCGCTATTTTCCCACCAACCTGATCGTCACCGCGGACGATGTGGAACATGGGAAGCCCGCACCGGACATTTTTCTCGAAGCCGCCCGGCGAATCGAAGTTCCGCCTACCGCGTGCATGGCCTTTGAAGACGCCGAACTTGGCTTCCAATCCGCCGGAGCGGCGGGAATGACGGTCATCGATATTCGGCCCTTGCGAGTTTGACAGTGTTTTTCTGTTTACGTCAAATTTTTGCAGGATTTTGCACATTATATTTTTTTTGCTCAATCCCTATGATTGTAGTGTTAGCTTGCGTAGATTAGGTAAACAAAGTTAATGGTGCCGCGCCCGCATCCAAGTTATCAATGATTCCGGGCGATTTAGCATAAACTTGCTTTTTGCATTCCACACGACGGCTCGTACCGAAGGTCGAAATGCCTGGCAGCATTCTTAGCATGTTGGATTGGTTCACTGGCGGTTCTGCAAGACCGTACATGAAGCTGACCCATTGCATGAATGGAGACACGTTCTGGATCTGGGTCACGGTTGTGTTGGATCTGTCGGTGGCCGTGGGTTACATCCTGATCGCACGGCACTGGTGGCGGAACGAGCGCTCCCTGCCGCCCAGCCCTGCCAAGAGCGCGCTCGGCAGCCTTAGAAACATTTTCATCTTCTGCGGTATTTGCGGCTACATTTTTATCCCCATCAAAATGGTCTGGCCGGCTTGGCGTTTATATGACATCTCGCTCTGCATTCTCGTCTACTGGACATGGAAATATGCATTGAGCGCTCAAAGTCTGAAAGTCATTTATAGCGAGCTGGGACGCAGCAAGCAGCTCGAAGCCGACCTCGAAAAAAACAAGGAAGAGTCCCGCCGCAAGAGCTTTTTTCTGAATGCGATCAGCCACGATCTGCGCACACCGCTTAACGCGCTGGTCTTACAGACGAATCTCGCTGAAATGAGCCTGAAGGCCGACGACCCGCAGGCGGCGCAGGCGGCGCTCAAAGACATCCATGCCTCGGCCCGCTGGACCGCCGATCTGCTCGATACGCTGCTTGATTTTGCGCGCCTCGACTGGACGGCCCATGAAACCAAGATTTCGAGTTTCCCGCTGGGCGCGCTGCTGGACAATGCCGTCGCCAACGTGCGCGCCAATGCCGTCGCCAAGGGCCTGCTTGTCTCCAGCCATTGCCCTGCCGGGCTGATCCTGCACACCGACCGCATGCGGGTGGAGCGCGTCGTCGGCAATTTGCTTTCCAATGCCGTGAAATACACGAAAGAGGGTTCGGTCATGGTCTCGGTGGATCAGGGCCGCAGGGGTGTTGAAATCCATGTGACGGATACCGGTCCCGGCATTTTGCCGCAACACCAGGAGCGTTTGTTCGATGAGTTTTACCAAGTCCAAAATGTCGAGCGAGACCGTTCAAAGGGATATGGCCTGGGGCTGGCAACCGCACGGCAACTCGCGAGACAACTCGACGGGGACATCGTTGTGGATTCGGCCGTCGGACGGGGAAGCCGGTTTTCCCTCGTCCTCCCCGAAACCGTCATCGACCGAGGCGCCGCGCCAGTCGAACGACCCGTCGCCGCCGTCGAAGTTGCGTAAGCGGCAGGTTTTGATCGTCGAAGATGATCTCGCCAGCGGCTCGGCGCTGCGCACCATTCTCTCGCGCCTCGGCATGGACGTGACGGTGGTTACGACTGTCGCACAAGGCCTGGTGAAGCTCGACGCGCTGCACCCCGATTACGTCGTGCTCGATCTCATGCTCCCCGACGGCGACGGCGAACAGATCCTCCGGCATATCCGCAGCAGCGCCGAAAAAATCCGCGTCTGCGTCACCACCGCCAGCAACGACGTCGATCGCCTGACCAACCTTCAAACCATGCACCCCGACTGCGTTTTGCCGAAACCCATCGACCTTCACAAACTTCTGGCCCAATTGGAAAACTGATCCCGCAGAAAGTACCCGCACGAAAGCCATTTTTGAAAAGACGGCTTCGCGTTCTTGCACCCAAACGCGAATTTCAGGCGCCTTACCATTATTTAGCCGCGAACGAAGTGAGCGCGAACCAGCAGAGCCTCTCGATCGCGACGTATTATTAAACTCAATTTGAAATAAGCTAATCCTTTGCCGCGCGCGGGATGACAAGGATGCTCTTCGGGCTGGTCGGGCAATCCTGCTGGCATACACCGCAACCGATGCAGCCCAGCGGCTTCACCACGACCTGCCTCTCCCGAATCTCAATCGCCGCGGTCCCGAGCGGACAATGATCGGCACAGATTGTGCAATCCTCCCCATTGGCGGTACGCACGCAGGTTTCTTCGCGCCACACCGCCGTGCCCATGTCGATGTCGACCAGCGGCGTCGGCAGCAGCGCGCCGCTCGGGCATTGATTCATGCACGCCAGCGATTGACATACTGCACACGCCTTCACGTCCGGATCAATATAGGGCGCGCCGCGGCCAACCACGCCTGACAAATCAATCTGGATGCACTGAACCGGGCAGACGTTCACGCACACGCCACATCGAGAACACGCGTTGAGAAAATCAATTTCCTTGATCGCGCCGGGCGGCCGCAACCATACGCCCAATGCGACCGTGCGCGGCGTTGGCTTGAATGTTTGATGGGATGGCGGCTGTTCAAAAACACCCAACTGCTGCGCGGTCCGCTCGATCGGCTCGATCGCCTGCGCCAGCGGCTTCAGCAATTCACGCAACCCCTGCCGGAAAAAACGCCGGCGATCGATGGGCTGCTCGTCCGGTGGGAGTGGCATGGTGCTGACAACTGGACAAAGCCAGAAAATAGCGGCACGCGGGCTTGCGTGCTTAAGGCTTCGATTTCGGATCGACCGGCGCTGAAGCGTCCTTGATCCCGTTCAATTTTACAATTTTCTGGGCGGTCAGTTGGCGGCCGGTCAAAGCATCCGTGAACACAACTTTGATGGTCAACTCCGACTGGGCCGCCGGCACAGTCTGCCACGGACACTGGAGCGCATACGTATACAGCAACCCCTTGCCGAACCATGAGGCGCGGGCCTGCGCCGCGTCAAAATCCCAGTGACCTACTCGCAACTCCGATGGCCGCGATAGATCAAAGGCTTCGACCGTGAACGTGCCGGATGCCTTGAGCGAATCGCCCTGCTGGTCGGTCGGGACGACATAGACTTTCAATCCGTCTTCCCCCGGCCGCGCTGGATCGAAATCCGATCCGCCGGTCAAGCGGCCAATCGTCAAGGAATGGGCGGTGTAAAACGAGTCGAGTTGGCCGGGTGAAAGGGAAGGCGCCGTCGTTGACGTCCCGCCTTGCGTGGCGCGCAGGCTGGAGGCAAGCCCGTCGTTCTTGACCTTGAGCGCAGCGATCTCATCCCGCAGCGACTGGTTTTGCTTACGAAGCTCAGTGTTGGCGGCGCTCGGTCGGCTGCAACCTTGCAGCACAAGGAGCGCGGCCAAAGAAATCGATCCAAGGAGACGCACTGACTTGGTCATTGCCTTATCCGTTTCCATGGATTGAAGATGAAAGTTCGCCCGCCACGTCGCTCAGGCTTGTCGCTCAGGCTTTGTCGTCATCGCCAATAATGTCCGCTTTGCGGGCGTTCGTGGGCACTTCCAGGGGACGATCCAGAATGCGATCGGCGCAACCGTACGCGATCGCTTCTTCGGCGAAAAGCCACTTGTTGCGGTCGAAATCGCGCTTGATCGTATCGTAAGTTTTGCCCGTGGCGTCGCCCATGATCTTGTAGAGCCGGTCGCGCAGTCGAAGCATGTGCGTGGCTTCGATGCCCAAATCCGTTGCCGGCCCCTGCAGCATTCCGCCGATGAGCGGCTGGTGCAGCATGACCTGCGCGTTCGGCAGGCAATAACGCTTGCCCTTCGTCCCGGTCGCGAGCAGGCAAGCGCCCATGGACGCGGCCATGCCGATGCAGGTGGTCGACACATCGCAACGCAGAAAATGCATCGTGTCGATGATCCCAAACCCGGCGCTCACGCTCCCACCCGGCGAGTTGATGTAGAAGTTAATGTCCGCCTTGGGATCGTCGTTCGACAAGAACAGAAGCTGGGCGATGATCACGCCGGCGGAGTCGTCGGTGACCGGCCCGTTGAGCAGGATGATGCGATCGCGCAGCAGCCGCGAGTAAATGTCGTAAGCCCGCTCGCCGCGGCCGGACTTTTCGATAACGATGGGGATGAGTTGATTCTGCATTGGTAGTTGCCAGTTATTAGTTGTCAGTGGCCAGCAGCCAGTTGTTCTTGCCAGTGATTGTTGCCTGTCGCATGGGACTGGCAACAGGCAACTAACAACTGGCAACTCCTTCATTCCTTCGGCTTGCTGCCGTCGCTCGCCGCAAGGGCGGTGGCTTCGGAGCTGTCCTCGCCGATCACTTCGTCGCACAGGCCGTACGCGACGGCGGCCTTGGCGTCGAAGAAGCGGTCGCGCTCGGAGTCTTCCTGAACGCGCTCGGGCGGCTGGCCGGTGCATTTGGCGAGCACGTTGATCAGCGTCTGCTTGGTCTTCAGGATTTCTTCCGCCTGAATTTCAATGTCCGCCGCCTGCCCATACACGCCGCCGAAGGGCTGGTGGATCATCACCTTTGCGTTAGGCAGAATAAACCGCTTCCCCTTCTTGCCCGCGGCGAACACCACGGCCCCACCGCTTTCAGCGCGACCGATGCAATAGGTCGCGATGTCACACGTCAGGAAACGCATGATGTCGTAAATCGCCAGCGTGTCGTCGACCACCCCGCCGGGGCTGTTGATGTACAGGTTGATGTCGTCGCCCTTTTTCACGCTCTGCAGGTAAAGCATCTGCATGATGCAGCGCGAGGCGGAGACGTGGTTGATCTCGCCGACCAGAAACACGACGCGATTTTCGAGGAGCATTTCCTCGAGCGTCATCTCGCGGTAACGGTTGTATCCGCCGCCTCCGCCGCCGGGCGAAGGCATGCCGACCGGCATGTTCATTGGCGCGCCAACGCCTGGGATCATGCCGGGCATTCCGCCGGGAACCGGCATCGACATGGATGGCGCACGGCGGCCGGCGTAGTCCGCCATTCGCGCGACAGCCTGGGGATCAAGATTGTTCAAGTTCGCGTTAGACATTCGATTCGCTTCCTTCGACCAGTGACCCGCCCGGGCAGGCGTGAAAATCATTCATAACTGCCGGGCCGTCGATCCTATGCGTCATATCACCACCCGTCAACGCGAGGCCGCGGGCGGATATTCATTGCATAAATATCGGACCGGCGGAGCGTCCTCTTCGATCTTTGGATAGCGCGGGAGCGATTCATGAAAGCGATTATCGGTCGCGTCATCGTTCACGCTCGACACTTCGCCGATCAGCGCCGTCCCGCTGCCCTTTTTCGCCCAGAAGGCGTGGTACAGATAAGGCGTAAGCGTGATGCTTTCGCCCGGCCCCAGTTCCACCAAGCCACCCGCCGATATTTCGCGCAGAATGCCATCACAACTCACAAGTACCGGAGTGTCGGCAAACTTGCTTTCGTCCGATCGATCGGCGTTGCATAGCTGAATCACCAAAACCCCTGTCCCACGATTGATGATGTCCTCTGTTTTTTGCCAGTGGAAATGCATGGGGAGAATCTGCTCCTCGTAGGTGATCAGCAACTTCTCGGCGTAGGTTTTGACATTGGCGGGATCGGTGATCAGGCCGTTGCGCAGCGTGAAAAGCGTCAGCCCCGTGTGGCGAAAGTTTCCGGATCCAAAATCGGCGACGTCCCACCCGAGTTTGCGCGAACGAATTTCATTCGCCTCGAGGCCAGCCTTTTGCCATTGCGATGGCGACCAGTGTGCGAATGGCGGCAGGAAAAAATGATGGCGCGATAAAAATTCCTGTGCGTGCTCGATTTCGTGGTTGATCTCCGATCGCTTCATATAGTTTATGCTAACTCGCGCGCGGGCGCCTGCGAAGGGTTGCTGCCGCTCGATTTATCGGGCCGAAAGGGCCATTCACACGCAGCCAACCTTCAACGGAATTTGCAGACCACATCATATAGTTTTCCACCGTGACGATTCGCGACGGCAAGATCCTTGATCATCGCCAGATTGATGGCATCGCAGGAAAAGGCGGCATCCAGATTGCTTTCGACGCCGCGGCCCATGCCTTCAAGGATGACGAGGTCGGCATCGGTGGACGCGACGTTGAGTTCGTTCGACACCCCACCGAGGTCGATCAGCGGTTCGCCCGTGCCGGTGCTGACGAGTTCGATCTGGAGCCCTTTAAGTGATGGCTCAACTTCCAGCGTCCTTGGCCACCAGACTTTGACGTCGTGAATGGTCATGTCGTTGAGCGTCGGGCGCTCGTTGGCGGCGAGGACGACGCGCGTGCCGCGCCGGGCAAACCAGCGCATCATCGGGATCGCGCCGAGCAGAAAATCACTGCCCGCGTTGTCAATGAAAAAAACAACCTTGTGATGCCGCGGACCGTTGAGGAGACGATCGGCCAGGGCGTCGAGGTCGTCGATCAGCCACGGCCGTGGCGTGATGGTTCCGCGGACGCTTAAAAAATTGGGTCCGCCGTGAAGAAACGCCTTGGCGGTGGCTTCGGCGCCCATGTCGAAGATATTTCCGGCAAACACACCCAGAATGATGGCCCCAAGCTGCGCGCGCGGATCTGAAGCCATTTCATCCAGTTCACGGCAAACCGCTGGCAGCAGCGGCAGCATTTTTTCGTTCTCGCGGTTTTTCAGATCGATAAACGGATCGACAAAACCATGCCGGCGAAGAATCTGATCGCGCCACACATCCAGGCGAAGTATCGTCACCCCGCCGAGTTCTTCTGCGCGATCCAACACATGATCGAAAAACCCGTGGAATTCGGCACGGCATGAAGCAACGCGGGCCTGCACCGCGTCCAGCGCTTCGCCGCGTAACGTCGCGACGTCCACGCCGAGTTTCAGGATCGTTTCCAAATGGCGTTTGAAAAACGCGACCCAATGTTCCCCGCCCGCCCGATCCTGCGCCAGATCCCATGAACAGGCGACATATCGAGCAGGATCGGCGAGTTTGATGAACGACTGCATGGACATCTTTCTATCGTCACAAGACCTTGGACGCGGGAAAACTATCGGGCGCTCATCCCGCCATCGACGTAAATCGTCTGGCCGGTGATGTAGCTCCCTGCCTCGCTACATAAGAGCAGCGCGAGCCCGGCACAATCTTTAGGCTGGCCGATGCGGCCATTGGGGACGTGTTTCCCCTTTTCCATTACATCCTGCTCGCTCTGAAAATCAGCCCGATTGCGATACGTATTGAACCATCCCGGCGCGAGGAGATTGACCGTTACCTGGTCCTTCGCCATGTCGCGGGCGAGTGCGGTTGTCAGGCCGGCGAGCGCGAGCTTGCTGAGCGAATACGGCAGCATCCGCGGGTTGCCGCCTTTTTGCTGGATCGAGCCGATGTTGATGATCCGGCCAAATTTCTGCGGGACAAAAATCCGGCTCGCCAACTGGCATAAGAGAATCGGCGAGATCAAATCCGCTTCAAATGTTTGGCGCAAATGGTCCGGCGTTTCTTCGAGCCAGTGCTGGAATTTCTGAATGGCGGCGTTGTTGATGAGGATATGCAGCCCGCCCAGTTGTGCCACGACCTGCTCCACTAACCGCGCCGGCAGCGTGAGATCGGTGATATCTCCGCCCAGCGCGATCGCTTTCCCACCGGCCTGATTGATCGAATCCGCTTCCGCCTGCGCAACGGCCAGATCAATGTCCTGAATTGCCACCGCGCCCCCCGCGGCCGCAAGCGCCCTGGCGATGCCCAGCCCGATCCCGCGGCCGGAGCCGGTCAGCAGGGCAACTTTTCCGTCGAGCCTGAAATTCACCTCGTCCATGCGGGGCAGATGCTAACGATGCGTCCGAAGGGTGCAACGACTCGATAGCTGACGTTTCCCCTCGCATTCATTTATCGCCCGTTGAACGCAATGCGGTTTGCCCTATCATCTGGGCCGTTTTGGGGAAAAAGCCTTTTTTAAGGAATAAATCATGGCATTGCTCAAGGGTAACGCGGTCATCGGGCAGTCGGGCGGACCGACGTCGGTCATCAATCAGTCGCTGGTCGGCGTGGTGCAGGCGGTTCAGAAGCACGCGCCGCACATTGACAAATTGCTTGGCTGCAAGCACGGTGTGCGCGGGATTGTGACTAACGATTATTACGACCTGAAGTCCGCCAGCGCCGATTTGCTTGAGCGCCTTGCCAATACCCCCGCCGCCGGGCTCGGCAGCACGCGCGACAAGCCTGACAATGCCTATTGCGAGAAAATCCTTGCAAATTTCAAGCAAAACAACGTGCGGCACTTCTTCTACATCGGTGGAAACGATTCCGCCGACGCGGCGCGCATTGTTCAGGAGATAGGTGCGAATTCCGGCTATGAATTGCATGTTTATCACATCCCCAAAACGATCGACAACGATTTGCGCGTGCATGACCACACGCCCGGCTTCGGCAGCGCCGCCAAGTTCGTCGCCGCCGCGGTGATGGGGGATGATTTCGACAACCGTTCGCTCCCCGGCATCAAGGTGGACGTCATCATGGGCCGCCACGCCGGCTTCCTCACCGCCGCCAGCGCCCTGGCCCGCCGCAACCCCGAAAAGGACGGCCCGCACCTGATTTACGTCCCTGAAGCCCCGCTCAGCGAAGAAAAATTCCTGAGTGATGTCGATTCCGTCTACAAGCGCCTCGGCCGGTGCGTGATCGCCGTCAGCGAAGGCGTCAGCACACCAGACGGCAAGACCTGGGCGGAAGCCATGAGCAGCAATCTCGAAAAAGACAGCCACGGCAACATCCAGCTTTCCGGCACCGGCGCGCTGGGCGATTACCTTGGCAGCCTGATCACGAAAAAGCTCACGCCCGCGGGTGGGAAAAAGCTGCGCGTCCGCGCCGACACGTTCGGTTATCTGCAGCGCAGCTTCCCCGGCATCGCCGTCAGCGCCGTCGACGCCGCCGAGGCCCGCATGGTCGGCATGAAGGCGGTCGAATACAGTCTCGATGAAAAGAACATCGAAGGTTCCATCGCGATGATCCGCAAGAGCAATGCTCCCTACACAATCGAAACGACGTTCACCAGCATAAAAAACGTCGCCAAAGAAACCAAGCACATGGCGGCAGAATACCTGAGCGGTGGAAATAACGTGACGCAGGCGTTTATCGACTACTGCAAGCCGCTGGTTGGGGAATTGCCGAAGGTGGGAACGTTGGATGAGTTGAAGTAAGTTCGACGAGGCCGAATGGATCAGCCGCTCGACTATTTCGTAAAAAGACCCGAATCACCGCGACCGCGAGTCAGCCGACTCGCGGTCGCGGCGTTCATCGTGGCAATCTTATCGTGTCCGTGCTTATGGCTCCCCATTCTCATTGCATTTATTCGAACAGCTGGAAGCAGCAGTTCCTCTTGGCAGAATGAATACACAGCGACGTTGATCACGATTTCTCTCTGCAGCATTCTGATTTCCTGCATCGCGGCTTACAGAATGCGCAAACGTCCGTATCTCCAAGGATGGCTCCTTGTGATGTGGGCGATCTTTTTTTCATTGGCTTGGACCCCGCTTGTTGTCTTTCTTGTGGTGCTGACTCGGCAATCTATCAACCTTCGATTCGGACCGGGTGACTAATCAAAACTGACCAAACTTAAGTCCACTACTCGATGAAAGTGTTGGTCGACTGTAACAAGTGACGCTCCATGTGCGATTGCGGTTCCAGCAACAATAGCATCCGGCAACTTCAGTCGGAATTTTTTCCGAATCTCAACAATCAAATTCAACAGTTGAGCATCCAAGCCGTTCAGTGCGACGACTTCTGCTCGCGAGCAGAATTCAGAAAACGCTGATCGGTCTGAGTCGGAAAGTCCGCCGAACGAAAGAAACTCGATGCTCGTAATCACAGAAATTCCAACCCACTCTGCGGTCGGCATGAGATCGTGAAGGGCGGGGTTTCCGTTGAGAAGCGAAATGATAGCATTGGTGTCGAAAAGAAGCTTAGTCGGGCCACTCATCGCGCAGCCTCCTCTGTTCGGCCAATGCATCGCCCTTCCACTGCAGTTTTCCGATCAGATCGCGGAAGTCATACTTTTTACGTGGCTTACTTTGAGGCTCGACCGTTACTGTCACCTGCGCTTTGCCCGCAGGAAGATCAGTCGGAACATCCAGTTTGAGATGTCCCAACCCATCGATTTCTGCAATTAACGTAACTGTGCACATGGCTGCCTCCAGTTTCCATTGAGATTATACCACCAGCGACCCCTTCGTACTCGGCACTCCCTCATTTCGCGGATCCTTGCTCATGGCCTGCCGCAGGGCCTTTGCGGTCGCCTTAAAAATCGCCTCGGCGATGTGGTGGTTGTTGGTGCCGTAGGGGACGGTGATGTGCAGGTTCAGCTTCGCGGTGGTGGCGAATGCCTTGAAGAATTCTTCGATCAGTTCAGTGGGGAACGTGCCGATCAATTCGCCTTTGAACGGGACGTTGAAGACGAACGCAGGCCGGCCAGATAGATCGATGGCAACCTGGGCAAGAGATTCATCCATCGGCACAATCGCCCAGCCGTAGCGATAGATGCCGCGCTTGTCGCCGATCGCTTTTTCCAGCGCCTGGCCCAGAACGATGCCGACGTCCTCGACGGTGTGATGTGCATCAACGTCCAGATCACCTTCGGCGATGAGGTTCAAATCGATCAGCCCGTGGCGGGCGAGGAGATCGAGCATGTGATCGAAAAAACCAACCCCGGTCTCGACCGACGCCTTTCCTGTGCCTTCAAGGTTAAGCGACAGTTGAATTTTCGTCTCTTTGGTCTGACGGGTGATGTCCGCGGTTCGGTCGGGCATGGTTTACCGGGTGTAGGGTTGAATTGTGACTAGTGCGGGCACGCTACGGTAGTGCTTCAGGTTGAAAGTGTGGAGCGGCAATCCCAGTTCAACGGCGGTTTGGGCAATCAGGGCGTCGTTGGCACCAATTCCCTGGACGAGGTGTAGGTTCTTATACACTGCAACAGCCTGTCTCATCGCATTCGATGTCGGGTAGAACACATGGCAACGCGCAATCAATTTTTCAACCAGATTCTGTGCGGATTGATCTCGGCAGCCCGCCAGCAATTCGAATTCTGAAAAGACCGTTATTGCAATGAGTTGCTTCCCTGCAGCAGCAGACCACGCAAGCGCCCTTGGATGCCCACGCAGAATATCAACGAGAATATCACTGTCGAGAAGCAACACGCGGTCAGAGTTCCCGATTTTCCATTTTGCGTCGCATCTCGTTCACAAAATCGACGCTATCGACAATGTCATCGCGATTCGACCATGAACCAGGGAATTCTGATTTCGCCAGTTCTGCGAGCGTAATTGGATTCTGGGGAGAATCCGCGCCCACTTCGACATTGAAGGTCAATTGCCGGTCGAGCGGAATGGTCACCGGCTCATCCGGAACAATGACGCGTCCATCAAAATGACCTTTGAATGCGACCATAACATTCCCTCATGTTCGACCACCGCATTCTAGGCAGCCTTTTCCGACGTGTTATGCGACTTGATGCCGGCCAAGAGGGCATTGTTTTCCTGGCTGGTCCCGATCGTGATGCGAATCTTGTCGCTCAAGCCCGGCTTATCGAAAAATCGGACCAGAATGCCCTGCTGCTTGAGGCGAAGATAATGATCCCTTCCTTTTCCATCCGGCGCGGCCGCCAACACAAAATTCGCATGGCTCGGCAGGACTTTCCATCCCAGGTTGGTTAACTCTTCCGTCACGCGCTGCCGCTCTGAGCGGATCTGATCCCACGTGTAGCGGGCGTACTCCTGATCCAGTATCGCCGCCGTGGCGGCGAGGATGCTGATGGCGTCGCAGTTGTAGCTATCTTTGACTTTCATCATCTGGTCGATGACGTCCGGCTGCGCGATGCAATAGCCGAATCGCAATCCCGCCAAGCTGTAAGCCTTGCTCATGGTGCGCGTCACCACGACGTTTCGATGCTCTTTCACCAGCGCGACGCAATTCGCGTCAGCAAAATCAACGTACGCTTCGTCGATCAATACCACGCCGTGAAACTTGGTCGCCAATTCTGAAAATTTGGATGGCTCGACGATCGTGCCGGTCGGCGCGTTTGGATTGGCAACGTAAATCGCGTTCGCCTTGGTGGCGACCAGTTCATCAATCGGCAACTGGTAACCTTCGTCCCACGGAACGGCGACGATCTTCGCATCTTCGAGACGCGCCAGCACGGGGTAGAGCGAATAGGTGGGATCCGGGTGGGCAAGCAACCCGCCTGGCGGAATAAACGTGCGCGTCGCGATGGTCAGGATGTCGTCGCTGCCATTGCCGGCAAGGATCATGTCGGGCGTGACATCGAGCAATTTCGCCGCCACGGACCGGAAGGCGTCGGCGGTGGGGTTGGGATAACGGCGCAGTTGTTCCGCCTCGATTTCCCGGATCGCCTGCATCACTTTCGGGCTGGGCGGAAAAGGATTTTCGTTCGTGTTGAGCTTTACCACGCGCTCGCCGACGCCCGGCTGTTCGCCAGGCGTGTAGCCGTCCATGGCGCGTACGTTCGAGCGGACAAATGTCGGAGCCATGAAAATGAGTATACAGATGATCGCGGCAAGACCAATACATTCTTGCGTGACTTGTCGAGTCGCAGGAAGAAATGCTTGACCACCACGGAGAGCACGGAGGGACACGGAGAATGCAATCGCCATCGAAAAACCATTCAGGTCATTCTTTGCAAATGGTTCTCCGTGAATCTCCGTGTGCTCTCTGGTTGAGTCCTTGTGATTGATTAATTCGCGCGATACCGATCAATCAGTCTGCCGAATAAACACGCTGGCGGCGTGGCCGTCCAAGCCTTCGGCTTCCGCCATCGCTTGAATCGCGCTCGCATCGTTCGCCAGTCCTTTTGATTCATATCGCACGATGCTCGACCGCTTCAAAAATTCGTACACGCTGATGCCCGATGAAAAGCGTGCGGTGGTGTTTGTCGGCAGGCAGTGGCTTGGGCCCGCCACGTAATCTCCGGCGGCGACGGGCGACCACGGACCGACAAACACCGCGCCGGCGTGATGCAACTTCGCCAGCACGGCATCATTGTCGCGCGTCTGAAGATTCACATGTTCCGCGGCGAAGCGGTTGGCGAGATCGATGAGCGCATCCATCGAATCGTCCACGATGATCGCACTGTCATTCAAAAGCGCTTTACGGATCGCCTCCGGCCGTTGCCGGCTGCGAACTTGACGATCGATTTCTACGACGACGCGCTCGGCGAGGTTGCGCGAAGTCGTGAGCAGGAAACAGCTTCCCGGATCGTGTTCCGCCTGAGCGATCAGATCGGCGGCGACAAACGCCGGCTGGGCGGAATCGTCCGCGAGCGTGAGGATTTCGCTCGGCCCGAGATAGCCGTCCACGCCGACACAACCAGACAGGGCGCGCTTGGCCAGTTGAACATATTCGTTGCCCGGCCCGACAATTTTATCGACCTGCGGGATCGTCGCCGTTCCAAACGCCATTGCCGCGATCGCGGCGGCGCCGCCGGCGCGGTAGACATCGGTCAGGCCGAGTTCATGAGCGGCGGCGAGCACCAGATCGCTTCGGCCGTACTTGCTCGGTGGCGTCGTCACGACCACCCGCTTCACGCCCGCCACCTGCGCCGGCACCGCCAGCATGATCAGGCTGGATGGATAGCTCGCCTTTCCACCGGGGAAATAAAGGCCGGCGGAATCCAACGGCGTGAAACGCAGACCCAATTCGACGCCCTCTCGCTTCAGCGTCTCAACCGGACGCGGAAGAATATGCGTTTGATACTCCCGCACTTGCGCGATCGAGCGGCGCAGCGCATTTAATTGATCCGCTGATACGCGCGCCGCTGCTTGCCGCATTTCGTCCTGCGACACGCGAATTTGATTCGCTTCAAAGTTTGGATCATCAAACTTTCTGGCACTGTCGACCAACGCAGCATCCCCGCGCTCCGCGACGTCGGCGAGGATTTCCTGCACGGCCCGGACCTTGGCCGCCCGATCGCCGCGCGCGAGCGCCATGTCGACGGGGTCGAGGCGCAAGCGGCGCAACATCGTTTCAATCCGCTGTCGATCCGCCGAATCGCTTAGTTTAAGAATTGGAATCATGATGGAGCCGGGACGATATGCGGCGGGATTGTGCCAATCAAATATGCGCAGGCAGAATTAAAATTGACTGCGGCAAGCTGAGTCGTGCCGCGGCGGGCTGGTCAAAACTAACCCGCGAAATCAGAATCGATCTGTCAAATTCAATGTTGAAAGGTGAATTTCCGCGCAAAAAAAATTTTCCAAGATTGTTCAACTCCTCCAAACTTCCTCTTGACCTGGCGCGTGCCGCGAGTCATTTTATGGTCATGCGGCAGTCCTATCACTCTATCATCAAGCCTGCACGCGACGGCGTGTTTATCGGCTGGGTCGAGGAAGTTCCAGGCACCGTTACCGCGGGTCGATCGCTGGATGAGTGCCGACGAAACCTCAAAGACGCTCTTGAACTGATGGTCGAAACGCACCGCCACGAAGCGCGGCTGGCGTTGGACACCAGTTGTCTTCAGGAGCCGATTGAGATCGAAGTCGCCGACAGCTCCCCCCGGCTGATGGTGAACCGGAACATCCCTCGCGATGAAGCCGATCTGGTGCCCGCGGACGACGAATTACAGACCGTCGCGTGAGCCAGGCACTCAATTCGCTCCGGCGCGGCAAAGTTGTCGTGCAACTCTTCGTGCGCGATCATTTATGAATGAGCAAACGATCTCGCGAATCGGATTCTTCCGTTAAATTCGAATGCGCCGGACCAGTTCAACAAACATGCGCATGCCCACGGCGAGCGCCTCATCCGTGAAATCGAATAAATCGCTGTGCAGAGGCGGATGCTCGTTTTTGTCCAACGGCTCAACGCCGATCATGAAGAAACAGCCGGGCACCTTTTCAAGGTAATACGCAAAATCCTCCCCGCCCATCACCGGCCGCGCGACGGGAATGAAACGATCGCGTCCAAACACCTGCGAGGCAACACCGCCCACAAAATCCGCCATCACGGGGTCGTTCACTGTCGGCGGATAGCCGTTTTCGTACTCGAATTCGACTTTGCAGTTGTTGGCAGCCGCGATGCCGGCGCAACGGCGCTGGACGGCGTGCTGAATGTGCTTCAAACCGCCGAGACTTAATGCACGCATCGTCCCTTCGATAGTTGTGATATCAGGAATCACATTCACCGCCGATCCACCGTGAATCATGCCGACCGTTACAACAGCGTCATCGGTCGGATCGTATTCGCGGCTGACGACCTTCTGGAGGCTGGACACCGCCTCGCACGCAGTCACGATCGGATCGATCCCCAAGTGTGGAAATGCGCCGTGACATCCCTTGCCCCTGAATACGGCAGAGAACGAACTGGTCGCCGCGAGCAGCGTGCCTGCCCTGGTCGCGATTGAGCCGACTTTCAAGCCGGGCCAGCCGTGCAGCCCGAAGATGGCGCTGACTTTCGGCCCGATGCGGCCGTCCAGCACGCCTGCTTCCACCAACCGCTCCGCTCCCCCGCCGCCTTCTTCCGCGGGCTGCCAGAGGAATTTCACACATACGGGAAGCTCGTCGACGATCTGCTGGATGATCGAAGCTACGCCGATCAGCGTGGCGGAATGACCGTCATGGCCGCACGCGTGCATGAAGCCATTGCGGATGCTGGAATACGGCAAGCCGGTGCGCTCGATGATCGGCAGCGCATCAATATCAGCGCGCAGGGCGACGCAAGGCTTGCGCACATCGCCCAGCCACGCGATAGTAGCCGTCGGTGCGCGATCAACGCCCGCGACATACGAAATCCCGCGGCGATCCAGTTCCGCCCGGATCATCGCCGCGGTCTCGTGCTCCTCGTAACAGACCTCCGGGATGCGGTGCAAACGATGACGCAAGTCGGTCGTCGCGGGCAGTTGTTGATCGAGCAAAGTGTCGAGGTTCATGGCGATTCATGACGCTACCCGTGCGAACGGATGCATTCAAGGAGGCCTGTTGCATTCAAGTTTTTGCTTCAGTCAACCGTGCTCAGGCAATTTCCTCCTCCGGAATATCCGGCGGGTCGTGCTGAGCGGCGGTGCCTGTGCCAATCGCGTGCAATATTTCCCACCCCGTCTGTTCAATCCCCATCTCCGCCCGAGCGGCGTCGTCGTAAAACAGGCAGGAGGCCACCGACGTCAAACCAATCGCCGTGGAGGCCAGGTGCAAGCGCTGCGCGACAACTCCCGCTTCGATGTTCGCCAAACGATAAACGTCCGGCCCGGCGTGATGAGCCATGGCGTTCACGTTCGCGATCAGAAAACAAATCGCAGCGGCGTCGGGTATGGAAATGCAGTCGGGATCGGGGGGAAAGAGCTGGCGAATTTTTTCACGCCCGCTATGCCTGCGCAAAAACACCCAATGATCGCGCAACGGATCATAATGCCAGATGCCCGCATCCAGGCCGCTCACATCCAGCGTCAGCCAGATTGGCCGGACAATGCCGACGTGAGGGCCATCAGGCTTCATCGGCCAGAAACTTCCCCCGCGAAACGCCAGCCTGGACATCGTCCACAGCGCATCGCGGGCCAGCGTTTCACCGCTGAAGTGCTGGGTCGGTTGAATGGTGAAGAGCGTACGCCGGACGGACATGGATTCCGGCAAATCAAACGGCGGACGGACTTCTTCCGGCTGCACAGCATCGGAAACGGCTGAAATTTCAGTGAGGGGCGGGCGAATTTCCTTCAGCGCCATGCCGGGCGCGACACAATCCTCATGCACCGCCAGCACCGACGCGAATGGCGGCGCTTCAATGCTTTTTATGGCACGCGGAATGGGTTCCAGCGGCCCGGTCGAAGGACGCAACGCCAAGGGTTGTTCCGCGCGATCGGCCCAAACCACTACCGCCTGTGCGGCTTCGGCGTCATTAAAAGTCACATCCGGCGATAAACCGATCAATTCGCGCGCCGTGCGATCATTGACGCTGAGCCGCGCCAGGGTTTGCATGCCCAGCGCCGTGCCGACCGTCACCAGATTCTGGACCAGCCTTCCGGCGTCATTTGCAAGCGCCCGGTAACTGCGCCGCTTGTAACGCCATGTCGCGCGGCTGAACGTCGTCGAAATGATCGCCATGCCCGGCGTATTCTTGATGAAATTCAAATCGGGCCGGCCGCGGGTAATGTGGGCCAAAGCATCGGGGCCATCGCGCAGGCGGCGCAGAACCAGTTCCGATGGGCTGAAATGATAAAGGCCGGGTTCCAGGCCCGCGATGGCCCAGGCGCCGATGTAGACGTCGCACGGATACGTCAGGCCCGCACTGGGCCAGCTGCGCACGGGCACAATGGAATCATCCAGACATTTTTGCCTGCCGATCACACCCGTCGCCATGTGCAGCCATGTGGCAAGCGTCTTCATGTCCTGCGGCGCAATGCGGTGGCTGTCCTGAAGCGCTTCATGTCCCTGCGCCAGCACTTCAAGCATAGAGGCCGGCGCATCGAGCAGCGTGGTCGGAAGCGCGACCTTGGGATAACCCTCAAAAGGCCGATAGCCGGACAGCGGCGGACGAACGGGCGTCGAATAGGTGCGCGATAGGGATAGCTTGGTCGCACGATGATAATCGAGCACCCGGTCAACGCGTTCGGCGATATCGTGCGGCAATTGCATGACGTGAAGCCCGGACCAACCGACCTCTGACGTCGCAACGATACCATATTCGTCGCTAAAATTCGCGTTAGTTTGTCATCTGGTTGCTGGTCACTGGTGCGGCCGGCGGAACGGCGTGGGGCAGGGTATCTTTGATGAGCGGGAAGATGTTCTGCGTCAAAGTTTTCCATGTGTCCGCGTCCATGATCATCAGATCGATGTGCCAGACGCATACGCTGAACGAACATTGATGCACCTGAAAGCCCCGCACATCGCGCAACACCAGCGTGCAACGGTCGAACCGGCATCGGACGTACATCTGGCCGCCGAAATAGACCACCTGATCAGTAAAGGTCCGACCTTCGTGAACTAAAATCGCGGCCATAAAAGCGCTCCTGTACAACTACATCGAACATCAGAACAACTGGTCCAGAATGCTTTCAATCGGCAGTTGCACGCAGGTAAATATCGGTGTGTCCCGCTGGGTAAACTTGCTGCTTTGCGTCTCGCGGAGCTTCATCACGAGGTCCAGAAAATCCTTCGGCTCTTCGGTTTCAAACGCGACGACAAAATCCTGGTCGTCCAGTCCAAAGCTATAGGTTGTATTCAGTTTTACGCTGGGAAATTCGTTGCCGACCTTGATGTGAACATCCATGATCTCCTGCCGCTTTTCCAGCGGCAGCAGGTACCAGTCGCGGGTTTTGACGAAGGGATAGACGAACAGGTATTTCCGCTTGCCGGGAATGATGTGCGTACGACTCTCGGCAGTGTGGAAGGGATCGACCTTGTCGATATACATGCTGCGCTTGGTCATCGACAGAAACGAATACGGGTTGGTGAGGTAAGCGCCAATCTTTGTCTTGTTGATCGCCGCCGACTGTGCCTGGAAATCATCGCTGTTCAGGCTGATGCGCCAGAGCAGGAAATCGCAATCCGCCTTCATGCCGAGCGTGCTGTAGGTCAGGCACATGAGCCCCGGCCGGCGCGTAGTCATCAATTGGACGAATTCTTCGCGCGCCGCGATTTTTTCATCTGCCGGCAAGCGGCGGAAGGCGGGATCGAGGCGGTAAAACGAAAAGCTCACAAACTGCCTCGCCACCGCGACTGCGGGCGGGCCTCCCTGCGGGCGCGCCGCGGGCTGGTGAGCTGAAGCGGACGATTGCGATGCGGGGGCGGATTCAGACATTGCGACAGTTCTCCTATGCAGTTGATTGTAGGATGTTTCAGCCCCGCCGACACCACGCGATGATCCGGGGCGAATCGGCATCAAACGGACGACCTTGATGGTCGCCGTACAGCTTGTGAATGACCAGGCCGTGGCGCTCGACAAGCAGCCTCAATTCACGCGGAAACAGATACGTCAGCGTAAAACTTTTTTCAGCGCGGCATTCCACTCCATGCGAATCATGCCAGGTGTAAGCAAACGTAAGGTTTTGCGTTTGATCGGCGGGATTCTGGACGATGTGCGTTCGGCGAAGCACGGTGCGGTCGAGTTCAGGAACGTGAAACAATTTTGGGGAAACGTCGCGCGATTCATGCTCGGCCAGAATTTTCATGTTGGGCTGAAAAATATCGATCCACACCCCGCCGCCCGGCTTGAGGTGGCGGGTGATCGAATTCATGACCGCATCCAGATCTTTGAGCGTCGGGAAATTGAGCAGGGTGTTGAAAAGGATGCAGACCCAGTCAAACGTCCGGCCCAATTCGAGTTTCATCACATCGCCGCGGATCAGTTCGAGATGCTTGTCGTTCAGTCCTACCGAATCGCGCTTTTGCCGGGCGATTTCGAGCATGCGCGCATCGTAATCGACGCCCACCACGCGATGCCCCGCCTGCGCGATCGGGATGGCAGCGCGGGCGGTGCCAACCGCAAGTTCCAAAACGTCCAACCGCCTGCGCCGCGGCAGATGCGCCAAGAAAAACGGCACGTCTTCCTGCAACATCGGCTCGTGCTCGTACTCCGCGTCGTAATACTCGGCGATTGCCCGGTAACTGGCCATGTCGCTCAACGTAACGTCGGCACGCCGGAATGTCTTTCACGCGACGATTTTGAAATGCTGAAGATTCTCGATTTATATTTTGTCACTTGAGTTTTTTGACCGGACCGTTTCATCTACTGCGATGCGCATTCAATTCTGCGGTGCAGACCGCACCGTCACTGGCTCGTGTCACCTGCTCCAAATCAACGGCTTGACCCTCCTGCTCGATTGCGGCCTTTATCAAGGCCCACGCGAAACCGCGAAGGAGCTGAACCTTTTTCTTCCTGATTCCGCCGCCCGCGCGGACGCGGTGATCCTTTCGCATGGGCATCTCGATCATTGCGGTAAGCTGCCCGTGCTCATACGTCACAGTTATCAAGGCCCCATCTATTGCACCCCCGCGACGGCGGAGGTGGCGCGCGTGGTTTTGACAGATTCAGCGAAGATTCAGGACGAAGACGCACAATATCTCAACCGCCGCGAGCGCGGGCCGGGCGAGCGGATGATCGAACCGCTCTACCGGCCGAACGACATCCCCGCGACGCTGAAACTCTTCCAACGAACGCCTTACGGCCAGCGCGTCGACCTCGGACGCGGCGTCGGCTTCACGTTCTACGACGCGGGTCACATCCTTGGCTCTGCGTACGTTGTTCTCGACTGGACCGAAGCCGGTAAAGCCCGCACCCTGCTCTTCACCGCTGACGTCGGGCGCTACAATACACCGATCCTGCGCGATCCAACTCCGCTTCCCGGCCCGGTCGATCACGTCATCACTGAAAGCACCTATGGTGATGTCGATCACGCGCCGATCGATCAAGTCGGCCCGCAATTGCTCGACGCGGTCAAGTTTTGCATCGAACAGCGCAGCCGCCTGATCGTGCCCAGCTTTGCGGTCGGTCGGACGCAAACGATTTTGTGGTACATGCAGCAATTCATGAAAGATGGATCGATTCCATCGATTCCCGTCTTCATCGATTCGCCGATGGGCGTGGAAGTCAGCCATATCCATTCCAAGTTCCGGGAGAATTACGACGAGGACACATTGAAGCGGATCGGCGAGGGCGATTTGTTCGGGTTCGGCCATGTGACGTTCGCGAGTTCGACGGACGAGAGCCGCAAGATCAATTCGGTCAACGGCGCGTGCGTCATCATCGCGTCCAGTCCGACATGCGAATTTGGGCGTGTGCTGCATCACCTGAAGCAGAGCATCGAGCGACCAAATGACATGGTCATTTTTGTCGGCTGGACCCCGCCGCAAACGCTGGGCAGACGGCTTCAGGATGGGCAGAAGCGCGTGAAAATCTATGACCGCTATTACGAGGTTAAATGCCAGATCCGCACGCTGCACGGCCTCAGTGCCCATGCGGATCGACAGGAATTGATCCGCTTCCTCAAGCCCACGCTTCAACCACAGACCAGCGCGTACGTCGTCCACGGCGAAGCCGATACCGCCGAAAGCTTCGCGGCGCTGCTGCTTCAAAATGGCATGGGGAAGGCGGGTGTTCCGGCAATGGAATCCTCCGCGCTGGACGGCGAGGTGCCTGTCACCAGCCGCGCTGGCCGAAACGTCAGCCGAACCACCGCCAGCGAAGATGGCGGATGAAAAGAGCCCGCTCGTCATTGGGAATTAATGCGCAGGTTTTTATTTGACCAACCGCGATAAAAATTCAAAACTCTGTTCCGCCGCCTCCTGCGGATGTTCGGTCTGCGTGTAAAGCTCGACGGTTAAATATCGGTCGTAGCCGATCTTTTTCAGGCGGCTCATCAGTGTCGGCCAATCGAATGTTCCCGTGCCGGGAATCATGTGATAATGTTTTTGGCCGGGCAAATCTTCGACGTGCATGTTCCAGATGCGTTTTGCGAGCATTTCAATCGGCTGCGGAATGCCTTCGCCCAGCACCACGCTATGCCCAATGTCCAGATTCGCCCCGAGTCGCGGATGGTTGATCCGATCGATCCAGCCGCGCAGTTCGCTGGCCCATTCCACGAACAAGCCCGGCTCGCATTCGATCCCGACATTCACGCCGACCGTGTCTGCATGGTCCAGAATCGGCTTCATCCCTTCGATGAATAATTGACCCGCCAGTTCGGGATGAATCGGCCCAAGGCATCGGCCGCTGGTCATGCTCAAACACGTCGCTCCGACGGCGGCGGCGAAATCCAAGGTTTTTTTAACGAGCCGGATTCGATCCGCGCGGTATGCGGAAACAGGACTGATGATGCTCGGCTCGAAATACGGCTCCGGCGGCGCATGCCGCCAATAGCCGAAGGTGCAGTTGGCATTGACATTGCTGACCGCCAAGCCGAGGCGATCTAACTCCTCGCGAATCTGTTGCGTAAACGGCTCGTCGATTTCTTCAGGATACGCGTGCGGCGCATCCGCCAGCAGTTCGACGCCCTGAAACCCCGCCTTGCGTATGCCGCGCAGGGCGTCGATTAATGAATGCTTTGTATAGGCGTTGGTGGAAAAGGCGAGTTTCATATCGATGTAGAAGGACGGTCAGACCACAGCCTGCGCGACGGCGGAGCGATATTTTTCGATCATCATGGTCAACCGCTCGCGCGACTGGACGCCATAAAACAGTTCGCGATCGAACAGCTTGGCATCCTGTTCATCCCGGTCGGCGGCCGCTTCCACGCGCGTCGCCCACGCCAGGATGGACGGATGATCTACCGCCGCCGACGCCAGCTTGCGGTGCATGTCACTAAAAACCAGTTTCCGTTGCAGCGAGCGCCGCGGCAGACGGTTGATTTGGTCGAGATAAGATGATTTGTGTTCCCCCAGCACGGCGTGTTTTAGCTGGTGGCCTTCCTGCGCCAAACACTGCAAACACGCCCGCTCCCGTCCCACCGCATCCGGCCAATACAGCGTCCCCGTCGTCACGCTAAATGCCGGCGGTTCGAGGCCGAAATGTTTCAGGATCACTTCATCCGTCACCTGATCGTACCGTCCGCCGCCGATTCCATGAACGAACTGATCGGCCATCACCAGCCGCACGAACATCGTCAGCGTCAACGCGCGCGGCGACAGGCGCAACGAATGGCGTCTTAAAAATCGCGATAAGGTGCTGGCGGCTTCGCCCGCCTCTAGTTTTTGATCAAATGCAAAAAACTCGCCTTGGTTCAACTGCAAAGTCCACTGCCCGTCTCGATGCTGGACCGTCGCGCGATCGCGCGAGCCGTCCCAGAGATGATCGAGCCAGAATGGAACCTCGCAGGCATCGTCGGTGCGGGTCAGATTGGGCATCGGCCGCGCTTCGGAACGCAGCTTGTGAGTTTTCCGATAGGTCGCGAGCGCCGAGTTGTAATAGGATGAAAATTCATCCGCCTTCGCCATCAGATGATGCGCGAAGGCAAGATACGGTCCAGATTCCCATAATGGCGATGCCAGCAGCGCATGATGGCGCAAGCCGAGCGACCAATCGAGGCGATGAGTGGAATTCGTAACCGCCGCGGAGAGGTTAGGAACGTCCAGCAGAAGCGGACGGGTTTGATCGAGAAACTCGGGCAGCAGACTGGAAAACTTCCAGGACTGGCTGGCAGCACTCACTGACGCTTCTAATTCACGCAAATGCGCCGGCGTCGGCGTTTGCAAAAGCCCCGACCACGCCGCGGCCGTCAGTTGCGGATCATCTGTCAGCGGCAGCGCGGTGCCGGGCCAGCGGATGCTCAAATGCTTGGGCGCGTCCGTATCCACCGCAACGTGATACGCATCGCCGCTGAGTTTTTGGGCCAGAGCGTCGATCAGGCAAAGCTTGACCCACACACCGGGGTGATACAGTTCAGTTTGATGTCCAGTGGCAATAAGTGGCCGCGCGTCGTCATGGCCAATAAATGTACGAAGCTCGCGCCGCAGGACCGGAAGCGGTGTGTTCTGAATGCGCACGTGCGCCGCGGATGCTAATTTTTTCGCGTTGTGGTGTGTCTGCCGGATGAGCAGGGATGGATCAGGCCAGATCAACGTAGCGCCGTCGTGCTTGGGCGCTTTCCAGTCGGCATAACGTGAATCCGGCGGAGTCATGCGTGCATTGTAGGGAATGTGGCGGCGAATTGACCAATGGCACGTTTTATCTGACGCCCGCATTTACTTGCAGCAACATTCTTCGCAAGTTTCCGCTGCTTGAGGAACAAGCTTTTGAGAGACGATCTCTTTGCCCGCCGAGCCTGCCTCTTCCGAAATGGTCCGCACCTGCTCCGCCCGGGTCTGGTCGCCGATGCGGATAAGCTCGTTGCTCAACACTTCAAGATAATGCTTGAGGCGATTCGAGGCATCATCCAGCAGTCCACCAAAATGCCGATTCGGATCATTGTAAATCAGGCGCACCGGGATTTCGGTCACACGCAGCGCTTTTGACGCCACCTGCGGCCAGAACTGCAACGGGAACGCATAACCTGGAATGTCCAGTTTCAAGCGGGCCATCGCGCTGACGCTATGAGCCTTGAACCCACAAAAACTGTCGGTCAGCTTGAAGCCAAACAAATCATTTATCATCGTGGTAATCGTTGCATTGATGGAGCGTCGATCGGTTGGCGGAAGGTCATCATCGGCCCGTTGCTGGAGGTATCGGCTGCCGCTGATGACGTCCCACTCGTCGGTTGCAATGGCGGCCTTGAAATCGGGAATGCGCTCAGGCTCGTGTTGCTCGTCGCAATCCATCGTGATGACCCAGTCATAGCCGCGCTTGCGCGCCCATTTGAACGCATCAATCAAACTCTGCCCGTAGCCGCGGTTTTCGGGATGCTGTAGGAGGTGAATGTCTTTACGCACACGAGCGCGGTCCGCCAAGACCTCGGCGGTGCCGTCGGTGCTGCCGTCGTCGATCAAAAGAAGATCGCCATGAAATTTGAGAACTTTGTCCAATACATGATCGACGTACTTCCGCTCGTTGAACACGGGCATGGCGATCAGAATGCGTTGTGTCTCGGGCACGTCAACTCCTTGGAACAAGTCCCTGCCGGCTGTCGTTCGCCGATGCTGCTTCGATCCTAGACCTGATAATTGGGATGGTCAACGAACACTTTTTCATGGGTTATATCTGGTCAGGCGACATTTGACCCCGCGCAACGTCGGCGGGTAACTTCGCGGGAGGTGGAACGGGAAGAGGAGCTACATGAATCGAATGCAATGGCGATGGACATTGACGGCGCTTTCATTGGTCGCCATCGCGGCGGGTTGCCAGAGCACGTCGCACAACTCCAGCTCGACCGGCGTCAACCATTACGTTCGGGGCGCAATGGCTGAAAAAAATGGAGATAAAAATGAAGCGGTAGCCAGTTTGAGCAAGGCGGTGCATGAAGATCCAAACCTGATGATGGCCCGCCTGCTGCTCGGCGATCTATATCGGTCCGATGCGGAATATAAAAAGGCTCAGTCCCTCTACGCTGATGTCACGCGCCTGGATCCTTACGGCTATCGCGGGTTTTACAGCCTGGGCGTGACCTGCCAGTTCCTTAACGAATTCCAGGCGGCCGCCGTTGCGTATTCAAAATCGCTCCAACTTAAGCCCGACCATGTCGAATCTGCCACCAACCTCGGCACGATCTACCTGACGATCGGCCAAACGGAGGAAGCGATCAAGCAGATGCAGAAGGCGGTCGAAATCGATCCCAAAAGCGCCGCCGCATGGGCAAACCTGGGGGTGGCCCTGGATACCGCCGGGCGTTTGCCAGAGGCCGAGCACGCCTACCGCCAATCGCTCGAACTGGACAGCGACGCGGTGCCGACACGGCTCAATCTCGGCACGAATCTAACCCGCCAGAACCGGCCGGAAGAAGCGCAGACATTATTGAAGCGCGTCGTCGAAGAGGCAGACTCCTTCCTCGCCCGCAAGCGCCTCGGCGACGCTTATCTCCAGGCGAATAAGTTCGACGAAGCCCTGACCGAGTATCGTAAATCGGTTGCGTTGAACGGCGATTACCCCCCCGCCCTGAACGGCGTCGCAGATGCCTTGATTGCCCAGTACCAGGCCGGTTCAGAGCTAGACGACGCCAGCCGACGCAATGCGGTGGAAGCGTGGCAACGCAGCATGCGCCTGAACGCCGATCAGCCAAGGGTGAAAGAATGCCTGGCAAAATGGGAAAAGGCGGGGAGCTGAAATCATTGCGGATTTCGGAATGCGGAGTGCGGATTGAAAGTCGCAGCCCGAATCTGGCCTGAAATCCGCGGCTTAACTGCCTCCGGCTCTGAGGCGCAGGCCAGAAGATAGATGGCTGTAGGCAATCCGCAATCCCAAATGCGCACTTCATCTTTGCATCCCCACCGCGGCTTTCTACAATGCCGGGCTTTCCTTTTGGGAGCTTATAAAACGTGTCGGAAGTCACCAATCAAGCGATCGACAAGGCGGCCGGGCTGGTCGAGGCGCTCAGCTATATCCAGCGGTTTCATAACAAAGTCATCGTCGTGAAAATCGGCGGGTCGATCATGGACGACGAGCGGGCGCTCGCGACGATCCTGAACGATATCGTCTTCATGAACTACGTCGGCATGCAGCCGGTGTTGGTCCACGGCGGCGGCAAGGCGATCAACCAGGCGATGGAGACCGCCGGCCTCACCCCGCAAATGGTGCAGGGACGCCGCTACACCGATGAGCGCACGCTGGCGATCGCGGAGCACGTTCTGTGCAACCAGATCAACCGTTTTATCGTCAACTTCGTCCAGAGCCAGGGCTGCGAGGCGATGGGACTGCACAGCCTCAGCAGCGTTGTCCTGTTCGCCGAAAAAACGTATCTGAGCAGCGCGGACGGCCGACGGATCGATCTGGGCCTCGTGGGTGATGTGAAGTCGGTCAACGCCCGGCTGCTGCAACTGTTGGTTCAAGCTGACAGCATCCCCTGCATCGCAACCATCGCGCGTGACGATGCCGGCGGAAAGCTCAACGTCAACGCCGACACCGCCGCCGGCGCCGTCGCCGCCTCCATGAAGGCGGAAAAGCTGGTGGTCGTCTCCGACACGCACGGCATCCGTGCCGATGTCGCCGATCCCAACAGCCGCATCAGCCACCTGACCGTCTCTCAAATCGACGACATGGTAAAATCCGGCGCAATCGGCTCCGGCATGCTGCCAAAGGTCGAAGCCTGCATCACCGCGCTCAAGGGCGGAGTGAACAAGGCCCACATCATCGATGGTCGAATCCCGCATGCGTTGCTTTTGGAAATTTACACCGAGGCGGGGATCGGGACGGAGATTGTGCTGTAGGCGGCGAACATGAGGCCTGCCTTACAGGCTCACTGGCAAATGTAATTTGTGGATCTTTACTTCGATGGAATTCCTTATGCACATCAAATTCACTCCACTGATCGCATTATGTTTAATCTATGGATGTTCGAGCCCCTCTCCTGCATTGCTCGAATATCAACGGAGAACGAAGGAATTTGGCGACCCCTCGTATGTGGGCTATAGCTTGCAAAATGGTAACTGGGCAGTCGCTTCCTCGAGTGCGGTGCGCGAGGAACTTCAGGGAAAGAATGCCGGGCTTTCCGACGAAGTGAGTTTTGGGCGAAACTACGCCGAATCTTCCCGGCAAACATTCTATTATTTTGACCGCAGTGAACAGATTGAATTCAGCGCAGGCAAATCGCCCGAATATCGGCCACTCGATCCCAAGATTAAAGAGTCAATGGATAAAGCCAAAGTCGACTTCCAGAAGGTCATGGAAAAGGCCAAACCCGAGCTTGATCGCCAGATAGAACAATCGAAGCAGAAATAACAGCAACCAGACGGAACGGTGAGCGTCACGCGAAAAACGTTATCCTTCTGATGCCGAGTTGGATAGTTGACTCGATTAGCAAGGTTTTCATGAACCATTTCATCTCCATCGCCCAGACCAGCACCGACGAACTGCTGCACACACTTGACGTCGCCGCCCGTTTGAAGGCGCAATATCTTTCCACTGGCCGCAACGATCCGCTCTGCGCCGGGAAAGTGCTCGCGATGATTTTTGAGAAGCCGAGCCTGCGGACGCGCGTCAGCTTTGCCAATGCCATCACGCATTTGGGCGGAGCGCCGATGATTCTGTCGCGCGATGAGGTCGGCCTTGGTACGCGCGAGCCGGTGCAGGACGTTGCCCGCGTGTTATCCGGCATGTGTGACGGGATCATGGCGCGGGTCTTTGAGCATGAAAAAATTACCGGGCTTGCCCAGTGGTCGAGCGTGCCTGTGATCAACGGTCTGACCGACTATTCGCATCCCTGCCAGGCGATGGCGGATGTGATGACGCTGCGTGAGCATTTTGGAGAGTTGGAGGGGCGGACGGTTGTTTTTGTCGGCGATGGGAACAACGTGGCGCGCTCGCTGGCGATCATTTGCGGCAAGCTGGGGATGAAATTCGTTCTCGCCAGCCCGGTTGGGTACGAACTGCCGGAGGACGATCTGGATCGCATCATGAGCCAGGTGCCGACGCTCGATTTTGTTACGTCGCGCGATCCACTGGACGCGGTGCGGGAGGCGGACTGCGTTTATACGGATACGTGGGTGAGCATGGGACAGGAAGCGGAAAAGGCGAAGCGGCTGCACGATTTTGCCGGGTTTTGTGTCGATGAAAAACTCATGGCGAGCGCTCCAAGCCGCGCGGTCGTCCTCCACTGCCTCCCCGCCTACCGCGGTTATGAAATCAGCGACGGGGTGATGGAGAGCAAGCAGTCGCTGGTCTTTCCACAGGCGGAAAACCGGCTGCATTTTCAAAAAGGGTTGCTCGCGGTGCTGATGGGCGGGCAATGAAGCGTCGCGTTCATTTCTGAGGTTCACCGAGCACGCCATTCACGAAGGCCCGCGAAGCAGGCGTGGTCGGTAGCGCGACAGTTTTCAACTGTTTTCCCTGGCCGGTCTGCAACGCGGGCCGCAGGTGGCCTTGTCCGCACGAACTGCACCAGGCCAGGCCGACCTCGATACGTTGCGGCAGTTTACCAGCCGCTTTTGAATCGTATATCGCCAACTCGGTTTGGAACGCCTGCACATCGTCGGCGGTGACCGCGCTTTCAAGGCGCGCGATGGCCTGCAGCCCTGCCTCCGCCGCCACAGCTTGTTCCTGCTCGTAGGCGGCGGTTCCTTCGATGTCCTTCTTCTTCACTTTGCGCACGGGCACGCTGGCGGGCACGCGGCCAAGAATCTTGCGCGACATGTAGCGTTCACAAGTCGGGCAAAATGGTATCGCCCGCAACCCTGCCGGGGCGATCAGGCCGCTGACGATAAAGCCGACGGCGCCGAGCAGCACAAAGAAATAACCGCCCGCACCCATTGGCGACACCGCTTCCGTGGCATTCTTCGGCTTCCATGCAAAGCTCATCGCCTTGTCGTGGTAGTATTCCAAAAACGTGGGCAATTCACCGGTCGAGCGCATCACCATGCCGCGTTCTTCCATCGCTCGCCGCACGTCGTGATATTCGACATATTCAGCGGCGACATAACCGCAGGTCTGGAGGCCAAGAATCATCAGCAGCATCGCGCGGGTTGCACGCACGCCCATAAACCAGGATGCGAGCGCATAGCCGCTCCCCGCGATCAGCCCGACGATGATTGCGCCGAGTGGTATGACGTAATTGGCGTACCAGCCCATGATCTGAAAGTCATCGGTCTGCTGGTTCGTCCAGTAAACGCCCGCGAGCGCAAGAAACGTGGTCACGATCCCGGAAAGAATCACGAACGTCATGGGTTGACGTTGGCCGGACGTTTGGGGCGCGGGCTCGCTATGGATTGGCTGCATGAAATCCCCTGCTTTTATTGAGTTTTACGATGAGAAGCTCAATTCGTCGCCAGCGGCACGCCGACGTCTTTGCAGACTTTCTTCAATGCGTCAGCGGCGACTTTGAAGAGGTCGGCGCCGGTTTCGCCGTGGCTGTGGGCCGCGACCTTGAGGTGCGGCTCCAGGCTGAGGCATCCGCGGTAGCCGCTGGCCCAGGCGTCTTTCAAGATCTCGGCGATCTTGCCGTCGCCCTGGCCGGCGGGCACGACCTTGCCGGTTTCCATCAGCGCATCCTTGATATGGATGTGGACCGTGTACGGCTTGAGTGACGGCCAGTTGTCCAGCGGATTATCCTTTGCCTGCACGAAGTTGGCGAAGTCGAAGGCAAAACGCAGCTTCGGCGAATCGATCGTCGTCATCAGATCGAGACACCCTTTCAAACGCTCGCCGTAGATTCCTTTTTCATTTTCGTGGACAAGGGTTACGTTCGTGTTTTTCACGAATTCCACCTTGTCCCTGAAGCGCTTCATCACCTCATCGCGGTGGGCCATGATGTCGCCTTTTCCCTCTCCGCCGGCCGGGTAGTAGCTGAACAGGCGGATGTACGGCGCGTTGAAATGCTGCGCCAGCTCGACGGCGATCTTGAAGCGGTCAAAATGCTCGCTCCAGGGCTTGGCAATGTCCACCTTGCCGATGGGACTGCCAATGCTGACCACGCCCATGCCGGCAGCGTCGATCTTTGACTTGACCTCCGCCCGCATGGCCTTGTCGAAGTCGAGCACGTTTTTTCCTGAAACCCCTCGCAGCTCGAACAGCGACACGCCGTTCTGCTTGCAGACCTTGATCTGCTCGTCGAGGTTGGGCGAAATCTCATCCGCAAAAGCGCCAATTTTCAGCATGTGTGATATCTCCTTCAGCATTTTATAGACAGGGAGCGATATGGTCAGGCAAGCCGCATTATCCGTCAAGCGAGCCGTTGGAAAGTAAAAGTTGGTTCACCACGGAGTCACGGAGAGCACGGAGAAGAGTTTTAACCGCAGATGAACACGGATGAACACAGATAGAATTCAATGGAACTTAATCTGCGTTCATCCGCGTTCGTCTGCGGTTCCTCTCTTTTTCTCCGTGCTCTCCGTGACTCCGTGGTAAATAGGGATTTCACCGCGTTTCAGTGTCTTCCTCGATCTCGTTCAGGTACGTGAGCGCGCGTTCAAGTTCGCTTTTGAGATGTCGGACCCGCAGCAGGCTTTTAACGCGGGTCAGCAGCTCAAATTTGTTCACCGGCTTGGAAACGAAGTCGTCGGTGCCGCATTCGGTGGCTTGTTCAATGTCGCCAAGTTCATTGAGGGCGGTCACCATCAGCACCTGAATGTCGCGCGTCTTGGGGTCTTCCTTGATTCTGCGGCACACCTGAAACCCGCTCATGCGCGGCATCATGATGTCGAGCAGGATGAGGTCAGGGCTGTGCTCGGCGACCATTTCCAGGGCCTCGACCCCGTCGGCGGCGGTTACCAGCTTGACGGGCAATGCTTCTAAAAAGGCCTGGAGCAGTTCCACGTTCTGCGGGTTGTCATCGACGATCAGAACGGTCGATTGGGGCAGAAAGGTCTCGGAATTGATGTCTTGTTTCGGTAGAGAAGCGGACGCGGGATTGAGGGAGGGAATCGGAGTTTCTTGAGCCATGGTTGTATCCTCGAATATTCATTCAGCAGACTGCGCCGCCTTGATACGGTAGCGGACATGCAAATGTCCCGCCACGACCACAGGCCCGAACGGGGCCGGACCGATCGGTGTCCTAGGCCGTCCTGCTTGGGAAGTCTGCAACTGCGTAAACGGGAATAGATGGTAGCCGAGGAGAGTCAGAGCGGCGAGTCGCTGCATGCCCATGCGGCAAGATGGCTGGCAATAGAATGCGCCGCCGTAAAAAAAGCCTTTATTCGCCTGAAGTGCTCATTTTGCGCAGCTTTGCCAAGGCGCTTAGTTCAATCTGCCGTAGTCGAGGCTTGGATAATCCGAGTTTTTGGCCGAATTTTCTTGCCGTTGGTGTCACATCGCGCTTTAGCCCAGAATCCTGTGGCTGACGATCATCGAGACCGAACTGCGCGATGAGAACGGACCGTTCCTGCTCGTCGAGTTGGGCAAGCAGCGATTTGACCTCTTCTCGACGGCTTTGATGTTCAGACAATCGGCCTTCCCGTACGTCCACCAGCGCCGCCAGCGCCCGCTCCGCCGTCGTGCCACGCGACGCCGCAAGCATTTCAGGGACCGTGCGGGCAAAGCTCTTCATCAGCGATAACGTCGCGTAGGTGCTGAACTTATTCCCCTTCTGCACGTTAAACGCTTCCACCGCGCGCATGAGCGTCAAATTGCCTTCGCTCACCAGTTCCATCAGCGACACGCCCGGCCGCACGTGCTTTTTCGCGACGCTGACGACCAGCCGGAGGTTTGCAGTCAGAATCTGGTTCTTCACCTGCACACAGCGCTTCAGCAGCGTCTCGAGGCGATTCAGGTCACGATTGCGGATGGATTGATCGTCCAGCTTTCGGCGGGCGAGGACGAAATGATATTTGCGGAAATTAAACTGGATGAAAAGCGCCCGCTCCTGCTCAGGCTTGAGCAGCGGCGTTCGATAAAGGTCAGCAAGGTACGGCGGCAGATCGCGCGGAACGTCGCGTGTCATTCGAGCGTTCAACGACGCCTCGCCGACGGAAAAGGCCGTCAGCGTGTCTGACATCGCCGCTTTTACAATCGCATCAACGACTTCGCCGGCCTCGGGCTGGTGATAAAGCGGATCGTCGATGAACCGGACCGTCCGCTTGCGTAATTTTGCCAGCCGATCATCAGTGATGACCCGCAAAATCGCGCTCTTTGGCCTGCAGGCGCGGCGGGCGAGGCGCCGCAGGGCCACACCTCTTCGATAGCCTCGCAAAATACGCGATCGCTCCGGACTGTCGATCGGTTTGGCGGCTTGGGCGAAGATGGCATCCTTGGGGAATTGTTCGTCGTGACGCCTGATGATCTGCGCAATGGTCATCGGCGAGCGGTTCAATTTTCTTCCGATGCGGCGGGTAATTTCCTGCTCGCAGCACCTGCACATCACCGCCAGCCGTCTGGCCCGGCGGATGATGTCGCTGGCCTCCTCTTCATCGACCTGCGAAAAATTGGTCGCGCGCCGCACCTGGTTCTGGTTCCGCGCAAAAAACCGCTCGACGCTCGCAAGTTGAAATCCAACCCGCCGCTTTCCGTCTGCAAATCGGAAAAGGCGCGCGGGCAAACCCTTCCGCCGCCAGCGTTGGATCGTTTTGCTCGTGACGTTGAATTTCTGGCAGACGTCTTCGATCTGAAGAACCGGATGCGCCTGGCTGTCCGCCAACAGATCGAGCGTCTCGCTGACATGCTCGACCAGCAGGCCAAGGTCGTGCTGCAACGCCATGCCCGTCAGCAACGGTCCCGGTTCTTTAATCTGCGGCGAATAACCAGATATGCGAAAGACGATGAATTCAAATGGATAGCCGCGCGAAGGATCAATTTCGTGCAGCAATTCTTCCGCGGCATCAATCTGGACTGCTCGCGTTTCCGCCGGTGTAAACGTCAACTGCCGCGCAAGGTCGGCGATGCTGTCGATGCGGAATCGAGCCATGTAAAAGAATAGTCCGCTTCATTCCTAAAACTGTCAAGCAAAAAGCGAACATTTCAACAAAGTCTCTTGCATTATTGAGAAGGAGAGAGGAAGGAAATTCAGGCGGGCAAATGCGAACAACCTGAATTTACTGGCATGTGGCATGATGAATGGAGAGATGGGTAATCCAATTGGATAATTCGATGTCTTTCGACTGCCGCCGTTCACCTTAGACATGTAACGAGTGGCGGAGCCATCGTCATGCCCTAAGCGAGCACAGCGAGTTGAAGGGTTGCGCTCGCTTAAGGCAGCCTGAGTCCAACACCCTCCGGCCTGCCGTGAGCGACCCTTCGACAGGCTCAGGGAAGTCGAACGTACGGCCTGCCGTGAGGGAGCGTAGCGAGTCGAACGGAGGAGGTGAGATTCGAACTCACGGGACCCTTGCGGGCCCACCGGTTTTCAAGACCGGCGCAATCGACCGCTCTGCCACTCCTCCGGGTCGTCAGTTGAACATTACCCCTCGACGAGGAAGGCGTCAATTTTTGAAACTCATCAAAGCACAATAAGGAGTATTTCAGCCGAGCGCGGCAGCCCACGGACCTGTGCTCATCCGGGGGCTGCCGCCCTCGGCTGTCAACCATTGAATCGCGTCTATCTATTTCGCGGCGTGATAGGCAGGCGGAAAAGTTTCCGACCGGCCAGCGCGACGTTCAAGGTCGAGTTTCAGATAGGACTTGAAGGTTGGGATATCATGCTCCGCCCACGTCGTTTCGATGGATTCGGCGATTTTTTGATTTTTTTCCATCAACTGGCAAAAAACATCAAACTCGCGGCTGTTTGGCTGGGGACAGCAATGGCGGTCGTGACAGTCAGCGCGGAAAAGGAAGCCCTGGCCATCCGGCATGGCATCGATCGACATTTTCATGTGAGGATAAAAACGGTTTCCAAGCCTCAGTCCGTACCGCGTCGGGACGGTTGGATGATCGCGCTCCAACGCACTGGATTGCCAGAAATCCTCCCCCGCCAGCATGCGCAGCGTGCCGAGCCTGTTTTGAACCGCCGAGGGCGGACTTTTTTCGTAGGCGCGGGATAGGTACAGATCGATGGCTGCCCAAACCTGTTCCAACTCGGGTCGTCGTGGCGTCATAACGCCTCCATCGGGCAAATCTACAATCGATGGACGACGCGTGATGAATACAAATTTAAGGGCGCGCCGCCGATCATTCCCCCAACTCCACCGAAATCCATTATACTCCATCCCGGCGATCGGAGGATACGGCCAATGCAAGATTCGGACGAAGTGCTCGTCGTGGAAGATGATCCTGAATTAAACGACCTCGTCGGCGCGTACGTGCAGATCGCCGGCTTTAAGTACGCGCGCGCTCTGGATGGCGCAAACGCAATCCGTCTCGCCAACGAACGCCACCCGGCCTTGATCGTTTTAGACGTGATGCTCCCGGACCGCGACGGCTTTGAAATCTGCAAGCAACTCAAAAATGACGCCCGCACCTCCAGCATCCCCATCATCATGTTGACCGCACTCGATCGTGAAGAACACCGGGCCAAGGGACGGCAGGCGGGCGCGAGCGAGTATCTCACCAAGCCTTTTGACCCTGATCGGCTTGTTCAGGCGATTCATCAACACGTTGGCGGAGCGTCGCACCCGGCCCGGTAACATTTGCTCACACGCGTGCCATCAACTTGACGCTCATCGCAGCGACCAGCGCCCTTTTCGCGCTCGATGATCCGCGGCTCACGCCGCGGCGTGAGCCGCGGATGGGGCATTACAGCGTCATGCGTTAGGCCGTGCCGGTCAGCCAATTCATTGCCAGATAAGCCAGCCCCAGCAGCGTAAAAAAGCCCGCGACGTCAGTGACGGTGGTAGCAAAGATTGTGGCGCTTTGAGCCGGGTCGAAGCCGAGGCGTTTCATGATGAACGGAATCGAGGCGCCGCTCACGCACGCCAGCGTATGGTTCACGATCAGCGCGACTCCCACCACGACGCCGAGCGCGATCGTCTGGCCGCGCGACATTTCGTCGTTATGAAAGAAAAATGCAATGAATGCCGTGATGATCCCTATGACGATGCCCGTAAGCAGGCCGACCATAAACTCGCGGTGGATGACGTGCTGCAGCAACTTGCGGTCGACCTTGCCCAAGCTGATCCCGCGAATGGAAACCGACATCGCCTGCGCCGACGCATTCCCACCCATCCCCGCGACGATCGGCATGTAGGCGGCGAGGATCGCAAGGCGCGTGATGGTTCCTTCAAACATTCCCACCACGCCCGCTGCTAAAAATGCAGTGCCGAGGTTGACCACCAGCCACCAGACACGCTTGCGGAAACTGAAATGCCACGGGCTGGTCAGACGCTCTTCCGCACCGGCGCCGAACATCTTCTGCACGTCTTCGGTTGCTTCTTCTTCCAACACTTCGACCACATCGTCCACCGTGATCAAACCGAGCAGACGATTGCGGGCATCGACCACCGGCATGGCGAGATACCCGTAGCGGCGCATGATGCGGGCGACCTCCTCTTGATCCATCGTCGCCGGCACGCTGGCGACGTTGCCGCGCATGATTTCATTGAGGCGTCGTTCCGGCCGCGCAAGAATGAGATCGCGCATCGACAGCACGCCCACTAGATGACGGCGGCGGTCGATGACGTAGACGTAAAACATCTGCTCAAGCTCTTCGCTGATCCGGCGCAGCTCCGCAATGGCCTGCTCCACGGTCAGATTTTCCTCCAGCGCCGTGACCTCGGTGGTCATGATCCCGCCGGCGGTGTCGGGCTCGTACTGTTCGAGGCTGCGCACCTCGGCGGCGTCTTCGGGGGAAAGTTCAAGGAGCAGTTGGTCGTGCAAGTCCTGCGGAAGATGGTCGAGAATATCGACGCGGTCGTCCGGGTCCATCGCCGACAGCACCATCGACGCCTCGGGCGCTTCCATGTCGGCGACAACCGACGCTGCCAGCGTGGCGTCCATTTCGGCCAGGATGTTGCCCGCGGTTTCCGGGTCGAGATATTCCGCGACTTGCGCGGCGCGGGCAACGGAAATGTTCGACATGACCGACGCGCCGTCCGCGGCGGGCAGTTCTTCGATTTGCGTCGCGACTTCGCTGGTCGACGCGTCGAGCGCGACCTCCACCGACTCATTTGCGGCCGGATCGGTGGGATTCAACAACTCATCCGCGTGTTGCGGATCGTTGCTCTGGTCGTCGTGTGAGTTGGTCTGGTCAGCCATGAGTTTGTACCGCATCGGATAATACGGACGCGGAGGTCGAAAACGAATGCGCTTTCGTTATCCTTTTGGAAGACTGATACGGATCGTGATTGATGCGTGCGCTTTGGTGTCACAGGTCGCGGTACGCCGAGACCTGTGCGTGGGGTCAGAAACACAGGTCTCGGGGTACCGCGACCTGTGGCACCAAAACGGGTGATGCGCGTGAATTCGTCACGAACAGTATGACTGGTTAATGGGAGATCATTGATTATGCCATCCATCGATATGCCGCTTGAACGGCTGCGCGATTACAAGCCGTCGCTCTATCGTGAAAATGATTTCGAATCGTTCTGGGACGACACCGTGTCGGCGGCGCTCAAGCAGCCGTTGAACGCGGAGTTGATTCCATACAACCTTCCCGCGAAGGGCATCGACACCTACGCGGTGCGCTTCGACGGGTTTGGCGGCGGGCGCATCGCGGGGTGGTACATGCGGCCATCGTCCAACGGAAAATATCCGGGCGTCTGCTGTTACCACGGCTACTCCGGGCGCGGCCAGCGCCCGCTCGATCTGCTCAACCTCGCCGCCCAGGGCATGTGCGTGCTCAGCATGGACTGCCGCGGGCAAAACGGGCAATCGCAGGATGCGATGGCATACCCCGAGGGCCATGTTTCCGGCTGGATGACTGCGGGAATTCGCACGCCGTCGACCTATTATTACCGCTACGTCTACGCCGATGCCTTGCGGGCATTGGAACTTCTCGCCCGGCGCGAGGAAGTGGATGAAGATCGCCTCGCCGTCACAGGCGGAAGCCAAGGCGGAGGCATTTCGCTCGCGGTGGCAGCGTTAACCGATCGGCTGCAATTGGCGCTGCCTGATATCCCGTTCCTTTGTGATTTCCGGCGCTCGATCGCCATCACGCCGGCGGGACCGTATCCGGAAATCATCACGTTCCTGAAAACGTTTCCGCATCTTCATGATGAGGTGGTTCAGACGCTGAGCTATTTTGATAATTTGAACCTCGCGCCGTGGATCAAATGCCGCACGGTCATCAGCAACTGCCTGTGCGACGACATCTGCCCGCCCAGCAGCATTTTCGCAGTCTTCCACCACATCGCGGCGGAGAAGCACATGGAAATTTACCCGTATCACAAGCACGAAATCCCATACGAACACGCGGAAGTTCGATTCAGGGAACTGGTGAATGTTTTGCGGCCGTAGGCGGGGAAAAATTACGCCGTCAGGATCGGGAACTTGCTGCTGCTGATGGGCAGGTGGCTGTAAAGCTCGACCAGTTTTCGATATTCGCGCGCCACCTTGCGCTGCGACCGCTGCAACGTGTAGAGGCCGACAGGATTGACCGTGCCGCGCATCTTGGTCAGGGCGGTGTCCCAGTCTTTCATATCGACCAGGCCAAACCACGTGAAGCCGACGATCGGCACGCCGTCTTCACGCAGGCGCAGCAGGTTCATCCATTCCTTCCACAACCATTCCACCGCGTGCTTCCCCGCGCGGTTGGTTTCCGTGTGCATGACCGGGAGCCGGTAGCGGTCGTAATACTGGCGCGTGATGACGTAGTAGCCGTACACATCGCCCGCGCCGATGCTGGAGCCATTGGAGCGGATCACGTGCTCATTGGTGATATAGTAGTCGGTTCCCAGAATGCAGTGGCTGCTGATGTCGTCGTGGCCCTGATACCACATGTATTCCGATTCCGTCACGCCGCTCGCGAGCAGGTATTTATACATCGACGCGCTGACGTCATGGCCGAAGAGCAGATCGAGCGAAAGAAATCGTCGCTCGTTCAAAAAGTGGGCATGATCGACCATGTCCGGGCTGCCCGGATGCACGTATTCGGTCGATTCGCTGAAAATGAAGATTGCATCCGGCCGCAGATCGAGAATGCGCTGCATGGCGAGAATGCTCGCCTTGACGCAGTGCTTGATGTTGGTGACGAAGGCGGTCTGGCTCATCAGCCGTTCGTTCCACCATCCGAACGCGCCGCTGAACTGGGCGGTGACATAAATCTCATTAACGGGCGTGTAATACCGCACCCACGGATACCGCTCGGCAAACGCGTGCGCGTAGTCGCCAAAATGCAGGGGCCACTCCGGGTTTTGGAAATCTTTCAGCCAGTCGGGCAGGCCGAAATGGCATAAATCAATGATCGGCACGATCCCCAGCCGCCGCATCTCGTGCATGACGGGATCTAAAAACGACCAGTCATATTTGTCCTTGTCGAGCCAGGTGCGGTAGATCGGCGGGCCGTATCGCAAATAGCGCAACCCAAGCTCACGCACGAGTTTGAGATCGGTCTGCCAAAGCTCGTAGTGGCCGGTGTCGCGCAACTGGTCGACACGCTGATTGCCTTCGATCACAGGGCAGGAACATTCAATCCCGACGGCGAACATGAAGCGCAGGCTGTCGATGGGATCAGCCAGGCGGATGTTTCCTGTCGGCAGTGGTTTAAAGGACAAGCTGCTGTCTCCTTCGACCTTCATTCGAGGACTTCGACTTACCCGTGCTACGGGGATTTTCGAAGCTCTCGTTCAACAGATTCAAGATGCCCGCTACATGAGCCTGCTGCACCCAAACGGTCGCGGCAGCATAACAAGCGTTCCCTCATGCGCGGAATGTCCATTTTACGAACATAAGGCTTTCCACGATAAAATCCGGTGTTGGCAGTTCGTAAACTAAAACGCCCGCACTTCCAACACTCGGGCTTCGGGAGCGCCATTCGTGGAACGGATGTTCACGCGCAGCGAGCGCACCTGAACCGCCTTTTCAAATTGATGAACGCATTTGCGCTGATAGTTCCGTTCAATCCGGAGCGCGGTGTCGCCGTTAATGATGACGTCGTAATCCTTGACCGTTTCGGGCTGCGGGCCTCGGACAACGCGAGTGGCGGGGGCACGATTGTACGGCCCATCTGATGGGCTTAGCACCAGTTCCCGCGTGAAGCCGCTATCGAACCACAAATGCAGTTCATGCAGCGTGACGGGCTTTGCCCAGTTGAATTCAATCCATGCAGGCGAGCCATCAGTCATGGCTGCCGAGCGCCAGCCGTGGCTGCGCACCAGTTCGCCGGACTTTGGGTCGACTTCATCGCGCGTCTGGCCATCGCGCACATTTTCCGCCGCCGTCGGGGGCGCGACGGAGCTGGCGGAGATCGTCGCCGAGCGGATCAGGTCGCCAGCGCCGTTCGTTGCGTGGGTGACAAGCGTCACATCCTGCTTGAGCATTGCTTCCTGAAGCGAGCGCAGCCGCGCCGGATCGTCGACGATTTGCTGCGGCGAACGCAGGCCTTCCTTCACGCACTTGGCCGCGGCGAAGCCGACGGCCTCCCCGCCGACAGCGCACGTCGCCATCACGCGCGTGCTCGCGAAAGCCACATGAGTCGCGCTGATGTTTCGCCCTGCAAAAAACAGGTTTTCGACGTTCCGCGAGTAATACGTGCGCAGCGGGATGCCGTAGACTTTGTCCACGTTGTGCTGGGAACACGGGTGCTCATCGATCGCATCGATACCGCCCGGAGGATGCAGATCGATCGACCATCCACCGTACGCCACTTCATCGTCATGCGCGCGGGCATGAAGGAGGTCAGACTCCGTCAGCACATGCGGCCCGAGAAAGCGCCGACTTTCCCGCTTACCGGGAATCGCGCCGATCCAGTCCAGCGACCAGTTGGTGCTTTCAGGATACCGTCCGCTGTTCTTTACATAATCCCACAGGCCCAGCGCGATCCCGTAAAGTTCGTGGCGAATGGTGGTCGCGTTGTCCTTGATCGTGTCGAGCTTGCCGCCCCATTCGATCCACCAAAAACCATATTCCCACGAACGAAAGCCGCGCCCGACTTTCAGCAGTTCAGGAGTGAATTTGCGCGCCCAAGGCGGCGCGACAAACGGCACGGGTTTATCGTGCTGCCGACTTGTGAACATGATCGAATTGCCGAGCGTCTGAATGTCGCCGGCTTCCTTGGCGTATTTCTCGCCATGCAGCGCGCTGGGTTCCCGGCCAATGCGGAAATCGGCGCCGGCTTCAAATCCCATTCGCCCGTCGCCGGTGCAGTCGGCATAAAACTTTGCGCGAATGATGAACTCGTCTTCAGTCAGATTGCGGACTGCCCGCGCCGACTCGATCCGTATGCCGCGCGGCCCCTGGAATTCGTACAAATGTTCCGTTCGTTCAGGGCGGTTGGGCGTCCAAGAATCAGGTACGGAGGTTTGCACACCGACAACGTCCGTGTCGAGCAGCAAGGTGATGTTCGGCTCCGCCATCACTTTTTCGTACAGGATGACGTCCCACAGCGGAAAACAGCGGGCGGAATTTCGATAGGCGTCTTCGAGTTTCAATTCTTCGATCAGTCCAGATTCTCGCCACCCTTTTCGCCAGCCGTGAACATCAGCGCCGACGATGTGCATGCGGACTTCGCTGCTGGCGTTCCCGCCCAGGACCGAGCGGTCCTGAACCAGCACAACCTTGATCCCCTGCCGCGCCGCCGCGATCGCGGCGCAAACGCCTGACATGCCTCCGCCGGCAACCAGCAGATCCGTTTCAATCGTGTGTGTTGTCATGGCGAGCAGTTTAACCAAATTGATCCCCCTGTCGTCTAGGGGAGAATGAGAAGATAGACACCAGCAACTTTCAAGATTTTCATGAGATGCGGACACTGTGCGCAAGCTCAGGAAAGTTTGGTTGTACAGAAATCAGATGTCAGTCGAAATGCAGATTGATTGAATCAAAAAATCGCGAAGCGGCCCAACCCAATTTTCAATCTTCGTCAAAGATGCTTTTTGCTGTGGTCGGAGCGTTTTTCGGCGCTTCCTCGATGATGGTGATGCTCGCGGGCATTGTCAGAATAATTTGGGGATGGCCCTTGAGCTTGGGAGATTGGCCACCGTACTCTTCCAGTTTGCCGCGGACGCGCACTTTCGCGCCGCTGAGCGCTGCGGCTACGTCTCCACTAAACGCCACGTCGAATTTCTTGCGTGACTTTTCAAAAATCGCACCGAGCAAGGCGGTTTCCTTCGGCCCTTCAAACTCGATGTTCATCACCTTCCCCGATTTGCTCCACGCCGCGGAACGGATGCGGCCTTCCACCACAGCTTGCGTCCCGAGCGCTGCTTTCAAGCCGGCGACGTCGTTGGCCTGTATTAAATCCTGTATCAAACTCTCGTCAGGATCTCCATCCGCCGTCGCGGCAAACGCCACCGCAAGGGCAACGCAGAGACAGGACGTCCAGCCAGGAATCAATTCAGGTCGAATGAAGCGCATAAATTAAATCTCCGCCACGGCTTCCGAACGATCAACGCGCAACCGTTCCGGAAGACACGCTGGGATGATCTTAGTGAGGGCTGGAACTAAATGTCAGAAACGCGAAGAATTTTGAAATTGGTCAGACACGAAATGCGCGCCAAGCACGCAACAGCAATTCGTGAAAAAGCCTTCGGACGCTCACTTCGTTCGCGGCTAAATATTTTTGAGGAATCGTAAATGAGTTCTTCGGTTTGCCCGTAACACGGGCTATTCGAAGTTCTCAAATGTGAATAGGCATGGCTTGACCGACAAAAAATGCGCAGTGCCTGCTCGATCAATGCCGAATGTAAAATTGTTCGAATTCGCCCGTTGCGGGCATGGAGCAGTGATCCACTTTACGGATGTAATCATGCATCCGCTGACCGACCTCATCCACTAATTGCTCGATTTCCGGTTCTTTCCCCTCTACGACCAATTCCACCCGCCCGTCGGTCAGATTACGAACGTACCCACTGACATCATGCTGGATTGCGACGTTTTTAACCGTGTAGCGGAAGCCCACGCCCTGAACACGGCCACTGAAATAGTAGGTGCGTCGCTCCATGCTCTCGGTCCTCGTCGACTGGCGAATTGAACGACCTCGGCAGCCATAGCCCGGTCGCTTTCTGGATATATAACACACCTGCACCCCATTTGAGAAGAAAAAAACTTGTCGACACAATTTCTTGGAGCGGGCAACTTGGAGAACGCGATATTTCTGCTAAGGCGGTTCGTCAAATTACCACCGGCGTGCTTGCGCATAGCGATATGGTTTAGAGCTCCCATTGCGCGTTCAATTCGTCGTAAGCAATGGTACGAACGTATGCCTGATAGGCGACATCAAGCTGATCGAGGCTCGTGCCGAGATAATGTTCCAGCATCGGCCGGACGCTTTTAGGTTCCCATCCCACTGCGCTCACGCCCGGGCGCGGCTGGCCGCTCAGGCCGAAGCCTGCCGCCAAGTCCTTTAACATGCTCGCCAGCGCAGCGCGGTGTTTACCGCCTTCGCCTTCCCATAGGAAACGTGCGAAAGCCCAATTTTGAGCGTAAAACGCCTCCACCCGGTCTGGCGGCATGTAAATGACGTCGCCGGCGTGCATGGAGACCAAATCGGGCAGCGGGAAGGTCTTGTGATCGTCGACGGCATTGCGTAAAGCCAGTGTCCGCCCTTTGTTCTGTGAAAGATTCCACCTGGGCACCTCGCCGGTGCGGGTTGGTTCCCAGCGCAAGTTCTCAAACATGCAGGCGAAGCCCTCATCCAGAAATGGCGGCAGGCGACCGATGAAGGTCCGACCGATGAATTGATGCCACCCCTCATGGGCCACCATTGAATAAGTGCCGTCGCCGATCCAGAACCCCGCAAACCAGTCCCGAATCGTGTATCCACCGCGATTGATCTGGAGATAGACGGACGCGTCGGCCCCGGTGTTGCGCGACGTAAAATCCGCCCACTCGGCCCGCGTGGCAAAAACATACGCCTCCAGCGGACGGTCCGTTGTCCGCAGCACCACGTCTGGAACGATCCGGCGATACTGCGTCAGACCGCCTTCCAGCGTTTGCGCGAGGCGATCGAGCATTTCTTCGTCGGTGATGGTCGTATGAATGCGATAATTGGTCGTCCGCAATACCCGCATCGTGCCAGGTTCATTCGGCGCCGCCGTCTCGACCTTCACGGGCGATGCAGCGGCTGGCCCGCTCCAGGAACCCAGCATGGGACCGGATTCGCTGCATCCTGTGGCGGCGACTACACATGCGGCGAAAAGCCATAGGCATAAACTGCGCACAGTCATAAAAACCCTGCCGGACCCTGCTTCGTTCTGTCCGGTTGTGATTTTGGACGGTTTGCAAAACGCCATCACGCTCCACCTGCGCCGCACACACCTTACGATTGAAATGCCCGACGAGCCGTTTACCCTGTCTGCATGGCACTTAAATCCAAGGGCATCCCCCGCGTCGACATCATCAGCATAGGAACGCTCAGCCGCAACCGGCTATGGAATGAGTCCGAACGCGTCCGCACCGCCCATTCCACCACATCCCTCATCCGGGTCGGCACGAGGGCAATCCTGATTGATCCCGGCCTTCCCGCGCCCGCGCTGGCGGCGCGGTTGTATGAGCGGACTGGACTGAAACCGGATCAAATCGACACTGTTTTTTTGACCAACTTTCGCCCCGCGCATCACGCTGGACTTTCACTCTTCGCCAGGGCCAAACGATTTATCCATGAGATCGAGCTTGAAACCAGCCGCGCGCGTCTCGAACAGTTGATCGATGAAGCGCCCAGCGAAGACATCGACCGAAAAGCACTCGTCGCCGAGCTAGATGCCTTGGACGACCTGCAAGCCGCGCCGGATCAATTCGCGAGCGGCGTCGATCTATTTCCGCTGTTCGGTTATACGCCGGGAACGTGCGGCGTGCTTGTTTCCACCCCGACGAACACCACCCTCATTGCCGGCGACGCGGTGCCGACGCTCGACCACTTTTTATCGGGTCAGGCATTGCCCGATGCCCAGGACATCAAGGCGACGCAGGAATCGATGGCGGAAGTGTATGAAATCGCCGATGTGATCGTGCCCGGCCACGACAATATCTTCTTGAATCCGCGCATGCATGAGGGGTGAGGATGGAGGGTGGCGCGTGGCTTGTGGCTTGTAGTTTGTCGACGCGTAAACAGCCTTTGATTCACGAACAACGCGCCACCAACCACCGGCTACGCGCCACGTGCCACAAGCCACCAGCCACAAGCCACGCGCCACCAGCCACCCCTTTCCAGCACATTGGGATCCTAAGCTTAGAATTCCACGTGGACAAGTTGTC